>Ga0182018_10004480_pt1 | contig 11701 bp, 8 predicted proteins | sample 812P2MmetaG_FD_120490 | JGI IMG/M metagenome (GOLD analysis project Ga0182018, IMG submission 120490) | Permafrost microbial communities from Stordalen Mire, Sweden - 812P2M metaG | ecosystem: Environmental > Terrestrial > Soil > Wetlands > Permafrost | place: Sweden: Stordalen | collected...
ACCCAATCGGTCTGGCCTGACCGCGTTTTGATGGATACCGGGAAGGTGACGTCCGAATACGGAGCGCACTGGGCCGGATGTTATATGCTGCTCGACCAATTGATTAAGGCGAACCGTGGCGATGTGAAGGCTTACGAAAATGCGCGTGAGAAGACGCGGGATTTTCTGCTGCAATATCCCCTGAAGACAGGCTATTGGGCTGACGGACATACGGACAATTCAGACTACGGCAACACCTACAAAAGTAATACTCCTGCCAGTAACTTTACTTTGGCTCTATTCGATTACCCCGAATTGGATCCTGATTGGCAGACGGATGTGCCCAAGTTGATCAAGTGGACGGAAGACAATTTTGTTTTCCGTTGTGCCCCCGGGGAGCCTGCGACCCAATGGGGCGCCAATATCGTGGGGGAGCAGGATTCGTTCCTCCCCAAGATGGACTATCAAACCGCACGATATGCCGCGGAGTGCGCCCGGTGGTATGCGGTTTCGCGTGATGAAGTCTACAAGGAAAAAGCTTATCGATCTTTGAACTGGGTGACCTATTGCAATAAGCCAGATGGGGAAGCGATTGAAAGCCCGGTGAGCAAACATATCTCCAACTGGTGGTCGGACTGCTACGGCGAATGCCCTAGGATGTTCTACGCTGCATTCGCTGGGGTTCCCGAATGGGGTCCCCCAGGCGAAAACCACATTCTCTATTCAGACGCAGTGCTCAAGGATGTTTCCTACGCTGCAAAGAAAGTCCAATACACCTCCACCCAGGGAGCAGGAACGGAGTATCTACGGCTGGCGTTCCGTCCTACCGACATTACCCTTGCAGGCGTCAGACTGTCGTTGCTTCCTGACCTCGATGCCAAGGGTTACACCTTGAGAACCCTCGGAGGAGGAGATTATGCGGTGAATGTCAGAAGGATCGAAGGCGGTCAGGTTGTCATACAGTGAGTTTCATTGCAGCCATGACTCGCCCCGGAATTCTATTTCGCAAATTCGGGCCGGAATTCGGGAATTCGGTTATGGATCCCTAGTACAGTCCGGGAGGTGCTCCTGTCTGCCTTTTGCCGCAAGTCATGAACACATGAACAACCAATCAGCTCGTATTTCGAGACGTCCTGCGATACCTGCGGACCTTGATTTGTTCAGACATGTCGAAGAGAACGGTAGGGAAAGCCGCTTTGCTGATGCTTTATAGAACTCAAGATGTCTAGATTCGGAGAGGAGAGGTCAAATGGCTAGGTATTTGAGAGGCATTACTTGTAGAAGCGGTCTGCTCGCGATCGCTCTTATCTTAGTGGGAGCATCCATGGCATGGGGCGCCATCACCGGTTCGATCTCGGGAGTTGTTACCGACCCGAGTGGTGCCATAGTTCCCGGAGTCACTGTGGTTGCCACCAGCATAGCGACAAACGTGCAGCATACCACCGTCACCGATTCCCAGGGATTCTATAGTTTTCCGGCGCTCAATGTTGACATATACAACATCGCCATCAGCCATCCTGGATACAGAAACTTTCTCGAAGCCAATGCGAAAGTCGACACCAACTCTGCGATCCAACTCGATGTCCAGCTGCAACTTGGAGGGGTAGAGAACACCGTAACTGTCCAGGGTAGCGCGCTGCAGATTGAAACCCAGAGCACGCAGATGGGCGAAGTGATTGAGGGCTCCAAGATCGTCTCCATGCCGCTCAATGGCCGTTCGTATATCGATCTGCTCGCCCTTCAGCCCGGTGTTTCCCCCTATACAGGCAATTCCACTACGGGGGGCGTGGGAACTCAATCGATAAACGGCGGCCGGCCGGAGTCCAACTCGTTCATGATAAATGGAGCCGACGCCGAACAACTGATTTCGAATGGAGCTGCGGTCATTCCGAATCTTGATTCCATTGCGGAATTTCGCATCATCACCAACAATTACAACCCGGAATACGGAAATTTCAGCGGCGGACAAATCAACGTAGTGACTAAATCCGGAACCAATCAGTATCACGGAGACGTTTTTGACTTTTTGCGAAATACCGACCTGGACGCAAAAAATTATTATACCGCGACCCGCGGCGTTTTCATTCAGAACCAGTTTGGCGGAACAGTCGGTGGTCCCATTAAGAGGAACAAGCTCTTCTGGTTCGGAGACTACGAGGGAACAAGACAGATCATGGGCGCAGCGCAGTTCTTTCCTGTGCCTTCCACTGCGGACCGCTCGGGGAACCTGCTTGACGAAGCCGCAGCACTCATAGGGTCGGATCCGGCAAACGGCGGCCAAGGCGTGGCTGGCACTTATTGGGCCAATACCTTGTCCCAAGAACTCGGATATGCCGTAACGGCGGGAGAGGCATACTACACGCAAGGATGCACAACTACGGCCCAGTGCGTCTTCCCAAACGCGATTATTCCTCAAGCAGCATGGTCTCCGGTTGCACAGAACACTCTGAAATACATTCCTATACCCAACGTGCCGGGGCAAACTGCATTTCAGACCTCGGCCTATAACGGAACCTTAGCGGAAAACAAAGGTGGAATACGGGTGGATACGAATACGCGCTATGGCGCTTTGTTTGGCTATTACTTCATAGATAGATTCACCGAGGTCAATCCATACGCCTCAGCCACTGTTCCTGGTTTTAGTGCAGGCAGTAACGGACAAACACAGTTGGCCAATCTAGGCATCACGACCACGCTGAACAATTCGACGGTCAATGACGCACGGCTCGTGTATATGCGGACTGTCAGCCAAACGGGAATTCCAATCGGGGGCTTGGGAGTGAGCCTTGCTTCCCTGGGGTTTAATACACCTTGGAATAGTACCGGTGGAATCGGCCCCATCGACCCCGCGCAGGAAGGTGTGCCGGGCATGTCTTTCAATAACTACAGCTTTGGTCAGCCGACGTACCAAGATAATGAATTCGACAACACGGTACAGGTCATTGACAATTTCACAAAGATTGTAGGAACGCACAGCTTCCAGTTTGGCGGCGATTTCCATTACGACCAATTCAACTACCGCCTACATGCCGCGCCAAACGGAATGTTTGGTTTTAGTGGGGCGGAGACAGGCCTTGATTTTGCAGATTTCCTGATTGGCGCACCATCGGTCTTTATCCAGGGCAGCAACGAGATTCTCAACAATCGCGGCAGATATTCTGGAGTTTATGCGCAAGACAGTTGGCGTGCGCTGCCAACTCTAACGATCAACTATGGCTTGCGCTATGAAGTGATGACGCCATGGTATGAGACGCATAACTGGCTGGGAACCCTCGTCCCCGGTGAACAATCGACAGTCTTTCCAGGCGCGCCAACGGGACTAGTGTTTCCTGGTGATCCGGGAGTGGGACGGAGCCTGTCTCCTACCGTGTACGGAAACGTTGCTCCGAGACTTGGAATTGCCTACACGCCCGATGCTCAAAATGGATGGCTGGCAAGGATTTTGGGCGGACCTCGGAAATCCAGTATTCGCGCCGGCTACGGAATGTTCTACGGAGCCATGGCGGGGTTGGCATATAAAATTACCGCCGGATCACCCCCCTTTGGTCAGTACTATCAGGCACCTACACCTCCCGTGCTTGCGTCGCCTTATATCGATCGCTCAACTGGACATTTTGAAGGGATAAAATACCCCTTCGCATTTCCTCCAACCAATGTTTCCCCAAAAAACCCAGATACGACCTTCAATTGGCCACAGATACTGCCGCTCTCAGGAGGGAACTATTTATATCCAAAGAACGTCATGCCCTATACGCAGAACTTCGAGGTATCGCTTGAGCGGCAACTAGGGAGCGCTACGGTAATGAGCGCAAGCTACGTGGGAACAGTCGGGCGGCAGAACTTGACGTTCGTCGAATCGAACCCTGGGGACCAAGCGCTCTGCCTGCAGCTGAGTAACCCGGCGAACGTGGCCCCCGGCACGACCACTTGCGGCCCATTCGGAGAACAAAATGTATACACCTTGGCGAATGGTCAGCTTGTCAACGGTACCCGTCCCCTATACGGGATTAATCTAGGCAGTAACCCGTTTACAAAGACGGCAGCCAGTTCCAGCTATAATTCTTTCCAGGCAAGCCTACATCACACGGATAAATATGCGAACTTCCTGATTGCCTACACATTCTCGAAGTCGATAGACAATGGCTCGGGTCTGCAGGACGTAACGAACGTGTATGACCCGAATTTAAGCCGGTCTTTGTCTATCTTTAATAATGCACATGTCTTAGTGGCAAGCTATACTATTCAACTGCCCTTTAACAGATTCCTGGGGAACGGGGATGTGGCAAGCCGACTTTCAGCGGGATGGGCGCTTTCAGGTATCTCGACCTTTGCCAGCGGCCAGCCGGTTACGCTGGTCGAAAACGATGATCGCTCTCTGAGCGGAACATTTGGTGACACGATCGATGAGCCAAGCTATGCCAACAACGGCAGCCAGCTTTACGTGAATCGCAATCCACGCACAGGACAACCCTATTTCAATCCGAACTATTTCACTGCAGAACCATTGGGTGAGGTTGGAAATGCAATGCGCCGCTTCTTTCCTGGGCCCGGCATATTCAATTCTGACATGGCATTGCTGAAAAACACGAAAATTGGCGAGACAGCGCAACTGGAGTTCCGGGCAGAAGCATTCAATGTCTTCAATCATGCCCAGTTCGACAATCCGTCAGGAAACTTCAACAATAGCGGCACGGGCGGGTTTGGTTATGTGACTTCAGCAAATGCCCCTCGTATCATGCAAGTCGCTTTAAAACTGTTTTTCTAAACATATTGAGACGAGGACAGTCCGGGAGACCACATGACGAAAACTCGAAGAGTTTTGTGCGCCGTCTTGACGGTGTCATGGATGGTAACGTCAGCCAGTGCACAGGACCGCGATGGGAACGCGCGAATCAGCATTACTCCCAGCCAGGAATATCAGCAAATTCAGGGCTTCGGCATCAATTACACCGGTCCCTATTTCCGCAACGATCAGAAAGCAATGTTCGACAAGCTGATTGACGATCTTGGGGTCACGATGTTCCGCGTCGTTCCGTACCTTGTTGATAGCAACTGGGAGGAAACGAATGATAATGACGACCCCAATGTTATGAACTGGGAGTATTACAACGATCGTTACTCGACCCCGATTTTCGAGGCGACATGGAAAGGGCTACGTTATCTGAACTCCAAAGGGATCCGTCCGGTGATCGCGCTGATGGGGCCGGTACCCGGTTGGATGACCGATGACAAAGCATCCCCACCCAAGCACCGGGTGTGCCAGCAGAACGTTCCCGCTGACCGGCAGGGGCACTTGAGCCCCGCGATGTACGATGAGTTCGCCGAGGAAGTGGTCTCGATGGTCGAGTACGCACGCAACCAGGCTCATGTCGACTTCGACTACTTCAGCCCCTTCAACGAAACCGACTGCTATCCGCCAGAGGGTCCCCGGATCGATCCCGACGAGGCTCCGAAAGCTCTGGATGCGGTGGCGCGCCGGCTGCGGAAAGAGGGATTGGGCGACATCCGATTAACCGTCGCCGACAATGCCGTCATCACCAACGACTACACCGATCCCATTCTGAAAGACGACGAGTTGATGAAACAGGTGGGAGTCTTCACCTTTCACACCTACGGTGAGGACTCTGTGGGGCCGCAGGTGGAGCGTGTCAAAGCCAGCAAGTATCCCCAGGTTCCCGTGTGGCTGACGGAATACGGTGACCTGAGCGACCTGAACAAGACCTTCGAAAACCAGTGGAAGCAGTTTTCCCTGGCAGCCAACCGGCGTGCGCTGACGGCTCTCAATCAAGGCGCCAGCGCGATATTTTATTTCGACGCCTTTGATGATTACGAGGAGTGCGCGAAGCGGCTTTGTTATTACGGACTGTTTCGCAGCGGTAGTCATCTCTATTCGGCCAAGAAGAGCTATTTCGCCACCCGGCAGCTGTACCACTTCGTGCGGCCGGGCTGGCGGCGGATTGGGGCCACAACCGACGCCGCGGGTCTCACGGTGTCCGCATTCAAGGGCCCCTCGGCGGCTTCTCTCGTGATCGTGGGAGTGAAGGAAGGCGGTCCTAACCATTTCAAGATTGAGTTGCCTCCGAACGCCACGGGACCTACCACCTGGGAGCTGTTTGAAACCACACGGGAACTCGATTGTCAGAAAATAAAGGACGTGTCCGTGCGGGGCGGCGTTGCAGAAATTGATCTGCCTGGTGAGGCGGTCTTCACTCTAGTCGGAAGCTCTAACAAGTCAGAATGAGCGCTTTGTGGGGCGTGCGACACGACTATTGGACGAAAGCACATTGGAATTATCAGTGAGGCAAATCATCCGCCATCCGGGAAGTAGACCTAAATTCTTACTTCCGATCGGTATTACCCATGGCCGGGCCTGCAGAGGCGTGCGTGATATGCCAAAGTTCCCGCTGATTTGCAACCCAACAAACCTCGGCCGAGTTGATAGGTATGAGTGAAGCATCTCCGTCGTTTTCGAGTCAACCCAATCATGGAGGAAGCCCGTTCCTCTTTCTCGGCTCGCGATGGATGCTGCTATCGCTGTTAACCATATTGATGTGGGGAGCCTGGGGCGTGGAATCGAAGATTATTGTCGATCGCATTTCACCATGGTTGAACCAAGTGCTATTTTCTATCGGTCTGATGCCTCCTCTGGCATGGATTCTATGTTCGAAAAAGCTTCGACAGTCGCCCAGGCCGTCAATTAGCAGCACAGGCTATGGCACCTTAACTGGCATCCTCGGCGGCGTTGGCAATATAGCCTTCTACTTAGCGTTATCGAAGGGTGGCAAGGTGTCCATGGTAATCCCCGTGATTGGTCTGGCGCCCCTTGTGACTGTAATCCTCGCTCTTGTGATTCTGAAAGAGTCACTCAATCGAATGCAGGGAATCGGACTTGTGTTGGCACTGATTTCAATCTATCTGTTGAGCCTTTGACATGCATGCCTGGTTTTGGTTGTCAATTGTCGCGTTAATTGTTTTTGGCGTCACTGGCGTGACCCAAAAGTTGAGCACGAACCGGGTGTCCTTCGAGATGTCCTATGTCTGGTTTTGCGCGGCGATGGTTGCCATCTCGGCCGCAGTGGCCGTGATGGTTCCACTCGATTGGCGAATTAGTCCTTCCACCGGCTCTTTGGCGATCATAGGGGGTCTCCTTAATGGATTGGGCGTGCTCACGAGCTTCGCAGCGCTTGAGCGAGGGGGTAAGGCATCCGTTGTCATTCCAATCATCAACCTGTATCCGCTCATAACGATAGTTTTGGCGTGGCTATTCCTCGGAGAAAGGCTTTCTAAGATTCACATGTTGGGCGTGTGCTTCGCTCTCGCTGGTGTAATTTTGCTTTCGAGGGAGACGGCTTAGAGTGCAGGCTCGAGGGGGCCGAGGACCTCCAGCGCGGCGAGGGAAAGCCGTCGACGTTCGATTTTCTGGGGTTTACGCATATTTGCGGAAGGACCAGCAAGGGAACGTTCACGGTGTTGCGGCAGACGATCCGGAAGCGCATGCGGGCGAAGCTGAGGCAGATCAAGCTGGAGCTTCGGCGGCGCATGCATGATTCTCTGAAAGAGGTGGGACAATGGCTGCGGTCGGTCGTCGGAGGGCACATACGCTATTACGGTGTGCCCACCAACAGCCCAGCGCTGCAAGCTTTTCGCTACCAAGTCAGTCGCTACTGGCACCGGACCCTGTGCCGGCGCAGCCAGCTCGGCTACGTGCCGTGGGAGCGCATGCGGCGCCTTATCCCCCGCTGGCTCCCTCCGGTCCGCATCTGTCACCCCTATCCTTCGTGCCGCGTGCGCGTCACGACCTAAGGCAGGAGCCGGATGAGGGAAACCTTCACGTCCGGATCTGTGCGGGTTGTGCGGAGTAATCCGCATCCCTACCGCGACCAAACCCAGGACTGACGACCTTTAATAAGCGTTAACCTAACGAAAGGAGTATCGCCGTCGATTTCGCGGTGTTTCGGCAAGTCTGCGTCCTGGGCTACATTCAAGCTGTCCCTTCGGGACTGCTGCGCGCTCCCGGTGAGGTATCCAGCTTCGCTGCAGATGGTCCTCGGTGAAATGCTTCAGGTGCTGTCCAAATTGACCGCTCCGAAAAACTAATTTGGGCAAGTCTGGGTAAAAATGCTCCAGAGTAGACAGGTGGTGAGAGGAAATTCATGTTGCGCAGACCGCGTTCAGCACCGGGCGAGAGGCAAGCGTCTCCCTTGACGGCTTGTTTCGTGGTTTTGGTCCTTCTGGCCAACAGTGCGCAATCCTTTTCCCGCGAGCCCACCGGGAAATTTCTGATCGCTTCGGATCTACATTTCAATCCGTTTGCCGACCCCACGTTGGTTGCCGATCAGAAAATAAAGGACGTGTCCGTGCGGGGCGGCATTGCAGAAATTGATCTGCCCGGTGAGGTGGTGTTTACGCTGGTTGGCAGCTCGAGCAAAGTGGAGTGAGCGGCGCGCGACCCATTCGCGCCTTTGCGAGCCAGACTTCGAAGAGAGGCCGCAGCGGCGGCCGGAGACACGGACGTGCGCAAGAACTTCGAGGGTCTGTATGGCCTTTCCTACCCAGAGCTGCAGGCTATCGCCATACTGTGAATCAACCTCTGACGAGCCCAGCGCGGGAAATCTGCACGCTGGGTTCTGTGGGAGCTGGAGGCGGGTGACTGCCTCCGGCCACCCGGTGGGCGGTCAGCAATGATCGTCCCTACCGCGACAATAATCCGATTACTTCCGCATTGCCGACCAACCGCCAAGCGACATGCTTCGTCGTGAACCGATGCATTCTCTAGGTGTATCCTGATACCGATTCTTGCCCAACAGCAATGCCGTGAGGTATGCCGTGAGACCCGTCACGAGATAACGAAGATCGGTAGCTTCATGCGATAGCGCTTAGGAGGACAATATGCGACACGGCGGTACAACTCCCGCGCCGTTAGCAAACCAAGCCCGGAAACCACGAATGAAAGGCTATTCTCTTGCGATTCTATTAGCGACGACGTTTTATGTACCGCTGAGCGCGCAAGAGCTTAGTCCCTCCGATCAGGCCGCCGCGGATGCGGCTATAAAGGTGATTCGGCCGGAAGCGATCGCCGCGCATATGCGCTTCCTCTCCGATGCTCTGCTCGAAGGCCGTGGAACAGGGGAGCGCGGGCACGAGATTGCGGCGCGTTACGTCGCCGCTGAACTCGAATCCATGGGTCTGCAGCCCGCGGGCGTAAACGGCACATGGTTCCAGCCCCTGCCGCTGCGGGGGACCGAGCTCATTCCAGAGCAGACTTCGTTCGAACTCGTGCGTGACGGCAAATCGCAGAAGCTGGTGCTCAACCAGGACTACATCATTTACGCCAATCTGCTGCTGACCGACACGACCGTGGACGCGGGGGCCGTTTTCGTTGGCTACGGTGTAACCGCGCCGGAATTTCAGTATGACGATTACGCGGGTGCGGAGGTAAAAGGAAAGGTAGCCGTAGTACTGCGCGGCGCGCCGGCGCGATTTCCTTCTACCGAACGCGCCTATTTCGCCAGTGCCCTTACTATGCAGCAAAATGCCGCCGCACATGGCGCGGTCGGCGTCATCGTCATCGATTCGCCGGAGTATTTGCGTGCTCAGTGGAATCGCATCATGCTCCAGTTGCGCGCCGACCAGCCCATGCGCTGGCTTGACCCGCAGGGCGCTCCCTCGGACACGGTTCCAGAGATTCGCGTTCTGGTCAGGACCAACCAAAGCGGCGCCGAAGCTCTATTCGCGGGCGCTCCGAAATCATTGCCGGAAGTTTTTGCAGCCGCGAAAGCAGGCAAACCAGGATCTTTCCCCTTGCCGGGTACTGTGCGGATTCATCTCGCCAACCGCTTCACAAGAGTCGAAAGCCGCAACGTTATCGCGAAACTAACCGGTTCCGACCCGAATCTCGCGAACGAGTACGTCGTTTACTCGGCGCATCTCGACCACCTCGGCATCTGCCGTCCTGGCGAGGCAGACCCCATCTGCCACGGTGCGTCTGACAACGCCTCGGGCACAGGCGCGGTTCTCGAGATCGCGCGCGCATTCGCGAGCTTGCCGCGTGCGCCCCGGCGCTCCATTGTTTTCCTTTTCGTCACCGGTGAGGAACGAGGCTTGCTCGGATCGGATTATTTCGCGCACTATCCAACCGTCCCGCTCGAAAACATCGTCGCTGACGTGAATCTAGACGGCGCGCCCGGCGTGCGCTTTCCCATCAAAGACATCGTCCCGCAGGGCGCCGAGCATTCCACTCTCTCCAAGGATGTAGAGCCAGCTGCGCGCAAGATGGGGTACACGATCAGCCCCGACCCACGCCCCGAAGAGGGATTCTTCACTCGAAGCGATCAGTATTCATTCGTGAGGCGCGGCGTGCCCTCGGTCAAAGTCGATCCGGGAACTCAGAGCACCGATCCAGCGATCGATGGCGCCACGCTCGCCAAAAACTGGACCGCGACCAATTACCACACTCCTAACGACAACATGGACCACCGCTTCTACTTCGATTCGGCGGCGAAGTCCACAGCGCTGAACTTCCTCATCGGCTACGAAGTCGCGCAGCAGTCCGAACGCCCGGCATGGAATGCGGGCGACTTCTTCGGCACGAAGTTCGCGCACAAACAGTAGCTTCTAAAACGACGCAGCTAACTCGCCGAATCGTCCGCGGTTCAGGGATAATCCGATTTCGCTCTCGCGATAACTTGTACTGTCCGAATGTAAGCGTCCTGTTGCAAGGACCGTTTCTGATATCCGCCGACCCGTTTCGAGTGGTTCATCTGTCGAGCGTAATTCGGAACCGCTGAGCTAACGTCGTGCGCTTATGTTCTCTTGTGGATCGAGGGGCCGCTGGTCCGGACGGACGCACACGAATAGGTCGGTGCTTCCGTATATGAAATGTAATTCCCAAAAATTTAAATACGGGGTTGGGTTTGAGCATCTAGCTGCCCAGGGCCACATCGATATTTCCAGGTAGTTCTTCTGGTCAAGGTTGTCGGGCGCTGCGCCCTTCATTTCGACACTTCCTAGATATTTCTGGGGACTCGGCACATCGCTCCATTGTGCAACCTCAAGTTTCCAGCCCGCGGGCGATTTGGCCGGCATGAGATCGTACATTCCGGGAGCCAGCTTGAGGGTCCCCATGGACAGTGCAGTACTGCTGTAGAACGTAGCCGCGAGGGGATGCGAGTCCTGCGTGGCCATAGAGGTTTCGTCAAGAAGTTCGTGCCCGTCTGTGGTCGTGGAGCGAAACCCAGCCGCCCAAGCCTCACGCGCGGTAATTTGACCTGACGATGCGCAGTACCTGCCGGGAGTGCCGGTGAGCTGTTGTTCTGGCTGCCCGCATTTGAAGACTGAGTACCAACCTCCGAAGTTGCCCCGTTCGACACCATCACAGAAATCGGCAGGGTCGAGACCGGAAAACGCTGGTACCGTTGCTTTCACCCATCTCACACAACCGGCGATTTCGGCTTTGGGAGCGACTGACACCTCCTGCGACCGAAGTGTGAAGGTGGATCCGGAACTTACTAAGGCCAAGGAAAGGTTCAGAATTGATTGAAAACCCAACTTCATAGTCGCCCCCAACGGCAATATTGTGCGCGGAAGGATTCTAAGCTGACAATATAGACGAGCCTATTGCCAAAGTCGCTCATCTCGCGCTCCCGGTGAGGTATCCAGCTTCGCTGCAGATGGTCCTCGGTGAAATGCTTCAGGTGCTGTCCAAATTGACCGCTCCGAAAAA
>Ga0182018_10004481_pt1 | contig 11700 bp, 14 predicted proteins | sample 812P2MmetaG_FD_120490 | JGI IMG/M metagenome (GOLD analysis project Ga0182018, IMG submission 120490) | Permafrost microbial communities from Stordalen Mire, Sweden - 812P2M metaG | ecosystem: Environmental > Terrestrial > Soil > Wetlands > Permafrost | place: Sweden: Stordalen | collected...
AATGTTGCGGGCTTCGTGCTGGAGATCGCTGCCAGCGAGGCCAGGTTTGCCCAATGCCGCGACTATGTCTGGGCGCGGCTCACGGGAAAGCAGAAGAAGCTCGATGTGCTCTTCAGGACCGGCAATCCAAAACAGTTGGAGAAGACTGAAGGACGGTCGTTGCCTCAGCAGGGATTGCGTGCCCTAGGTTAGGGCGGAGGGGTGGTGGGAGCCCCTCGATTTACTCCATCTGAAGCGAAATGCCCTCTAGAAAGCGGGGAGGCAGGTGCCGATATCTGTGTCAGGTGACGACACAGTGCAGAACAAGAACGCCCTCCCTACCAATATCCGACGCAATCCGCTAACCGACCGCCAGCCAGTGCAGATCGATTCTGCACAGGACTTTCCGGACATTCCGGTGCTTCCGGAGACCATGCTGTTCCTCGATCTTTTGGTCCAGGAACCATGTATTAATCTGCGTGAGATGTCGCAGCTGGTGCTGGCAGACCTGGGAGCCACGCTCCAGATACTTCGCCTGGCGGGCCGGGAGTTCGGCCACGCCGAAGGGCGGCCAGTGCGCATGGAGGACTGCATCTCCGACCTGGGCGTGCAGGAGTGCCTTGAAGTGGTGTCGCGGAAGATGCTGCCGCGAGACGACAGCCAGCATGAGATTGCGCAGCTCTGGGCCCACGCGCGAGAGATTGCGCACCACGCCAGGCTGATTGGCGAAGAGATGTCCGATGTGAATCCGGAGGAGGCTTATCTGGCCGGGCTGCTTCACATAATCTGCCTGCTTCCACCGCTGCTTGGGTGGAGGAAGACTGGCGCGAACGATGGCCTGCTTGTGGGCCTGATGCTGTCGAAGAGATGGTGCCTGCCCCACTGCGTGACTGAATTGTTCAGCGAACTCCATCCCATCGATTACGCGACGCGGTTTCAGGGAATTGTGCGCAAGGCCCACGAGAATGCGGGGCAGACGACGATCCCGTGCCCGTTGGGCAACGCGGTCCGGCTGTCTTTGGTGGATAACCTCTATATGCCTCCGGACCCGTCAACGATCCAGTAGTTCGTGCGCATCGTGAATCGCCATTTGCGGATTGTCTTCCGATGAGAGACGCGGCTGGGGGGCTGCACGGCGCAGGCAGCGCCAGCGCGATTCTCATCAAAAGCTCATCGAAATCGACTGTTTGGCGATGATTTAGGCCTTCACTGGGCAAACTCTACCGGTTTGGAATGGCATGCGTCGTGCATTGTCCTAGTCCCAGAGGCATCTATGGACAGTGGATTTTATGCTGCGTGCACCGCGTTGGTGTCCCGCACGCAGGCGTTGGATACGATTGCCAACAATCTGGCCAATGCCAGCACCGTCGGTTACCGCAACCAGCAGAATATCTTCAGCTCCGTGCTGGAGCAAGCCGGCGGCGCGACGGGCGGCGCTGTCAATCAAGCAATCAATAACTACGGAATGCTGAGCGGAACCACCCTGGATGAGACCCAGGGGACGCTGCAGAAGACGGGCAATGACCTCGACGTCGCCATCCAGGGGCCGGGGTTTTTCAGCGTGAAGACCGCGGCCGGCGAGATGTACACGCGCAACGGCAGCCTGCAGGTATCCAGCAAAGGACAGCTGGTCACCGCGGCGGGCGATCCGGTGCTGGGCGAAAAGGGGTCGATCTCCCTGCCTCCGGGCTCGGTCTCGATCAGCACCGACGGAACGATCTCATCGAACGGCGCGGTTGTCGGCCAGTTGAAGGTCGTTGAGTTTCCCGCGGGCACGGAGTTGAGCAGCGAAGGGCAGAACTACTACAGCGCGCCGCCGAACACCACGGCGAAGGCCGCGACCAACTCCACTGTGCAGCAGGGGATGCTCGAAGGCTCCAACGTAAACCCAGTCAGCAGCATGGTGGAACTTATCTCCGCTCAGCGATCGGCGGAGATGATGCAGCGCGCGGTCAGCATGTTTAACAACGAGATCGACAAGACGGCAACCCAGGAACTTCCGAAGATTAGCTAAAGGAGCCTCAATCATGTTTCATGCCCTCTACACGGCGGCCAGCGGTATGACCGCCCAGCAGATCAATCTAGACAACATCGCGAACAATCTGGCCAACGCCAGCACTTCAGGCTTTCAATCGCGGCGCGTGCAGTTCTCCGATCTGCTGTATCAGAGCGAGGTGATGCCGGGTTCGGCGGCGACCCAGCAGACCACCGTCTCCTCGGGTCTGCAGATTGGACTCGGCACACGTCCGGGCAATACGGAGATCATCCAAACCCAGGGCGATCTGAGCAGCACCGGCAATCCACTGGACTTTGCGATTGAGGGCACCGGATTTTTCCAGGTGCTGCTGCCCAACAGCGAGATTGGCTACACCCGCGCGGGCTCGTTCCAGACCAATGCCCAAGGCACGCTGGTGACCGCCAACGGCAATGAGCTGCAGCCGGCGATCACCATCCCTTCCAATGCAACCAACGTCACCGTGGGCAGCGACGGCACGGTGAGCGTTACCCTGCCGGGGCAGACCAATGCATCGCAGGTTGGGCTGCTGCAGTTAGCGACCTTTGCCAATCCGGGCGGGCTCAACAGCGTGGGAAACAACATTTATCTTGCGACCACTGCATCGGGTAATGCCGTGGTGGGCACGCCGGGCGGCGCCGATGGCCTGGGCACGATTCAACAGGGAATGCTGGAGCAGGCCAACGTAAACATTGTCGATGAGTTTGTGAACATGATTCTGGCGCAGCGCTCCTACGAGTCGAACTCGCGAGTGGTAAAGGCGGCGGACGAGATGCTTCAAGGGCTGAACCAACTGTCCCAGTGATGGATCGCGATGAAGAGATATAGATACATTTCGGCTCTGATTGGTCTGGCTGCCGCGGCGCTTCCCGCAATGGCAGCGACGGCCCGCGTCGCGATCGACCCGGCGCAGGTCGCCGGCGCGATCAGCAATGCCGGGATCAAGATCTCTCCGGAACAGGTGACGCTGCTGGCCGATGTGGTCTCGAACAAGGCCGACCCCACGCTGGTGGTGGAGTCGATGGAGCGCTGGGGGGACAATCGCATGAAGGTGCGCATGAACTGCGCCAACGCCGAGTGCCTGCCCTTCTTTGTTGCCGTCCAGTGGGGCCAGAACGTGCCCACACCTGCCGCGTTTGCGGGTGCCGCTTCGAAGCAGATTGTGCTGCATGCGGGATCCACCGCAACCCTGATTCTCGACAACGACCACGTCCACATCAAGCTACCTGTGATCTGCCTGGAGAGTGGGGCCATAGGCCAGACGATTCGCGTCGCCAGCAAGGACCACAAGCTGACATTCAGCGCTCAGGTGGGCGACCCAGCGGCACTAAAAGGCACAATCCAATGAGGACCAACAACACACTACGGTGGCGTCATCAGTGGGTGGGAACGCTGCTGCTGGCGTCTACGCCGTTCGCACATGCGGTGTTTCCGTTTGTGAAGAAGTCGAAGCCCAACCCCGATCAGGTGCGGCTGGACTATATCTCGCGGCTGCAGCAGCAGGATGTTCATCCCACCGATGGCCGGACGGTTGGCAGCCTGTGGTCGCCGAGCAATACGTTGGGCGATCTTTCGACCGACTACAAGGCGCGCAAGCTGAATGACACGATTGGGATACTGGTGGCAGTGCAGACCACCGCGGCGCAGAGCGGCGACTCGAGCTATCAGCGGACTGTTGCGACCAGCTCGGCGATTACCGGGCTGGCTGGATCGGTGAATACCAACCCCTTCAATCCGCTGTTCAACGCCAATTCGGCCACCGCGCTGAAGGGGGCCGGCGCGACCGATACGAACACGACATTTCAGACGGTCCTGACGGGACAGGTGATTGCGGTGCTGCCCAGCGGCAACCTGGTTGTGGAGGCGCAGCGCAAGATCTTTATGAACAACCAGCATGAGGATGTGACGGTGCGCGGTGTGGTGCGGCCCAACGACATTGGACCCAGCAATACGGTCTCCTCGGCGTCGCTGAGCAATCTGGAGATTGAGATGAAGGGCAAGGGCATCATCGCGGATAGCACGCGTCCACTTAACCCAATCACCAAGGCAATCCTGTGGCTCGTTGGATTTTGAAAAACCGAATGAAGACTAAGACTGCGCATCGGAATACCAGGCCCGCCTCCCTCGTCCTCACTCTGCTGACGATTGCAATACTTGTGTTGCCCGCGCCTTGGGCTCTCGCCGACGAGACAGACCACCGTGTGCTGGTGCGCGATATTACCACTATTGAAGGCGTGCGCGAGAACATGCTGGTTGGCTATGGACTGGTGGTGGGCCTGCGCAGCACCGGCGATACCCAGCAAACCATCTTTACGGTGCAGACGCTGGCCAATGCCATGCAGAAGATGGGAGTGCTGATCACTCCGAGCACAGTGGTGGTGAAGAATGTTGCGGCGGTGTTTATTACGGCGTCGCTTCCGCCCTTTTCGCGGCCGGGATCGAAGCTAGATGTGACTGTGTCCTCGGTAGGCGATGCGAAGAGCCTCGAAGGCGGAGTGCTGCTGATGAGCGCGCTGCACGGCCCCGACGGACAGATCTACGCAGAAGCGCAGGGACCTCTGGTGATGGGCGGCTACTCGGGCGGCAGCGGCGCGAACCGCAAAGAGGTGAACGCGGCCAATGTGGGCCTGATCCCTCAGGGCGCCATGGTGGAGCGCGATACGTCGGTCGACCTTAGCGGCTTCAAAACAGTTTCCCTGCTGCTGCGCAATCCCGACTTCAGCACCGCGACGGAGATCGCCGATGCGGTGAACCATGAGTACGGCCGGCCGGTGGCCTCTGCGCTGGACAACAGCCGCGTGGACATCGACGTGGCCCAGGCCTCCGCGCAGTCGGTCTCTCTGCTGATATCGCGAGTGCAGAACCTGGTACTGAACGTACATACGCCGGCGAAGATTGTGATCAACGAGCGAACCGGGACGATTGTGATGGGCGGCGATGTTAAGCTTTCGCCGGTCTCTGTGATCCACGGCAACCTGTCCATCCAGGTAGTGACGGCTTACGCCGTTGCCGGCGTAGCGCCTATAAACCCAACTGCCGCGACAGGCGGCCCCGGCGGTCCCGGCGACAAGCGGAGGAGCGAAGCTCCGGAGCAGGTGCAGCCGATCGTAGTGCCGGAGACGCACCTGGAAGCCAATGATGAGGCTGCCCAGACCATGAAGCTCGACGAGGGAGCGAACGTCGACCAGTTGGTGAATGGATTGCACGCCATCGGGACCACCGCGCACGACGTGGTTGCCATCCTTCAGGCGATTCGCGCCGAGGGCGGGATGCAGGCTGAATTGGAGGTCCAATAATGGGAGCGAGCATAGGCCTTGGTTCGCTGGCGGCGCAGACCAGCGTGCTGCAATCCAGCGAGGACCGGATGATCCAGTCGTTGAAGGAACCCAAAAGCGCGACCGACGGCGCGAAGATCGACAAGGGCGCCAAGGAGTTTGAGGCTGTCCTCGTTGGGAGCTGGCTGCAGCAGGCGCAGGAGTCGTTTGCGACGGTGCCCGGCGCCGACGACGACCAGGACCAGGATGTGGGCCGCGGTTCGATGATGAGTTTGGGCGTACAGACGCTCGCGACCTCTTTGGCGAACACGGGGGGTATCGGGATAGGCACGATGATTGCCAAAGCGATGCACGCCGCTGCTGACAAGGCGAATGGCACGACTAAACCTCCCCCGGCGCCGGCGCAGCCGAAGGTAACCACCGAAAAGCGTGGGGGATTGGACTAGACTTTTGTGTGATATGTGCCGATAGTGCCAGCGGCAACGTACAGCGGCGAAGTTCTAAGGAGGCGGGATGAGGATCGATCTATTCAATTCGACGGCGAGTGAGATCGCCAGCGAGAAGGACGCGAAGCAGGTCGGCGCGCAGAACGCTGCGGCGTCGAGCCAGGCCAGCGCGGAAGATCGGGCCACTCTGACGACGGACACGACTTCGGTGGGGTCATTGGTCAGCGCCGCCCTCAATTCGCCGGAGATTCGCCAGGACAATGTGGCCACACTGCGTGCGGCCGTCAACAGCGGGCAGTACGAACTCGACCCGGCGAAGATCGCCGCGTCCATCATCGATGAGCAGGCCTGACGATAGCGGGGAAACTTCCTGGCTGAGGCGCTCACAAGAAAGTGCGAAGCATGTATACCGCGGGCGTTCAAGATCGAGAGCTGAAGGCCGCGGAGTATCTGCAGTCGCTGCGTGACCTGGCCCAGGAGCTGGAGCGAGCGATGCACGCCATCGCGCGCAACGCGCTTGCGGAGTTTGAGGAAAGCATCGCACTCCAGCAGTCGCTCTGCGGCCGCCTCGGCGAACTGGCTAGGGAGTTAAGCGCTCCACTTGAGGTTCATGCCGAAGATATGGACACGTGGCTCGACAACGATATGACGAACCAGATCCAGGCTGCCTCCGGCGTATTGCAGAAGCTGAACCTTCGCTACGCCGCTCTGCTGCAGCACTCCAGCCGCTCCGTGGCGTTGATGGCTTCGCTCTTCAGTTCATTCAAGGGACAATTTCAGGAGGCTTCTGGCCCCAGGTTGAAACATCAGACCTGGTCCTGCCAGGTGTGATGCCATGGGCGGATTGAATACAACGCTGTTGGTGGGCATGCAGGCGCTGGATGCGACGCAGGGCGCGCTCGCAGCCACGAGCAATAACATCGCCAATGCCAACACTCCGGGTTACACCCGCGAGGTGCCGCAGTTCACTGAGAATGAGGAGACCACCTCGGGCTCGCTGGTAAGCGGCGGCGGCGTAAACCTGGAGGGCTTACAGAGCGTTCGCGATGAGCTGCTGAACCTGCAGATCCAGAATCAGACCTCATTGCAGAGCAGCGTAGACATGCAGTCCTCCACGCTGCAGCAGATCCAGAGCTACTTCTCTTCGTCTTCGGGCGACGACATCTCCAGCGAGCTGGCGGCGTTTTCCAGCAGCCTGTCGCAGCTCTCCGCGACCCCGACGAGCGCCGCGGCGCAGCAGGGCGTGATCTCCTCCGGCCAGGACCTGGCGAACGCCTTCAACACGACGGCGAACGGGCTGACCAGCGCGCAGTCCTACGCTGACGGGCAGGTGACGCAGACGGTCGCACAGATCAACTCTCTAACCCAGCAGATTGCGCAGCTGAACGGGCAGTTGACCCAGACCGCGACGACCGTGAACGATGGCGGCACCATTGAAGACCAGCGCGACGAGCTGGTGCAGCAGCTCTCCACACTGACCGGAATCTCGATTACCCAGAGCAACGATGGAGAGACGATTACCACGGGTAACGGAACGCCGCTGGTGATGGGATCGCAGAGCTTTACTCTGCAGACCACGACAGGCAGCGATGGAATGCAGCAGGTGCTTGACTCCACTGGAAAGAACATTACCGCGTCGATCCAGGGCGGAACGCTGGGCGGTGCGATTCAGGTGCGTGACCAGACGATCCCCGGCATCCTGACCCAACTGAACACGCTGGCGAGCCAGTTTGCCACGGCCTTCAACGCCGCGCAGGCGCAAGGCTTCGACTCGAGCGGCAACACCGGGCCGAACTTCTTTACCGTGCCTGCCAATCCCGCCAACGCTGCGTCCGGTATCAGCGTGGCGATCTCCAACCCAGCGCAGGTCGCGATCAGCTCCGACGGTTCCGCGGGCAGCAATGGCAACATCGCGAACCTCTCCGCCGCGGTCAACGGCGCATTGCCCTCGGGCAGCACGCCAGCGAGTGCCTACGCCAGCGTGGTCTTTCAGGTAGGCACTGCGGCCTCCAACGCGACCGCGCAATCCACCGCAATCGGATTGAACCTGCAGCAACTCACCACGCAGCAAGGCTCGGTCTCCGCGGTGAGCACCGATGAGGAGACCACTAACCTGATTCTTTTCCAGACTGCGTATGAGGCAGCGGCGCGGATCGTCAGCACCATTCAGCAGCTCAATACCGTGACCCTCGACATGGGCACCACTGGAGGTTACTGACCGCTATGCGCGTTGATCCAAACATGGTCCCGGACATGCTGGCGGCGATTCAGCAGAGCCAGGTCAGTCTGAATACGGCTTTGCAGCAGGTGGCGACGGGCAAGAGCGTCAATGTCCCCTCGGACAACCCGTCGGCCGCGGCCAACCTGGTGCAGAATACGATCGAGACCGCATCCGTCGATCAGTACACGCAGAACGTCAGCGGGGTCCTCTCGACGGTGCAGACCGCGGACTCCGCGTTGAGTTCGGTGGTCTCGTCTCTTACCCAGGCGGTGTCGCTGGGCACGGAAGGCGCCAATGGCACCAGCTCCACATCCAATCAGCAGGCGATTGCGGTGCAGGTGCAGGGCATTCTTTCCAGCGTTCTCTCCCAGGCCAACATGTCCTACCAGGGGGCCTATCTGTTTGGCGGCACTGCGAGCACAGCCGCGCCGTATACCGTCAATTCGGCGTCGCCCTCCGGCTACACCTATAACGGGAACAACGACGTAAATTCTGTTCAGGTTGGCGACCAGATGAGCGTTCAGGTCAACCTTCCGGGCAGCCAGATTTTCTCCAACGCGAACGCCAACGTTCTGGGGTCTCTCAGCTCGCTGGTCAGCGCGCTGCAAAGTGGGACCACGTCGGCCATCAGCACCGCGACCAATGCGGTGAGCACTGCCCTGAACTACGTGAGCCAGCAACGGGTTTTTTATGGAAACGCCGAGAGCCAGCTGAACTCGCAGGAGACTTATCTTCAGCAGGAGACGGTCAGTCTGGCGTCGCAGCAGAACTCGCTGGTGGGTGTCGACGAAGCTGCCGCGGCGACGAACCTGAACCAGGCCGAGACCGACAACAGCGCGGCGCTTGCGGCTGCGGCCAAGGTGCTGCCGGATACGCTGCTGAATTATCTGGCTCCTCCAACCTAATCTCCATATTTGTAACCTTAGAGGACCGCAGGGGCGGATTGTCTCCGGCTGCGGTCGTGCGGCGAGGGCTTTATGGAAGGTCCTGGGCCAGAACCCTCGCTACGCGATCCACTACGGACGGCCAGTCGGCTGGCTTCGATTGTCTGAACATGCGCATGACTGGGTACCAGGGGCTGTCCTCGCGGTCTTGTAACCAACGCCAGTCCGGCGCGAAGGGCAGTAGGACCCAGGTGGGAACTCCAAGCGCGCCGGCCAGATGTGCGGTCGAGTTGTCGATCGTGATAACCAGATCCATGGCGGCAATCTGCGCAGCAAAGTCATCGATATTTGTGAGCTGATCGATCTCGCGGTCAATCATGATAGGCGCATTGGCCGAAGCTGCCTGCGACTGCAGCGCGTCGTGGTCTCCATACTGCAGGCTCACCCATCGGATCCCGTGAGTCCCGAAGAGCGGAGCGAGCGTCGGAAGGCCGATGGAGCGTGTAGCGCCCGACTGTTTGTTCCTTGTATGCCACGCAAGTCCCACCAGCTTTCGGCCATTGCGATAGCGGTCGCGCAGATTTGCCTTTGCCGCTGGATCGGCGAAGAGGTAGGGCGAAGTAGTCTTCGCGAAGGCCTCGGGCGCTGTGCGGAAGAGGCCGGGAAGGCTGCCGCTGGGAATCTGTGCCGCAATATCTTCTGCTGAACGGTCCGCAGGATCGAAGCCAGAAACTACTTCCGCCGCTGGAAACGAACGCGCGAAGAGCGGCTTGAGCCGGGGATCGCAATCCAGTACGCAGCGGGCTCCGGTACGCAGGGCGTCGGGGATGAGTCCGGCGAACATGATCTCGTCGCCGATTCCTTGCTCGCCCCAGATGAGTACACGGCCAGATGCCAGAGGCTGACCATTCCAGCGCGGCTGCGCATAGGTCCGTCTGGGCGTATCGAATTCCCGGCTCTGCCAGCGCCGTTCGAAGTTGCGCCAGCCGGCGGCGAAGTTGCCTTTCAGGAGCAGCGCCCTCGATTCGGCGACTGCCGCTTCGGCGAGTTCAGGGTTGAGAGCGAGCGCCCGCCGATAACAGGCGAGAGCGGAGTCAACGTCGCCCTGAGCCCTGAAGATATTTCCCAGGTTCAGGTGGGTCTCGGCCAGGTCCGGCTTGAGCAGCAGCGCGCACTGGTACGACGCGCCGGCCTCCGCGAGTTTGCCTTGGGCCTGGAGAACGTTTCCGAGGTTGGAATGGTAGGACGCGGCATTGCCATTGGCGGCGATGGCCTGGCGTATCAGGCTGGCGGCAGCCTCATGATCTCCGTTCTGGTGGGCGACCATTCCCAGCAGGTGCAGGCTGTCTGCGTGGTGCGGGTCCAGTGTCAGTATCTGCCGATAGATGCGCTCCGCTTCGTCCAGCCGGCCGGCTTGGTGATGGCGCAGGGCCTCGGCCACCATGGTGCCGGTCGTTGTGGCGGGAGGTTTGTTCAATGACCGATGCCTCGGTCGCGAGGCCAACGGGGGACGAGGTTGATTGGGAGGCTGGCTGGCGGGAATGGATATAGATGGTTAAGGGGCAAGCGATTACTTTCTGAATTTCGAGTTACTTTGTCCATCAATTGCATAATAATTCTCTTAATAAATTCCGGGCCCGCCGATGAACCCGCTGAGTCATAGGATTTGCGACTTGGGCATCGGTAACGCTGTGAATGTGTTCTTCGCGTTCATCGTGTTCTTCGAAGGGGGAGTGCCATGCGCGTGCACGGCAACCAAATCGATCCAAACGCCGACTTGAACGGACTCTATGCTGCCGCAAAGACCGAGGCGAAGCTGGAGGCGGAACGGACCCGGAAAAAACTGCTGATCGCCGGTATGGCGGGCCAGTCTGACGATGCCGACTGTGTGGTGAGCCTGAGCGGTGAGGGTGCGGCCGGGGATGAGGCGAACCAACAGCAAGGCCAGGGTGAGGGCGAGCAGAAGGCCAAGCAGCAGGCGGATGCAGAGAGCGTCGAGAAGCCATTCTCCGGGTGGGCCTGAGTTGCTGCGGCGTATTAGGGCGTGGTGATGATGACGTAGCGGTCGGTGGTCTCCCAGCGCATGTGCAGTTCGGTGGAGTTGGGTGTGGTGTTCTCAAAGGAGAGGCTCATCACCTCCTGGGGCGCATCCATGGGCTTGGCCTTCATCGGGATGCGGCCAAGGTCCATCGACTGGTTGTAGGTGAGGCCCCACTGGCCGGTCTGGTTGTTGACGATGAGCAGCCAGGTGTCGGGGCTGGGCAGGGTGTAGAGGGTGTGGGTGCCGGCGGGAACCAGGAGGTCGCCGAACTTGAGCGGGACTGAGGTGATGAGGGTGGTGGCGGGGTTGGCTCCGGTGCGCCAGATCTTGCCATAGGGGACGAGGCCGCCCATGATCGTCCGGCCGCGCATGTGGGGCGTGTTGTAGTGGATGTCGATGGTGCCGCCGCCGAGGGTGACGGTTGCGGTTGCGGGCGGGCTGGGGAGGGGTGCGGCGGGCTTTGCGGCAGGGGCGGGCGCGTTCATGTCGGGCTTGGAGGCGGGCCCTTCCTGTGCGCTGGCGCTGACGGGGGCGAGAGCGGCGAGGAGTGCCAGACAGGCGAAATTAGCGAGGGTGCGATGCGGGGTGGTGCGGAGTTTCTTGGCGGGGAAGGTCATGCGAGAGATGCTCGGCGATGATGGGGATGGCTGTCAAGCGGAGGACATGCGAGGGTGACGGCTCCGTGCTATGGTCGGATCGCCCCGGTTCCAAATTGGCAACGCTCCATCAAGTGTCTCTTTCAGACATTGACCGCACCTTCCTGAACGGCTATCTTGGGCATACTGTGAGTTCTTTCGCCTCCCTTTCGCTGAATTACGATCATCACATCGTCGGCAATTC
>Ga0182018_10004482_pt1 | contig 11699 bp, 9 predicted proteins | sample 812P2MmetaG_FD_120490 | JGI IMG/M metagenome (GOLD analysis project Ga0182018, IMG submission 120490) | Permafrost microbial communities from Stordalen Mire, Sweden - 812P2M metaG | ecosystem: Environmental > Terrestrial > Soil > Wetlands > Permafrost | place: Sweden: Stordalen | collected...
ACCCACGATCTCAATCGCACCAACGTTGGCGGGCTGAGCAACTCGCTAACCACCGGAAAAGAGGCCGGCACCGAGAACATCTTGATGGCCGGCTCCACGTCGCGCTGCGCGTTGAAGGTGCAGAACGCGGCGTACGGCCTGTGCTCGCAGGGCGTCAACGGCGTCAACAGCGATGTCATCATGATCCTCCACGTCGACCCGGCACATCACCGGCTGGCGCTCCTGTCGATCCCGCGCGACCTGTTCATCCCGAATGCCCGAAGCGACGGGCCGAACAAGGTCGATGCGGCGCTCTATCAGGGCATGAGCCAGCTGGTGGCGGCCATCGAAGAGGATTTCGGGATCCCCATCCAACACGCGGTCTCGCTCAACTTCGACCAGTTCGCGAACGTCGTGGACGCGCTGAACGGCATCAACATGTCGTTCCCGATGTCGGTCTTCGACCAGGAGTCGGGACTGAACGTCCGGGCGGCAGCATGCGTGCATCTGAACGGGACCCAGGCCCTCGAGGTCGTCCGGGCCCGCCACCTCCAATACGACGCACCTGGCACCGCGAGCGCCGACGCCTTCTACTGGCCCCAGGAGGGGCTGAGCGACCTCGCCCGCATCCGTCGCGACCACGAGTTCCTCCGGGTGTTGGCGTCGGCGGCGGCAACCCACGGGCTCGGCAACCCCATCAGCGACCTGGACCTCATCAACTCGGTGAAGGGTGACGTGACCTTCGACCAGTCGTGGTCGGTCCGCGACATGGTCAGCCTGGTTCTCGACTTCCACTCGACCAACATCAACTCGGTCCCCCAGCTCACGCTGCCCGTGGCGCTCGTGACCGACCCGAACGGCGGCTCGTCGGGAGACCTCATTTACCAGGGCGGGAACTACAACCAGGTCGAATTCCCCTCACAGGTCCAGGACGAGGCGGCAATCGATGGGGTCCTCGGAATCGGTCCGAACATCGATCCGATGACTGGCGATCCCCTGCCCGCGGCGTCGGCGGTGAGCGTCTCGGTTGTGAACGGCAGCGGAGCGACCAACCAGGCCACCGCCACCTCCAGCGCGCTGGCCGCCCTCGGCTTCAACATGGTCGGATTGGGCGATGCGCCGGCCACCGGCGATGTCGCCGAGACCGTGGTCTATTACGGGTCCCGCTCCCCCGCCGTCGAGGCGGCCGCCCAGAAGGTCGCCCGTTCCATGTCCGGCTCGGTCATCCTGGCCTTCGACCCGAGCCAGGTCACAAACGGCGCCGAGGTGACCGTGCTCACCGGGACCCAGTTCGCCGTGAACCCACCGGCCAGCGCGTCGGTCACGACGACGACAACGATCCCCGCGAGCTCTGCGATAGCGGCCCCGTCCGCGCCATCCAGCAACCTCCAGCCCTGGGACCCTCGTGCGTGCGCTCCCGGCGCCACACCGACCGCTCCGGTACCGAACGAGACGTAGCGCACACGGAGCCGTCGGTCCGTCGGGAGGCGCCGGGAGCACGATCAACCCAGGGCTTTGGGAACGCCGGTCTTCTGGGGCGCCACGAGAGGGGGCCCGAAGAAGCCTCGGCCGGCGTCGTGGGCAGCACGCCGGTACGACGACTCGGGCATGGGTCGTGGTCGTGGCAGCGCCCACGTGGGGGCCGTGCTAGCCACATTGCCCCGGTTTCCTTGTGACCGCACACTTTGGTCATGGAGGAAGCCGCCGTCGACGGTTCGGACAGCCGGGACATCGAGGAGCACGAGGCGATCGTGGTCGGTGCAGGCTCCGCCGGGCTCTCTGCGGCAACCGCGCTCGAAAAACGGGGCTTCGAGACCCTCACGCTTGAGAGTTCGGATCGGATCGGGGCGAGTTGGCGGTCACGCTACGAGGAGCTTCGGCTGAATTCATGGCGCGCGATGTCGAACCTCCAGGGCTATCGGATGCCACTGAGCGCCGGGCGACATCCGACACGAGACGACTTTGTGGCCTATCTCGAGCGATACACGGCGCACCATCAGCTGCATGTTCGCTTCAACACGAGCCTGACCGGAGTCGAGCGCGTCGACGATCTCTGGCGTTTGGAGACATCGACCCACCCGTACCTGGCCCGCTACCTCGTCATCGCCACCGGTTGGGACGTGGTGGCCGTTGTGCCCGACTGGCCGGGAAAGGAAGGCTTCACTCACGAGCTGATCCACTCGTCCGAGTTCCGAGGGGCCAGGGCGTACCGGGGTCGTGATGTGCTGATCGTCGGCGCCGGCAACTCCGGCATCGACATTGCCGGGCACCTCATCGCTGGTGGGGCGAACGTGACGGTGTCGATGCGCACGCCGCCCAATCTTTCGCACGCCGACTTCCTCGGCATCCCCGGCCAACCGTTGCTGGTGCTCATCGCGGACCATCTGCCGATGCGGTTGGCCGACTTCAACTTTTCGATGGTCCAACGGCTGGCCTTCGGAGACCTCGCTCGCTTCGGGATACCGCGGGCACCGGAGGGGCCATATGCCAACTTCCATCATCACTTTCGCAATCCGGCCGTCGATACCGGGTTTGTGGGCGCGCTCAAACATGGAAGGACGCACGTCGTCGCAGAGATAGAGAGACTCGACGGATCCGAGGTCGTCCTCGTCGACGGTACGCGGCTTCGACCCGACGTCGTCATCTGCGCGACCGGGTTCCGTCGAGGGCTTGAGCCGCTGGTCGGTCATCTGGGTGTGCTCCGGCCCGACGGGGTTCCTTTTGCGTACGAAGGTGCTCCCGAACATCCCGCGGCACCACGGCTCTATTTCGCCGGCATGTGGGGCCAGTTCAGTGGGCAGATCCGTCTGGGGCCCATACACGCCCGGCGGATCGCACGCGCTGCGGCTCGGCACAGGGCCGGCCAATCGGTCGGACCCGGCTCCTCCCCATCTCAAGGCGTGCGCGCCGAGCGGTAGCCCCGGCCACCACGCACACCATCCCCTGAGGAGCTGCTATGTCCAAAGAGAGGTCGATAACCGTATCGGTCGACATCCCGGCGCCACCCGAGCGCGTATGGGATCTCGCGTCGGATGTGACCCGTTACGCGGACTGGGTTGAGAACACCCTCGAGGTGTACTTCGACGGCACCGTTCAGATGGGCACGACGTACGAAGAGCGGACTCGCATCGCCGGTCCATGGAAGGCACTGACCCGATGGCGCGTCACGGAATTCGAACGCCCGCGGCGCCAAGTCCACGAAGGCGAAGGCGTCGTCGCGGCGACGGGAATGGCGGTAGTCATCGACCTCACGCCGGACGGGCAGAGCACGCATATGGCCCTCACCATCCGCTACACGCCTCGCTTTGGGCCAGTCGGTGCGGTCATCGACCGGGCAATCGCCGGACAGATGACGCGAGCGCAGGAACGATCGGTGAAGGCGTTCGCCGTCCTGGTCGCCCGGGAGTCGACGACTACCTGATTCGCATCGTCGCCGGGCAATGCTCCGGTCGATTACTCGACCAGGAAGCCGCCCGACTGGTGGTGCCACAGGCGCCCGTACATGCCGAGGCCCCCGTTGCGAAGGAGCTCGCGGTGGGTCCCCTCTTCGACGATCCGGCCCTGATCGAACACCACGATGCGGTCCATCTTGGCGATGGTGGATAGGCGGTGGGCGATGACGAGTGCCGTCGAACGCTCCATGAGCTGCCAGAGCGCCTCCTGCACGAGGTGCTCGGACTCCGAGTCGAGCGCCGAGGTGGCTTCGTCCAGGACCAGGATGGGGGCGTTCTTCGCCATCGCCTGGGCGATGGCGACCCGCTGGCGCTGTCCCCCGGAGAGCTTGAGACCGCGCTCGCCGACGACGGTGTCGTACCTGTCCGGGAGACCGTAGACGAACTCCTCGACATGGGCGGCCTTGCCCACGGCGTGCACGATGTCGTAGTCGACGACTGGCACGGCACTGTCGCCTCCCGAGCCGTTGGCGTCGACGCCGATGCCGTAGCAGATGTTCTCGGCGATGGTCCGGTGCAGGAGCTGGGGGTCCTGGGGTACGTAGGAGACGTGGCTCCGCAGGGAGGCCAGGGTGACCTCCCTGATGTCCTGCCCATCGACCAGGATCTGTCCGGCGTCCACGTCCATGAATCGCAGCAGGAGCTTGGACAGTGTCGACTTCCCGGACCCTGAGGGCCCGACCAACGCGACGTGCTCGCCCGGCTTCACCGCCAGCGTCAGATCTTGAAAGAGCTTGTAGTTGGATCGGTAGCCGAAGGAGACCCGGTTGAACTCCACCCTTCCGGTCGACACGCGGACGTCTCGGGCGTTCGGGCAGTTGGTGATCTCGATCTCCTCGCCGGCGATGGCGGTGAACTTGGCCGCCCGCCCGAGCGAACGGGCGAGCGACCGCAGGTGCTCGAAGGACTGCTGCAGGCTCAACGCGACCTGGGCCGAGTAGTAGAGGATCAGGTAGAGCGCCGCCGTCGACGACCAGTGGTGGACCGCCATGGTCGTTCCCGCGATCAACGCGAGCAGGGTCCCGACCACGATTGAGGTCTCCAGCTGCAGCTGGGTACGCATGAAGATGGATCGGGCCCGCAGGTCGGCATTGACCGATTGCTGCATCAGGTCCTCCACGCGGAATCGCTCCCGGGGCTCGGCCGCGGCGGTGCGGACCGCCATCAGGTTCGTGACGGTGTCCGCGACGACCCCGGTCGCCTTCGAGTGATGGTTCTCGAACTCCTGGGAGGCCTCCCGGACCAGTGGGAGCCGCTTGTACAAGACGTAGACGAACCCGGCCACCATGACGAGAAGGGCCAAGGCGGCCGGCCACGCCACCACCGAGAGCACCGCGATCGCGGACAGGACGACCACCGCCACGGGGAGCAACCCCCACGACGCGACATCGACCATCTCCACGAAGGCCCACGAGAAGTTGCCGAGCGACGAGATGACCTCGCCCGCAGGGTGGTCCATGTGCCAGCGGTAGCTCAGTCGGAGCAGGTGCTCGTAGCCGTTGTTGAGGCCCTTGGCGAAGGCCCGGACGCACGCTCCCCACTCGAGCCAGCCCGCGACCCGCCACATCGCCATGGCGATCAGGCCGGCGACGCCGTACGCGAGCAGCAGCGGGCCAAAGCGGTGCCATTCACTGGTCACCGTGTGGAGGGGCAGCGAGGCGACCCGGCTGAGGATCGACGCAAAGATGAGCGGACACACGATGTCGGCCACGATGACGGCCAGGACCATGACCACCCACGACGTGATCAGCTGGCGTTTCTGGCCTTCGATCTGTTCCCAACAGAATGCGATCGTGTCGCCCGCCGATGCGGACGGGAAATCTGAGAGTTCAGCCACGGGGGCTTCCTTGTGCATTGATCCCGGCCGGGCAATTGGGGGGACACCCCACAGACCGGTCGGCCGGATTGACGGATTGAAGAGTGCTGCTGGCGACATCAGTGATGCCGGCAACTGGGGAAGGTGAGACGCGATGTCGGTCGAACGGGTCGACCGGGCCCTACCCCCCGGAGGAGACCTCGAGACTCAGAGGTTGGGCTTCCGACCGGGGTCGCGGGTCCCGATGACCGGAGACACCATGCCAGTGTTCACACTGGCCTCAAACGCTGTCATCGTCGGTGTCCGCATCATTCGGTCGCAATCGCTCTTGGACCCACCCGGGTGTCCGGTCAAATCGTACCGCATGCCTCCGGCCCGAGATCACCTCTCGAAGCGTGGTCCAGCTCTCGTTGCTCCGGTCGCGGCGGGCCGTCCGAGAACCCGGCGATGCGTCGTTAGCGTCTAGGGCGTGGCCGAGGCGATCGATGATGAAGGACGCACAACCGCGAAGCTGATCGAGGCGCAGGACAGGGCGGTCGTCCTGTTCGACGAGGTGAGGCGCCGCTGCCTCATCGCCCCCGGCGTTCGTGAGGTCGAGGCGAGCGATGCGATTCGGGACCTCGCCGCGACGATGTTCGGGATGGAGAATCACTGGCACAAGCGGATCGTGCGTGCCGGGCCGAACACCCTCGAGCCATACCGGGAAGACCCCCCGGACCGAGTCATCGTCGCCGATGACATCGTGTTCTGTGACTTCGGACCCATCTTCGAGGACTGGGAGGCCGACCTGGGCCGGACCTTCGTCATCGGCGACGACCCGATCAAGCTGCGGTTGTGCGAGTCGTTGCCACCCGTTTGGGACGCCGGCCGAGCCTTCTTCGACGGCCACCCAGACGTCACCGGAGAGCAGCTGTTCGCACACGTCTGCGAGTTGAGTGACCAGGCCGGTTGGGAGTTCGGCGGCACCATCGCCGGCCACCTGATCGGCCAGTTCCCGCACGACAAGATCGACGGCGACATGATCGAGTACTACGTCACCCCCGGTTCGAGTAAACCGATGCGCCGAACGGACCGATCCGGCCGCACGTGCCATTGGATCCTCGAGGTTCACCTCGTCGATCGCAGCCGCCAGATTGGTGGGTTCTACGAGCAGTTGCTCGACCTCGGCCCCGGTGCGGACGCCCGACCTCAGTCGTGAGACCGGCCGAGGACGGCCAGCCATCGGTCGATGTGTCAGCGAGGCATTCCACCTGGGCATGCCGGCTTCGATTCGAGGCGCATGGGGGTCGCAATGCCTGAACTCACGATGACCATCGGCGGAGACGGCGCGATCACTACTGGCCGTTTCGGGGTCCTGTACCGCTCCAAGACCTGACGGGGCGCGACCGGCTCGCTCACGCCTTGAAGCGCGCCGCCTCCCCCGAGCCACCGGTGGCGTTGCCCTCCCCGTAGGAGTGGGCGCCGGTGCCGGCGAGGCGGCCTCCGTCCACGATCAGGTACTCGTCGCGAATGGGGCGACCCTCGAAGAAGCACTCCAGGATCTCCCGGGCCCCGGCGGCATACCGCGCCTGCGCCGACAGCGAGGTGCCCGATATATGGGGGGTCATCCCGTGATGGGGCATCGACCGCCACGGATGGTCGGCCGGTGGAGGCTGGGGGAACCAGACGTCACCGGCGTAGCCGGCCAGTTGCCCGCTCTCGAGGGCCCGGGCGATGGCGTCCCGGTCGCAGATCTTCCCTCGAGCCGTGTTCACGATGTACGCGCCGCGCTTCATGGTCGAGAGCAGGGCCTCGTTGAACAGCCCCTCGGTCTCGGGGTACAGCGGGGCGTTGATGGTCACCACGTCGAGAAGCGGGACCATCTGGGCGGTCGTCTCGTGGAAGGTCAGGCCGAGATCCTCTTCGACCTCCGCGCTCAGCCGGTGGCGATCCGTGTAGTGCAGCTCGACGTCGAAGGGCTTCAGCCGCCGGAGGACGGCGGAGCCGATTCGCCCCGCGGCCACCGTCCCGACCTTCATCCCCTCGAGGTCGTAGGACCGCTCGACGCAGTCGGCGATGTTCCAACCTCCCCGCACCACCCAGCCGTAGGACGGGATGTAGTTGCGGACCAGCGCCAGGATCATCATCACGACGTGCTCGGCGACACTGATCGAGTTGGAGAAGGTGACCTCGGTCACCGTGATGCCGCGCTCGATCGCCGCCTGCAGGTCGACGTGGTCGGACCCGATGCCGGCCGTGATGGCCATCTTGAGGTTCTTGGCCTTGGCGATCCGCTCCGCGGTGAGATACGCGGGCCAGAACGGCTGCGAGATCACGATGTCGGCGTCGACCAGCTCCCGATCGAACTGCGAGTCGGCTCCGTCCTTGTCCGATGTGACGACGAAGGTGTGCCCACCCGCTTCGAGGAATCCACGGAGGCCGAGCCCGCCCGAGACGCTGCCGAGGAGATCGCCCGGCGTGAAGTCGATGGCCGACGGAGTGGGCGCGTTCTGGCCCCCCGGATACGACGTGATCGCCGGCACGTCGTCCCGGGCATAGGTCGTCGGGTAGCCACCGACGGGGTCGTTGTAGAGCACGCACAAGACCTTCGCCATGTCTGCCTCCGGGTTCCTCGGTGGACGCGCGCCGTTCGGTCTGCCCAGGGCACTCTATTTCGGAGTGATCACGATCGAAAAGCGCTGCCTACGCCTGATAGGTGCGTCGATACCGGGGCATCAGGGCGTTGATACGCCGGGGATGGGTGGCTCGGGTGAGCGAGGTGGCAGACCTAGGGTTTTGCCTTGCCCGGACCACATTCGTGAGGACCGAATCCCGGAATCGGGTGGCAGGTTTGCTCGTTGCTGTAGCGATCGCGGCGGTCACCCTCGCCGGTTGCGGTAGCTCCGCCGTCGGTCCGGTCGCGTCGTTACCTTCCTCGGTCAAGCCAACCCACGTTCTCCCGAGGGCGCCGACCACGGCGTCGGCGGTGACGACAACATCGGCGCCGGCCACGTTTCCCGCGACCCCACCGAGCGTCGGGGTGTTCGGACCGGTCACCGCGATCGGGGACTCGGTCATGCTCGACGCGGTCCCCGACCTGCAGCTGGACATCCCCGGGATAACCGTCAACGCGGCGGTGAGCCGACAGTTCGTGGCCGGTGAGGCCCTGCTGGCCCAGTTGAAGGCGGACGGCCAGCTCGGGAACACCGTCGTGGTCGGCTTGGGCAGCAACGGGCCCGTCACGTCCGCCGACTTCGACAACATGATGAGCATCCTGGCGCACGTGCCCCGGGTGGTCTTTGTCACGGTGCACGTCGACCGACCCTGGCAGGACGAGGTGAACCAGGTGCTGTACACCGGCGTGATGGCGTACCCGAACGCGGTGATTGCCGACTGGGCGACCCTGGCGGCAAGCAACCCCGAATGGTTCGGCTCAGATGGCACGCATCTCGGGATCGGCGGGATAGGTGCCCAGGCGTTGGCAAAACTCATCACCACCGCTTGCGAGAACATCGACACCGTCGCCCCGGCCTGATCCGCACCACGGCCGACTCTGCACGGCCGACGCCGCCCGTCAGTCGCCGACCTCGAGGGTCAAGAGGTCGGTCGCCAGCACGATCTTGCCGTCGAAGTGCGCCAGAGCCTGGTCGATCCATTCCTGTTCGGTGCCTGGGGCCGGTGGAGGGACGAGATGCGTGAGCAGCAGTGTGCCCACCCCATTTCGGGCCGCGGTCTCGGCTGCATCCGGGACTGCGGAGTGGTAGTCGAGCACGTCGGTCAGCCGCGGCAGGCCCAGGGGCTCGATCAGGTCGCGGCGGACCACGGTGTGGACGAGCACGTCGGCTCCGTCGCACAGCTCGTCGAGACCGGCGCACGGCACGGTGTCGCCGGCGATCACGACCGATCGCTCACCCTCATCGACCCGATACCCGACGGTCGGACGAACCGGAGCGTGATCGGTCGGCCGTGCGGTCACCAGAACCGCCCCCTCCTGGAGGATGACCCCGTGGTCCACCTCGGTCACATCTGCGACCGGACGCCAGTTGAGGTCGTCGTGGTGGGTGATGCGGTAGCCGATGTCGGGCTCCAGCATCGCCTCCATGGCCCGCACCACTTCGGCGGTCCCGACGGGGCCGTAGATGGGTAAGGGGTTGGGTTGAAGCGACATGACCCAACGCATCGTGTAGATGTCGTTGAGGTCGGTGATGTGGTCGCTGTGGAGGTGCGTGAGCAGCAACGCTCGTAGCGCTGGGGCACCAGAGCCAACGGCGCCAGCCCGCATGAGCACGCCGCGGCCACAATCGAAGAGCAGGTCACCCGCCGACGTGCGGACCAACGTCGATGGTCCAGCTCGATCAGGATGTGGGAGCGGATTTCCGCTGCCCAGGATGATCACCTGCATGGGGCCCCCTCCCATCGGCCTCGCGCTGGGGCACCATAGACGACACGAGCCAAACGTCCCCGGACGTGCCGGCAGGAGTCACCCGTACATCTGGGTCAAATATCGGTGGCAACATGTCTGAGCAAATCCCGATCCGATTCGGAGGGCGCACCTTGCCGATCAACCGAAGAATCTTTGCCGCTCTGGCCGTGGTTGTCGTGCTACCGCTGACCGTGGCCGCGCAAATGCCGGCCGGGGCGAGCACGCTAGCGTCGCCCAAGTCTCTGGCGAAGGACCTTCTGCCGTCTTCATACGCGAAGAAGGCCGGCTTCACCAAGGTGGCGGCAAAGGCCAGCACGACCTCCAAGACGGGCCAGAAGTCCTGCCCCAACGCCGCACGGGAGGTGTTTGAGAGCGCTTCGGGCCAAACCGCTCTGTTGTCAGAAGTGGTGGCCTGCACCACCAGCAAGGCCGCGGCTGCGCTTCTGAGCGGAACGCCGTCAGGGACTTCGGGGACCCCTCCGAAGCAATTGGGTTCTTCGGCCATCGAGCGAAGCGGCGGCTCGAACAACTACCTCATCTATTGGGTGCGGGGCAACATCGCGGAGGTGGTGGGCCTCAACACCAACGTGCCGGCGAGTAGTACCTCGTCCACCACCACCACGGGCGCCGCGGTGCCGATCACCCCAGCCCAGCAGAAGGTCCTGTCGAGCGCGGCCGTGGAGCAGAACAAACTGGTCGGATGATCGGCTAGTACGGCATGCGCCCCGATCCGCGTCGCCGCTCCCCCTTGAGTCGCTCGGTGCCGTCAGCGGTCCGAATCCTGCTTGCGTCCGTCGGTCCGACCCTGCGCGAGCAACGGGAGATTGTGGAGCGCTGAAACAGGAGAGCGCCTCTCCGAAGAGGCGCTCCGTGTAGGGCTGGTGGACGCAGGAGCGTTGACCGTTGGCACACTGAGCGCCGTTGCCCTTGTCCACCCGATGGAGGGTGCAGCAGTCGCGCTTGAGTCGATCCAGCTTGGCCCGCCCCGTAGGCTCGAATCGTGACTGTGGAGAAGGTGGCCCTTGTGACCGGGGCGAGTCGGGGAATTGGCGCGGCGCTGGCGCGGGCGCTCGCCAAGGAGGGATATGCCGTGGCGTGCGCTGCCCGATCCACCCGAGACCACCCGCAGCCGACGTCGGGTACCCTCGACGATGTCGTCGACCGCATCCGCGACGGCGGCGGCCGGGCGGTCGGTATCCCCGTGGATCTCGCGGACCGGACCCAGGTGGCGAAAATGATCCAGACGACCGTGGCCGAGCTCGGTCGTCTGGATGTCCTCGTGAACAACGCGGCCGCCGGAGGCATCGGAGGGCTCGAAATCGCCCTCGACGTGCATGACCACATCATGGCGGTCAACCTCGACGCGCCTTTCGTGGCGTCCCGACACGCGGTGCCCCACCTCCGGACCGCGGGCGGGGGCCGCATACTGAACGTCTCGTCCCTCGTCGCCCTCCGGGCGCTCCCGGTCACCATCACCTCGACCTCCTACGGGATCGCCAAGATCGGCGTGGAGCGCATGACGGTTGACCTGGCCCGGCAGCTCGCGCCCGACCACATCGCGGTGAACTGCTTCCGCGTCGACGCACCGGTCGGATCGGAAGGGGCACGCGCCCACATGCCGCACGCCGACTTCCGGGACTGGGAGCCCCCCGAGGTGGCCGCCGAAGGTCTCCTCTGGATGCTCCACCAGCCCGTCTCCTATACGGGGCGGCTGGAGAGCATGACGCACCTGTCCCGGAGGGAGGGCGTCATGAACACTGTCGCGGGCCGAAGTGACCGGCTGCCCCCGACGACGTTCCCCTGAATGGCTTCAAGACCGAGGCACCCTCGGCGCCGCCGCCCTCACACCATCGGCCTGGATCACCGTGGCGCGGCGAAGCTCACAGGCCCGCTCCAACAGCGACCGCGCTCGCGAACGGAGTCGGCAAAGTGTTCCACTAGGGACGATCAGTTGAGCTGGCGAAGCTCGGCTCGGTAGCGCTTGGCATTCTCGGCGTAGGCATCGGCTCCGCGCCGGATTGCCGCCGCCGACGATGCTCCCAACTTGATA
>Ga0182018_10004483_pt1 | contig 11698 bp, 9 predicted proteins | sample 812P2MmetaG_FD_120490 | JGI IMG/M metagenome (GOLD analysis project Ga0182018, IMG submission 120490) | Permafrost microbial communities from Stordalen Mire, Sweden - 812P2M metaG | ecosystem: Environmental > Terrestrial > Soil > Wetlands > Permafrost | place: Sweden: Stordalen | collected...
AGAACCTGTGGGCCGACGGTGACGCTCCTATTGACATCAACGACCTCCGCACTGGCGCGATTGCAAGTGCACGAGGCTGGATTGATGAGGTGCTCGGCTTCGACAGCGCCGACCTCACCAACGACGAGATCGATCGGCTCCGTCCGGCAGTCTATAGCTGGTCGCGCAACGACAAAGAGATGTCCTACCACAAGATCCACGACGCATACAGCTTTCTTGTTAACGGCGAGCCGTTGGTGTCACGGGAGGGCACGCTCGGTGCCGTATATCTGATTCGTAACCCTCTTGATATCGTGGCCTCGATAGCCAACCATATGAACTTCACCCTGGATCGAGCAATTAGCTTCATCGGGGAGGAAGCCGCCAGCTTCGCTTCGAAGCCCAGCAGGCTTCATCCGCAAGTTCACCATCGGGTTCTCAGCTGGAGTGCGCATGTGGCGAGCTGGATCGACGCCGCCGGCCTGCGTTGCGAGATCGTGCGCTATGAGGACATGCTCGGACGGCCCACGGAGACCTTCGGCCGTATCGCCCGCTTCCTCGAGGTTCCGACCGACGCGGCACGGGTGGAGAAGGCGATTCGATTCAGCGATTTCGCCGAGCTGAGGCGGCAGGAGGCAGAGGGTGGCTTCACCGAGCGTCCCGATCACACCGCCAGCTTCTTCCGACGTGGCGAAGCGGGCGCTTGGATCGACACCCTGACACCCGACCAGGTTGCACGAATCGTCGCCGATCACGGTCCGATGATGCGACGCGTGGGCTATCTTGACAGTACCGGCAACCCTTTGGAGCGACCAGCGTGCATGCGATCAGCTTGAACACTCCATTGGAACGCAACCCGGACCTCATCTGGACCGACATGGACGGCGAGACGGTGATGATGAGCATCGAACGGGGGGAGTATCTCGGGCTTGGCGGCGCGGGGAGTCGCATCTGGGCACTGCTTGCCGAACCCGTCACCCCCAGCGAGATCTGCGCCCGATTGACGGCTGAGCTCGATGTGAACCCCGACACCTGCAAAGCCGATGTCCTCTCCTTCCTCGGCGAGCTGTTGGAGAACAATGTCATTCGCCAGTGACGGTCGGGCTCCTCTCGTTCCCTTTCGGGGCGATAAGTCGGCACCGGGCGGACTCTCGTGGCAAACTGCGCGGATGCGAGACCGCAAGAATGCGAGATGCCGCTGGGCGAGGGAGGTGGCTCCGTGACCACCGAGAACGTCAATACGGAAGATCAAGGATCGCCCGCGGCAGCATCAGCGCAGGAGCGGGGTCCGTACATTGCCCCGTTCCTACGGCACCTCGATCTGTTGGGTACCGGCGGCAAGGTGCCGAGTGAGTCCGAGTTCCTGTCGGGTGGCACGACGTTGGGCCCCTCTTGAGTCCCGTGCGTCGCGCGGGGTACTCGAATCGTCCTGACACAGGTACTACAGCGACATTCGGGCTTGGGCTGGATGTTCGTTCGTGCTTCGGCTCGGGCCGTCCCCGATCGCCTGCAGCGGGCTGACGCCCATGTCAGACTGACGACGCGAAGATGCGCGAGAGGGGATTACCACGATGACGACGGGGAACCTCAACGAGGACGGCGACCGATCGACCGACGCAGTATCACGAGCGGAGCGTTCTCCTTATGCGGCCCCGTTCCTCCGACACCTCGACGTCGCGGACACCGAGGGGAAGACGGCCATCAATCCGGCTGAGCTCTCCAGTACTACTTTCCACTTTGGCCCCTCCTGAGTCCTGTGTTGCGCGCCGAGGATTCGGGTCGTGCTGCCAGATAGGCAGCCGAATTAGCTCCAGAGCCGACTCTGATGTTCGCCGGGCTTCTGTGCCGCGACCACACCACAACGCCTGGCGACCTCGTGAGCTCTTCGACCCTGTTGGCGGCGCTGTGTCCTGACCATCCGGCAGACGCCACCGGGGCCTGGTGTCAAGGGCCTTTTCTCCTCGTCCAAGCGCTGTCGCATCGCCGGCCGCCGGGCGACATTGACGGCTACGAGGACGCCGTGCCGCATCGCTGCGCCGACAGCGGTCGGGTCATCGCCTTCTGGGGACGCCTCGACAACGCTGATGCGCTGGCACGAGAGCTGGGCCGCCCAGGCTTGCGCTGCAGCGACGAGGAGCTCGTCCTCTCCGCCCACTCCCGTTGGGGTCCGTCCTGCCCTGCACACCTGACGGGCGACTTCGCCGCCGCCATCTGCGACCCACGTGAGGGCCGGATCCTGTTGTTCCGGGACCGGTTGGGGGTGAAGCCGCTGTATTACCGCATCGACGGGGGGTTTCTCTTCTTTGCGACCACGGCGGCTGCGTTCCCTCGGCTGAGGCGCCACGCCCCGGTGCCGGATCCGGACTGGATGGCGCGGGCGCTTGCGGGCGTCGGCCACGACAGGACGGCTACCGGGTGGACCGGAGTGCTCAAGCTGGCGCCGGGCCACTGGCTTGAGGTCGGGGCCGATTCCGTGCGCCTTGAGTCATACCACTCGTGGCGCGACGATGCCCCTTGGACGACCAGGCGCGATCCGCGGCATGTCGAGGCGTACCGCGCGGTGTTGGAGGAGGCGATCCATTCGAGGACACCGGTGGCCGAGCCCATGGGAAGCGAGAGCAGCGGTGGCCTCGACTCCTCCACGATCACCGCCTACCTGGCCCATTTCCTCGGCGTGCCCGGCGACCGGCTGTGGGCGCTCGGCTTCGCCACGCTCGAGAGAGAGCGGGAGTACATCATGGCGACGAGTGTTCACGCCGGCATCGCCCACAACTACCTGGCGACGGAATACCCGTTAGCCGGCGACTCCCATCTCGCACGCGGGCTGGCGGCGGTCGGGTATCCCGAGGAGCAGGGAAGCGCCATCGCTCACATCACCTTCTACGAGGAATGCCGGCGGCGTGGCATCCGAACGCTCTTCTCAGGCTTTGGAGGCGACGAGGCCGTCACCAACTCCGGCAGTCTTCTCGGGCGTGAGCTGTTGGATCATGGGGCCTACGGAGCGCTGTGGCGGTATCTGCCTGGGAACCCGATCGCCAGGCCCCTACGCCTGATGCGAGCGGTGGTCCATCGAGCCGACTGGGGAGGGGGCCACCCGCGCCTTGCCGAGGCCATGGAAGCGCGCTGGCACCACCAACTGGTGCGACCGGAGATCGTCGAGCGGCTTCGCTTACGGGAGGCGTACCGTCAACAGGCGTCCTACGACGCGCCCTACCGTCGTATCAACGACTTCATCCTCGGCAATCGGCTTGCTCCCTGGGTCACGACGCGCCTCGAGACGTGCACACTTGTCGCAGCCAGCTACGGAGTGGAGTACCGCTGGCCGCTCCTGGACGCCGGGCTCATCCAGCAGTATCTGTCCACGCCGTCGATCGAGAAGGCTGACCGTGCCTTCGGTCGTTACCTGCACCGCCGGGCCGTCGACGGTGTGCTGGCGCCGAAGGTGGCCTGGAAACCCGACAAGTACATGGGCGGGCGCGTCGACTCGGTCGAGCCGGGCGCGGACCCGAAACGACGGAAGGTTCAGGTACAGGTGGCTCGTCGGGACGCTGCTCGACTGCACCCAGGACTCGAGGACCTCATCGACGTCGAGAGATTCCGTCGCCAGATCGAGTCGGCGGCGGCGGGAGTGCTCAGCGCCGAGGCGAGCTTCCAGTTCACTCGGAATGCCACGCGGGTCAGTTGGCTGAACCACTGGCTCTCCGGAGGCCCAACCGAGGCATGACGCCACATGGCCCGGCGGACCTCGCCCGATTCGTCTGGCGCGAGGCCGTTCGCCGCCGCTTGCCGCACGGCCTCGTCCACTGGCGCTATCTCTCCTTGCGGCCGTCCGAGATACTCGTGCGCCAGCGGTCGCTGTGGCTTGCGAGCCTGCCGGAGGTGCCCCGTCCGCTCTGGGTGATCCTCGAGGCGTGGCTGTGGCTACGGTGGCAGCTCTGGAGCGGTCCACGATCCGTGTGGCGCCACCTGCGACGGGCGGGGCCGCGTGTTCGCGCCGAGGAGGGCATGAGCCTGGGCCGCCAGGCGTGGCGCGTCAGCAGACTCAGCCTCGGGTACTGCATCCCGGCATTCGAGATCTTCCGATATCGCCTCTACAGCAATGCACCGGCCGTCACCGAGTACGTCTACGACCACACCCTGATGGCCTTTCACGCCCAACGAAACTCGGCGTGTCACGCCGCCTCCGGCTCCCTGCGGCTGCTCGCCGACAAGGAGCGCCAGACCGCCGAGCTGTCCGAGCTTGGCGTTCCCGTGGTCCCGATCCTCGCCGTGGCGAGGAGAGGCTCCGGCGAGCCGCTGGCGACGCATCTGTCGAAGGATGACACGTTGTTCTTCAAGCCACGCCACGGGTCGGGAAGCCGAGGTGCGTTCGCGGCGCACCTCGATCGTGGCGTCGTCGTGGCTCCGCTCGCCGGCCAGGAGCTGCGAGACAAGCAGGCTGCCGTGTACTGGGCCCGCCTGCTCGACGACGACGACATGATCGTGCAGCCGCGACTGGGAATCCACCCCGAGGTTGCAGACCTGGCATCGGGGGACGACATCGTGACCGTCCGCTACATCAGCGAACGGCACCATGCGGTCGAAGGTCTCGACTCGGAAATGACCTGCTATTGCGCCACGCTCGAGCTTCCTGCGGGCCGCTCCGCACGCGGCCTTCGACCCGTCTACGTAGTCCTGCCCGTGGACCCGCTTGCAGGCCGCATTGGTCGGTTGCCCGCGGCCCTTTTGTCCGCCGAGACGGCGGGCAACTATGACCGTGTGTATGCACGGCTCGGCGACCGTGTGGTCCCCGGCTGGACGACGATCCGTCGCCAGAGTCACGTGGCGCACGGGCATTTTCCCGGACTGCACGCCATCGCCTGGGACTGGGCCATAACGCCGGCTGGGCCGCGGCTGCTCGAGGGGAATTCCGGCTGGGGTGTTGCCGTACCGCAGCTCCTGCATGGCGGGCTGCTGGCGGCCCGTGACCGGTCAGGCTCTGTTTCTCTACCCGATCGACCCGGCATCGATCAACGCCCGTAGCCTGCCGTTGTCGCGGGCTGCCAAATCGGGCCACGACCCCGTCTCGACAACCCGCCCGGCATCGAGGACGACGACGGCGTCGGCGTTGCTGACTGTCGAAAGGCGGTGGGCGATCACGAGCATCGTGGTACGGCCGTGCAACCGGCTAAGGGCGGTACGAATGGCCAGCTCGTTCTCCGAGTCGAGCGAGCTCGTGGCCTCATCGAGAATCAGAAGCTCCGGCCGTCGCAGCAGGCCACGGGCGAGCGCAATGCGTTGACGCTCGCCGCCGGACAGCCGCGTGCCACGGTCGCCGACAACGGTGTCGAGCTCATGCGGCAGCTGGGAGACGAAGTCGGCCGCGGCAGCCGTCACGAGGGCCTCCCACAGCTCGTCTTCGCTGGCACCGGGGCGCGCCCAGAGCAGGTTGGCGCGCACCGTCTCGTGGAACAGGAAGGGCTCCTGAGGGACAAGGGCGATCTTCGTTCGCCAGGCTCGTCGCTCCGACGCTTCGCGTGGCCGGCCGTCGACGAGCACGTGTCCGCTCGCGGGTTCCAGGAGCCCGACCACGATGTCGGCGATCGTCGTCTTGCCGGCGCCGGAGGGGCCGACGAGTGCGGTCGTGTGCTGGGACGGGATGTCGAGCGTCACGTGGTGCAGGACTGTTGCGCCATTGTCGTGGTAGCTGAAGCTGACGTCCTGCAGGCTGATCCCCCGACCGAGCCGGAGGCCGCTCCGACCAGCCACGGCCGGCGCCTCCAGTTCCTGCTCGCACCCCTGGATGATTTCGATCAAGTCGCCGAACGCCGGCAGCGACTGGGCAATCTGCTGAATGTTCTGCTGCGCCGAAGTGATCTGGGGTACAAGGCGGCTGAAGATGAAGGCCACCACCAAGAGCCCGGCAAGGGCAACATGAAAGCGCGTGACGGCGAGGTCGATCAAGACCGCCAGCACGACTGCGGTGACCGTGAGCTGCACAGCCGTCGCGGTCTGCTGAGCAGTGGTGAATGCGATCTGGGAACGCCGTGAGCGCCGGATGGCCTGGCCAAACGCCGACAGGTGCCCGGCTTCTAAAGCGTGAGCCTTGGCGAGTTTGAGACCGTCGAGAAACCCTGTCATCGCGGCGAACACACCACGGTTGTTGTCCATGAGCTCCCGCCCGAGACGGCGGCTTCGGGAGACGAGCGGCCACACGGCGGCAATGAGCACGGCACCGGTCGCCGCCGCCAGCGCAGTCACCACCGGAGAGATGCGAACGGCCACGACGAGTTGGACGATGACCAGGACGACCGTGATGGAGACACCGAGGATCGCCTGTGCTCCGAGGGAGACCCAGGTGACGTTCAGCGTCATCGTGGACAGGACGTCGGACTGTCGGAGGGCGAGGAGATGCTTCCACTCGGCCTCGGCCACCGCTCCAAAGACCCGCTCACGGACTGCGTCGACGAATTCGAGCCGGTACCGCAGGAGGCGCACCGTCGCATACGCACTCAACAGCGCCGCCACGGCCACGAGGATCACATAGGTGACCAATAGCGATCCCAGAGTAAGTGACACTCCCACGGTGGCAAGAGCCGATCGTGCGATGTCGGCGAGGCCACCCGTGGCGCTGTGCCGACCACCGACGCCAGCGACGTCGAGCAGGGGCACGAGCAGCAGCAGACCGAGGCCCTGGATGGCGGTGGCGACCAGCTGGACGAGCGCCGCCCACGCGAGCGATCGCCGGTTGTGGCGGATGAGGGCCCCGACGAAGCCGCGGAGATCGCCAGCGGACGCGGTCGGAGCCACGATCTATACAGGCAGCGAGCGCGCCAACTTGGCTGCACACTCGAATGGCCGCACGACGTAGTGCCAGGCGACCTGGACAGCGGTCCCGTCGCCGTACAGCATCCGCATATGGGCCGGCGAGGGGAACAGCTCGCGAAGCACGCGGTCCGGCCGCATCGCCACCCTGCGGGCCATCAACCGTCCGCGCTCGGAACGCCCCAGCCGCCCGTGAAGCAGGAACACCACGAGCCAGGCGCGATACGAGCGGATCTCAGGACCCGCCAGGTCGAGCAGACCCGCTTCGTCTGCGCACATGAAGGCGATAGCAAGGGTCACAAGCTGCTCGGTGTCCCGGGCGAGCCCAAGCAGCTCGCCAGGCTCGACCCGGTCGTGCCAGAGGTTCCAGGCTGCAGCAAAGTCGCGGAGCACCTTCGGGGTCATGTGCGTCACGTAGTGCAAAGCGAGGTGCACGATGGTCATGGCGGGGTCGAACACGAGACACTGGACGCCCTGGTGGGCGAAGGGCTCCGTGTGTCGCCACATGAGCTCTTCGTCGACACGGCCGAAGGACCGATTGATCGCCGACCAGTGCAGGTCGACGTCCATCAGCCCAGAGGGCGTGTGTCGCAGCAGGGACAGCTCATTGCGGTAGTCCAGCTCCAAGCTGGATCCGGCGACCGGTGCATAGCCCAGCGACTTGAGACCCTCAAGCGCGATGGTCACTTCGTGACGGTGCACCAGCAGGTCGATGTCGAACATCTCCCGCTCGGCGACCGATCCGAACACCCGGACCGCCAGTGGCACGCCCTTCAGGACCACGACCGAACCCACGCCGCCGGTGGCAAGGGCAGCCAGCACCTCGATGAGCTCCCGCTGGAGGGCGAGGCCATGACGGCCGGCAGCGTTGCGACGCCCGGGCGCCGGCCGCCGCGCTACGAGAGGCGTTTCCGCCCGTCTTTCCGGCAGCACGTCGAAGGCGGCAAGGGGCGTGTAACGGTTCGCGCCCGCGGCTCCGGTGACTATGGTGTCGTCGCAACACAGCCATGCGTGTGCGGTCAGCGCCCGTGCATCTCGCGGGTCGCGTGTCACCCCGAGATGGATGGTCGTGGCGATCCCGCGTCGTCCGAGCATGGCGGAACCGCCCAACGCCTGTACCAGGCAGGTACCTGCTCTCGGCATCCGCGTCGCCGCCGCGCTCAAGGCCCATACTGGCCGGCCGGCCGCGGCCGGTAACGCCCGGCCGCCGGCGGGCGACCCCGATACGCTCTGTTCTAGGCCGAACAGTGCTGCAGTGCGACGAAACGGGAGTACCCGAGTGGATACCCGTGCGATGGCAAGCACGATCACGGCCTCGATCAGAAGTGGCCGATCGGCAGGGTCGAGCGCCCGCCATCGACGGCAGCCGGAGATCATCTTCGCCGGTCGGCCCACCAGGGTTCTCCTATCATCTGAGGGTTCTCGCGCCCGGATCTGGTGCAATCCTGGCACGTTATTTGACAGGGGTGGTCGGTCGCGGGAGCGCGCCAGCCGCGATGCGGTCGCCGCCGACCGGATCCGACGTCGACAACGCAGTGGGCCGGGCCAACGCGAACTGGCGGCTGGTCCCAGGTGATGATAGGGGTGTGACGGGAGTGGCGGAGGGCGAGGGAACGTTCATTGGCTAGGCGTCTGCCCCCGCCGCCTTGTTGCCAGTGCTGTTGGCGTAATCCCGCATGGCGGTGCACCCGAGCGGTGAGACTCCGCTTGAAACTCAGCCCTGGAACACGTAGGCCGGGCTGGTGTACTCACCCACGACGACGGTCGTGCCCGAGATGGCTACGGATGCTCCGCCGATTTCCAGATCGGCAGCCTGCTTCCAACCCCGCGCAGTCTTCGTGAACACGTCGTACAGTCCGCCGTAGCTAATGACGGCCGTCTCGCCGGAGATGGCGACCACGCTGTCGGAACCGTTGCTGCTCGTCGCGCCCGCGCCAGAGGAGCCCGTGAGCTCTGCGACCTGCTTCCAGCCTCTCGCAGACTTCGTGAACACGTACGCGGCCCCGTAGCCGCCTGGGCGCCTACCCTGCGCGGAGCCCACAACAGCGGTGGTACCAGAGATGGCCACGGACCCGCCGAAGCCGTAGCCGGCCATGGTGTCCGGGCCCTTGAGCTCCGCGGTCTGCTTCCAGCTGGTCGCTGTCCTGGTGAATACGTAAGTCCTACCGGACTCGCCCATATCTGTGCCCACGAGAACCCTCGTGTCCGAGATTGCCACGGAGGCGCCGAAGTTGTCGCCCGAGAGGCCGAAGCCGGTGTCGCTACCCTTCAGCTCTGCGACCTGCTTCCAGCTGGTCGCAGTCTTCCTAAAGACGTACGCCTCGTCGGCACCCGGAGCGCCCACGACGGCGAAAGTGCCCGAGATGGCGACCGTGGAGCCGAAGTAGTCGAGGGCTACGGTGTCGGAGCCCTTCAGCTCTGCGACCTGCTTCCAGCCGGTCGCAGTCTTCGTGAACACATATGCGCGGCCGGCATCGCCCTGATGGTTCTGCGCACCCACGATGGCGGTGGTGCCCGAGATGTCGACCGAGCCGCCGAAGTTGTCGCCGGAGTTGTAGCCGGAGTGGTCATCGCCGACGGAGTCGGAGCCCTTCAGCTCTGCGACCTGCTTCCAGCCGGTCGCAGTCTTCGAGAACACATATGCCCTGCCGGCTCCATTTGCATGGCCCGGTGCGCCGACGACAGCAGTGGTGCCCGAGACGGCCACCGATTGACCGAAGGAGTCGTTGTCGCCGCTGTCCGAGCCTCGCAGCTCCCCTAGCTGCGTGCCGATTGGCGGTGTCTTCGGCACTGTGGTGGGCACGCTTGTCGCGGTCGACTGCGTGACGGGGAAGACGAGACGCCTGAACAGACTTACGCGGGGCAGAGGGACGAAGATCGCCGCCAAGATGATGGCGACTACCGCGACGACCTGCACGCGATGGGTCCACGGTCTCGGTTGGCTCCACCTGTGGTGCCCGGACGGATTGGCAGCTATGGCCTCCAGAATCGCCCGCGCCTCCAACGACCCGGGACCCGGCACCGCGTCGACGGGCGCCGGGTTGACGTCGCGGATCAGCGTGTCGAGGTTCATGGCTGGCTCCTCCACTGGTGAGTCGGGTCGAGCGGGACGTCGGGGAGATCGACGGTGGTCGAAATGATGTCCAGGGCGTCGCGAACTCGGGCTTGGGCGCGACGGAACCGGAGCTCGACCGCATTTACCGAGCAGCCGAGGATGGCAGCAGCTTCGGCGTGGGTGAGGTCATCCCACAGCACGAGCTGAAGCACCTCACGGTCCCTCGGCCGCAGCCTGCCAATCGCCGCTGCGACGCGGGCGTGCAGCGAGTCGAGGCTGTCGATCGACTGCGGGACGGGCCGGACTTCCTGCACAAGGCGGGCGTGGAGCCGAAGGCGCCGCAGCCCCGAGCGTCGGTGGTCGGCGACGCTATGCCGTGCAACGCCAAAGAGCCAGAGGCGGTCCTCGGGCGGAGACGGTACGTGCTCGAAGCGCCGCCAGGCGACTACGAAGACCTGAGCGATGACATCGGCCGCCTCGTGTTCGGGAACGCGGCGGCGCACGTAACCGGATATATCGCGGTAGTGAGCGTTGTAGAACGCCTCGAAACGGACTGCGTGATGCAACTTGTCCGTCGACTCACCCATCAGCGGTCCCTCCGCGGTGCAAGCGTCACAGCCTTACATGGCCACCCCCGCCTCAAAACCGTCAACAAGTCAAGCCGCCAACTGTCGCGCCCGGCGACACCACTAGGCCAGTTCGGCCGAAGTGGATCTCCAGCGCAGGTGCGGGGAGCGTCTACTTCCGGTCCGATGCGTACGTCTTTGAGCAGCCAGCCGCCTCGACGATCTCGGAGAGCTTCACAGTGGCTCGCCGCCCTGCCGCTCACTCGGCACGACTTTCACTGGGGCTGGAACTACATGCTCAACACCGTCGACTGCGCAACCAAACGTGTGGTAAACCCTTAGGGTCACGTCGACTTCTATGAAGTCCCTGGTCGCGGGCTCTGTTGGCCGTTCATAGCCAAGACCGGTATCCACCGGAAAAGGCCCTGTTCCATGATTGCCAGCAACGTGTCGCACCGTCCCGGCGTCGAAGGAGGGTAAGGCCAGGACCTTTGGGGGCGGGGTAGCGTGTCGTTCTGGAAGTTGTCCGAGCTGTTCGTATAGGTGCCGGCAACCGCGCAGATGCCGACGGGAGCACCAGCGAATCCGGCCTGCCCTCCGCCAGCACTATGACAGGTGCATTCGGCGGCTGCGCCGTCAGAGGCGCTACCGGGTTGGACGGCAGGCTGGGTGAGCCTTTTGCGGAAGGACGAGCGGCGGTGACTCCGAAGACGTAAGGGATGCCCGCGCACAGCCCGCTCATGAGGGCGGCGCTGTTCTGGCCTGGCTGGAGACGGTCAGAGCCGCCGGCGACCCGCACCGCGAGCTTATTCGCGATTACTCGCGCGGCTCGGCTGGCGCCACTCGGCAGGATGGGGGCAGGCGCGAGACGAAACTGCGCGTTCGCCGTCGCTGCCGACGTAGCCAGCAGGGACCCGAGCAGGGCCAGGCGGGCCATCGGCAAGCTCGGTACCGTGGTCGGTGCCGCGACCTCCACGGCGTTCGAAGAGCTCTTGCGGCTGGTCACCATCGTTCTTTGCCTCACATGCGCACTGGGCACCTACAGCACCGTCACTGCACTCTCTGCAGGAGCCAGCACAAGCTCGCCGACCTACTACGCCTGTTTGAAGAGCGGCGAGCTGTCGAAGGTCTCCACCAGCTCGCACTCCTGTTCGACGGGCTATGCCGCCGTGAGCTGGAACGCCACTGGACCACGGGGGGCGAAAGGTCCGACAGGCCCCCAAGGGCAATCTGGCAGCCCCCTCGATCTCTCGAAGGTCGCAACGCTCAACTGGTCCGGCTGGCTCGGCGTCAG
>Ga0182018_10004484_pt1 | contig 11695 bp, 13 predicted proteins | sample 812P2MmetaG_FD_120490 | JGI IMG/M metagenome (GOLD analysis project Ga0182018, IMG submission 120490) | Permafrost microbial communities from Stordalen Mire, Sweden - 812P2M metaG | ecosystem: Environmental > Terrestrial > Soil > Wetlands > Permafrost | place: Sweden: Stordalen | collected...
GGACGTCGATTTCGTCGATCTGTTGACCCAGAAGGGCAAACATCTCCTTGGCCTCCGGCGGGATGGCGGCCTCTTGTTCAATAGCAGAAAGCAACGGCACGATCTTTCCGGCTCCCTTGGCGGTCTGGCACGCGATGCCGTGGGGCCGTCCACCCCAACAGTCCGGGAAACAAATGATACCATAAACAGGTATTGATTCTAATACGCAACAAGCCGAATCACTTCGGCCTATCGGCTTGGATCCGTGTCATCCCTGTGCTTATACCAGCCCGCTTAAACATTGACACAACCTGTGCACCAACTCCGTCATGGTCTGGCTCGACCGGGCCATCAGTGGCAACACGATGTTGAGAGCGATGGCCCGGTCGAGCCGGCCCATGACGAGTATGGCGAGAGTCAGTCTTTAGGCGAGCTGGTATTATCCGCGCTGAAATTCTTTTCGGGAACCAGGCTCTGGTGTCTGTATTGGCAAAGGAATTTATCGCGGGCAAGCAAGGGATGAACGCTGATGCACGCCAACGCCTTCGGACCGTGATCCGATCCGGAGCAATATCAGTGGGACCGGCATTATCCCTGCTTTTCAGTAAGGTAATTCCAGGCGGACTCTGAGACCCGGCAAAGGAGGATTGATGCCGGTCTGTCCACGCGGCGCTCGAACTGAGTCGAATGGCTGGCTGAGCCGGTAGGATGTTTCTTATAGCTTATCATACCGCCCCGCCGAGGGAGTCCCCCCAGCCGGGCTGCCAAACCCATTTTCCGCGATCACGCGATCATAGCCTTGCCAGCGATACACGAACGCGGAGAGGCCCCATGCCAACAGAAAGATTCCCACCACGGCAAATCCGAAGTTGGTCATATCGTCATTCAGGGCAGACACAATCGACCAAACGCCACCCTGAAGTCCGAGTTGGTCAGCAACAAGCCCAAGCGCCTCGATACCGCCAATCAACAGCGCGACCAGAACCGATACCGCGGTAATCGTGAGATTGTACCAAAGCTTCCGCAGCGGTTGGACAAAAGCCCAGCCGTAGGCACCAACCATCAGCACGCTGTCCGTCGTATCCACCAGCGCCATGCCGGCGGTGAACAGAGCCGGAAAAATCAGCGTCTGCCACGGCGACATACCCCGGGCCGCCCGAGCCGCGGCGATGCCCAGCAACCCGACCTCGGTCGCGGTATCGAAACCCAGCCCAAACAGAAAACCCAGAGGGTACATGTGCCAACTTCGCGTGACCGACCGAAACAGTGGCCGGCACAGCCGTGCCAGGAAGCCGCCTCCGGCAATCAATGCGTCTGAGTCCGCGGCATTCGACGTACCGCCGCGCGCGACCTGCTGAAAGTTGCTCCAGAGGCCTCGCAGAATCACCAGATTGACCAACGCGATCAGCAGCAGGAATACAGCCGAGACCGACGTTCCGATCAGGCCGCCGGCCGCCCTGAATGCCTCCAGCCGATCCCGCATCGCGACGGTTGTGCCGGCGATCGCCAGCGACGCCATCACCACGATGGTGGAGTGGCCGAGCGAGAAGTAAAACCCGACAGCGATCGGCCGCCTGCCGTCCTGCATGAGCTTGCGCACGACATTATCGATCGCGGCGATATGGTCGGCATCCACGGCGTGACGCAGCCCGAAAACCCAGGCCAGCAGGGCGGTGCCCAATAACGCCGGCTGTCCCGCGAACGCTCGCCACGCCCAGAGCCAGGCCGCGACATTGGCGGCGATCAGCAGCACATAAAGCGCCGCCGTCCGTCTCCATGCACTGAACCCCTGGGCATGTGTTGGGGGTGCGACCATATCCACGTCATACCTTTCGGCGAACTTGTCATATAAGATCGCAGGGCTTCGCGTTCGACGGCAAGGGGGCCGTCCGGGTTGCCACTGAAAAGGGAGACAAAGCCGTGCAACGGATCACCATCACGATCGACGACGACCTGTTGGAAGCGGTTGACGGGTTGATGACGCGGCGCGGCTACACCAGCCGCTCGGAGGCCATTCGCGACATCGTGCGGGACATGATGGACCGGCGCGGCGCGGACGATCCCAAAGCCGCGTGCATCGCCACGTTGAGCTACATCTTCGACCATGCGACGCGCGGTCTCGCTGGCCGCCTTACTGACGCGCACCACGATCATCATGATCTGTCCATCGCGAGCATGCACGTGCATCTCGATCATGAATCCTGTCTTGAAGTGTCGGTTCTGCGCGGCGCTTCAGGGGCGGTCGCGGGGTTCGCGGACACACTGGCGACACAGCGGGGCGTCCGGCACGCCCGGTTGCATCTGATCCCGGTCGAGGTTTCGACAACCAGTCACAAGCATGGAAGCCGGGCAGCGAAGCATGTGCATGTCCATGCTTAGTGCGGCCGAGGCCAGGTTCCCCTGGACGGCCAGTCTCCTCACCCGCCGCGCCCGTTCCGAATGAACGCCTGGATCAACCCCGGGTCCTTGACCCCCTTCGCCCGCTCCACGCCGGACGACACGTCGACCGCCTCCGCCCCGGACAACCGGATCGCGTCAGCGACATTGTCCGGGTCCAGTCCGCCCGCCAGGATCCAAGGCCCAGGCGCGCGCCAGCCGCTCGTCAGTGTCCAATCGAAACGAACTGCGTTTCCTCCCGGCCGGGTCGCGTCAGCCGGAGGCTTCGCCTCTAACAGCAACGCATCGGCGCCGTCCGAATCCACCGGCAAATCGGCCGCCGCCGTCACACCCACGGGCCGCCAGATCGGCCGGCCAAACCGCGCCCGAATCTCCGGCAGGTCCTTCGCCGCGCCGTAGATTTGCAGAATGTCGAGCCCGACCTCGGCCAACACCTCCTCGATCCCCGCCGCCGTCGGGTTCACGAACAGCCCAACCACCGGAGGCCCATCCTTGTGCCGCGCCGCCAGTTCCCGCGCCCTCGACGGCGTCACGTACCGAGGCGATGGCGGGAAAAAATTCAACCCGATCCAGTCGGCCCCACCTTCTACAGCCGCGTCGATCGCCGCCTCGCTGTTGAGCCCGCAGATCTTTACCCGGACCATGTCACCCCGAGACCAACGTTTTCACCCGGGGCGCATCCCCCACCGGACCAGGGCCCACCAGCGCGGGAGGAGCCATTCGCGCCTTCAACTCCTCGTGCTTCACCTCCAGCAACCGCATCGCCTCCTCGGCCCGCCGGGCGGCGCGGCGGTGCCGCAGCGCATGGTTCCAAAGCCGCAGCCCGCCGAGCAAGAACCCCAGCCCCATCGCGGCCAGGATCGCGATCGACAGCGGCACCTCGAACGGCAGTTCGCCCAATGGGAACAGCCCGATCGACACCGGCCCGCTGTTCGACAGCGCGAACGACACCAGCAGCAAGAACAACGGCACCGCCACCGCCCAACGCCCCAGCGTCCGGAGTTTCACCGCGGTGGCCGCACCGGGGCCGGAAGACGACCGGGGGCCGGCGGGTGCTCGGACTTCGCGGCGTTCACGCGCTCACGCAATTCCTTGCCGGCCTTGAAGAACGGGACGGATTTTTCATCGACCGGCACCGCTTCGCCGGTCCTCGGGTTGCGGCCGGTTCTCGCGTCGCGGCGCTTGACGGTGAAGGCGCCGAAACCACGCAGCTCCACGCGCGAGCCGCTGGCCAGCGCCGCGGTGATTTCATTGAAGATCGTGCTGACGATCGTCTCCACGTCCGCGCCGCGCAAATGCGGGTTGTCCGCCGCCAGTCCCGCAATCAGCTCTGACTTGGTCACCCCGGGTCTCCAGTCAGCAGGCATCCCGCGAGGACCCCGCCTCCCGGTCCACCTAACGTTGCCAGAGAGCCTGCGGCAGGTCAAGCATAACACTTTGTGAAATCAGGGTTTTCGACAAAATATCAACAAGCGGCGACAACTCGCTGGCGAGCATTTTCTCGGCCAGGCTGGTGGTCGAGATGTCCTCCACCGGCAGTTTATCAGATACGCCTTTCGTGGCTTGCAACCAGGTCCTCGCATCCTGCTCGTCGCCGATGGCATCGATCAGGCCCAGTTTAAGCGCCTGACGGCCGGTAAAGGCGCGGCCATCCGCCAGGGCGCGCACCGCGTCCGGCGTCATGTGCCGCCCGGCCGCGACCATGCCGACGAACTGGTCATACATGTCCAGCACGATCGCCTGCAGCGCCTCCCGCCCCTGCGGCGTCAAAGGCCGCGTGAAACTGGGCTGGTCCTTCAGCGGGCCCGATGTCAGCGCCTCGGCCGTGATGCCAAGTTTCCCCAGCAGGCCGGAGACCTCGCCGGTTTCCATCAGCACGCCGATGGAGCCGGTCACGGTGGCCTCGCTGGCGAACACCCGGTCGGCCGGCATCGCGATCATGTAGCCGGCCGAGGCCGCGAGCCCGCCCATGACAGCGACCACCGGCTTCTTCTCGGCCACGGATTTGATCGCCCGATACAAGGACTCGCCGCCGGATACGCTGCCGCCCGGACTGTTGATGGAGACGATCAGCGCCTTGACGTTCTTGTCCTTGCCAGCCGCGCGGACCGCTTCCAGCAGTTTGCGATCTTCGGTGATGATGCCGTTGACCGGCAGCCGGGAGATGTGCGCCTCGCCACCGGTCAGGCCGGCTCCGTGCAGGCCGGTCAGGACCGCGATGACGATCGCGATGACCGCCAAAGTCCGCCACAGGATCAGCCGCCGCTTGAGCCGCCGGCGATCCAACAGGAGGTCGACATCAAGTGCCATGAGCCGCCAGCCGCGTTTCGTCATGGCCGGTCTTGTGCCGGCCATCCACGACTTTACTGGCCGCGCCAAAGACGTGGATGGCCGGCACAAGACCGGCCATGACGTGGAAAAAGTGCCAGTCGTCAACGCGATATATAACCGGACAGAAACGGGACGAACCGGGCCGTGGCGCATCAGCGCGCCGCGACATCGCCATCCTGACCGCGCCGCTCACCAGCGTCCCAAACGTGACGCCCATGAACGGCGCGGCCCGGATCAATTGCCGTCCTGCTGCGCGTTGCGCCGGCGGATCGCGGCACCCAGGATGTCGCCCAGAGAAGCGCCGGAATCCGAGGACCCGAACTCGGCCATCGCCTGCTTCTCTTCCTCGACTTCCTTGCCCTTGATCGTAAGGGTCAACTTGCGCGCCGCGCGATCGACCGACACGATCTTGGCATCGACCTTCTCGCCGACCGCGAAACGGTCGGGCCGCTGATCCGCTTTGTCGCGCGCCAGTTCGGCCCGCCGGATGAAGCCGGTGAGGACGTCGTTGACCTTGACTTCGATGCCGTTGCTCTGGATCGCGCTGACCACGCAGGTGACGACGTCACCCTTGTGCACGGTGCCGAGCACCGACGCCGCCGGATCGTCGCGCAACTGCTTGATGCCCAGACTGATGCGTTCCTTCTCGACATCGACGTCGAGCACTTTGGCTTTGACGACCTGGGTTTTTTCGTATTTGGCCATCGCCAGTTCGCCCGGCTCGTCCCAGGACAGGTCGGACATGTGGATCATGCCGTCGATATCCGCCGACAGACCGATGAACAGACCGAATTCGGTGATGTTGCGGATTTCGCCTTCGACCTCGGTGCCGATCGGATGCTCCTCGACGAACTGCTCCCACGGGTTGCGCTGCACCTGCTTGAGGCCGAGCGAAATCCGCCGTTTGCCGCTGTCGACATCCAGCACCATGACGTCGACTTCCTGGCTGGTCGAAACGATCTTGCCGGGATGGACGTTTTTCTTGGTCCAGGACATTTCCGAAACGTGCACCAGGCCTTCGACGCCCGGCTCCAGCTCCACGAAGGCGCCGTAGTCGGTGATGTTGGTGACACGGCCGGAATAACGCGCGCCGGGCGGGTATTTCGCCGCCACGCCTTCCCACGGATCGGCCTCAAGCTGCTTCATGCCGAGGGAGATGCGCTGCGTGTCGGAGTTGAAACGAATGACCTGGACCTTGACTGGCTGGCCGATGACCAGGGCCTCGCTGGGGTGGTTGATGCGGCGCCACGCGATGTCGGTGACGTGCAACAAACCATCGACACCGCCGAGATCGACGAAGGCGCCGTAGTCGGTGATGTTCTTCACCACGCCGTCCAGGATCATGCCCTCTTTCAGGCCCTGGATCAGTTCGCTGCGCTGCTCGGCGCGGGTTTCTTCCAGCACGGCGCGGCGGGACACCACGATGTTGCCGCGGGCGCGATCCATTTTCAGGATCTGGAACGGTTGCGGCGTGTTCATCAGCGGCTGCACGTCGCGCACGGGGCGGATGTCGACCTGGCTGCCCGGCAGGAACGCCACGGCGCCGCCGAGATCGACGGTGAAGCCACCCTTGACCCGGCCATAGATGGTGCCGTTGACGCGCTGCTGGCCCTCGAACGCCTTTTCCAGATTGGTCCAGGCTTCCTCGCGGCGCGCTTTTTCGCGCGACAGGACGATGGAGCCGTCCTTGTCCTCGTAGCGTTCCACATAAAGTTCGACGTGGTCGCCGGGCTTGATGTCGGGCTTCACGCCGGGCGGCGCGAATTCCTTCAGCAGGACGCGGCCTTCCGACTTCAGGCCGACATCGACGATGGCGAATTCATCGGTGAGCCGGACGATCCGTCCGGTGACGACGGATCCATCGAAACCGGTGTCCCGGCCCAGGGTCTCGTCGAGGAGAGAGGCGAAATCTTCGCCCATGAAATGGTCTTGCACGGGCTCGGCGGCCCGGGCGGTGGCGGATAGTGCCATGCGGTATGTTGTTTCCGTTACGGATGACCGGGTTTTAGCCCGGAGGTTGCCGTGGTTTGCGCGCTTCCATGCCGGAAATACGACTTGCCCGCGGAGGTCCGCGGGCCAGGTGGAGGAGACAGACGACACACGCGCACCGCGCGCGTTCGGCGGAGATATGCGCGCCATTGTTGAATTGTCAAGGGTACGGGGTTTTCCCGAGGGTTCCGGGGGGCGCCGGCTCCGTCAGGATCGCCCCCCGCCATACCATTCCGGTACCGTGACCATTCATGCATCGGCGGCGGCGCGATTTGACCGTCCCGAGACAGGCGCCCCTCGTAGTCGTGGGCCCTTGTCAGGCGTGGCCCAGGTGCAGGGCGTTGATGGCGTCACGGGCCATCATTCCCCAGTTCATATTGGGCGGGTACGAACGGAAATAGTTGTAATACAGTTTGCTGGCGGCGCCATAAGCACGGCGCTTCGCCTCCGGCTGTTTTTTCGTATCCCGGTGCGTCTCGTACAGCTCATGCCCGAGCCCGCCCGGCACCAGCGGGTAAGTCGCCTTCATCAGCGCTTCCTGGCCGGGGAGGGCGATGATGAATTCCGGCAAACTTTTCGCGTACATGAGAGCCGGCGTGTTGATCTGGATCTCGCCTTTATTGCCGCCGGATTCGACGAATATGGTGAGGCCGGAATAGCCGGCGGAGTTGAGCGCGCCGACGGTGACCTTCTCTTCAATCACCGTGAAGCCGTTGCTGGCCCGGAACTGCGCCCTCACGGCGATGACCGCGGCGTCGAGGAGAAGTGGCGTGCTGACCACCAGCGTGCAGCGCGCCATGTCCTTGATCTCGAGCCAGTCGCCTCCGTACTCCTTATTGACCTTCGCCCTGGCGGTCTCGAGCGCTTTCGGACCCGGTGGAGTCAGGACGACCGCGTCCTTGATCTTGGCCGCGACCTTTCGGGTCTCCTCGACCAGGCGGACCTGCATCTCCTGTGCGATCCGGCTGACGATGTTGCCCATGATCTGGTGCTGCTTTGCCTTCAACTCGGTGAGCGAAACCATAAGCTGGTCCTTTCCATCATTTGGGAACGTTCATTCATGCCAGGAGTGCCTGGACCTAAGTCCGGCCGCTCCACCATCGCCGGCGACCGTTCACCATGCCGCCTGATGGCCAAACAATGACAGCCGCCCGCGAAATCTTCGCCGTGGCCGGCGGTTAATCGTTCCGAAGCGTTCCAAGGCGTTCCGAACCGGTTCATTGAGGACGAAGCACGCCTCTGCTATCCAACCAACCGATGGCCAACCAACCGATGGACCGTGGCAGAAGCTTCAAATTCGGAGCGTTCCGTTTCTCCGCGCGAGGAAAGCACCTCACGCGGGACGGAATCGTGGTGCCACTTGGCTCCCGGGCACTGGATATTCTGGCGTTCCTGCTGGATCACGCCGGCCAGACGGTCAGCAAAGACGCGCTGATGGCGGCTGTGTGGCCGGATCGCGTGGTGGAAGAGAGCAACCTCACCGTGCATATGTCGGCACTGCGCCGCGTGCTGGAACAGGGCGGAGGCGGTACGGCCTTCATCCACACCGATGCCGGTCGCGGCTATCGTTTCGCGGCGCCGGTCGTGATCACGCCAACCGGGAACACGCCAGCCGGGGAAACGAAGCACACTCGATCCAATTCGGTTGTGATACCAGCTTCCGGCGATCCGGCGGCGTCGCCGCGCTGGGACAAACCATCGATCGCCGCTTTGCCTTTCGACAACATGAGCAGCGATCCGGATCAGGCTTATTTCGCCGACGGCATGGTCGAGGACATCATCACCGAACTGTCGCGCAGCCGCGCGCTGTTCGTGGTGTCGCGCAATTCCAGTTTCACCTACCGCGGCAAAACCCTCGACATTCGCCAGGTCGCCGCGGAACTCGGCGTTCGCTACGTGCTGGAAGGCAGCGTCCGGCGCAGTGCCTCGCGGGTTCGCGTCAACGCTCAGTTGATCGACGCCGAAACCGGCGGCCATGTGTGGGCGGAACGTTACGATCGCGACGTGAGCGACCTGTTCGCGGTGCAGGACGAAATCACCCACGCCGTGACCATGGCCATTGAACCCGCGGTGGCCGGTGCCGAACAGCTTCGCGCCGCCCGCCTCCACCCCGAAAACCTCGGCGCGTGGGAGGCGTTTCAGCGCGGCATGTGGCATCTTGATCAGTTCGACTCCGCGTCCAACACAACCGCGCGCGCGTTCTTCGAGCAGGCGATCGCGCTCGATCCGCGGTTCGCCGCGCCGCATGCGTGGATCGTGCATACTTACCTCAACGAAATCTATGCTTACTTCTCGCGTGACAATGCCGAGGCGGTGCGGCTCGCCGAAAACCATGGGCTTCGCGCGGTGGCGCTCGATCCGAATGATTCCGCCGCGCATGCGGCTCTGGCCTGGACGGCGACCGCGGCCGGTGACCTCCTGGGCGGGCTGGCGCGGGCCGACCGGGCCCTGGCGATCAATCCGAACAATGTCGATGCGCATCGTTGCCGGACCTCGGCCCTGCTCTGGGGAGAGCGGCGGGAAGAAGCGCGCGAGGTGGCCCAGTTGTGCCTGCGCCTCAGTCCGCGCGATGTGCGAAGCTGGATCAGCCTGCATCATCTGGCCACGATCGGGTACCTGACGCGCGACTATGAAGCGGCGGTGCAAGCGGGTTTGCGCGCCCTGGACGCGAAGCCGGCCTCGGTGATGCCGCTTCGCTGGCTCGCCGCGGCGCTTGGTCAGTTGGGCCGCCAGGCCGAGGCCGCTTACGTGATCCGCCGCGCGACCGAGATGGTGGCTCCGCGGTCTTTCGAGGAATACGCGCGGGAAAACGGACCGTGGATGGCGCGGGAGCACTCGGACCATCTGCTCGAAGGGCTGCGACGCGGGGGCTGGACCGGCTGACGCGAGCCGATCGGCGTCGGCGACCATACGCGAGGATCATGCCGGAGACCAGGCGGACGTCCCGGACAGGGGCCGAAGTGTCGCGCCGCGGACGCCCATGACATAGGAGACCCGTGATGCCCGCGTGTTCCCGCGGTCGCGTCCACACGCCATATCGGTCATACAGCCACCCTTATCGCCGGGACCAGCCAACATGCCCCCCAAGCCGAACTACAAATACCAACGTGCCGAGCGCGACCGGGCGAAGAAGGCGTCGAAGGACGCGAAACTGCGGGAGCGGAAGGAGCAGGCCGCGCTCCGCGAGGCCGGCGAGCCGGCTAAGGCGGACGTTTTCGAGGACCCGGCCCAGGGTTCACGGGAGTAGCCGTCATGGCGATGAAAAGCCGGGCTTCGACCAGCTTCGTGATGTTCGATGTCGTGTATCAGGACGGGACGCGCAGTTCGAATCGCAAGGTGTCGGCAAGCGTGTTGGCTGGTTTGGATGGAGACGAGCCCGCGCGGGCGATCGTCGAAGCACAGGACCGCGATATCGCGACGGCCTCGGGGCGTGCGAGAGGCGTCGTCAAATCCATCTCCCGTTCGCCCGTTAAGGTGGCCGACGACGATATGGGGGCGGATCGTAAAGCGCGCGGCGGCAAGCGATAAGGGCTGTGACGGCGCGGCTGCTTTCGGACGGTCATTCAAAAACAGGCGCGAGCTGGCCTACAAGACGGGAATATCGCCCATCGATTCGCCCAGCCATGTCTTGTGCAGCCGGTCCAGTTCGCCGTTGCCCTTGATGAAGAAGATGAACGTGTCGAGCCAGCGCAGCAACTGAAAGTCGCCCTGCCGCATCGCCATATGCGCCGGCGAATTGCGCAGCTTGAACTTCAGTTCGGTCGCCCGCTGAGGGTTCTTGCGCGACAGCTCGATGGCGATGGTGTTGAGCGTCGCCCACAGATCGGTTTGCCCCGAAAGATAGGCCGTGTTGGAGGTTGTATCGTCCTCGAACCGAACGATATTGGCGCGCGGCGCGAGCTGGGTGAGCGTCAGATCCTGGGTGGTGCCTTTGGTGGCGGCGATTTTCAGACTGCCCAGGCTGTCCGGGCCGGTCACCGCCGTGTCTTTGGGGCCATAGACGCCGAGATACAGCGCGGCATACGGCGTGGTGAACATCACCTGCACCGCGCGCTCCGGCGTGGCGCCCATCGCGGAGATGACCAGGTCAATCTTGTTCGTGAGCAGATAGGGGATACGGTTGGCGCCAATGATCTGTTCCAGTTCCACCTTTACGCCAAGCGCCTTGCCGATCATCTGCCCGAGCTCGACGTCGAATCCGGCGGGCTTGCCGTCGGGGCCGATATAGCCAAACGGTGGATTGTCCATCTGCGTGCCAATGCGGATCACGCCTTTGTCGAGGATTTGCGGCATATCGGCTCGCGCGTATCCCGAAGCCAGGCCCAGAAGCAGCAAAGCGGCGGCGAACAGTTGTTTCATCGTATCGTCTCCCCTGACTTTTACCAACCGGCGGAAAGATTGACTCGTCATGGCCCCGCTCGACCGGCCCATCACTCTGTAGTGGGTCCGGTAGCAACGGAACCGAAAGTTCGATTCGGCGAAAGACCTGCCCGCCCGATAGGTTCTGTAGGACCACCTTCGACCCGTCGCGGACCTATCCCAACCGCCGCCATCATGCGCCGCTACCGTGCGTCCTGGAAGTGGGATTCTGCCCCGTGGCGCCGACATCTGACGCCGGCTTTCGCTGTCGAAGGCGGAAATTCTTCGCGATTCCAACAGGTTAAAGAACCCGGTGATAAAGGGTTATCACGTAGAGGACCGGGGGCAAGGGGAACCAGCCGGATGGGGAGATATTCCCCGTCGGAGAGTCGTCGTGGCAACACCGCCGGGGAAGGACGGCGTGGCCGGAACTCTTGGGGTTCCGGGAGCAGAGGAACCGAAAGTTCGATTCAGCTCCTGGACGTGGCTTTGGCGAGTGGCTCCTGACAGACTGCACTCGACCCCTATGCATAGGACCAAACTATGCAGAGCAGCGCGTGCGATTGATGTGTTTGTTGGGTTCCAGGCAACATCGGCAGCGGTTGAACTCGACATAGTTTGATCGGTCTCCTCAGGTGGA
>Ga0182018_10004485_pt1 | contig 11694 bp, 9 predicted proteins | sample 812P2MmetaG_FD_120490 | JGI IMG/M metagenome (GOLD analysis project Ga0182018, IMG submission 120490) | Permafrost microbial communities from Stordalen Mire, Sweden - 812P2M metaG | ecosystem: Environmental > Terrestrial > Soil > Wetlands > Permafrost | place: Sweden: Stordalen | collected...
AACGGGAACTATTAACTAGCCGGGAGATCTCGACTGGCGCCCACTATTCCAAACTGGCCGGAGCCGAGAGAGAAAACCACGAACAATGTGTTTAGCCAGTCTGGCCCGTGGTATTGTTGCCGTCATTGCCGTTTGTACCCTTGCTTGACAGATCGCAACCGGGTATGCTCGATCTTCAGACCTCAATATCCCCTTAGTTTAGCGGACTGTTTCCGGTCACCACGGTTGGCGTTCTCGGGCTGGAATCCGGCGGCTGTCACCTTGCACCCACCGGTAGTTTCCAGAAAGGCCGTTACCACTCGATAGACCGCCGGTTCGACTGGGGCGTCAATGTTCAACGTGTCAAGCGCTGGATCTTCCTTTACCGACCAGCACTCCGCCCGAGTGAAGCTCCAGTCGAGCAACTGACGTTCTATTCCACCTCGATCGCGATCCTGCGGCGGGCAGTCGCGCCGCCCTGAGAAGCCGTGACCGTGATCTCGTAAACGCCAGGATCGAGCCCGCCGAACGGGATTCGGCTCCATACCCGATAGGAGCCATCGGCCTCGGCCGGGGGCAGGTCCGGCCGCGCGGAGGTTACCTGTTCGCCATTGCGGGAAAGGGCGATCCGCACGTCGGGTGTTGCTTCACGGCCGGGATAGAGGACAAGGTAGACGCCCTGGGCAGCGCCGCTGGACTTCACGATCTTGGAATTCATCTCCGGCGTGACTTTGCCGCCCGAGAACTGCAGTGGGTTCACAGCATCCTGGTCCTCGCCGGCAGGCTGCACGCTCCGGACCAGCACGAGGTCGCTCAATGCGACGCGCGTCTCCGCCTCCGCGGGAGCCACCACGAAAGCGATTCTGCCGGTACTCGCAGTTCCTGCTTCCGGCTCGTTCACCGCCGCCTCCAGGTGGTACCGGCCCGGCGCCAGACGCAGCGGCAGCGTGACGGTCACCTCGCCCCGTTCAAACTCCGGCCGTCTGCTTGCGGGCGCCTGAAACGGCAGGTCGCGCGAAATCTTGCGCACCACCTGGTTCTGCTCGTCCTTCACCAGCGCCAGGAAAGTCAGGTGGAGATGAAAGAGGCGAGGGTGCGAGTCTTCGGTGAAATGCAGCGAACGGCTGGGGACCGAAAACACCGCCCGGCACTCGGTCTCGCCGCCCTCCGCGCGGAAGGCCAGCACACCGCTGTGGAAATCGAAGGCATGCGGCAAAGGCTTGGCGTCCAGCGCCGCCAACCCGGCCATTTCGAAGGGCTCGACGGCTTCCCCTCCGAGAAGCGGCAGCGCGAAGTAGCCCTTGCGGCTTTGCAGTTGCAGGCCGGACCTTCGCGCGCGCACTTCGATGATGCGGAAATGGCCGTCGTAGTTTGAAGATGTGGGGGCGTAGGCGGCCTCATAGTGCGCCCGTACCTCTTCCATCACGCGGCGCATCGGCACTCTCACGTCGTTGGAATCGGCGATGGCAAACCCTCCGGTATCCTCCGCCAGGTAGCGCAGGTTGTCCTTCCCGGTGGCCAACGGAACACCGCCCCCCCGGCCCGGGTGGATCGGGTACGGCAGTCTGGTACTGAGCCCGCTGGGCTCCACGGTGTAGAAAGCGATGTTGGCGCGATTGGCCGCGCTGACCAGGGCTCGAAAACGTTCAGGAAAGTTGGGAGGCAGAATCAATCCCTCGCTGAAATAGACCACGATCTTGCGGCCGGGCAGTTGCGCCTGCGCGCGAATCAACTGCTGGAGGGCGTCGATGGAAAGATGGCCCTCATAGTCGAGGATGAGCTCAGTAAGCGCCTCCATTTCCGCAGCGAACTCAGTGGGTTGCGTGAGCACCCGCTCCTCGGCGGAGCCGGGCTCTTGCGGAATAACCTGCGGCGGCGAGCCGGATGGCGAGGGCCTTGTGGATTCCAATGGCATGCTGGAGTGCGAACCGCTACCGAATGCCCCCACCGTATCCTTCGCGGAATTCAAATAGGGGCCGGCCGCTGCCCGGTCAATCGCCCGATTCAGGACTCCCAGGTCGTTGGTATACTGCTGCAGCAGCTTCAAGTGTTGGTCCAGACGAAACACTCCGATGTAAGTGTCCGGGCCGGCCTCACTCGCCAGGAAGTCTCTGGCGGCTTGGATAGCCTGCGGCCGGCTTCCGATTCCCAACCCCTCGAAAAGCAGAGATACCACGTTGATCTGGCCCAGCGCCCCATAACGCCGGCTGCGGGCTGCGCGGGCCGCGGCATCCTGACTGGTGGGTTCCTCATGGCCGCTGCTGTATTGGAAACTCCGCAGCGTCTGCGGCACTCCGTCCTCCAGGATTTCGATGTCCTCGGCGCGAAGATCCGTCACCAGTTTCTGGTGCTTGTCCCGCGCGACGATGTCGAGCAGAACCTCCTGGGCGGTTGATCGTAAGACGACCGGCGAACCGCCTGGCGGCTGACCTCGCAGGGCAACCGCTGTGAAGGTAGCGAGCGCCGTAACAATGGCGATGGCGCGGTTAGACATAGCGCCTCCTAGGGAGAGTATAGGACAGCGAGAGGTTGCTGCCCTGACCAGTTGGCTCGCGCGGCGTCACGGACTCTTTCAGAATGGGCGGTCGGCGCAGCCGCCGAAGAGCTCGAAGTGCCTGCCCGCCGATATCAAGGGCGCGCAGTGCATCGAGGCTCTCACTTTCGCGGTTCGAAGCGCACTTCGACCTCGGTTCTCACCTTGACTGGGTGGCCGCCCCGGACTAGTGGCTGATAACGAAACTGAGACCACGGCACACTCTCACAGAGCTGCATGCCGGTTTCGAGGTCAGAGATTTTCCCTTCCTGATTGATGACCACTTTGCAATGAACCGTTCCCCCGGCGGGCTGCCAGAGGGGTGCGGCTTGAACGGTCGGACCCTCAATCAGAGAAGCTTGTTGTTTATCCCCCGCAACCGAGACTTCGGGGATGTTTTTTCCCTCGGCTGCGGCGTCACTCTCCGATTCCGCGGAAGCGGCGCCGCCCTCCTTAGATTTAACGAGCTGTATCCGCGAAACCAGGAATACGGGCCTGGCGGGATAGCGTTGCACAATGGTGCGCAAAGTCGTGGCATCCGCCTCGATTTCATCCATCGCCAGTCCGTGCCAGACCTTCCTGACGACTTCTTCGCAGCTTGATTGGAGTGGATAGCCGTTCTTGCCCTGGTCGGGATCGCCAATCTCGTCAATGGTTTTTTGGGCATAGATGCCCTCGGCAATATACCGTTCCCCGTGGAGCAACTCAACGGCCGTCCTCAAGAATAGGCGGTAGCGCTTCGTGCCTTCCCAAAGGTACAAGGAGGGTCCACCCGCGTTCAGAGCGGCATCGGCCGCCCCGTTTGATCCCTCCATAACCTGGGCCTTTCCCTGGATTTTGTCTAGCGCGGCCGCGGCCTTCTTGGATTCTTTGGCTGCTGGTCCGCTGGAGCAACCGCTCAATGCAGCGACCGTGAGTGCGAGAAAACAGAAAATGCGTGCGTTGCTGTTCATCCGTCATGCCCTCGCTTTCAAGACGTTCTCGTCCGAATTTGAAGGTATCACGAGGCAGAATCGCTTACAACGGGGTTGACCCGCCAACCCTCTTCTCCGGCTCCCCCCTACTGCGCGCCCATCGGTCGGCATTACAGTGATCTTGCCGCTCCCGTCGTACATGAAGTTCTGCCTTGCAGGAGAGCCATCCGCTGGAACCGGCACCGCAATGGCCGTGGGGTCGGCAACGCTGACGACGGGCTCAAATACGGGCTGACGGTTCGATCCCCGAAGCTCGTTTTCTTGAAGAGGCGCCGCCGCAACTTCCAGAAAAGTGGGCATAATCGGAAGGTACCCAATCAAACAGGACACTCCCTTTGCTTTTGTGCCGAGTACCCGTCGCTTACAGAGTCGCCGCGCGGATCTTCAAACCCCACGCAAAACGACATGGACGCCGGGATTCATCCTGGAGTCCGGGTGGGATCTGAACTTCCAGGCCGTCGCTTGCCATGCGCCAGTTCAGCGGTAATCTCGATCCCAGCATCTCGACAACTGACCCTTCGGCCGGCCGAACCGAACGGAGCAGCAGTTTCTCTCCCGGCCATCGCAACACAAACGCATAGATGATTCGCTTGTCCCGGGTCTGCGTGAACCGAACGTCGGCGCCCTCCGACTACTGGTCGGCGTCGCGGGCGCGAGTGGCATAAACGCCGTCGCCATTCACATTCAGCCAATCCCCGACCTCCCTCAGTTGGCTGATCGCGGTAGGGTGGAAGCGACCGTCACCGTCAGGGCCGATCCCCACCATGAAATTACCGCCCTTGGCTACGGTATCGATCAGGTTCCGCACCACCCAGGCGGCGCCTTTGTAATTCCCGGGGACGCGCTCATAAGAGAAAGAAGACCCTAGCGGGTAAATGACGAACCATGGCGTGTCGGTGTTGCCTTTGTCTCCTGGTACAAACCCTTCGGGGGTATAGTAGTCGCCGTAATTGCCAATCCCACGCGCCCGGAGCATGACGTCGGGTTGAATTTTTCGGAGATGCAGGATGGTCTCACGAAGCGCGGGCCACACCTGTGGACCCAACCACTGATCCAGGCAAACCATGTCGATGGGGCCGTACTTCGTCAGGAGTTCGGTCAGTTGGGCGCGATGCCGTGCCATCATGCGCCTGACTTCGGCAGGGCTCGCGTCCTCGACAATCACCTCTTCGGCGCCCAGGCGCTTCTTCACATCCGCATAATCCGTCGTCAAAACAGCAGACGAAGCCACCTGTAGCGGATGATAGGCGTAGGGTCGGAAATCGGCATCGTACCAGTCCGGGTGCGAAAAATAGAGGTCGATTTTGATGTCCCGCTTGCGGGCGGCCTGGCAGAGTTCGTTCACTACATCCCGGCCGAACGGCGTCTCCATCATGCTGTACGCCAGATCGCAGGGCTCGATCTTCGGCCCGCCCTCCGCCACCCAGTTGGTGCGCTGCCGGACGCGGGCATGCGTGTCGAACATGGAGAAGCCGTCGTGATGTTTGCTGGTAAAGGCAAACATCTTCATGCCGCAAGCCACGAACAGGTCCATCCATTCATCGGCGTTGAAGCCGCGCGGATTCCATGTTTGGTACATCGCCTGATAGCGCTGCCGTTCCGCGCAAGTCATCTTCAGAAAGGGCCACGACTCCTGCGGTTCCCCGAGAATGGAGTAAGGCCCCCAATGCAATCGCACTCCGTATTTGAGATCGCGGAATCGTTCGTACGCCGGGCCGGAGGCCCAGCGGTACTCCGGGACGGGAACATCCTCCACGTACGATTGCACCCTTCGATAGTGGGTGTCCGTCGCGGGAAGGCGATGATTGACGCGGTCACCGGCGGCGCGCAGCTTCTGGAACGCTGCAGCGGTGGCCAAGCTGCTCGAGAGGAACGTTCGTCGATTCATTGTATTCCCGTGGATCAGGAGAACTGCCACCCGCGCAGCTTATCGATCTCGCAGCGGCTTCTGTTGATATAAGGTCTTCGTTCTTCCAATCCGTATTTGCGAGCCAGTTCACGCGCACGTGCTCCCGCACGCCTGGCTTTCAGCACGAACCATCCTTCCATGGGAAGCCATTTCTCGCGTTCCACATCTTCGCCGTGCTCCTTGAGCAGATTCGCGAGTTTTCCCGGTAAGTTGTAATCCTGGTGAAACAGGCAGCGGTCGAAGTCAAATGTGAAGCGAGTGACGTTGATGCCGTCCGACACGTTGTCATGGTCGTATAAGAGCCGCTCTCCATCGATGTCGTACACCAGACAATCGGGAGTCCACGTCGCGCTCATAATGTAATAGTTGTAGTCGATTGCCCGTGCCTGGAGCGATCGCCCGGCTGAATAGGCACTGGGCCAGATTACCAGCTCGGCGCCCAGATCCGAGAGTCGCTGCCACAGAGGCGCCCAATTCACGTCGAAGCAGATCGCCAGACCGACGCGGCCAAAATCGGTGGTGAAAACCGTGACAGCCTGGCCGGGTTGGACGCCGGGGCGCCGGGCGAACTCTTCGGCGTAGGGATACATTTTGTCGTAAACAGCAGCTATCTGGCCGCGCCGGTCGAGCAGGACTGCGGAATTGAGGCGCTGGCCTCCATGGCTCCGATCGATCGGACAAACGATGTAGGTTCGATATTTGCCGGCCAATCGGGCCAAGGTCGAGATTGTGGGACCATCCAAACCCTCCTGGCTTTTGTCATTCTGACCTCGGCAGGTTTCCGGCAGAGCGATAATGTCCGCGCCGCGCGCCCCCTCTTTGTCAACCAAGCCGGCGATCTGTTCGAGCGGCAGTCCTGGCTTAAAGCCGACGCTCACGGCTCGCACGGGCCGACCAATCTGAGCAGACGCCTCCTGAGCGGGCGCGGTACTCTGCTCCCGCATCACGGCGGTCTCGGCGCCTTCGACCGAGACTAGGGAACCCAATACGGCTGCCGAGCCTTTCATGAACTGCCTTCTTTCCATATTTACGGTACCTCTTTCCGCGGGCCAATCGCCCGCAATCTAACCGCCCCCGACTCGCTACATTGTATATTTGATTCCTAAAAGCGCTCGGCCGCAACCCTGGGCAGCCGTTCCATGGCGGAGATGTAGCCGGCTGCGACCGTTTGCCCTGTCGCGTGTAAGCGACAATATAGGCATGCGCGCATGGTTGTTGGATGGCTATGAAGGAGTCGAAAAGCTGCGTCTGGCCGAGGTCGCGGACCCGCAGCCCGGTCCTGGCGAGGTCCTCCTGCGAGTGCGATACGCGGCGCTGAATCCGGCCGATGCATTCCTCGCCAAGGGAATGTATCCCGCCAAGCCCAAGTTCCCGCACATCCTGGGACGGGACGCGGTGGGCGAAGTAGTTGCGGCCGGCCCGGGCGTCCAGCATCCCAAAGTGGGCGACACGGTCGGCATCCTGCGCTGCGACGTGGGCGTGAGCGTACGCGGCACGCTGGCGGAGATGGTGGTGGCGCCGGCGGCCAGTACGGCTCCCATTCCCGAGGGTTGGAGCCCCGAGGAAATGGCGGCCGCTCCGTTGGTGTTTCTCACCGCATGGCAGGCGTTGACCCAGTGGAGCGAGCCGCCCGCGCCGCCACCCCTGGGCTCGGTACTGCTGGTGACCGGGGCATCGGGCGGCGTGGGAGTGGCGTCGGTGCTGCTGGGGAAATCGATGGGGCTGAAGGTGGTTGCGCTCTCACGTAGCGCCGCCAAGGCCGGCAAACTGAAGGAACTGGGCGCGGACGCCGTCTTCAGCCCTGAAGACCCCGAACTGCGCGCCAAAGTCATGGCGGCGATCGCGCCTGACAAGGTGGACCTGGCGGTGGACAGTGTGGGCGGAGCGCTCTTTGCGCAGGTAATCGCGATGCTGGGATACGCCGGCAGGATCAGCGTGGTCGGCAGGAGCGGCGGAGCGGTGCCGGAGTTCAACACCGGCACGCTGTTCTTCCGCCGCAACCGGATTGGCGGCGTCGCGGTGGGCGATTACACGGCCGATACGGCGCGGACCGCGTGGATTGAGATTGTGCGGCGGATGGAGCAGGCTGGATCGCGGCCGGTGATCGACGGCGTGTTCCCCTTCGACCAGGTGGTGGCGGCATTCGGCCGCCTGGCGCAGGGGCCGATGGGCAAAGTGGTGGTGCGCATCGCCGGCTGAGGCGCACTAGGTCGCGCGACGATAGACCAGCCAAGCCGATGCCACCACGGCCAATGTCCCCGCCGCCAGTTTCCCCTCGAACAGCCAGACGTTCGCTATCGCCTCAGTGGGCACCAGCGAACACAAGATCGCCAGCATGGTGATCGCCCACCCGGAGAAGGCGCTGATGCGCTTGCCGGCCTTCCAGGCGCTGCCGAAAATGTATAGGTAGGGCAGAAAGCCCGTGATCACCATCAGCGAAACCATCTCCTGATAAGCGGCGCGCAGGCTGTCGCCCAGTTGAAAGATCAAGAGAAGGAAGGACGCCACCACGCCGAAGACAATAATGGAGACGTAGGGCGTGCCCCAGCGGGGATGCACTCGCGCGAAGGCGCGCGGCAGCAAATTGTCCACACCGGCGGCGAAGGGCAGGCGCGAGACAGCCGTGCCGAAACCGCCGAATTGCCCCACCGCGCTGGCCATCACCAGCACGGCCATCAGCGGCGGGAGCCACAGCGCGCCCAGCGCCAGGCCGGCCGATTGACCGGCCTCCGCCAGTCCATTGAGCTCGCTGATTCTCTCGGGCCGCAGCAGCACCAGCATGGCCACCGTGGTGACGCAATAGAAGACCGTGGCGAAGCCCGAGGCGATCCAGCCGGCGCGCTGCAAGGTGCGCACGGGGTCGCGGATTTCGGCCCCCATCATGGCCGCCATTTCCACTCCCGATAGGGCGTAGGCGATGTTGGACCAGAAATTGACGGTGTCCCAGTTCCACTTGGGGAGCACGTGGATGGGAGTGGCCGAGCCGCGTTTCGCACCCACCAGAACCGCGAGCACCAGCAGCATGCCGCCCAACAGCCAGGTGGCGGCGGCGCCGATATTTTCGGTCCACTTGCCGATTTGGACGCCCCGCAGATTGGTGCCGAGCGCCAGCCAGATGGCGGCCAGCGCCGCCGCCAGCAGGCAGAAGCGGTTGTCGGCCAAGTGGGCGTATTTCGGCCCGAGCGCGTAGAAGCCGGCGCCCATGTAGAACAGCGCGGCGGTGGGCAGCAGGAAGGCGATGCCCATCCAGTAAACCCAGAAGCAGAGGAACCCGTGCCACCGGCCGAAATCTCCGCGCGTCCACACGTAGAGGCCGCCGGCGCAGCCGGGATACTTCACGGTCAGCGCCCCCGTGGCAATCGCCAGCGGCACGGCAAACAGCACCGCTGCGGCCAGCCACAAGGTGACGGAGCCCGGACCGGCATGTGCGGCGGCGGGGATCCAGCGCGTGCCCACGATGCAGGCGACGGCAAACAGGGTAACGTCGCGCAGGCCGAGTTCGCGTTTCAGGGCGGGAGTGGGAGTCGCTTCGGGCACAGGCTGAGAGTATAGCGAAACGGCGGGGGTTGTTTCACACCTCTTTGTTACGGGACCTGTCTCATCGCAACAATGCAGGGACGTGGGACCGGGATGCCGCCCCGGCAGCCGCTCCAACTCGATCCGCGAACAGCAGGCCAGTCCACCTTCCTCTTTCCCGTTCCCTACTCGGAACATGCGCGCGTGCCGCTTTTCCTTTCATCCCGGCGCGACCCTCGCTTGCGCCATCCCTTATAATGAGTTTTTCCGATCCGAAAGAAATCTTCAATTGCTTAGGAGCAATCATGTCTGCAAAGCGTATCGGCATTCTCACGGGCGGCGGCGATGTGCCGGGACTGAATTCCGTGATCAAAACGGTGGTCTACCGTGGAGGCGAAATCGATTGTGAAGTCATCGGCATCCGGCGCGGCTGGGAAGGTCTCACCCATGTCAACCTGGAAGACCCGGCCAGCCGCACGCGTTACGTGCTGCCGCTGAACCGCGAGAATACCCGGACCATCGACCGCACCGGGGGCACCTACTTGCACAGTTCGCGCACCAATCCCTCGAAGATGAAAAAATTGCCGCCCGTGCTCGAGGGCCAAAGCTTCCCTTCCAAGGAATCCACTAAAAAGGGCGTCACGTCGACGGTGTACGACGTGACCAAAGCCGTGCTCAAGAATATCGAGACGCTCAATCTCGATTACCTGATCGCCATCGGCGGCGACGACACCCTGAGCTATGCCGCCGAGCTCGATCGCCAGGGCTTCCACGTCATCGCCGTGCCCAAGACCATGGACAACGACGTGCAGAGCACCGAGTATTGCATCGGATTTTCCACCGCCATCAGCCGCGCCATGGACGCCATCGAGCGCCAGCGCACCACCGTGGGCTCGCACGAACGCATTGGCATTTTCCGCGTATTCGGCCGCGATGCCGGCTACACCGCGCTGTACACCGCCTACGTCACCTCCGTTCGCTGCTGCATCCCCGAATACAAAGTGGATTTGCAGAAGCTGATCGGCCTGCTGGTGAACGACAAGAAGCACAACCCCAGCAACTACTCGCTGGCTATTCTCTCCGAGGGCGCGGAATGGGAAGGCTACACCGTGAAGGAATACGGCGAACCGGACGCTTTCGGCCATCGCAAGAAGATGAGCGTGGCCGAAGATCTCAGCAACGAAATCAAAAGCGCGACCGGCGAAGAGACGATCGTCAGCGACCTGACCTACGACCTCCGCTCGGGCAGCGCCGACTTCGTGGACCGCATGGTGGCTTCCACCTTCGCCGGCATGGCCATGGACGCCATCGATGCCGGCAAGCACGGCCAGATGTGCGCCATCAGTAACGGTTGCTACGCCATGGTGCCGATTCCCGATCCCAAACTGGGACCGCGCCACGTGGAAGTCGCCACCATGTACAACACCGAGCGGTATCGTCCGTTCTATGACCGCAAGGTGGGGCTGCCCATCTTCCTCACGCGGGCCTGACTGGAACAAAAAGACCTTGAATTGGAAGCGGCTGTTGTCACGGTCCGAGTGCGCGCGGCTCACTCCCGAGCTGCGCGCGCGCATCCAATCGTCTTTTGACGACGCCGCCCGCGACGAAGAGCATTTCCCTTCCACCATCGATCCGCGCATCTACCACGTGAAGCTGATCCGCGAGCACCTCGGCCCGCTCGCCGGCAAGCGCGTGCTCGACGCCGGGTGCGGCAAGGGCCGCTTCGCGCGCGTATTCCACGAACAGGAGCCGGAAGCCGACATCTGGGGACTGGACATCTCCGAAGCCATGCTCCGCTTCGTTCCGGAGGGAATCCACACGCGCGCCGGCTCGATGACCGAGCTGCCGTTTGAAGACGATTTCTTCGACTGCGCCTACGCTACCGAGTCGTTGGAGCACGCTGTCGAAATCGACAAAGCGGTGGGTGAGATCTGCCGCGTGGTGAAGCCGGGCGGCCGCATCGCGATCATCGACAAGAACGCGGAACAGTGGGGCAAGCTGAAGACTCCGGAGTGGGAGAAATGGTTCACGCGCCGCGAACTGGAGCGCCTGCTACGGCGACATTGCCGCGAAGTTTCCAGCCGGCCGATCTCGTATTGGGAAGACGTGAAGCCCGACGGCCTGTTTCTGGCGTGGCTGGCGGTGAAGTGACAGCCGGCCGCGGCGCACCAGCCCCGCCTTGCCCTGACTTCAGGATGGGTAGACACAACGGCGTCTCACGGGAGAAATCTCTCGCGGTCCCCTGAAAACACCCGTCCCCACGCTCCCCCGGACCGAAAAGTCCAACCCCATCATTGCCCACGGTGCGCTATCGTATTCTTGTGGCTGCGAAGAGCACGTTTTTGTGTTGGAATGTAAATCGAAGGCCTCTTCAGCATCTTGTTGCGGAACTGGCTCGATCTAGGGACGTCGAGGTCGTAATTCTACTGGAATGTGAAATTGATCCTGGCGACGTCGTTCGCAGTCTCGACGAGGTTGCAGGGGTGCCCTTCCATTACGCGGCCGGCCCCGCTGCGGTCGCCAACGAGACTGTTCGGATATTTAGTCGGTTTTCTCCTGACCTCTTTCGCCCTTTGCAGGACGGCCAGAGATTCACAATTCGGGAAATGCGCCTTGGTGGCCACACCGACGTCATCCTGGCGGTTGTTCATTTTCCGAGTAAGCTTCACTGGAGCAATGACAGTCAGGCATTCGAATGTGTGGCTTTGGCGCGAGCCATCGCGGACGCCGAGAAGAGCGTCGGCCATGATCGAACGATTCTCGTTGGGGACCTAAATATGAAT
>Ga0182018_10004486_pt1 | contig 11694 bp, 9 predicted proteins | sample 812P2MmetaG_FD_120490 | JGI IMG/M metagenome (GOLD analysis project Ga0182018, IMG submission 120490) | Permafrost microbial communities from Stordalen Mire, Sweden - 812P2M metaG | ecosystem: Environmental > Terrestrial > Soil > Wetlands > Permafrost | place: Sweden: Stordalen | collected...
CGAGAGCTTGCCCTGCTCGCCGTACGTTTTCGGCTCCCCCTGAGGGTCCAGGCAGTATCCGCCCGCGGATCGCGGCACGAAAGGAGCGCTCACCGCGTCCGTGTCCAGCCCTCCACCCCCGGCGCAGACGTCGTGTGCGCCGGAAGCAGCGGATGCTGCGGGAGGAGGCGGCGGCGGGGCGCCGCCCCGTGCGTCATCGCGCCGGTCGCACGCGCCCACACCGAGGTCCAGCAAGGCCACGAGCGCGACCGGAACCGCGGACGCCACCCTCCGCCCTCTCTTGTCCATCTCCTCCCTCTGCGTACCACGTGCGCAGTCAGGTCCGCACGTTTTGCAAGGGGTGGAAATCGTTGCTGCGCCCGCTGGGCGTGGTGACTTCCAAAATGCTCCCTGGGCACGGGAAAATGGCTATCGCGCGAGAGGGGCACACGGCTTGCTCATCCACCTTGGGTGGTGGGATCCATGTCGGCGGGAGTGCGCGTATCGCTGCGTAGGCGGGCGGGTCGTCACCATACGGTGGTGCGACGTGCCGGGGGCCGGGGCTTCACGCTCATGGAGCTCATGGTGGTCGTGGTGATCATCGGGATCCTCGCGGCGCTGGCCCTCCCCAGCCTGTCTTTGGCGTCGTACGAGCGCGACACGTACAACGACGCCGGCTCGATCATGCAGCTTTTCCGGGAGGCGCGCGCGAGGGCGGTCGGACGCGGCTCGGCGACGCTCATCTCGATGACCGCCAGCGCCTCGGACAGGGGGACGTTCCAGCTGTACGAGGCGGTCGCGCCAAACCCGAACGGCGTGGCCGGCACGCTGACGCCCGTCTCCACGTGCAAGTTTCCGACGTCCTGGACGCTCGCCAACCTGACGCCGATCGACGGCGTGAACCTCAACGGCGCCATCGAGCAGCTCGGCGGCATCGTCGCGCAGCCGAACAGCTTCAGTCCCACGAAGACGGCGTTCGCCGCCGGGTACATCTGCTACACGCCGCTCGGCAGGTCGTACGTCACGCTCGGCGCGTCGACGTCGCCGACGTTCGGCGGGCAGCTGGCGGCGCTCAACCCGATCGGGATCGACGTCACGCACACGAACGGCGCCACCATCCGCACGGTGACCGTTCCGCCCAACGGGATGGCGCGCATCTTTTCGCATCTGTGAGCCCGCTTCTCATGCGACCCGCCTCTCCTCGCCGCTCCTTCGCCCGTGCCATCGCGCGCGGGTACACGGTCGTCGAGGTGCTCCTGTCGATGACGGTGCTCGCGATCGGCGCGTCCGCCGTCATGAGCATGCAGAAGGCGGCCCTTCAGGGGAACCTCGACGCCCGGAAGACCGACATGGCCAACTCGATCGCACGGATGTGGGTCGAGCGCATTCGACGGGACGCGACGCAGTGGACGCTGCCGAGCCCCGTCAACCCGTCGGGGAACAACTTCGCGAGCGCACAGCTCCTCCAGTACGTAGGAACGGGGTGGGTGCTCCCGACGGCCTATGCCGGCCAGACGCCTCCGGTGAGCCCGGGCTTCGACATGCTGGGGCGGGACATCACGAATGCCAGCGCCACGACGAGCCCTCCGCCCGTCTACTGCGTCAACATCCAGGAGACCTACGTGTTCACGGACGGCACGAACGCCGGGAACAACCTCATCCGCGTCGACGTACGCGTCCTCTGGGTGCGCGGCATCAACGGCGGGGCGACCAATCCCTGCGCGATGGCGACGACCGTCCTCCCCAGCCCGCAGCTTTACCAGAGCGTCTACATGACGACCGTCGTGCGCGCGAACGGGTTGCCATGAGGACGCCCCGTCGCGGGAGACGCTCGAGCGCCGGCTTCACGATGGTGGAGCTCACGGTGTCCCTCGTCGCGGGGCTCATCGTCGCGCTCGCGATCGCCGGGCTGTCGCGGGAGGCGACGCGAACGTTCAACGAGGAGGTGCGCGTCTCGGCGGCCGAGGCCGCGTTGCGGACGGCGGTGGACCGGCTCCGGGCGGACCTGCAGCGCGCCGCCTTCATGAGCACGCCCAACATCCAGATGGACCCGATGATCGCGAAGGTACTCGGCGGGCCGAACGTCTCCGCGGCGATGGCTCTCATCCCCGCCCTCAACCAGCTCGCCGGCATCCGTTACAACGTCGCCACGACGACCGGCCTGGCGCTGAACGCCGTCAACCCCGGCGTGGCCGCCACGATCATCGACATCGCCGGGAACATGACGACCTCCGAGCAGTTCGAGATCCAGTCGATCTCGCCGAACGTCGGAGGCAGCGGCTCGTGCACCCAGATCAACCTCTCGTGGACGTCGCCGGCCATCTTTCGCATCTTGAATGCCAGCGACGGCGGGAGCGATCCCAACGCGGCCGCCGAGATGCTGAACATCTTTCAGCCCGTGACCGGCCAGCAGTTCATTGTGCGCGTCCTCGATTTCTCCGGTCGATCGCAGTTCTTCCTGACGTGCGCGAACCCCGGAGCCAGCCAGCCCGTGGCCGGAATCTACAACTCGGCAGGGACCTGCGCGCCGTACGTCTACGTGCAGGGCACTCCATTGACGGCCAGCCAGACGGGAGGGGTCGGCGGCCTGCAAGGCAACGGCGTCGGAGGATTCGTCAATCCGGTGATGGTCGTCCGCTGGGAGATCGTGAGCTCGAGCAGCTCCGTCGACAAGGAGCCCGCCCAGGACCTGAACGGACTGAGCGGCTTGCCGACGAACATCGCTACGCAGGACCCCAACAAGTACGACCTGATGCGGTCGTACCTGGACCAGAACGGCAACGTCCTGCCAACGTCGAGCGAGATCGTCGCCGAGTACGCCGTCGACATGGATTTCTCGTTCTCCGTGGACAAGGGCATCACCGCGGGGACGGCTCCGGCGATCACGACGTACGACTTCGACGCGACCGGCAGCACGAACAACACGAACGTCGCGGCCGTGGTGAAGCCCAGCATAGTCACCCCCGCGACGCCCGATCCGCAGCGCATCCGCTCGGTGCGCGCGAGGCTCGTGACGCGAACCGCGACGGCGGACCGGACGCTGAACATCGCGACGACGGCGCCCTTCCTTTACCGCTACTGCCTCAACACGGGCGGGTGTCCCTCGACGTCCGCGGCGGCCGCCCTCGTACCGGCCCAATGGGCTCGCGCACGCACCATCGTGACGGAAGTGGCCCTCCCGAACCAGGCGCAGGCCTTCTACTGATGAACCCTACTCTCCTCGCCCGCCGACGTTCCGAGCGTCGCCGCCAGCAGGGCGGCGTGGCGATGTTCATCGTCTCGATGATGATGACCGTGCTGGCAACCGTGGGCCTATTCGCGCTCGCCGCGGCGTCGACGGAGATGAAGACGGCCGGCAACGAGCGGCAGAACACACAGACGCACTACCTCGCCGAATACGGCGTGGTCGCCATCGCCCACGAAGTCGACAGCGTGAAGGTGGGGACATACCTGGGCCTGATGTTCGTGCAGCCTCGCACGACGTGCCAGTCGGACCCGATTCCGACCGCAAACCCGGTGATACAGACGACGGACAACCTGGCGCGGGCCTGCGCGCGCGTCGAACCCGCAGACATCCAGCTCCTCGGTCAGTGGTCGACTTCGCCGACGGTGGCGTACACGGGCACGGCTCCCTACCAGGCCTCCGTCGTCACTCCCGGAAGCCTCGGCCCGGTACCCACGACGGCCGGCTTCTACGTCGAGCTGACTGACCCCACGGCCACGAACGCGCCGCCGCGTTACTCGTTCGATCTGCACTTGTGCTTCGTGACGGTGACGGCGACCTCGAACGGCGTCACGACGCCGTCGGTGTCCGGCGTGGCCGCCTACGGCGACGAGGGGATCGAGATGCAGCGGGCGCGCATCGTCGCCGGACCCACCGCGTGTCCACACTGATGAGGAGAATGCGACCCATGAGGATGCGAATAGCCCGGTATCTGGCCGCCGCGTCGTCGGGCGTCGCGCTCGCCCTGATCGGCGGGGGCGACGCTCACGCGCAGCAGCAGTTCGACGTCAACCCGCCGCTTCCGGACGTCCTCCTCCTGGTCGACAACTCCGGCTCGATGGAGCGGATGGTCGACGGCACCCTCCCGGAGGCCAGCACGCAGAACGCCTGCGACGTCTCGAACTGCGTGGTCGCAAACGGCACCCCGCCCGTCACGACGTGCACGCTGGCAACGCGCATCTCGCCGCTGTCGCAGTTTCCGACGCCGAACCGCTGGAACACCGTGCTGCAGGCGCTGACGGGCAGCCCGGTGAATGGCTTCCACTGCATCGCGATGCCGCGCACGACGGGAAGCACGTTTGCGACGGAGTACCAGATCGACAACGCGGCGCCGTACGACACCGGCTACTACCTCCCGTACCACCGCGCCGTCGCGATGGACGGCGCGACCGCCATCGGGGCCTCGACGACGACCGGCAGCAAGCCATGCGTCTTCGCTCCCGGCAGCCTGCCGGGCCAGCTCTCCGGCACCGGCGGAGTCGGCCAGTCCCCTGAGTACGCCTCCGGTGGTCTGGCGAGCGCCTTCCCGTCGAGCGCGCTCATCAACCGCCCCTACGGGCAGCTCAACGTCACCAATACCCCTTCGCCCGGCATCACCAGCACGTGCAACTTTTCGCAGAACCCCGACGGGCTCCTCGACACCTACCAGGACCTCATTCGCTTCTCGTTCATGACGTTCGACCAGGACCCGAGCAGCGGCACCGGCGTGACCACGACGGGCACGACTCCCCCGCAGGTGCTCACGTCCCCGGCCGGCGCGGCGTTCACCGGCATGTGGAGCTACTTCCCCGGCTGGGACGGGTCCTCGGCGGCGAACCCTGCGACCGGCGCGCCCATCGGCTGTTTGACGGGCCCCAGCATCTTCGAGGTCGGCGCGCGAAACCCGGCGGCGCCCCCCTGGGAGGGGCGCATGGTGTACTTCCCGACGGACGAGACGACGACGACTCGGGACTCGCAGAACGCGCAGATCCAGGCCGTGCTCAACGCGACTCGCCCGTACGGAGGGACGCCGATGGCGGGGCTGTTCGCGGACGCCCAGTACTATTTCACGAACGACCCCAACAGTCCCAATAACCCTACGTCGGGGCTGGGCGACCCGCTCACCAAGGGCGGCTGCCGAAAGCAGTTCATCATTCTCTTGACCGACGGTGCCCCCAACGAAGACATGCGGCCGGCGTGTGGGGCGAACAACAACAACCCCTCGGCGCCCTGTCCGTACAATCAACCCGACTGGACGGCCGGGGCGCTCGCGAACCCCACCGGCGGCCAGAACCCGATTTACACGTATGTCATCGGCTTCGCCGTCTCGTCGGCGACGAACGACAGCGGCACGCTCGTCAACTGCGAGCTTCTCAACCCCGCCACCGACTGCGCCAGCATCGCCACGACCGACGCCCTCTTTCCGTGCTGCGAGCTGCAGAAGATCGCCGTCGCCGGGGCCCCGCCCAATACGCAGCCGTCACCCCACGCGTATTTCGCCAACAACCCGGGTGACCTGCAGGCCGCCCTTGGCGCCATCTTTGCGCAGATCGCGAAGACCGCGACGACGCGTACGGTGCCCGCGTACTCGGCGGCCGTGACGAACGTCACGTACAACCCCAGCGCAAGCTCCAACACGCCCAATCAGGAGATCTTCCACGGGTACTTCAACCCGGCGCCGTCGACCCCCCCGCCTTCGAACGGGAATCTCGCGCTCGTGGGCGAACCCTGGTCCGGCGACATCACGCGCGTGCGTTACAACTGCGGGGGTACGCCGCCCACGCAGACGTTCTCGACCAGCCTCGGAGACGACTTCGCGGCCAACCTCAACACCAACAGTCCGTCACGCTACTTCATCGCGGTCGAGGCCACGACCACGGGCGGCTCCCCGGCAAACTCCTCGGCGACGCTGAGACCGTACTACGCCCTGGCGACCGGCGGAGACGGCCTCGGGAATGCCAGCGTGACGTCGTACCCGGGGTCGGCCACGACGGTCGTCGGGGACATCTCCCCGGTGGCCCTGAATCTCCCGGCCGGTACCAGCTCGTGTCCCTATACGTCCAACCAGGGCCTGGGGCAGAAGTGGCTGACGGACGCGCAATGCGCCGGCATGTTGATGGACTTCACCTTCGGGCAGTCGTTTGCGGGCCCGTCGGACTTCACGTTCGTCTCGCGCGCGGGCAACGCGTTCGGCGGCGTGTACCACGCGACCCCGGCCGTCGTGGGCCCCCCCGCATCGCTCTTGCACGACGATTCGTACGATCAGTTCTCGACGACCACCGGCGTCGCAGCGTGTTCGGCGTCGACCGTGGCGGCCGGTACGGCCTGCCGCCAGCAGCTCGTCTATGCCGCCACGACCGACGGGCTGCTCCACGCGTTCTGGTCGGACATCCTGACGAACAACAACAACGAGCAGTGGGCGATGGTGCCCCCCGCCGTGCTGCCGAACCTCCTCTCTTCCTATCCGGCGTCGGACAAGTTCCTTCTGGACGGGTCGCCGGTGGTCAAGGACGTCGTGTGGGACCGTCCCCAGGGGAGCACGACGGGAACTGGGCCCCTCGGAACCAACCCGTGGAGCACGATGCTCGTGGCGGGCTTCGGTCCCCAGCAAGTGGGCTACTACGCGATCGACATCACGAAGCCGACCGCGTCGAGCGTCTCGCCAGTCAATGCGACGACGCCCGGCCCCGTCTTCCGGTGGCAGATGACCACCATGCCGACGACCAACCAGCCGCTCTTCGGGCAATACGGCGCGACGCCGGCCATTACAACCGTCTTCGTGGGGAGCCCTCCCCACGAAGTCGGCGTCGCGATCTTGCCGGGAGGACGCAACTCGTCGCCGACGACACCCGCGACACCCACGCCCGGCGGCTGCAAGCGTGCGACGGTCCTCGGGGGGGACGTGTCGCAGGTAGGAGCTTACGCGTATCGCACGAACGTGCAGTGCTGGGGGGCGAACGGATTGGCTGCCGATCCCGTCGTCGGCCGATCGGTCACGGTGGTGCGCCTCGACACCGGCGCGGTCCTCGCCACGTTCATGCGGGCGGCCGACGCACCGGCGAACGACACGCTCTTCAAAGCCGGCCTCATCGTCAACACCCCGCTCGACTCGCCGATGACCGGAACTCCCGCCGTCTATCCGCAGGACGTCGGAGCGGACGGGACGCAGGTGTTCATCGGCGACTACGACGGCACGCTCTGGAAGTTCGATCTCTCGAACACGGATCCGACGCAATGGACGGGCAAGCTGTTCTTCGACCTCTACAACGGGACCGTCGAGACGGCGTCAACGGCGTGGTCCGACGGACAGCCGATTGCGCTGCCGCTCGTGACATCCCTGAGCCCGACCGGTCAGCTGGTGGTCAACGTGGCCTCGGGGTCGCAAGACCAGTTCACACGGACCGGCCTCTACCTCGTCTATTCGCTCGAGGAGACGGTCCAGACATCGAGCGGAACGTCCGCCCTTCGCTCTCTCGTCAACTGGTACCTCTCGTCCTCCAACGACACGAGCCTCACGCCGCCTGCCCCGCAGCTTACCGCGCAGCCCGGAGTGATGGGACCGGGAGAGAGGGTGTCCGGCCCGATGGTCGTCTTCGACGGCACGCTGTACTTCGCGACGTACCAGGCGCCGGCCGCCGCGGCGTTGTCGTGCACCGCAGGCGACGGGCATCTTTGGGGCCGCAACTACATCACGCCTTACGATCCGAGCAATGTGTACGAAGGCGGCGCGTTCGTGCAGCCGGCCACGGGCCCGACTCCGGCGTACGTGGACCTGGCGACGAACGGAGCGGTCGTGCCGGGGGTGTCGGTCCAGGCGACGACGGCGTGCGTGGGGCTGGGGACGGCCGGGCTGGATCAATACGTGCCCGGGGGAAGCCACACGACGCCGAGCGCCTTCACGGCAGGGAGCTTCCAGCTCGTCGGTCAGGTGGGCGCGACCGGGGGCACCAGTGGGGCTGCCACGACTCTCCTCCAGCTTCCAACTCCCCGCGAGCCGACCATGATCAGCTCCTGGGCCGCGGTGACGGAGTGAGAGGGGCAGGACGCGCCGGCGCGCTGGCGGTGCTTGCGCTCGCTCTCGGATGCCACCGGGCGGAGCCGACGGAGGCCGATCGAGCTCCGACCGCGGCACCTATGGCGACGGCGAGCGTGGCGCCCCCGGTCGATCACCTAGCGCCGGGCGAGCTCGTCGAAGGAACGGAGGTGGCCCTGGGGGTGAAGCTTCCGCGCGACCTTCGCCTCGTCGAGGCGTTCCCAGACGTCGCATACGCGAGGGGGCTCGCGCCCGTGCACTCGCTCGTTCTGTACTTCCGCGCGCGGTTGCGGGACGGCAGCCTCCACGAGGGCGAGGAAGCGGCCACATTCGAGCACGTTCACGCGCCAGCAAGACTGGACCGCGAGCTCACCGTTCACATCGGCACGACGATCGGCGGCGTACGCGTCGACATCAGGGACACGACTCCGCCGGTGTTGCCGAATCTCCCGGACGATACGGCCCGGTACAGGCAAGTGGGGTTGAGGCCGGACGGAAAGTGGATGGATCCGACCCATCTCGACTGACGAGTCTCGCGGCGAGGCTCGCGCTCGTTCACCCTACGACGACCGGTCCCCCGAACCACCCCAGCCACCTCAGCCCCCACAGCACGACCGCTGCGCCGTACGCCACCATCGCCCCCGCGATCGCCGCGCGGCCGAGACGCGTCGTGTGCACGTCGAACGGCGTTCCGACGCGGTACGCTCTCGCCACCGTCACGACGGCGAGCGCCAGTGCCGCCGCAAGGACCGGCAAGGCGAGCGCGTTCATGCGAAGCGAAGCACCGAGGTGGCCCTCGGCAATGAGCGCGATGGCGCGCGTCATTCCGCAACCGGGACACGGGACGTGGAGTAGCGTCGCCAGGGTGCACCTTTGCCGGCCGAGGGCCGCCGGGAGGACCGCAACGCCCCACAATGCGGCGAGACCACCCGCGCGTCCCAGGCGCTGCACGTGCATCGCGGAAGAGAGCCTACCATCGCATCGCGTCTCGTGAGAGCATCCGCGCTGTGAACGCCGACGTGGTGCACGCAGCGGGTGGTGGATACGGACCGCCTCAAGGTCCGCCAGGGCAGCCGCCAGGCGGATACGGTCCTCCCGGCGGTGGGTATCCTCCGGGCGGTGGGTACCCGCCGGGTGGGCCACCCGGGTACGGACCTCCCGGATACGGTCCCCCGCCGGGCGGCTACGGCATGCCACAAGGGCCCTATGGCCCGCCGGGAGGCCCGATGACGGTCGGCGGCCCCACCTTCCATCCTCTCGCGATAACGTCGCTCATTCTCGGCATCCTCTCGGTGCCGAGCTGCTGCTGCCTCTTCGCGACGCCGCTCCTCTCCCTCGCCGGCGTCGTCCTCGGCATCGTCGGCATTGCCAAGATCCGCGAGAGCCCGCAGACGTGGAAAGGCCACGAGATGTGCGTGGCCGGAATCGTCCTCTCGAGCGTTGGCATCGTCTTCGAGATCCTCGCGTTCTTCACGACCTGGGACGACGTCATCCGCGCCCGCCTCGGCTACCATCATTGATTCGCCGCGCCGGCCACCGCTCTTGACCGAGACGTCCGACAGGAAAGAGTACGAGGCTGCGCGCACGGCAGGGCGCGGCGGCGTCGCGGTCCTCGGCGCCAAGGTGTTCTTCCTCGTCGTGGGCTTCGTGCAGCAGCCGCTCATCCGGCTCGTGGTGGGCCTCGCGGACTTCGGGGCACTGGCGCAGGCGATGGTCGTCGCGAACACGGTCAACAACGTCATCGTCGCGAGTGGGACGCAAGGCGTCAGCCGCGCTGTTGCCTCGGCCCCGGGGCACGAGGACGAAGCACTGCGCGCAGCCCTGAAGGTGCACGTGCCGCTGGCGATCGCCGTGGCGGGGGCGATGGTCCTAGCGACACCCGCCTACGCGCGGTTCGAGCGCGCGAGCGACGTCGTGGCGCCTCTCCTGGTGCTCGCCGGGGTGGCGCTGCTTTACGGGCTCTACGCGCCTCTCATCGGGTACCTGAACGGGCGCAATCGATTCGGCCGCCAGGCCGCTCTCGACGTGACCTTCGGCACCCTGCGCACGATCGGGCTCATCGGGCTCGGGTATGCGTTCGTCTCGCGGGGACTCTCCGGCGTGCTCGGTACCACGGTGGGCTGGGTCGCCGCGGCGGCCTGCATCGTCCCTCTCGCGGCGCGGGCGACGGGACTGGGCCGGCCGATCGATCGCGGAGCGAGGCGGCCGGCGAGCGTGCCCGGGGCGCGAGCGTACCTGGCGATGCTCCTGCCGATCGCAGGGGCACAGCTCTGCACGAACCTTCTCACGCAGACGGACATGGCACTCCTCGGGAGATTTCTCGGCGGCAGCGCATCGGCGCTCGGCGGCTCGGACGACGCCGTGCGCGCGTCGGTCAAGTCATGGGTGGCCATCTACCGCGAGTGTCAGACGTTCGCGTTTCTGCCGTACCAGTTGCTCTTCAGCATCACGCTGGTGCTCTTTCCGATGCTCGCTCGAGCGCGCGCGGAGGGCGACGAAGGGGCCGTGCGGTCGTACGTCGCCCGTGGGTCGCGACTCGCGGCGATCTTCTGCGGGCTCCTGGTGGGGGTCGTGGTCGCCATGCCCGAGTCGATGCTGGCGTTCGCCTACGGTGCGGATGCAGCGCGAGGGGCCGACGTTCTTCGCGTGATGGCGCTGGGGCAGGCGGCGTTCGCGATGCTCGGGATCGGGACGACGGTGCTCACGAGTCTGGGGCACGAACGGACCTCGGCGATCGTGACGCTCGGCGCGGTGGTGGGCGTGGCGGGGGCATGCGCGGGACTGGTCCCGGAAGTGCAGTTCGGGCACGCGCAGCTGGTGCGGTCGGCGGAGGCGACGGGGGGGGCGCTGTTCGTGGCGCTCGTGGTCGCGGCGGTCATCGTGCGAGGGCGCGCGGGGTCGTTCGTCCCCGCGGCGACGGTGGCGCGCGTGGCGCTCGCGCTCGGAGCGTGCGTAGGGGTGGGTCTCGTGATGCCGCGGGTGGGGAGGATGGTGACGCCGCTGCTCGCGCTCGTCGTCGCGGGCGGCTACGCCGCGGTGCTGATTGTCACCGGGGAGATCGGGCGCAGTGATCTTGCAATGGTGAGCGCCCTGGCACGGAAAAAGCGCTAGGGACTCCCCCCATCGTCTCCAACGTGACGCTGCCCCGTAGAGAACGCGTCCCAGAGCGGCGTGAGACCGAGCGAGGCCGCCGGCGGGGCGAGGAGCCGTACTCCTGTACGGTGACGACCCCCGACGCCGGCATCGCGAAGGTATCGCGCCGCTATGGGATGCGTTCCTAGGCCTCGGCCTCCATGCGTCGGCCGGGACGCACGGGGCCCGAGGCGACGATCGCTTGCCGCAACGTGCTCTGGAGCTCGTTGCTCGCGGAGAGCGTCTCGCGTGAACGTTCGCGTCCGTTGCCGAGTGGCGAGCCCGCGAACGACAAGTGGTTGCCGGCCTTGTCCACGAGCGCGCGCGCGACACCGAGGTCGAGCAGCTCGCTGACGCAGTCGATACCCTTGCCCCAACGGATCTCGAACTCTGCCTCCGTGAAGGGTGGCGCACATTTGTTCTTATCAACGGCGCTGTTACTATGTGCTTATGCGTCCCCGCCGCATCCTCGGCTACGCCCGCGTTTCCTCGGAGCTGCAAGGCCAAGGCTCCTCGCTTCGAGACCAGCAAGCCACCATCGCCGCATACGCGAAGGCGCAGCGGCACC
>Ga0182018_10004488_pt1 | contig 11692 bp, 8 predicted proteins | sample 812P2MmetaG_FD_120490 | JGI IMG/M metagenome (GOLD analysis project Ga0182018, IMG submission 120490) | Permafrost microbial communities from Stordalen Mire, Sweden - 812P2M metaG | ecosystem: Environmental > Terrestrial > Soil > Wetlands > Permafrost | place: Sweden: Stordalen | collected...
GGCTTTGGTCGGAGCCGGGAAAAACGTGCTCGCGATTTCCATTAAGTATGCCAAGCAGCGCAAAGCATTCGGTTCGACGATATCCGAGTTTGGCGCGATTCAACACAAGCTGGCGGAGATGGCAATCCGAATTTTTGTGGCCGAGTCGATGGCTTGGCGCGTGGTCGGACTGATTGAGAATCAAATGCACGGCGCGTCGGCGGAATCCACCGGCGGTTCTCAAGAGCTGAAGGCCATCGAAGAGTTTGCCGCGGAGTGCTCGATGGTCAAGGTCTACGCTGCCGAGATGCTGGACTACGTGGTCGATGAAGGGGTTCAGATCCATGGCGGCTACGGATATCACAAGGATTATGCGGTGGAGCGCGCGTATCGCGATTCGAGGATTAATCGTCTGTTTGAGGGAACCAGCGAAATCAACCGGCTGGTGATTACCGGCATGCCGTTGAAGCGCGCTACCCGGGGACAACTACCTCTGCTCGAAGCTGCGCGGGCGATCCTGCAGGAGACCGAGCCGCAACCGGCGGCGGCGGGCGATGCCGAGCTGAGCCTGGTCCACAACGCTAAGAAGATTGCCCTGCTGACGCTCGCAATAGCGCACCAGAAGTACGGCGCGCAGCTTGAACAACAGCAGGAGATCATCATGAATCTGTCCGACATCATCATGGAAGTGTTTGCGATGGAGTCGGCCTTGCTGCGCAGCCGGAAACTAACGACGGCCGGCGGCGGTGGCGGAGTCAATGCTGCGGACGCCTGCGCCGTGTATTTGCGCGATGCCATCGCCAGGGCCGAACTCTCGTCGAGAACGGTGCTGAGCGCATGTGCCCAGGGCGACGAACTGCGGCGCAATCTTTCCCGCTTGCGCGTGTATGCCAGTCACGATCCGGTAAACGCGATTGCACTGCGGCGCCAGATTGCGGGTCGGCTACTGGCGAGCGAACGTTATACGGTCTGAGGGGATTCGCAACGAAGGAGGCAGCATGGCACTTAGCAATCACCAGTTTCTTCTGGCGGCGCGTCCGGTCGGAATGCCGAAGCGCAGCGACTGGACCTACACGGAAGAACCAGTCGCGGAACCGAAGGAAGGCGAACTGCTGGTTCAGGTGCTGTACATCTCTCTGGATCCGGCGATGCGCGGCTGGATGAATGAAGCGCGCTCGTATGCTCCGCCAGTGGGCATCGGAGAGGTGATGCGGGCGCTGGCTGTAGGGATCGTGACCGCGTCGCGCAACCCGCGCTTTGCGGTGGGCGATCACGTCTCCGGAGTGTTCGGGGTCCAAGAGTACGCGCTGATCGACGGCCGGGGAGTAACGAAGATCGACACGCGAGCTGTTCCGCTGCCAAAGTATCTGAGCGTGCTCGGCATGACGGGCATGACCGCATACTTCGGTCTTCTCGACACGGGCCAGCCCCACCCGGGAGAGACGGTGGTGGTTTCGGCCGCGGCGGGAGCCGTGGGCGCGGTAGTGGGACAGATCGCCAAGATCAAGAACTGCCGGGTGATCGGCATCGCCGGCGGAGCGGAGAAGTGCGGCTACATAGTTGAGGAGTTGGGTTTCGACGCGGCCATTGATTACAAATCCGAAGACGTGAAGAAAGCGCTGCGGAAGCATTGCCCCGAGGGCCTTAACGTTTACTTTGACAACGTGGGCGGCACGATTCTCGAGGCTGCGCTGGCGAACCTGGCACGCGGCGCACGGATTGTGATCTGCGGCGCGATCTCCCAATATAACAATACCGGCCCAATCGCAGGGCCCAGCAACTATATGTCTCTGTTGGTGAATCGGGCCACCATGAAAGGCATGATGGTGTTCGATTACGCCGATCGCTACCCACAAGCCGGAGCGGAAATGGCGGAATGGATGGCGGCGGGCAAACTGAAGTCGCGCGAGGATATCGTCGAAGGACTCGCGACCTTTCCCGAAACTCTGCTCAAGCTCTTCAAGAGCGAGAACACGGGGAAGCTCATGCTGAAAGTGAGCTAAGACTCGGGTAGAGACGCGGCTCGCCGCGTCTCCACGGCATGAATATGTTCGACGCAAATATAAGGACTCTGATGTCATTCGTCGAGAATCAAGGCACGAAGATCTATTGGGACGAACAGGGCCAGGGACAACCCGTCCTTCTGATCATGGGCCTCGGCTATACGTCGGCCATGTGGCATCGCACACGTCCGGCGCTGTCGCAACATTTCCGCACGATCGCTTTCGACAATCGGGGCGTCGGACTGAGCGGCGTTCCTCCCGGGCCTTATTCAATCGCGACCATGGCATCCGACGCGGCCGCGGTTCTGGATGCCGCCGGCGTTTCCCGCGCCCACGTTTTTGGCGTTTCGATGGGCGGCATGATTGCGCAGGAATTCGCGCTGCTATATCCGGCGAGGACGCGCTCGTTGATTCTGGGCTGCACCGCAGCCGGCGGACCTTCGGCGGTGCGCGCGGAGAGCAAGGTGGCCGACGTGCTGATGGCGCGCGGCGGCATGACGCCGGAACAAGCGCGGGAAGCCATCCTTCCCTACATCTACGATGCGGCCACGCCGCGAGAGAAGATCGACGAAGATATCGGGGTGCGCCAGCCCTGGCTTCCCACTCCGGCAGGCTACATGGCACAACTACTGGCGATTATGGCGTGGGAGAGCTACAGTCGAATCGCCCAAATCGCGGTGCCGGCGCTGGTGATCCATGGCGAGTCGGATGCTCTGGTGCCACCCGGCAACGGGGAGTTGATCGCCGGGCGGATTCCAGGCGCAAAACTCGTTCTGCTCAAGCACGCCAGTCACTTGTTTTTGACCGACCAGACCGAAGCGGCGCACAGGAAGATACTCGAATTTCTTTTGTCCCATGCAGTCGAAGAGCCGGGCCCGAAAACAGCAAGGTCAGGAGCCGTTTGATGGGGAGAAAACCCAACCCTGCATTCCCGGCAGGCATACATCATCATCAAAATAATTCATTTGATGAATTTCGCAAACGCGGATACGCTCGCGCCCATCATAGAAGATGTGGTGCTCTCCAAGACAAATCCCGCCTGAGCGGCAGTGCAGGCCGGAAACAAGCGACTCGAGGCTGGCAAGCAGTCCAGCCTTTTTGTTGTGATTCGGACAAATCTGGGTTGGGGGGAATATGGGTTTCGCACAGAGCAGTTTGGATTGTCCTGCGGCTTCACAGAACGGGGCCCGTTCCTGGAAGCGGGCCTCTGTCTTTTCCACGATGAAGTCACTCGCGTGTGTTCTTGTGTGCTTCGCGTTCGCAACCTTAATGGCTCACGCGCAGGGCGTGGGCACTTCGGGAGAGATCACCGGGACTGTAACCGACTCTTCCGGCGGTGTTGTGCTCAACGCTACTGTGAATGTAGTGGACACCCAGACCGGTCTGAAGCGCACGGCCATGACGAACGGCACCGGTCAGTTTCGAATCGCCGGGCTGTCGCCGGCCGCGTACGACGTCAGCGCGCAAATGGCGGGTTTTGCGACTGAAATTCGACGAGCCGTCACGGTCGCCATCGGGCAGACGGTCGTCTCCGATTTCAAACTGAGTCCGTCCAAGGTTTCGACGATTGTCGAAGTGACCGGCCAGCCGGCCATAGTGGAAACTGAACGGGGAAGCCAGGCGGACTTAATCCCACAACAGTACATCGAGGACCTGCCCATTGACCGGCGCGATTACCTTACATTTACCTTGCTGGCGCCAGGGGTATCCGATTCCACCCGGCTGGCGGGGGATCAGGACTTCAGAGTCAAGCAAACACCGCAAAGCGGGCTGTCATTCTACGGCAGCAATGGCAGAGGAAACAGCATCACCGTGGATGGTGGCGAGACCTCCGGCGACAGCGGTGGCGAGCGCCTTACGGTAAGCCAGGACTCGGTGCAGGAATTCCAAATCAATCGCAGCAACTATGCAGCGGACCTGGGGTCGGCCACCGGCGCGTCGATCAATATTGTAACCAAGTCCGGCACCAACAATATGCATGGCACGCTCTATGGTTTTTTCCGCGACGATGTGATGGACGCCGCGAATCCGTTTTCGTTCACCCAGGCATTGGCACCCGGAGAGGTCTTCAATCCTGCCAACCCCGACACTGTAGGTTCGCCGATTAAGGACACTTTGACGCGCCAGCAATTCGGCGGAACCCTGGGTTTCCCGATCCAGAAAGATAAGACGTTTCTGTTTGTTAGCTTTGAAGGCTTGCGGCAGGATGCGCAGAACGCAGTTCCGCTCCTGGAGAGTACCGATATTTTTCGTCCGACGGCGGCGGAGGATGCCATCATTGCCAATCTCGCGGTTGACCCGCAGCCGAGCGTGACTTGCTTCCCGGGCGTAACCCTGTCGCCGAGTCTTTGCGCCTTTGCCCTCCAGAGCGTTTTCACGGTGAACCCGAATCCCGGTGGGGCGAACCCGTTCATATCGCCTACCCAATCGGCGCTGAATGCCTTCTTGATAAACCAGTTTGAAACCGAGGGTGGACTCTTTCCTTACAACTCGCGGGAATACCTGGCGTCGGGACGTTTGGATCACCGCTTTAATGCGAGCAACGAGATTTCTGTTACCTACAGGTATGGACACGATCTGGAGGAGTCGCCGGATGTGCAGTCTTTGACCGCGTTTTCGGCGGGAAGTTCGATCCACACCTACGATCATGATCTGCAATTCGCCTTTTATCACCAGTTCAGTGCGACCGCCCAGAACGAGGCCCGGGCGCAGTGGGATTACGACAGTTTTAACGTGATTCCTAACGAGCCGGGAGAGGTGGGGCTCCAGATTCCCAGTTTCATCAATAATTTGGGAACGAACATTTTCATCCCCAACATCACCATCCTGCGCCGCTACGAATTCGCCGACAATTTCACCCTGATCCGCGGCCATCACACCTTCAAGTTCGGCGCTGACGAAGTGCTCCGCGGCAATCACACCGAATCGCACACCTTTTTCCCAGGTCGCTTTGTGTTCGGGTCGCTCCCCGGCTTTTTGATCAGCCCGTGCTTAGCTCCCACCCCGGCAGGTACCGATCCCTGCATGGGAGGAACGATACCGGCAGGCGCCGACATCAACCCGTTGCAATCGGCATCGTTCGGACTGCCGCAGGTTTACCAGCAGGGTTTCGGAAATCCGGACTACGGGAATTACACCCGGCCGCTGACCGGTCTCTACGCGCAGGACTCCTGGAAGATGACGCCAAACTTCACTCTGAACTACGGTCTCCGCTACGAACTGGACACGCAGTTCGCACCGTTGACCACCTATAAGAAGGATTTTGCCCCGCGAGTTTCCTTCGCGTGGGACCCCTTCAAGGATCACAAGACGGTCGTCCGCGGCGGGTACGGAATTTTCTACGGACCAGTCGATGCCCAGATCCCCGACGTCGACTTGAGCCTGGGGGTTGTGAACGGCAGCAAGAATGCGGTCGAGAACACGCCCGGAGCCAGCCAGGTCGCAAACCTGGGCGCGATCTGCGGCTTCTCTCAGCTCGGGTTCACGATAATCCCCGGTACGCCCGGCGCCATTTGCAACCGGGAAATTTCTATCTATGTAGATCCGATTACTCCGACCGGCATCCCGGGTTTACAAACCGCGCCCGCCGTTTTCCAGGGACTCTTTCAGAACGGAGCGCCGGGCAACTTGATTGCGTGCACCACCCCGTCCCCAGGGAATGCTGCCTGCATCACTCCAGCCGCTGTGCTCCCGTTTGGCATCGGCGTTACGAATAGCGGTCCCGTTGGTCCGCTGCAGGTGGTTTTCGTGAACCAGCCGGGGTATCGCCCCCCGATCGCGCAGCAGGCGTCCTTTGGAATCGAACGTGAGATCGGACCTGGGTTCTCAGTTTCTGTCAGCGGCATCTATTCGCATACGCAGAGAATCCCGGTCGCAATCGATACCAATCTGCTGCCGGCGCCGTTCAGCACCGTAACTCTGGCCAATGGCTCGACGGTTTCCTATCGCAACTGGAATACGAGCGCGGGGACCGACCCGCTGGGAGGCACTGAGGTCCCGCAGGGGCCGACGGGGCCGATTTATCCCTGTGCGACCACGGTGCAATGCTTTGTGAATCCACTGGTTGTACAGAACAACCAATATAGCTCTGAGGCCTACGCCCTTTACGAGGGCGGCATCGTAGAAGTCAAAAAGCGCTTCCGCGATCACGTGACCTTGTTCGGGAATTACACCTTTAGTAAAGGCTTTGACACGTCCACGGATTTCAACTCCGACTACGGACCCGAAGATCCGACGAACCTCAACATAGATCGTGCCCTTTCCGAGTTCGATCAGCGTCATAAACTAGTGATCGCCGGAGTGCTCGACAGCCCCTGGAGACAGAGTATCTTGTCGGGTTTCCAGCTCGCGCCGATTTTCACGGCCCATAGCGGGCATCCCTTCAACCTGCTGGCGGGAGGAGAGGTGAATGGGGACAATCACACTACCAACGAACGTCCCATCGGAGCCGCGCGCGACACGGGTCTGGGCCCCGACTACATCGACTTCGACATGCGCTTGAGCTGGGCGCACAAACTGGGCGAGAAGACGAACCTGCAGTTTACGGCGGAAGGATTCAACCTCGCGAACCGGACAAATTTTGCCAGCGTAAACAACGAAGTAAGCCCGCTTTTCGGGTTTGCGCCGGGGTTCACGAACTTCAACGTGCGCGGGATTCGACCGGGCACCATGGTCGATGGACAAGCGGCTACATCCAGCACGCCGCTGGGTTTCACCTCCGCTTTGCCTAAGCGCCAAGTGCAACTCGGCCTGCGTCTCACGTTCTGAGGCGCGGATGCCAACACTGGAAACGATCTACGAAGTCGCGGATCGAGTCGCGACCATAACGCTCAATCGTCCGGACAAACTAAATGCCTGGACCGCCACCATGGAACAGGAGGTGCGTTCCGCAGTGCAGGAGGCGGAGCGGGACGAGAACGTACGGGTGATCGTGCTAACCGGCGCGGGACGCGGATTTTGCGCCGGCGCGGACATGTCGCTGCTGAACGCCGTCGCTACCCAGGGCCTGCCCGAAGATGTCGCCGGAAGAATTCAGTCCGGTGACGCCGCGCAGGCAGGACAACGGCCGGACTTTCAGCGAAAGCATTCCTACTTTCTTGGCGTCGCGAAGCCGGTGATCGCTGCCATTAACGGACCGGCGGTCGGCCTCGGCTTCGTGATCCCACTCTACTGCGATCTGCGCTGGGCGGCCGAGAATGCGAAATTCAGCACGGTCTTCGCGCAGCGCGGACTCATCGCGGAATACGGCATGGCTTGGATGTTGCCCCGCATCGTCGGCTTGTCCGATGCCCTCGATTTGCTGTTTTCCGCTCGGACCATCACCGCATCCGAAGCGCTGGATCTGCGGCTGGTCAACCGGGTTTTCCCGCAGGAAGGCTTCGCCGCAACGGTTCACGATCAGGCCGCCAAGCTGGCATCGAGCGTCAGTCCCCGCTCCACGGGGGTAATGAAGCGGCAGGTGTACGCGGCAATGTTCCAGACTCTCGCGGAGTCCTTCGATCTTTCCGTAGTGGAGATGGTGGCCAGTCTCCGGAGCGCCGACTTCAAGGAAGGCGTGGCGCACTTCCTGGAAAAACGCCCGCCAAATTTCAGCGGCCGCTGAATGCGGCCCGCTGAAATGGTTCATGCTCACGAGTGAAGAACACGAATCAACAGGCCGGCGAGTGTCGCGCCGATCAACGGCCCAAGAATCGGGACGGGGGCGTAGCCCCAGTCCGAAGTTCCTTTTCCAGCAATGGGAAGAATGGTGTGAGCGACGCGCGTAGGGAAGTCGCGGGCGGGATTCATCGTGTATCCGGTTGTTCCTCCGAGGGAAAGTCCGATGCCCCACACCAGACACCCGAGCAGATAGGGCCCAGCCACTCCAGCCCAGCCCGAGGAAACCAGGGTTCGCGAGAAAATAGCGCCCGCGACAAACATCAGAACAAAAGTGCAGATGATTTCGCTGAGCACATTGGCATAGAAGTTGCGAATCGCGGGCACGCTGCAAAAGCACACGCGCTTTAGCTCAGAATCCTCCGTTGCCTTCCAGTGCGGTCCGAAGTTGGCCCAGACCAGTATCGCCCCCGTAAACGCCCCCAACATCTGCGCCAGCGAATAGGGCAAGACTTTCGAATAATCGCCGCTGGCGACGGCCAGTCCAAGCGTAACCGCCGGGTTGATGTGGGCGTCTCTGCTTCCGCATGCAATGGCGACAAAGATCCCCGACATCACGGCGAATGCCCAGCCCGTGGTGATGACGATCCACCCCGAGCCGTGAGCCTTGGAGTGCTTGAGCACGACATTGGCGACGCAACCGTTTCCCAGCAGAATCAAAACCAGAGTTCCCATGAACTCGCCCAGCAATGGTGAAGTCATTTCTAAGTCCACCTTTCCCATGCACGTGCAATTGAGAACTGAGACCGGGAACTATTCAGTCAGGCCGACGCCACCGTCTCGGCTTTGTATTTCTCCAGTTCCAGCTTGGCAATCAAGGCGCGATGCACTTCATCGGGACCGTCCGCGATGCGCAGCGTGCGGATCGCGGCAAACATTTCGGCCAGAGGAACATCGCCGGAAACGCCTGCGCCTCCGTGCATCTGAATTGCCTGGTCGATGATCTCCAAAGCGATGTTGGGAACGGCGACTTTGATCTGGGAGATTTCGCTGCGGGCGCCTTTGGTGCCGACTTCATCGAGCATCCATGCGGCCTTGAGGGTAAGAAGACGGGCTTGCTCCAGCATGATGCGGGCGTTGGCGATGACATCGGCGTTCGCGCCCAGTTCGGCCAGACGCTTGCCGAAAGCCACGCGATCGAGCGACCGCCGGCACAGAAGTTCAAGCGCGCGTTCAGCCGCTCCCAGCGTGCGCATGCAGTGATGAATGCGGCCGGGGCCCAGCCGGCCCTGCGCAATTTCAAATCCGCGGCCCGGCCCGGCGATGATGTGGTCGAGCGGTACTCGAACATTGGTGAAGCTAACCTCGCCGTGACCGAAGGGCGAATCATAGGAGCCAAATACCGACAGCATGCGCTCGATCTTGACACCGGGAGTATCGAGCGGCACCAGAACCATGGAATGACGCCGATGCTTGGCGGCGGAACAATCGGTGATGCCCATGAAGATGAGCAGCCGGCAGTGCGGATGGCCGACTCCGGAACTCCACCATTTCCGGCCGTTGAGGACGACGTGGTCTCCCTCAATGAGGGCCGTAGCTTGCATGTTTGTCGCATCCGAAGAGGCGACGTCGGGCTCCGTCATACAGAACGCGGAACGAATCTCGCCGGCCAGCAGCGGCGTGAGCCAACGTTTTTTTTGCGCCGCCGAACCATACTTGACCAGCACTTCCATGTTGCCGGTGTCGGGAGCATTGCAGTTGAAAACCTGGGGAGCAATCGAGCATCGGCCGGTGATCTCCGCCAGCGGCGCATATTCCACATTGGTGAGGCCCGCGCCATATTCCGCCTCGGGGAGGAACAGATTCCACAGGCCTGCCGCCCGAGCCTTTGCCTTCAAAGCTTCCATCACCGGAGGCTGTTTCCAGCCGCGCCACTCGGGAAGATTCTGCACTTGCGCGCAATACTCAGCCTCGGCCGGCAAGACGTGCTCTTCCATGAACGCCGAAAGGCGCTGGACATAGCTCTGGGCTCTCGGTGACAGAGAAAATTCCATCCGGTAAGCGCTCGCCCCGCAGCCACACAGCCTAGCGATTAAAGGAAAATTCTCCTAATGAATCCTATGAATCCTGTAATATATGCGGCGTGCATTTAAGTCAAGTCGACCTGAACCTGTTCGTGGTCCTCGAAGCCATTTATCGCGAGGGCAATATCACTCGCGCAGGCCAGCAACTGAACCTTACCCAACCCGCGATCAGCCATGCCCTGAAGCGACTGCGCGATCTGCTGCAGGACCCGCTGTTCGTCCGCCAGGGGCCGCACATGGTGCCGACCCCGTTTACGCGGAACATGATTGAGCAAGTGCGGCAGGCGCTGCAAATCCTGGAAGTGAATCTAAGCCAGAGTCGTAATTTCGTCCCCGAACACACGCGCCGGAATTTCCACCTGGCGGGGTGGGAATACGCCGAGGCCCTGATTCTTCCGTCCCTGCTGCGGCGCCTGACGCATTCCGCCCCGGGAATGTCGATCTCAACGTCGCGGGTCAAGCGCAGAGAGCTGGAAACCGAACTGGCGAGTGGGTCGGTCGATCTGGCCTTCGATATCCCCATGACGATGAGCGATCGCATTCGGCATAAGTGGCTCCTGAATGAACCATTCGTGGTCATCGCCCGGCAAGGTCACCCGGCGATCAAGGACAAACTCGACCTGGATACTTATCTGGCGCAGCGCCATATTCAGGTGTCTTCACGGCGCCACGGTCCCAGCCTGATTGACGTCGAACTCAGTCGGCAAGGGCTTCGCCGCAATGTGTTTCTGCGCAGCCAACACAACTACACGGCTTGCATGGTGGTGAGTGAGACGGACATGCTGCTGACCTTGCCGGAGCGCCATGCGCAATTGCTGAACGCGGGTTTGGTGAACCGCGGTCTGATGAACCACGGTCTGATGAATCGCGTGTATCCCTTCCCGCTCTCAGCACCCCGTCTCGAAGCCCACTTGTACTGGCACGAAAGTGTGGAGAACGATCCGGCAAACCGTTGGTTGCGGGAAGAAATCGAAAAGGCCTTGAATCCGGAACCCCGAGCGCCGGGAGCGCCGCGCCAGCCGGGTAGCAAACGGCGCCGGGCCGATCCGGCTCCGACATTGGAATTCCGCAGGCAGCGCGCACAGCGTGACTCGACTGCCTCTTAAATAGCAATAGCGATGTGCGCTCTGGGTGCCTGTGGGCTCGATCCGCCCGGCCCTGACCACAATAAAGCGACTACACAAGAATCAGAAACTATTCTGCGGCTGCTTCTTTGTCGACGACGACCTTCAAGTGCGTAGTCACGTCCTTATGCAATTTGATGGGCACAATGAACTCGCCGACACTCTTGAGCGATTCGTGCAACTGGATCTTCCGGCGATCGATGTGGAAGCTTTTCTTCTCGAGCGCGTCGGCAATGTCGCCAGCGGTGACTGATCCGAACAACTGATCGGTTTCGCCGGACTTGCGCAGGAATTTCACCTCGAGCCCGTCAAACTGCTTGGCCAGCGCTTCGGCCTCGGTCTTTTCCTTGGCGGAGCGGCGCACCGAAGCGGCCTTCATCTGTTCGATCACAGTCTTGTTGGCGAGAGTGGCCTCAATCGCCAGTTTCTTGGGCAGCAGAAAATTCCGCCCGTATCCCTCGGCGACTTTCACCACCTCGCCGCGGTTGCCCAGCTTGGGCACATCTTCTTTCAGAATGACTTCCATGAATGACTCCGTTTCGTTCAGTAACCTGTCGTTAGTCGTTTGCAAATTCTCGAACAGTCAACAACCTGTCCTAAAGCCGCTGACTGCGAAACGACTAGCGACCAACGACTAACGACCAACGACTAACGACGACTTTGAATTTACTGCGCGCGTCCAGCAAATGGCAGCAACGCTATGTTGCGCGCCTGCTTGATGGCTCTCGACAGACGCCGCTGGTGCGGCGTACACACTCCGGTCAGGCGTCGCGGAGTGATCTTACCGCTCTCCGCCACAAACTGCGCCAGCAGACGCACATCTTTGTAATTGACCGCTTCGATCTTCTCGACGCAGAACTTGCAAACCTTCTTGCGCCGGAAGAATTTGCGGCCACCTTCGCGGGGA
>Ga0182018_10004489_pt1 | contig 11690 bp, 10 predicted proteins | sample 812P2MmetaG_FD_120490 | JGI IMG/M metagenome (GOLD analysis project Ga0182018, IMG submission 120490) | Permafrost microbial communities from Stordalen Mire, Sweden - 812P2M metaG | ecosystem: Environmental > Terrestrial > Soil > Wetlands > Permafrost | place: Sweden: Stordalen | collected...
ACAACGGGATTCGTTTCGTGAGCATCCTAAATAGAATAGGGAGGAGTTTCTAATGAAAAAGCTGCATACCGTTTTAGCACTCGCGATCCTTTCCACAAGCCTAATGGGCGGCGGCGCCCTTGCCCAGAACCATCCCGACAACCACACGTACGTCGAACACAAGGAATGGAAGAAAGGTGCACCCATCAAACACGAAGACTGGGACCGCGGCGATAAAGTCGATTACCGCCAATATCATCTGGCCGCCCCACCACGGGGTTACGAATGGCGCCAGGTCGATGGCAACTACGTTCTGGCGAATAGCTCGACGTTCCAGATCCGCACCGTCATCCGCATCCCATAACGCGCCCTTTCGCATCCAATTGGGCCGCCGGATAAATCTGAACCGGCGGCCTTGCATGCTCAAGGTCAGGCAGGCGCAAAACTGTCCTGGCCTTCTTGCGGTTGCCCTTGGACTGCGGATTCTGCTTCATGGCTAGTGGCTTCCGCCCACCTTGCCAGGAACTAGCAGAAGGCTCTGTCCGGTTTGCCGGTGATACAGGCGTAAATAGCAAACATGTGGGGTTCCCTCTCCGTCGGCCGGGCAGTTGGCTTCCCACCATGCAATAAGCGACGGGCTAATGTTCGTCGGGGGCACGAACCGTTTGATGGCTTCGGTACAGCTTATCGGAATAATTTCGTCAACGGTGCGAACTGCGATGGGCACGACTGCGCACGCTGGGTCCGCTCTCCAGATCGAAGGCCGCAGTGACCAGCGCAATATTCGAGAAGGCCTGGGGAAAGTTGCCGACCAGCCGTCGGCGCTTGACGTCGTACTCTTCCGAGAGCAGGCCCAGGTCGTTGCGCAGCGCGAGCAGGCGTGCAAACAGCTTCCGGGCATCCTTCACGCGGCCGATGGCTTTGAGGGCACTGACCATCCAGAAGCTGCAGGCCAAAAAAGCGCCCTCTCCGGCCGGCAGCCCGTCGTTGCCCCTGGATGTCTCGTAGCGCTTCACCAGTCCCGCCGCCATGAGGTCGCGTTCAATCGCCTCGACGGTTCCTTTGACGCGCGGATCGCTGCCCGGCAGGAAGCCGACGATGGGCATCAGGAGCAAGGCGGCATCCAGTTGATCTGAGCCATAGGCTCGCACAAAGCTGTTCTTCTTTTCACTAAATGCTTGGGCGCAAACTTGGCTGTGAATCTTATCCCGAATTGTCTTCCATTTCGCAACGGGGGCGTCGTAGTGCAGTTGCTCGGCCAGCAGCACCGCTCGATCGAAGGCCACCCATGCCATCATTTTCGAATAAGTGAATTGCTGCGGTCTTCCGCGCGTCTCCCAGATGCCGTCATCCGGCTGATGCCAGATGGTCTCCAGATGCTCCAGCAGAAGAATCAGTACTCGGAATTCATCCTTGGTGCGACGGCCTATGGAGTGTTGCGCGTGGAAGAAACAGTCCAGCATTTCCCCGTAGATGTCGAGTTGCACCTGCGCAGCCGCCGCGTTGCCGATTCGCACCGGCTGTGAGTTTTCGTATCCGGATAACCAACCGATTTCCCATTCTAAAAGCTGACGTTCGCCCTTCAGGCCATACATGATTTGCACCTGCTCCGGACTCCCCGCAAGGGCGCGGAGCAACCAGTCCTGCCATGCCGCGGCTTCATCGAAATAACCGCCGTTGGCGAGTGCCAGCAGCGTGAAGGTGGAGTCGCGCAGCCAGCAATAGCGGTAGTCCCAGTTGCGCACTCCGCCAATCGATTCCGGCAATGACGTGGTGATGGCGGCAACGATGCCGCCCGTGGGCCGATAGATCATGGCTCGCAACGTGATCAGCGACCGTTCAATGACATCGCGATACTTTCCCTTGTACTTGAGGCGATGGGCCCAATGACGCCAGCGTTGTTCGCAACCATTGAGGGTCTGTTCGACATCGATTTTTCGGGGATTGGGCTTATAGGAGTATCCATAGGCCAGGGAGAAACTTACACGGTCGCCACGCCTTACCGTGAAATCGGCAACCGTCTTCAGGTTTTCTCCGTGCATTGCAACAGAGGCCCGGAGAACGGCAAGGTTGGGCCCGGCAATGGCGCGGATGCCGTCTTTGATGTGCGTCACCCATGGCACGGTCCGTCCGTAATCGAAGCGCAAAGCCATTTCCATGCGGAGAGAGATTTTCCCACGGATGCCCTCGACGATGCGGACGATGTGGGAATTGCGCTGCCGAATCGGCATGAAGTCGATAAGGCGGAACGATCCATCCGCGTGCTCGAAGGTGGTCTCGAGAATCAATGTGTGGGGACGATAACGGCGAGTCGTTTTCCATTTACCGTTGGCGGGAGTAATCCTCCAGTAGCCGTTCTCTTCCTTACCCAGAAGAGCGGCAAAACATGCGTCGGAGGAGAAGTCCGGCCAGCACAGCCAGTCGATGGAGCCATTCCGGTCCACGAGCGCCGCGGTTTCGCAGTCGCCAATCAGAGCATAATCTTCAATTCTTGCAGCCATATCTTTCCAATTACTCGGGGTGTGTCTTCTTCATCAATTTGGGCTTGCTGTTTCGCCCCTTCTCATTGGATGCGGGAAATCGTGAATTCAGCGTGAGGCCCGGACTCTGGTCGTGTGGTCGTCTATCCGTTCCCAACTCGGTTTCCGGCACAAAACGGGGTTCTGTACGTGTAGCCGGTGATACGACCGGAACCCCGAAATCCTGCCCGGTTGTGACTTCAGAGCTGCCGGTAATCTGGCGCAGCCGCTCTCCTCTTTCGCTGACCCCTAGTGACCCGGGCCGGCCGCCATCAGGACTGAGCTTCCAGTGCGACGAGCATGCGCTTGAGTGCGACAAGTCTGTAGCTTGTGATCACGGGTTCTTTTACGAGATCCCAGTCGAACGTGGGATCAAGCCATCGGCTTAACCATTGTCCGCGACCGTACGGCGTCACGAAGAAGTGATTGTCTCTGGACAATCGATCGATGTCACTCGGGCCAAGCCGGAAGGCAACTGAAGGCCTCCCGTCGAATTGTTCAAATGTAACAAACGTCTTGTTGCCTGCCACGAAGTTTGGATGGCCCCATGAGCCTCGCTCGCTTGTCTCGGGGAGCGAGAGGCAGAATGTGCGAAGCTCCTGAAGTACTTCGCCCGCTGAACGTGTTTGAGTCATCCGTTTTCTTCGTTTGAGCGGATGATTCGGAGGTATTCGCTTACTCATATCAGCCCGCCAGTGAATTCTATCGTTTCTCAATGAAGCAGAGTTTGTTTCCGAACCGATCGGCGCAATAAAAGCCGGAGATGATCCACATTCTCGCGCTTTGTCCGGTTAGCCGGTGACTCGCCCGGAGCACATGAACTTACTGATTTCTCGCTTGGAATTCTCGATGCACGGTTTGGCGATTTACCTTAACGTGAGATGCGGCAAGTCGTACATACGGAACCTTTCAATTCTTGAGTTGGCGTTATGCTCCGTAGGCAAACGATACATTAGAGCGCCAGAAGATCGCGCAGAACCTTCGCCTGTCTTCGCGAGACAACTACATCGACCCCATTGCGCAGAGAGACGACATAGCCGTCGGCTTCAGGTGAGATCGATGTCACGCGGCGCAAATTGATGATCTCGGAACGATTGGCTCGGAAGAACAAGGCCGGATTCAGACACAGCTCAATTTGCCCGAGCGACCGAGGGATCATCGGGTGATTACCCGCAAAGAAAACGCGAGTATAGTTACCTTCGGCGCGCAGCAGGCTGATCTCATCCATACGCACGAGCCAGCATCGATCCCCGTCGCGAACGAATACCTGACGCAGGTTGCCGCCGGTTCTCGTAGTTAAAACTGCGCCCCTGGCTTGCGCTTCGCTTTCGGTTGTGGAGGAGCGAGCCTGCAATCGCTCGCGCACGCGGCGCAAGGCTTCAAAGAGGCGCTCGGGTGCAATGGGCTTGAGCAGGTAGTCCACGGCGTTTAGCTCAAAACCACGCAGGGCGTACCGATCGAAAGCTGTAGTGAGGATGGTCTGCGGAGGTTCGGGGCAGGTCTCCAGCATTTCCAGGCCACTGCGGCCTGGCATCTGGATATCGAGGAACAGCAGGTCGGGATTGTACTTCTCCAGCATGTCCTGGGCATCGTTGGCGTTGCGAGCTTCTCCAGCGATCTCTACATCGGGGTGCTCTTTGAGCAAGCGTCGCAGTTCCTGACGCGCAAGCCGCTCGTCATCTACGATGATTGCTCGCACAAGGCCTCCTTTGTCTGGTAGGGGATCGAGACGGTGGCGCGGACCCAACCTGGCGGTTCTTCGGAAAGACTTAGGTCGGCGGATTCTCGATAGAGGAGCCGCAGCCGCTCGCGTGCATTCGCCGTGCCGATCCCTGCAGCTTCGTAGCGGAGAGTACCGGTATTGCAGATGTCAACCTTAAGCCGATCCCGGCTCCGCCGGATGTGAATTTCCAGTTCGCCGCCGTCGGGCATTTCGGCAATGCCATGCTTCAGGGCGTTCTCAACCAGGCCTTGCACCAGCATGGGCGGCACAAGGGCCGATCCGACCCCGCTCTCGATGTCACGCCGAATGCGAAGGCGATCCTCAAACCGAACGGATTCCAATTCGAGATAGGCGTTCACCGTGACGAGTTCCTCTTCGAGGCAGATGAGGCTCCTATGGTCCTGACGCAAGGAAGATCGGAGTAGTTCCGCCAAGCGGGTAACCATCTCCTGTGCACGTCGGCTGTCTTCATCAATCATGCCGCGAAGGCTATTGAGGCAATTGAAAAGGAAGTGAGGGTTCAACTGCTGCTGCAGCGATAGAAGTTTGGCCTCACGAAGCAGCACCTGCGCGCGCAGGGTGTCCAACTCTGCGGCGCGCCTGCGCCGCACGGCCTGGACGCTGAAATAGACTGCCAGCCACAGCCCCACCAACAAGGCACTGGAGAAGATAGTTACACCAACGATCGCCATCCCCTCGCCTGGACGGCGCCAGTCCAGGATGCCTTCGAGAGCCAAGGTGCCGTCCAGAGCAAGCGCCTGAAGCGCGCCGACCAGCAGTGCCCCTGCGAGCAGGCGAGGGATAAGTCTGGAATATGGAATCTCACTCGAGCCGCCCGGTTTGAACCGCGACCGCAGCAGGTGTGTTCCCAGCAGGCCGGCCGAGCAGTAAGCCAGGTCCGCCACAAACTGTTTTGGCCCGGCGGCATGAAATGGCACAAGCACGGCCAGAAAGTATACGAGGCCATATCCCCCCCAGCCCAACAACTGACACGTCCAGTAGCCTTTGTTTTGACCGCCAGTCAAGTCTGTTCTGTTCTTGAGGGCGTGCATGCCTTGGTTTCCTCCGTATGCTTTTTACTCGAGGACGCAGGATGCGTGTTCGTTGCGAGAAACCCGTCCACTTGAGTATTGAACCATGCCGGATCGTCCCACATGACAAAGTGGCGTGCCTGTCTCGCCATAACGAACTGCAGGTGGTTCACATCAGCATACTGTTGATGAAAAAGCTGAGTCGCAGCCTCTTCCGTGACGCCGTAGCCCTTCAATCCGATCCAAGTACCGATGACCAGCACAGGAGACTCGATCTTTCCCAACTCCGGTCGCAGGTCTGTGCTCACCAATTCGATCATGGCATTTGTCACGGTCTTTTGATCGGAAGCCAGCCCCCATGAAATCAGGGTTTTCTGATCCTGTGCGCTGGTGGCCATTGCATTTGTGCTGGCGCCCGACCGCGTCATCCCTTCCCATTGCTCATGAGTCATGCCTTGCATACCGGCCTGCATCTTCTCAATTGTTGGTCGTGCCGCAGCTAGGGAGTCGGCCTGAAACCATGCGCCAGCCATAAACGGGAGTGAGTCTACGATAATGACTGGCCCCACGAGCTTGGGGTAGTGCGCCGCCAGGTCGAGGGCAATGGATCCGCCCAGACTATGGCCCATGATTACGGGCTGATCGATATCGTTGTCGCGAATGTACTGTGCAATCTGCTCCCGAGCGGTGGTCAGCAGCGGAGCCTCAATGGAAGGCGTTCCCGCAAACCCGGCCAATGTTAGCTGAATGCATTGGAAACGATCGCTCAGATGAGCAACGGTTGCATCCCAGGTTGCGCCTGACGAGGCAAGCCCCGGGATCATGATGATGGCACGCCCCCGACCTTCGACTTTCACTTGGAATGCGGAATAGGAATGCCCTGAGCTCTTCAATGGCGCGGTTGGCGCTGGTTGCTGCGCTGTCGTCGCGAGCCCCAGGAACCAGGCTGCAGACATGGCAATAGCGAGTCGAGATACGACTTTGGCGATAGCTTCCAGCGATGTTGATCGGCTGTGCATAGAATCCTCCTCCGCCTGACCCTAATGCCATGCCTGTAGAGAGCCGGAGAAAGGTTATGAAAGGAGAGAATTGCATCCCCAACGGTCCTCACAGGTGTCGGTGAATCTGCAAGATTCTCTGCAATAGCGGTAGCGGGTCGGGTCACTCGTCGACTCCGTTCGCAGCGATTTTTGCCGTTCCGAGTGGATCGTCGGCAATCCGGACATTGGCCCTTTTGGGCGTAACTTCCGTGTTGCGGGACGAGGCGTTTCCGATCTTGGCTAGCGGTGACTCTTCAGGAACCCGGAATTCAGCCCACACTGCTCCGCACTCGCAATCGTGACAGCCAGCAAACTCTGTTCGCGGAATACGGTCTATACGGCCCTAATGATTTCTCAACAGGTACCTGCGGTGTTGTACGGAGGAGTCCGCTCCGCGGGGGTCGAGGTGAAGAAATACCTCGAAAACCGTAACAAGGAGCTGCTGTCGGAAGATTGCAGGTGTTGGAAGGGCAAACGGCAGGATGATAAGCCCTGCCGTCTTTGGAACATGCAGCACAGCCTTCGAGAAAGCATCACATTCGTCTTGGTCCGGAATAAGTTTGGCCGAGGTCCGGAACCTCACAGTTATTTCGCGAGTTGGGAACAATGATCGGCGACCAACTTCCATGTGCCCTGCTTCACCCATGTATCGGTGCACATTACACTTCGCGCGCGATGCTCGCCATGATAGAGGGAGTCGTAGGTTTCCTTGAAATTCGCGATAACCGTGTTGCCATAGGCGCGAACCTTGAGGTCGCTGATCTCCTCCTTGTTGGTCTTGTTGGCTTGTGGGTCGCTCATATCCTTGAGGACGGAGGCCTTGGTGTCCGAAATTCCCCAACTGCTTCCACTGGTGTAATCCCCGGCGTAGTATTGCTTGACAAACGATGGGTCATTTGCGAGGTCCGCCTTGACCGACTCTTGTTGGAGGCGCGTGACCTCCGCGACCGCGTCGCTCCCTGATTTCTGTGTCTGAGGAAATGCCATGGATACAAAGCTCACGGGAGTGAGCAGAACCGCGATTAAGACTACGCTCTTCGACCTCATGCAGTCGTCTCCTAATTGAAGCAAGTTGTGTTTTACCGGTTGACGGGCGCGCAAATCCTGCAGCACAGCCGCAGAAAGCGTGTGACAAAACAAAAGGAGTGTACTCCAGTAAGGTAAAAGGGGGCAAATCTGGTCGAGCTTGTTGAAAAATGTTGGTAACAGGCCCAGCATGACCGGTGCGGTCACAACGGATTATCAAAAGAGCCGCAACCGCCGTCTTTTATTTTCAATGATTTCTGGCTCTTTTCAAGGGAGTCCAACGCGCTAACTGAGGGCCAGTGTGGATTCTATTCCCCAGTTCCGGGCGGTCGAGTAGCCCCGGGGAATTTCACCCCGAGGCCCTCACAGATCCGTACGTGACGCTCTCGCGTCATACGGCTCTTCATAGACTTGGGTTGCTCTCCCGCGAGAGCAAACCTTCTCGGGAGGTAAGGGCTCATCCTGGTTGCCCAGTTGGCCAAGCCCTCCTTCGAGCTATGTCATCCTCTTCGCTCCCCGTCCGTTACAGACGCTTCAACGCTACTACAGGATGATCCGCCATCTTCAAGTGCATCGATATTTCCCTTTCGTGGGTCTCACTTATAGGTTTTCTCTTAGCATCACTTGAAGACTTCCCATGTTCCGCCTACGCGTGTACGCTATGCTCGCATCTCGCCAATGGAATAAACAGCCCTGTCGAGGGACTGACCCTGCTTGCGATCAGCGCAGGCGTTTATTTTTCCTGTGGTGATCCCACACATCCTGTGCGATACTTATGTGGCATGAACAGAGGAGCCGGAAAAATGGGTGAATCCAAACTCGATCTCTTGCAAGGCACCCTGGATCTGATGGTCCTGCAAACCCTTGCCACCATTGGGGCGCAGCATGGCTACGGCATTGCCCGCCGCATTGAGCAGGCCAGTGGAGACGAAGTCCGGCTCAACCAAGGCACCATCTATGCATCTCTCGTCCGTCTCCAGCAGCGCGGATGGATCGACGCGGAATGGGGCATCTCCGACAACAATCGCAAGGCCAAGTTCTACTCCATCACCCGCGGCGGCCGTAAACAGCTCGAAAAGGACGCGGCCTACTGGCAGCGCTTGTCTGATGTGATGGGCCGCGTGCTCGCCATGTCTGCGGAAGGCAATCTCTAATGGGCGCGCTGCGGCGAGCGTTGGCCCGCGTGCGTTCTTTTTACCAGAAGCCCCCGCTCGACGCCGACCTCGAAGCCGAAATCGCCGCGCATCTCGAAATGGCCATCGAGGAGAACATCCGGCGCGGCCTCACTCCTCTCGAAGGCCGCCGCCAGGCACTCATTCGTTTCGGCGGTATCGACTTGGCAAAAGACAAACAACGCGAAGCGCGAGGACTTATGAAACTCGACATTCTTCTCCAGGATCTGCGTTACACCATCCGCACCCTGAGCCGCGACCGCGGTTTCACCCTCGTCGCCATTCTTATTCTTGCCCTTGGAATCGGCGCCAACATCGCCGTCTTCAGCGTAGTCAACACGCTGCTTCTTCGCCCGCTTCCCTTCCCCAACTCGCAGCAACTGGTCCGCATTCATCAAAAGGATCCCGAGGGCGGCGATTCCAGCATGACGTACTCCACCGATGCTATGCAGGCATTCCAGCAGCAGAATCGGTCCTTCCAGCAGATCACCGGCTACTTCGCCTTCTCCGGACCAGACAACGTAAAGCTCATCGGCAACGGCCAGCCGCAGCCCATCACCGGTCTTTCGGTTGCCGGCAACTTCTTGCCGACGCTCGGCGTCACACCCATGCTCGGCCGCAATTTCAGCACCGAGGAAACTCTCAAGAACAGCCGGCCCGTCGCCTTGCTGAGCTATCCATTCTGGAAGCGGCAGTTCGACGCCAACCCCGCCATCGTCGGCCAGACCATCAATCTCGACGGCACGCAGACCACCATCGTTGGCGTGCTGCCTAACACGTTCGACTTCGGCGCAGTTTTCTCTCCAGGAGCCAAAGTCGATCTCTTCAGCCCTGCGATCCTCGACAACATGGAAGATTGGGGCAACACCATGGCGCTTGTCGGCCGCCTCAAGTCCGGCATCACTCTGGCACAGGCACAGGCTGAAGCGGATAGCCTTGTTCCCCGTCTCCTCTTTAATAACAAGCACGTAGATTTGGGCGGCGGATACACAGCCCAAGTCTTCGGCCTCAAGGATTATGTCAGCGGCAAGCTGCGCCAGTCTCTCATCGTCCTGTGGTGCGCCGTCGGCATGATTCTTCTCATCGTCTGCGTCAATCTCTCCAACCTGCTGCTCGCCCGCGCCGCCGCCCGTGCCAAGGAGTTCGCCATGCGCACCGCTCTCGGCGCAGGCCGCGGCAGAATCGTCCGCCAGCTCCTCACCGAGAGCCTCGTGCTCTCCCTTGCCGGCGCGTTGCTCGGCCTCGGCATGGCCTTCGCCGTAATCGCCTGGTTGGCTCACCAGGGTTCCATCGCCCTGCCCCTGCTCAGCAGCCTGCACATCGACGTCGACGCTCTTGCGTGGACACTCCTGATTGCCATTGTGACTTCGCTGCTCTTCGGTCTCGCCCCCGGAATCAAGCTCGCCGGCGGCAACCTGCAATCAGCCATTAAAGACGGCACCATGGGGTCAGGCCAAGGCAGAAGCCACGACCGCGTGCGCTCCGCGCTCGTCATCTCTGAAATCGCCCTGGCCTGCGTCCTGCTGGTCGGCGCCGGCTTGCTGCTGCGCAGCTTTCTTCACGTCCTCGATGTCGATCTCGGCTTCGGGCCCAGCCATGCCGCTGCCATCAGTGTCAGCTATGACGATAGCGGCGGTGTAGCCAAGCGAGGCGTCATCCTGCAGCAGATTCTTCAGCGCGTCGAGCAGATTCCCGGCGTGGAAACCGCCGGCATCACAGACAGTCTACCCATGAGCACCAATCGCAGTTTTGGGATTTTGCCCAAGGACCATACCTATCGCAAAGACGAGTTCCCGGCCACTTTTGCCTACCTTGTCACTCCCGGCTATTTCAACGCAATTGGTATGCATCTTGTGAAGGGCCGCGATATTCGCTGGGAGGACAATGACAAGAGCCAGGGCGCGGTGATTGTCAACGAGACCGTTGCCCGATTCCTATGGCCTGGGCAAGACCCCATCGGGCGCATCGCCGAGGTAGCCGGTTATGAAGTTCATGTGATTGGCGTAGTTGCCGATGTGCATGAAACCAGCGCGGAGACCAACGCCGGATGGCAGATGTATCTGTCCCAAACGTCGCCTCAATTAGGCCCGATGGGAGCCAATCTCGTGATCCGCACCAAGCTCCCGCCCGCCTCTCTCGCCTCTAGCGTCATGGCTGTGCTGCGGCAGATGAATCCCAACCAGCCCGCGAACGAGTTCAAGCCGATCCAGATGCTGGTGGATCACGCCGGCTCCCCGCGCCGCTTCTTCGTCATGCTGGTAGCCTCTTTCGCCGGCCTTGGTCTTCTTCTCGCCGCACTCGGCATTTACGGTGTCATCTCCTACTCCGTCACCCAGCGCACCCAGGAGATCGGAATCCGGATGGCTCTCGGCGCATCACGCTCCAACGTTGTCGGCAGCGTCCTCTCCAGAACCCTCCGCCTCGCCCTCATCGGAATTGCAGCGGGAGCCATTGCGTCTTTGCTCGTCTCCCGGGCCATCGCCGCACTGCTCTTCAACACTGCACCCACTGACCCCGTAACGTTTGCCGCCATGGTCCTTCTAATCGGCGCCGTGGCTCTGCTCGCCGGCTATATCCCTGCAAGGAGAGCCTCCCGCATCAACCCCATGGTTGCTCTTCGCAACAACTGAGGGTGAAGTCCTGCCCGTTCGAAATTGGCCTCTTTTGAAAATCATCGTTCGCGAATGAGCCCCACCATTTCCAGCAGACGAATGCTTGCCAGATCTGGACTACTTTCTCTTGTAATCTGATCGTCTGTCGGTTTACTCCCGGGAAACGTTAGGTTCCTATCGGGACTGCCCGCGCGAGATGACGGACAGTCGGAGTAATTTCTTCGGGCAGTTTCGATAGGATCGTTTGAAGTGAGCCGCTGCGGTTTGCGGCGGGCGCGGTGATCTACGCAAATCTATGGGATTTCAATTGTAGGCATATGATTACAGGGTACTTGCGTAGAAACAGCGTGTCGCTCGCACGTGCCACAACGGTAATATCCATGGCCAGCCCAGTATAGCGAGCAGTCTAGATTCTGACCAGACGCTGTGACGTCGATCGTCGCCCATGCCGCAGCGTCCGCCGCGCAGCGGCTTAGTAGTGCGCCGGGCATGTTCAACAGCTTGGAGGTGCAAGTCCTCTACCCGACCTGATGGAGGTAAGGGTTAGCAAGAACGCAAGGGCTATCGTCGCGAGGCGGGGTCTGAAGG
>Ga0182018_10004490_pt1 | contig 11690 bp, 8 predicted proteins | sample 812P2MmetaG_FD_120490 | JGI IMG/M metagenome (GOLD analysis project Ga0182018, IMG submission 120490) | Permafrost microbial communities from Stordalen Mire, Sweden - 812P2M metaG | ecosystem: Environmental > Terrestrial > Soil > Wetlands > Permafrost | place: Sweden: Stordalen | collected...
AGATGATAGGTTTGCGGGAACAAATCCGCAAGGGCGATGGATTCGATCGAGAAGCCTGCTTCTATTAGCGCTCGCAGATCGCGCGCAAGAGTTGCCGGATCGCAGGACACATAGACAATCGTATCCGGCGCGACACGCGCCAGCAATGCAGCCACTTCAGGACCGAGGCCGGTGCGCGGCGGGTCAACGATGACGAGGTCGGGTTTATCGAGTTCGGATTTGCCAGAAAGAACGGCGCTACGAAGGAACTCGAGCGTTGTGGCGCGGACCACTTTTCCCGCCGTCCCGGCCAGGTTTGCCTCAAGCGCTGCAAGAGCGTTGGGGTCCGATTCCACGGCGACGACGTTTGCAAAGCTCTTCGCCAGTTGCCGGGCAAAGAGCCCAACTCCTGCGAACAGGTCCCATGCGACGGCCCCCCTGTGTTGTTCGACGACCCGATCGATCAACGCGTCAATCAGCCATCGATTCACTTGAAAGAACGCTCCTTGATCGACACGATAGTCGAATCCTCCGGCCCGGTAACTGATGGATGAATCGCCCCATTCAGCGAGACGTCGCGCGGGCTCATGCCCGCTTGCCTCCGCAGCTGCTTCCAAGCCCTTGAGCGCGGGGACTCGTTCGGCGAGATCGCGAAAGATTTTCTCGAATCCTCTCTTGTCGATGCTCTGTTTTGGACTCGCGGCAAACAGCGTTGCCAGCACCGCCGACTCATCGTGATTGCAGAAGAGGGCAACCTCGTTCAGACCGATCGCCGGTCGTGCCTTGCGGCAGACCTCCGCAATTGTCTCCGCCGCAGAGACCAGCGCTGGTGCGGCAATGGGGCATTCGCTGATGGGAACGATTGCGTGCGAGCGCCGGCCCCGATAGCCGGGGTTGCCCCGTCCGTCAAAGCCGAGACGGATGCGATTACGGTAGGCCCACGGATCTGCGGCGATTAATTCAATCTGCTCGGTCGGGGCGACCCCACTGCGCGTCAGTGTCTCGCGCAAAATGGATTCTTTCATCGCGAGCTGGGCCTCGTAACGCGCGTGCTGATAGCTGCATCCGCCACAGACGCCGAAGTGCCGGCACTCCGGCTCGACGCGATCTGCCGAAGCGAGCACAGTCTCCACCGGCTCAGCCACCGAGTAGCTTTTCTTCTCCTCGGTGATGCGCACGCGCACTTGTTCTCCGGGAAGCGTCAGCGGCACAAACAGAGCCTTGCCTTCGAGGCGCGCCAGGAACTGCCCGCCGAAAAGGGGCTTGGTAATCTCAACCAGATGTGGAGTAGTGTCGATCACGCCCTTTGGCGCAGCATTCTGTCCGGTCCGCTTGCGCGCGAATTGTCGTCTGCCCATCTTCATTGCTGGCTCATGTAGAACAGGCTCAGTCGGGGCAGGTTGTAGTGCACAAGCAATTGCTTCTGCACAAACTGACGCTCCACCTGCCGCAACTGCACGGCCCCCATGCGGGCGCGATAGGGCGCGAGTTCGCGCGCGGCGTGCTCCTTCAGACCGACCAGCAACTTTTCAGGCGCGGCGGCGGTGAGTGCCGCAAAGAGCTTGTCCTCGAGCACCGTCAGCGTCCGCTCCAAAGCTTCGAGATCGTTGGCCTTCGCGCCTTCACTCGTGCTGCCCCGCACCTCTGCTGCCAGCTCGCGCAGCCGGGTCGCCGTGGAGCGGCACGCATCTTCGGCAACCGTTGCCGCTTCCAGCGCGGCTGCTGCGGCTTCCAGATGGACTGCTACGCGCTCGTGTTCGAATCCCGACTCGCGAGCCTCGGCCGGGCCGGCCGCATTTCCCAATGTCGCACTGCCCGCCGCCGCTTCGCGCAGCTCTTCGGCGGCCCGCATCACGGCTTGCGCGCACCAGGCCAGTCCGTTGATGCGGCGCATCCTGCCCTTCTTCTGCCGCGCTTCATACTTGTCAAAGGCCGCGTCAATGCCGCGCAGCACCGCCTCAAGCGGTACGCCGGCCTCGCGCCACATTTCAATCAGCGCCCAGTCCAACGTCGAGAGCAACAGCAATGCGCCGCGCCGCTTCTGGAAGCGGTCTTCGATCTCGGTGAAGTAGTTGAAGTAATTGATCACGCCCCGCCCCTATCGCGGCCGGGAGCGCGGACGCGGGGTGCGGTTGCGCTCGAAGAGAATCAGCAGGCCGTCGAGCGTGAGCATGTCGTCAATCTCCCTGATGTAACGCGAGTCGCCGGAGATCTGTCGCGCGAGACCACCCGTGGCGATCATGTGCGGCTCCGCGCCAAGCTCCTCGATGATGCGCGAGAGAATGCCATCCACCAGCCCGATGTAGCCGTAGTAAAGGCCGCTCTGAATGTGCGTGACGGTATTGGTTCCGATCACTTTGGCGGGGCGCTTGATGTCGACCCGGCCCAACCGCGCGGCCCGCGCAAACAGTGCATCCGCGCTGATGCCGATGCCCGGAGCGATCGCGCCGCCCAGATATTCTCCCTTGGCTGAGATCACGTCAAACGTGGTCGCGGTGCCAAAGTCAACCACCACGCACGGGCCGCCATATCGCTCAAACGCGGCAATCGCGTTTACCAGCCGGTCCGCGCCCAGCTCCGCGGGATTGTCCACCAGCACGGGCATCCCGGTCTTGATGCCCGGCTCAACAAAGAGCGGCTGAACGCCGAAATACTTCGCGCACACCTCGCGCAGGGTCGACTCAACTGGTGGTACCACCGACGAGATGATGATGTGGTGCACGTTGCTGTGGGTGAAGCCATTCATCTCGAACAGATTCACAAACAGCACGCCATACTCATCGGATGTCTGATGGTGGTGTGTGGTGACGCGCCAGTGCGCGGCCAGCTCAGGCTTTTCACCATCCAGCTTGTAGAGTCCGAGAACGGTGTTGGTGTTGCCGACGTCAAGGGCGAGCAGCATGATGAATCTAGCTTATATCCGCAGGGGCCCTTAAATCCTTTGTTTCCCGAATGCCACCGGTCTGGATCGTGACCAGTCCCGCAGCGGTGCGCACACGCAGAAACCCGTGGGGGTCGAGGCCATCGGTGACGCCGGTGCAGGCTTGCGGACCGTGCACCTCGACGCGTTTGCCGCGCACCCAGGTGGATGCCGCTTCAAGCCGGGCCGGAATGGTCGCCGCGGCAGCGGGATCAAGAAGCGCCTGTGTCTCATTGGCCAACCTGCTCAACAATTCAATCAGTAGCGCCTGGCGGCTCACTGGGCGATTGGTCTCAAGCGCCAAAGACGTTCCCGGAGTCGACAATCCCGGGTCGAGCTCTGTCTGGTGGACGTTGATGCCGATGCCAACCGCGGCGAATGTGACTCGATCTGCCTCTGTTTTCGCCTCGACTAGGATTCCGCCCATCTTGCGCGGACCAATCAGAAGGTCATTGGGCCAGCGCAGATCGATGGCGACGCCCGCAGCTGCATTCACGGCGGAAGCGGCGGCAAGGCCCGCGGCGAGCGGCAACAGGGGCATGTGCCGGGCAGCCCACTGCGGCCGCAGCAGCACGCTCACATAAAGGCCCTCGCCCGCGGGAGAATGCCAGCCATGATTCGCGCGTCCGCGTCCCAGCACCTGCTCGTCGGCGAAATAGACTGATCCGTCCGGCGCGCCACTGCGTCCAGCATTCAACGCGTCGGTATTTGTGGAGTCCGTGATCGGCGTGTAGTGCAGCTTGCCGGAATAAACGGTGCCAGTCAGAGCGCGTTCGAGTGCGGGCAGATCATACGCAGGCGTGTCAAACCCATGCAGGCTGGAACCGGTCGGCTTCACTCGGCGGCGATGCTCATGGAAATGTCGGCTGCCTTGGCCGAGTGGGTCAAAGCGCCCACCGAGATGAAGTCGACGCCTGTCTCGGCGTAGGCGCGGATATTCTCGAGCACAATGCCGCCCGAGGCCTCGGTAGGAATCCAGCGCTCAGGATTTTCAGCCTGAAGGCGTGCGATTTCCTGCTTGATCCGCTCCACAGACGTCCGCACCTGCGCGGGTGTCATATTGTCCAGCAGGATTGCTTCCGCGCCGCCCCCGAGAGCCTGCTCGAGCTCTTCAGCAGTGCGAACCTCAACCTCAACCCGCTGCCCTTTGCGTCGTTTTTCGAGTGCTGCGGCCAAAACGGCGGGCAACCCGCCGCCCAGCGAGATGTGGTTGTTCTTGATGAGGATGCCGGAGGCAAGATCGATGCGGTGATTGGTGCCGCCTCCGCATTGCACGGCGTATTTCTCGAGCATCCGCATGCCGGGGACGGTCTTGCGTGTGTCCAGCACCTTGGCGTGCGTTCCTTCAATCGCGTCGCAGTATTGCCTGGTAAGCGTGGCGATGCCGCTCAGGTGCTGCATCAGATTCAGGATTACTCTTTCAGAGCTCAGCAAAACTCGCGCGTTGTGGCGAATCACCGCCAGTACCTGGCCCGCGCGAACGCGCACTCCATCGAAGATCTCAGGATGGCTCACCACCTGAAAACGCGTGTGCGCCTCGGGCCGATGATCGAGGCGGGCAAAGATCTCAAAGAAGCGCGGAACCGCGCCGAGCCCAGCCACAACCATCTCCTGTCGGGCGATGATGGAGGCCGCCGCCCGCATATCGGGATCGATGGTGAGGTGCGACGTGGCGTCGTGGGTGGCCTGGTCTTCAACCAGTGCCGCCTCAAGCAATGCGTCGATGCGGTGACTCTTCCAGTCCATAGGGCAGTGATTAGTGGTCAGTGGTTAGTGATCAGTTCCTAGTTCATAGTTCGTAGTTCACAGTTCAAATGCTGACATCCTGAGCGAAGGTTGGCAAAGCGACCGGCCTGGATGACCTGCGGATTTCCTCGTTCTGCCCATTTGGCAACGGTCTCATTGATCGGTGTGGAACTTTTTCCTCAGAAGGTAGCGGTAAAGCTCTGCCTTGACGTCGTCATCCACTTCATGGGTCAGAGAGCAAAAGCGGCTTCCGTTCCGCCGGTAGATATTGAGTACGCTCCTCCTGCCGGGAAGAGAGATCATCTTCTTAAAGCGATGCCAGAGGCCATGATCGCTTTCTGAGAACCGGGAGAACATTTCCACTCCGCCCAGGTCGTCGTACCAGATGAGCGATGTGAATCCCAGAACATCCTTAACGATAGCGCCATGAGTTGCCAAGAGGAAGAAGCGGGAAAAACTGCCGTCGTCAGCCAGGTCGACAATGGCAACGGGATAGGAGCCCGGGCTCAAGTGATCCTTAGCGATGCGGTCGGTTGCCGGGGAAAAGTCAGGCGCGACGAAGCAGCCCGGCGCGTCGCCGAATGAGAGAACGGGCGCCGCGGGCACGGCTTCGACAAACGCAACGCCAGGTTGTGCAGGGTCGGCGTCGTCCTCTGCGTTCTCGCCGTTGGCGGGAAAGTGCTCGGTCAGTTCGCGATAAGCGACCTGGAGACGCTTGAAGCGTTCCTCGGCCTCCAGGCGCATGTCGGGGTCGTTTTCATATTGGTCAGGGTGGCAGAGTCTGGCGGCGGCGCGGAAGGCTTGGTGAAGGGTACGTCGCGAGACGAGATTGCCCTCCAGACCGAGGGTTGCCCAATGCTGACGGCATTGCGCGCATTCGCAGGGCATGGGTCAGGCCTCGGGCGGCAGGGAATTGAGCGCGGCTCGAGCTTTCTCCAGCAGTTGCCGCGTCTCGGCTTCCTGCTTTTTCAGGCCATCCACCACATTTGCCGGGGCTTTGGCCAGAAAGGCTTCATTGCCCAGTTGGCGCTGAGCAGAGGTCAACCCTTTTTCATATCGGACGATGTCCTTAGTCAAGCGTTCGCGCTCGGCGGCGACGTCGATGGTGCGCTCGTAGACAACGGCGACGTCGAACGAGGCCGTGGAATGCTTTGAAAGGCCCGGAGTGATTGCCTCGACAAAGCGCACTTCGCTGACGCGCGCCAGTTTCTCGATGATGTCGCGATTCTCTACGGCAAGCTGCCGCAGATTTGCGTCCGTGCGGACCTCGACCGGGACGGTCGCTTTCTCTTCAACGCCGGCTTCCTTACGGACTGCCCGAATCTCAGTGATCAGGCTCTGTAGTAGGGAGATATCGGCGATGACCTGTTCATCTGCCTTGGCAGTTGGCACGGGGAAGCGTGCCAGCGCGATCGACTTTGCTGGCGGCATGCCGTCGTAAACCGCATGCCACAGCTCTTCGGTGATGAAAGGCATGATGGGTGACAGGAGGCGCAGAGAGGCCTCGAAGACTGAGACGAGCGTGGTGAGCGTGGCACGCGTCTCTTCCAGATCGCGCTCAATCTGGCCCTCTGTCCCATTCGTGACCAGGGTCCCGCCAAAGTCCAGACGCAGCTTGACGATCTCCAGATACCAGTCGCAAAAGCTGCCCCAGAAAAACTGATAGATCGTGTTGGCTGCTTCGTCGAACCGATACTCCGCCAGCGACGCATTCATTTGGGCTGCGGTGTCATTCAGCTCGGCGACAATCCATCGTGCTTCGATTGGCGCATCCGCCGCCACGACGGGCATGCCTCCCAGAACCGCCGGATCGACCCTGATTCCCAACTCTGCGGCGCGATCCACATTCATGAAGATGAAGCGGGCCGCGTTCCAGATCTTGTTGGCGAAGGCGCGGTAGCCGTCGGTGCGGGCGATGTTGAAAGCAATGTCCGTGCCCGGCGAGGCCATCGACGCCAGCGTGAAGCGCACCGCGTCGGTCCCGTATTGCTTGACGATTTCGATCGGGTCAACGACGTTGCCCTTGGTCTTCGACATCTTCTCGCGGTTGGCGTCGCGCACCAGTGCGTGAATGTAAACCTCTCGAAAGGGGACTGCGTCCTGCAACTCTCTGGTCGAGCCATCCGGCTTGGGGACATCGGGCGAGAACCAGCAGCCGAACATGATCATCCGCGCAACCCAGAAGAACAGGATGTCGAAGCCGGTGACCAGAAGGCTGGTAGGATAAAAGGCCTCGAACGCGGCCTTGGTGTTGGCATCGATATGTGGCCAGCCCAGCACAGAGACTGGAAGCAGTCCCGACGAGAACCATGTGTCGAGAACGTCGGTCTCCTGCGTGAGGGTTGCCGCTCCGCAGTGCGCGCAGGCCGTCGGGTCGACGCGCGCAACGGTCATCTTGTGGCAGGCGGCGCAGTGCCACGCCGGAATCCGATGCCCCCACCAGAGCTGGCGGCTGATGCACCAGTCATGGATGTTGGTCATCCAGTCGAGATAGACCTTCTCGTACTGCTCGGGAAGGATGCGGATCGCCTTTTTGCCATCGGGCCCGGGCTTGACAGCGGCAATCGCCTTGTCGGCGAGCGGTTGAATCTTGATAAACCACTGGGTCGACAGGCGCGGCTCAACCACCGTCTTGCAGCGGTCGCAGTGACCCACGTTGTTGGTGTGGTCCTTGATTGAGCCGAGCAGGCCCTGCTCTTCGAGGTCGGCAACCACTCGTTTGCGGGCCACGTAGCGATCAAGTCCAGCGTACGCTCCGCCTTCAGAGTTGATGTGGCCCGTATCGTCCATGAGGTTGATGGACGGCAGATTGTGGCGCTGCCCAAGGGCAAAATCGTTGGGATCGTGAGCCGGCGTCACCTTTACTGCACCGGTGCCGAAGTCGCGCGAGACCCACTCGTCGAGAACGATGGGAATTTCGCGGCCCATCAGGGGCAGGCGCAGCTTCTTGCCGCGCAGATGCAGATAGCGCTCGTCTTCAGGGTGAATCGCGACAGCAGTATCGCCCAGCATCGTCTCGGGGCGGGTCGTCGCGACCGTCAGGAACTCATCCGAAACGCCGCCGCCCGCAGGGCCGATGACGGGGTACCTGATCTCCCACAAATGGCCCTTCTGCTCGCTGTGAACCACCTCAAGATCGCTGATGGCAGTCTGGCAGCTCGGACACCAATTCACGATGTAGGCGCCGCGATAGATCAGTTCCTGCTCGTAGAGCCGCACGAATGCCTCGCGCACAGCGACCGAAAGATTGTCGTCCATGGTGAAGTATTCGCGCTGCCAGTCGACGGATGCGCCGAGGCGCTTCATCTGGCCCAGGATTGCTCCGCCGTAGTGGCGCCGCCACTCCCAAACGCGCTCCACAAAGGCCTCGCGGCCGAGCTCCTGGCGCGAAGTGCCCTCTGTGGCCAATTTTCTTTCGACCAGCATCTGCGTTGCGATTCCGGCGTGGTCGGTGCCCGGAATCCACAGCACCCGGTCGCCGCACATGCGCCGCCAACGGACCAGGATGTCGCTCTCCCCATGCTCGAACATATGGCCCATGTGCAGGTTGCCGGTCACGTTGGGCGGCGGCAGCAGGACCGTGAAAGCCTTCTCGCCGGAACAGGCGGCCGGCGTCGGCTGAGAGAATAGGTTCTCGCGAACCCAGTACTCTGCCCAGTGATCTTCAATTGCGGTGGGGTCGTATGCTTTGGAAAGTTCGTGGGGCATGGGGTCCGTCGAGTGGTGAAAAAGTACGCCAAGCCCAGCAAGGGAAAGGGCTTTCAAGCGGGCGATTTGCGATCAGGCTGCTCTTAAACTTTAGCAGAGGCTCTGTCGCTCATGGCGCGATGAGCCTGACGGAAATGAATTCCGCACGAGCGGTGCTTCTACCTGGGCTTCCTGGTGATGACCGTCCCAGACCCTGCAGGGACCCTATCATCGCGCACAGAGTAACCGATGGGAACCTGAAACAGGTGAGCATCGGGCTCGGTCTGCGAAATCTCCGAGAGCTGGATCACCTGCTTGCCCTCGCTGGGATCATTCCGTGTGACTGCAAGATTGGTTTGCAATTCGTCTGAGTACCAGAACTCCCTGGTTGAAACGAGAGGCTGGTCATTACCGAGCACTTCTGCATTTACAGTAGTCGTCTCTCTGATACCGGTCACATAGATCCCTTCGATTGTCTTTGGTCCGAGACTCTCGCGCGCAAGGTATCGGTTACCGTTATCAAAGGACCCGGCTGGCTTTGTTTCAAAGAATGTTTGCGGGGTGTAATTGGTGATAATGCACAGGAATAGTTTGGTGTAACAGTACATCTGGGCATGAGCCACAGGGTCATAGATATGAATGTTGTTGAGTGGCGACTTTTGGCCTGAGTTTGACGGGACAAAGGTGTGGTTTTCGCGGTAAATGCGCCCTCGGCTATCGCGGGCCAGATTTGCATCTAGATGCTTGGTGATTGTGCTGCCATCCGCAAGGGTTTGGGTCCATTCGGTGGTGGTCCTGGCTGAAAATGGTTTTTCGGGGATGGCAAGAACTACTACGCCTGAGACGTGAGTCGAGGTACCGCCGTCTGGTCCGCGCAACGAGTCCTGCGCACATGCAGGGCTTGCCGCCCATGCGACTCCCACGAGTGCAAGGAGAATGGAATGTTTCATCAAGCTTCCCCACGAATACTGGCGCAATCATACCATCAGGTGGAGGCGCTATACCTGCGGCGCGATGAGGCGACCAAGGGGAGGTAGGCTGCGCTGCGGAGCGTCTCTCGCGCAACGAGTGAAGATGCCGAAACCGCAGCGTGTGCGCCTAAAAAAAGGCCGCATCCTTCTCGGACGCGGCCTCTTTCGTTCGATCCTGCCCTGTTGACTAGAACGGATTAAGTTTATCGAGCCCCTTCTTCTTCTTTTTCTTGCTCGATGACTCATCGGAGTCGACCTTCGGCTTCTTCTTCTTGCCGTCGTTCACCGGGGTCGCTGTTGCTCCCGCCGGCTTGATGTCGTTCACCTGGGTCGGAGCCTCGGTGGGCTTCTCGATAGCGGGTGCAGCGGAATCTGTTGCCGCAGGAACCACCGGCTTCATCACGGCGTTGGGGTCGGCGGCCGCGCCGCTCGACGGTGCCGAAAGGATCTCAGCACCTACCCCGGTCCCGCCACCGGGATGCTCCATCTGCAAGGGAGCCTCTGAAGGCTGATCGCTGCGCGGCGGTTCGTTGGGGCTGGTCGGCGTGGTATTCACGGGGGCTGCCGGCTTGCCTGCATTCACCATCGAAGTGTAGATCGCCACGTTCTCGTCCTTGACTTGAGGCGCGTTGGTCCGCTTGGGATCGTCAAGCGAAGGCTCGCCAACGTGCACGGCTTCTACGGTTGTCGGCCCGTGCTTGATGACGTCGAGCGTCTTGTCTGTGAAGCGCAACGGCTGGCGGCTGCGCTCTTCAGCGTCGTTCTCGGCCACGGCTTCCTGGGTCGGCTCGGGGACCTGGCGATTCATGGCCACCAGGCGGTCGCGTGCATCGTCAACGTGCGGCGCCATGGGGTAACGCGTGATCACCTTGGCATAGGATTCCGCGGCTTTGTCCATGTAGGCCGAGACCAGCCGCTCCTTCAACGCTCCCGGGAGTTTGGAGGTCTGAATGTTCTTCGACAGGCCTTCGTAATCATCGCCGATCCCGATCAGTGCCTGGTCGCTCTTGGAGTAAAGCGGATACGTGTCTACAACCGTCTCAAGGCGCGCAATGGAGGCGTTGAAGTTCTCACGGCTCCCGTAAAACAGCCCGATACCGGCTTCGCGCTCGGCAAGGACCTCCTGCACATCGCGCAGCTTCTGCTTGGCTCGCGGCACAAGGGTCGAGTCCGGAAACATGTTGATCATCTTCCGGTATTCCTGCTCGGCGCGCTGCGTGTTGTTGTAGTCGCGGTCGGGCTTCTCCATCTGCTGGTAGTAGATGTCGGCCACCTTCATCTGCGCCTCCGCTGCTTCCGGCGCGTTGGGGAAGAAGGTGATGAAGTCCTGATACTCGGCCTCAGCTTGGGTCAGCGCCGCGGTTCCGCCCTCCTTAAACCAACTGTCGCCCACGGCCAGCTTGGCACGCATGCGGTACTCCGACTCAGGATATGTGTTCAGCATCGTCTGCAGGTCAAGCCGCGCCACATCGAAGCGGCCCTTCTTCATGGCGACCATGGCCTTGTCGAAGAGTTCCTTGTCCGGCTGCTTCGAGTTCACGCCGGCCAGCGGGTTGGCGGCCAGATCCTGTTTCTTCTTCTTTTGCTTCAACTGATCTGAGGCGTGCGCTGAGATTCCAGCCAGGACAAACGCCGCAAGAGCCAGCGCGGCGAACTTGGTTGCAAACCGGTTCATAAAACCTCGTTGCGGCGCCGGCCTTTGGAGGCTGGAATTCGCCGTTTCTTCAACTTTAAATCGTCTTCCCCGGCAGCCGCGCGAGCCGCTGCCAGAAGAGCGCGTGCATCCCGCTCCGGCTTACCCGCGCCGAACACTGCATTGCCCGCGACTAGAAGCTCTGCTCCTGCTTTGACGACCTGGGCCACTGTGTCGTGAGCCACCCCGCCGTCCACTTCAATCTTAAACTGCAAGCCCAGCTCGCTGCGCAGCTCGGCGAGCCGCCGAATCTTGTCGAGCGAAAAGGGGATGAACTCCTGCCCGCCGAAGCCCGGATTCACGCTCATGATCAGCACATGGTGCAACATGGGCATGATATCCAGGATCAGATCTACCCGCGTGGCCGGGTTCAGCACCACTCCCGGCTTCATGCCGTGGTGCAGAATCAGCTCCAGGGTCCTATGCAGGTGCGGGCATGCCTCGTAGTGGACGCTTACCCAGTTGGCCCCGGCATCGGCAAAGTCCGCAATGTAATCATTGGGGTTGTCGATCATCAGGTGGCAATCGAGCGGCAGCTTTGTCACCTTGCGCAGGCTCTTCACCACCGGCGGTCCCAGCGTCATGTTCGGGACAAAATGGCCGTCCATCACGTCGACGTGGATGGCCGTTCCACCGCCGCGCTCCGCCGCCGCCACCTGGTCGGCCAGGTGGGCAAAATCCGCGGACAAAATCG
>Ga0182018_10004491_pt1 | contig 11689 bp, 9 predicted proteins | sample 812P2MmetaG_FD_120490 | JGI IMG/M metagenome (GOLD analysis project Ga0182018, IMG submission 120490) | Permafrost microbial communities from Stordalen Mire, Sweden - 812P2M metaG | ecosystem: Environmental > Terrestrial > Soil > Wetlands > Permafrost | place: Sweden: Stordalen | collected...
GAACTCGTTCCCCGAATCGTTGACGAAGTTGCGACCTCGATCGGCAACGTCGAAATCAGCCTCTATCTTCACCACGCCGAGCAGAGCGAACTCGTGATGGCGGCCGCTCGAGGATGCATCGGATGCGCCGTCTTCGCCAAAGGCCATCGCCTGCAAGTCGGGAAAGAAGGTATGGCCGGCCATGTCGCCGCCACCCGCAAAGTGCACTACGCGCCCGATGTTCGTGTCGATCCTTATTACATTGCCTGCGAGCCCACGACACTTTCTGAAATCGCCATTCCCCTTCAGGTGGATGACGAACTCGTCGGTGTCTTCATCGCTTCCCATCATGATCTCGATGCTTTTTGCCCCGATCAGGTCCGTCTGCTTCAGGGACTCTGCTCGCACGTAGCCGTCGCCGTGCACAACGCCCGCCGCTTTGCCAATGAGCGCGAACAGCGCCAGCGCATGAGCCGTGAAGCCGACGAAGCCCGCATCATTCAGCAGGCCTTGTTGCCGCGAACCTCGCCTTTGATTCCGGGTTTCCGCGTCTCCGGGCTTTCCATTTCGGCTGGCTCCGTCGGCGGCGATTGGTATGACTTTATTCCCCTCGCTGGCGGCTGCTGGGGCCTGGTTCTCGCCGACGTTTCCGGCAAAGGCACCGCCGCCGCTCTACTCATGTCCGCTACCCGCGGCATGTTGCGTTCGCTGGCGCAAATCGGTTCTGGACCGGCCGAAGTCCTGACCCGCCTCAACAACATGATGATCGAGGATTTCCCCGATGGACGCTTCGTCACCATGGTCTATGCCGAACTCGACCCGTCCAGCCGCATTCTCCGTGTCGCCAATGCCGGCCACCTGTCGCCTTTGTTGGTCGAGCCTTCCGGCCACCGCTGGATCACTCACGAGCACGGCTTGCCCTTAGGACTTTCCGCCAGCAAATTCTCCGAGACCGAAGTCACTCTCGGTGACCACTCGCGCATCGCCTTTTATTCCGACGGAATCACCGAGGCCGATCTCGATACCGGCGAAGAATACGGCGCAGAACGGCTGCTCGCTCAGATGCAGTCTCCCGAAGTTACCCCCAAGAGCCTGCTCGCCGATGTCAAAAGATTTTCAAATGGATGCGGCCTGCGCGACGATGCCACGGTAATCCTGGTAAGCGCGCGAGAAACTGAATCGCGCCCCGGCAACAACGCCTAGAAGAGCCAGAAGAGAGGATTGCTGCTCGCTATCCAAATCGCGCTCTGTGCTCTTTTAAAACGCAGCGATCCATCACCACAAAGATTCCAGCCTTGCGTGCCTTCTCCGCCGCAGCTTCGTTGATCACATCTTCCTGCAGCCAGATCGCCGAAATCTTCAGTTGAATCGCCTGCTCCACGATCTCATCCACATACTGGGACCGCCGGAACACATCCACCAGATCGATTTTCTTCCGCAATTCGAGCGGAATTTCGAGCAACGACGGATAAGCTTTTTCTCCCAGCGCCTCCGCAATCAGCGGATTCACCGGAATAATCCTGTACCCCGCCGCCTGCATATACGCTGAAACGCCGTGACTCGGCCGCATCGGGCTCTCCGATAACCCGACCACTGCGATCGTCTTCGCTCCCGATAACAGATCGTAAATAGGATCCGATTGCGGCAAGAACCGTCTCCCCAGTCCAATCAGTATGAGTTACCGGATACTGGCTACTGGCTACTGGCTACTGGGTACTGCTCTTAGTTTTTCTTCTCCATCTTCTGCTTAAACATTCGCAGTGCCAGCTTGCGGACCGTATCGGAAACTTCCTTATTGCCCGACAGGTTCCTCAGGTCGCCGACCAGCAGGTTCTTCATCAACCCAAGCGACACATCGAGTGGAGTGCGCGGATTAAAAACCAGGTTCCGCATGATGGCGTAATTCTTCGCGAACTTCCGTTTCATCGGGATTGCCCGCAGTACCGCCTCCAGCACGTTTTTCTGCAAGGCAAATTTTTCCACTTCCGCGTCAGAAAGTTTCGGAGAGTCGAGCACCGCCAGCGACACCAGCTTCGTGGAGTCGCGAATCAAAATTGACCGGTCCTCCTTGTTGCCGCGCATCGCCAGCCCAATCCGCCCTCGGATGTCGAGCTTGGAAATTTTCTGCAGCGTACTGTCACGCCGTTCCTCATGCGCAGGAACCGGATGCTTCTTCGCCCGTGCAGCCGCGGTTGCCGCCGTGCTCGCCGCTGCAGTTGCCGTCGTGGTTGCCGGAAGATGTCCCGCTGCGGCCGGCGCGTTCTCCCCCACCTTCGGCGGCTCGACCGTTGCCGCATCTTTTGCCGCGCCCGCACTCGCCCCCTCCGCCGAAGCCTGCGGCCCTGCGCTCGCTGCGGCCGTCGCGGCTCCGATCATGTCCTCGGCCCCGATTCCCAGTGCGTGGAAAGGTTTGTCGGCTTCCGCCGCCAACTCCGCCGCATTCTCTTCCATAAACTTGACGACTGCGCTTTCCACGGCTTCATCCGGTGCCTCGGTTTCCGCCTGCACCGCTTCCGGACTCGCCCCCACGTCCGCCAGCTCTTTCTCAATCGCAGCAATCTCATTCGGACGCAGGTTGCCATTCGTCTGCAAAGCCTGCAACAGCCGCGCCGAGCCCCTCACCCGCGCGCTCGCCAACAAAACTTCGACCACCGGCCGCGCTCCAGAAATCGCAAGCTTCTGCAACGATTCTTCGGCCACCGACGGATTCTCCGCCAACACCGGCAGCAGACAAGTTCGCAGGTTCTCCAGCGCAACGAAATACTCCAGGACCTCGGCGCTCGTCTTCGGATCGCTGGCGGCCGTCAGGCTGGCTTTTTCGTCCCATCCCGCCAGCGTAAGCCGCGCCTGTTCGCCAAACAACTTGTGATGCAGCGCAAGATAAACCAAGATCTCAATCATCTCGCCCGGCGTCACAGAGAGCGATCCGCGCGCCGCCGATTGCATCAGATGCGACGGAACCTGCGAAGTGCGAATCATTTCAATCATTCGCGGCATAGTTCATCTCCCTGAACTTCCGATGGCTTTGGCTTTCTTATTGCCGCCCTTACGTTGACGACCTTGCTCTCTTGCCACTGCCGACTCTAACTGCGCGACCGCAATTTCAAGCTCGCGCGTATTTCGGTTCGAACCCCGCCGCTGGTACTCGTCGCTTAACGCGCGATAGTACCAAAGCGTGCCTTCTTTCCTTCCCGTAAATCGCTCCCAGATCGATTCCCCGTCCCGCCGGTAATCCGCCAGAATCGTCCGCACGTTGTGGAGCTTGTCCGATGCCGAAACTAGCCGTGTCTCCGCATCGGCATGCTTCAATTCGCGTAGATAATCTCTCTTCCGTTCTACCCACTCCGCCTTCGGTTCGCCGAATGAATCCGTGCAGCCCTCCACAATCTTCGCCACCCGCGCCCCAAACTGCCCGCGGACTTCGCGCAGCCGCGGCATGCCTCCGCAATCCTCCACCACATCGTGCAGCAAAGCCGCAATCGCCATGTCTTCGTCCCCACCCGCTTCCAGCACCAGCGACGCCACCGCCATCAGATGCGACAGATAAGGCACCGCCGTCTGCTTTCGCGTCTGCCCCGCATGTTTCTCCGCCGCATAGCGAAACGCCCGCTGCAAGCGGAGTCCAAGCTTAGGCGGCTTCAGCGGAATTTTCTTTTTCATCGCGATTACGCTGCCGTGCCCTTACGCCTTCTTCTCTTCTCTCCGCAACCTCAAATAAGCCTGCATCAACGGACGCAAATCTCCATCCAGCACCCGGTCCACATCCCCAATCTCCAGCTTCGTGCGGTGGTCCTTGATCATCCGATACGGTTGCAACACATACGACCGGATCTGTGATCCGAAATCGATATCAAGTTTCGAATCTTCAATCTTTTTCGTGACCTCGCGCTTTTTCTCCAACTCGTATTCGTAGATCTTCGAGCGCAGCATGCTCATCGCCTTCTCTTTGTTCTTATGCTGCGAGCGTTCATTTTGGCAATTCGCCACCAGACCCGTCGGGATATGCGTAATCCGCACTGCCGAATCGGTCGTATTCACATGCTGTCCGCCCTTGCCGCTCGAGCGGTAAGTGTCAATCCGAATGTCGTCCGGCTTGATATTCACCTCAATGCTGTCATCAATCTCCGGAGAAACATACACGCTGGCAAACGACGTATGCCGCCGTTTCGCCTGATCGAAAGGAGAAATCCGCACCAGCCGGTGCACTCCAATCTCGCTCGTCAGATAGCCGAACGCATATTGCCCAATCACCGAAAATGTCGCCGACTTGATTCCCGCTTCCTCCCCCGGCTGGTAGTCGTACATCTCGGTCTTGAAGTTCTGCCGCTCCGCCCAGCGCAGATACATGCGCAGCAGCATCTCGGCCCAGTCCTGCGACTCCGTCCCGCCCGCCCCCGGATGAATGGTCACAATCGCATTCAGCCCATCGTTCGGCCCCGAAAGCAGCGTCTCGGTTTCTACCCGATCCACCAACTCCCGCAGCGACTCCAAATCGCGCTGCAAGTCAGCCGCAACGTTCTCGCCTTCACCGGCCAAATCGAAATAGGTAGCGATGTCGTCGGTACGGCGCGCCAAATCCCCCTCCAGCGACAACATGCTTTCCAGGCGCTTCCGTTCGCGCATCACCTGCTGAGATTTTTCAGGATTCGACCACAGATTCGGATCCGCCGCCTGCTTTTCGATCTCGGCAAACTGCTGGCGCAGCTTGTCCGCGTCAAAGATACTCCCGCAGATCGTGGACCTTGGTCTTTAATGAAGTGTATTGCTGTTCCAGTTCATCTGGCATTGCGTATCACCCGGCATGTCTTTTTCGGTTAGTCGTTAGTCGCTCGTCGTTCGCGAGTCTCTTGCTAACGACGAACGACCATCGACTAACGACCATCTTGAAACACAAACCGCATCACCACTGCCCCCACCGAAATTATCGCACACAGATATGCGAACCAATCCCCATGCCGCGTGTAGAAAGTGGTTCCCTCCCGCAGCGCATAAGGCGCGTCCAGCGCAGTCCGCACTTTCCGCGGAGTCGCCGCCACAATCCTCCCATAAGGATCAATCGACGCCGTCATCCCCGTATTCGTTCCCGCCAGCAGCCAACGGTCGTTCTCAATCGCCCGCATTTGTGTCTGCTGCAAATGCTGCGCCCACGCGCCGCTGTCGCCGTACCAGCCGTCATTCGAAATATTCAGCAGCACTTGCGCTCCCTCGAGCGGCCCCTGCCGCACTTCGTCGGGAAAAATCGATTCATAGCAGATAAAAATTCCCACCCGTTCGTTTCCCGCGTCCAGCGGAGCGTGCGATGCCCCGCGCTGAAATTCTCCAACCTCCTTCGTCAGACCTCCGGCAAAAGCAAACAGCTGCGGAAACGGCAAGTACTCGCCGAACGGCACCAGATGCACCTTGTCATACCGTCCCACCCACTCGCCCTCTGGATTCACCATCGCGGCGGAGTTGAAGATCTGCGACGCCTCGCCGCCGCTATGCATCGCCGGTTTAATTCCAATCGAACCCGCCACCACCCAGCTTCCCGACTGCTTCGCCAGCGCGCTAACCGCACCTCGAAATAAAGGATCGTTCGTATAAAACGGCGATGGCGATTCCGGCCATACGATCAAGTCAGGCCGTCGAGAATCTTTCATCTCTCCCGGCGGATGCAAACTCAGCGCGGTCAAGTCTCGCAAAGTGTCTTGAAAATATTCTCTCGTCCACACCGCGCCCTCAAGAATCGGGACATTCGGTTGCACCAGCAGCGCGTTCCGATCCGCCGGCACCGGAGGCGGTACCAGCAATTGCCCCGCCTGCAGAATCACCGCCGCGCCGCACGCCGCCACCAGCAACAACTTCCTTCGCGCGCGCGGTCCTAGAAACGCCGCCGCGAACACGCTGTTCACCAGCACAATCTCAAACGACAGCCCGTAAACGCCGACCAGACTCGCAATCCGCGTGAGCCCAAAATTTCCCGTCTGCGAATATCCCAACAGCTCCCACGGAAATGCCGTGATCCGCGTCCGCGCCAGTTCTACCGCCACCCAAAGAAATGGAGCCGCCGCCAGCGCGCGTCGAATCGCCGCCCCCGACTCCGCAGGTTTTAGGCCAGCAGGACCGCCCGCTCCCGCCACCAGCGCCAGCAGCATTCCAAACAGCCCGTGATAGAGCCCCACATACAAGCAGAACAACAACAGCGCCAGCGCCGCCACCGGAACAGGCAGCCCGCCATACCGGTGCATCGTGTCAAAGATCCAGTAGCAAGTTCCTGCAAACCAGAGGATGCCGCACAGGTACCCCAGCAGAAATCCCTGCAGCGGAGTTGCGGGCAACAACCGCACCTGACCCTCGACTTCCAGTTGCAGCGTCGCCGAACGTCGCGCCCGCAAGATCGCGACCAGCAGCGGCGCCACCGCAATCCACGATAGCCAGTAGAGTCCCGGCAGCGGAAAGATAACGACTTGCAGCCCGGCTGAAAGCGCGGCTAGGAACCAGGCGCTGGAAGAGATTCGTCGCACACGCCAGCATAGCAAAGTCTCACGACAGCTTGGCCGCCTCCGAGCGCAGGCCTTCAATCTTCTACCAGAAGTCGCCGCGCCAATATTTCAAATTGGTCAAGGTGCCCGGTTTCAAATACCATGAACACCTTATGGGTCTGCTGATCGTCACCGTTGTGGTGCGAATTCTCGAAACCATGTTCGTCGTCGGAGCCATTGGCTCTGCGGTCGTTCTCGTGCTAAGCGGAATTGAAGATCTCAAGCTACTTCTTGGGTTGGAGGAAGAAAACCGCTCCTAGCTCGACATGGCCTCGCTCCCACCCACTTCGCCGTCTAACCGGGTTCGCATCGTCGTCGCCACCTCGGTGATGCTCACCTTCATTTCCTATTGGCGCGCCGCCGCCATTGTGCTCAATGATCTCGCCTCCTCCGCCTTCTACGCCTGTGGCATCGCCGAGCAGGCCGTAGGCAAGTCCGCCCCCTGGTTCATCGTCGCGGTCATGCTCTTTTCTTTCGCCGTGCGGGCGGTATATGTCGAAAGCTGCTCCATGTTCGTCCGCGGCGGCGTGTATCGGGTCGTCAAAGAGGCCTTGGGCGGCACTTTGGCCAAGTTCAGCGTCTCCGCCCTGATGTTCGATTACATCCTCACAGGCCCCATCTCCGGCGTATCGGCGGGCCAGTACATCGTTGGCCTCATCAACGAAATCATCGTCACCGCCGACGTCCATGGCTGGATCCCACGCGCCCTCCATAACCTCTACAACGGCACCCCGCAGCTCAATATCAATTTAACTTCTGTTGTCTTCGCCTTGGCGGTCACAATCTATTACTGGTGGGAAAACACCAAGGGCATCCAGGAGTCCAGCAAGAAAGCTCTCCGCGTCATGCAGATCACCACCGTCATGGTGGTCATTCTGCTGGGATGGTCCGTGATCACGCTTTTCAAGACCGGCTACCATCCGGTTCCACTTCCCACCCCCGAAAATCTTCACTTCTCCAGAGAGTCGCTCGGCTTCCTTCGCCACAGCTTTCCGGAACAGAGCTTGGCCAAAATGTTCGGCCTGCTCGGTATCCTGATCGCCTTCGGCCATTCGGTTCTCGCCATGAGCGGCGAAGAGTCGCTCGCCCAGGTCAACCGCGAACTGGCCCATCCCAAGCTCAAGAATCTCAAGAAAGCCGCGATCATCATCGCGCTCTATAGCTTCATCTTCACCGGCTTGTCGGCCTTGCTCTCCGTGATGCTGATTCCCGACGCGGTTCGCGTTCCAGTTTATAAAGACAACCTCATCTCCGGCCTCGCCATGTACATGTGGGGCCCGCTGCTCCTGCGTCTCATCTTCCGCGGATTTGTCGTCGTCGTCGGCTTCCTTATTCTCTCCGGTGCCGTCAACACCGCAATTATCGGCTCCAACGGCGTTCTCAACCGCGTCTCCGAAGATGGTGTCCTGGCCGACTGGTTCCGCTTCCCGCACCGCAAGTACGGAACCAGCTCCCGCATCATCAACCTCGTCGTTCTGCTGCAGATCATCACCATTCTCGCTAGCCGTGGCGACGTCTACGTTCTCGGCGAAGCCTATGCCTTCGGTGTCATCTGGAGCTTCACTTTCAACAATCTCGCCATGCTCGTCTTGCGTTTCAAATACAAAGGCGTGCGCGGCTGGAAGGTGCCCCCCAACCTGACCATTGCAGGTCACGAACTGCCCATTGGCCTGGTCTCGGTCTTCCTCGTTCTGCTCGCGACCGCCCTCGTCAATCTCGCCACCAAATCCGTCGCGACCGTGGCCGGCGTTTCCTTTTCCGTGGTTTTTTTCGTGATCTTCACCGTCTCCGAGCACGCCAATCGCAAAAAGTACGCACTCGCTAAAGCGCAGATGAAAGATCATTTTCAGCTGCTGCAGAGTGACACCGTCGAGCGCGACACACTCGGCATCCGCCCTGGCAACCTGCTCGTCCCCGTCCGCGATTACAACACTCTCAATCACTTGCGCTGGGTGCTCGATCACAGCGACACTCTCGAGCAGGATGTCGTCGTCATGACCGCCCGCGTCAGCCAGTTCGGCTCCGCCGCCTACGGCCTTTCCACGGAGCAGATTTTCAGCGACTACGAGCAAACCCTCTTCACCCGCGCCGTTTCCGTAGCCGAAAGTTTTGGCAAGCGAATTTCCCTTCTCGTCGTCCCCGCCGGCGATACCTGGTCCGCCGTCGCTCAGACCGCCCACAATCTCGAATCCTCCACCGTCGTCGCCGGACTCTCCGGCAAAATGACCGCGGCCGAGCAGGCCTTCCAGCTCGGCACCGCCTGGGAAGCCATCCCCGAACCCAAACAGCAGTTCGTGCTCCAGATCGTCCAGCCCGATGGCAACGTCGACACTTTCCGCATCGGTCCCCACACCCCCACCATGAAGAATGAAGACGTCGTTCTCCTTCATCGTTTGTGGCTCAACGTCACCCGCGAACCAGGACTGGAAAACGTCCACCACCACGACATCCTCACCGCAGCCCTCACCCGCTTCGCCAACGATTACGGCGCCCGCGATCGCGATGAGATTGTCAAACAATTAAAACGGCACACCATCGATGCCGGCCCGCTCCCCGTCCGTCGCATCGCCGACCAGGTCCCCACCGTCCAGTCCGAACCCGCTCGCCCCGACCCCAGCAACGACCAAGACCCTCAAAGCCTAAAGGAATAATTCAAGGTAGGAAACGATTCGAGACAGGGAATGATCCGAGACGTAGAGCGACGGGCGTTATCGCCCGTTAGTTTCTTGCAGCGTCGAAAATTACAGCGAGTCGCCCCAAACGCAGAGTCTTAGCGGCGTCAAAGGAAATCAGCCACACACAACCGGGTGAGCTCATCTTATCTTTGGCGAATCCATATCCGCCGCCTTCTCATCGTCCACGTGGATCGCTCCATCTTCTTCCGCATAGAACGACCGATGCTCGCTGTCGAGATGCTTCGGAGTCAGCGTCAGCACAAACCCGTCCTCATGCGTGCGGCTATGCGCGCGAAAACTGGCCGTGTAATCCCCGCGGTCCGTCGTCGCCGCCATTCGCTTGGTAAACGATCCCGTCCCCGCCAGCGCAGCCAGTGACTCGGCATACTTGCCATGACGTCTCTTGTACGCATTCTCCGCCCGGAGCACCACTCGCATATACCCCAGCGCCTGCGCTTCCGCATCCGACCGCGCCGGATCGCCCGCAAACTGCGGCTTATACTGCGCCGGAGCCTGTTCCGGAGAATGTTCCGGAGCCTGCGCCACCACCACACCCGCTCCCAGCATGCCCGCCACGAGAATAATTGCCAAATGTCTTACCATTCGCCTTCCGTCCACCGCTAACCTCCTCGGATGCCATATTTTGGCAGTTACCCCCGTAATTTGTCTCCCTCACCAATGATTCCAATTCCTTCTTGCTTCAGGCAATCTTGAACAGGATGCAATCCTAACAGGGAAACCTTGATGAAAGCTGCCGTTGCCAGAAAGCCGCTGATACGCATCGCCGTAGTGGAGAGCGATCCACTGCGTTTTGTAGGATTCCGGGCCCTCTTTGATACCGAACCTGATTTGGAGTTGGTCTCGGCCTCGCTCGCTGACCTCAGTCAGCTGCCCAACATCGACCTCGTTCTGCTCGGCAATCGCGGCGGTCAGAATCTTTACGACATCATGGCCAGCATGAAGGCCGTGCGTCCCGATCTCCGCATCATCGTCACCGGCTCCGGCATGGATGACGAAAGCGTCCTCAAAGCCATCGCCGCCGGCGCCAAAGGCTACGTCGACGAAGCCGCCTCGCCTGCAGAATTTATCCAGGCGCTCCGCATCGTGCATCAAGGTTCAGTGTGGGCTCCGCGCCGCGTGCTTTCCACTTTCATCGAACGCGTCAGCGCTTCTCCCGGACGCATCTTCCCCGCCGGCCGCATCAGCTTCACCGACCGCGAAAAAGAAGTTCTCGAAATGCTGGTCGCCGGACGCTCCAACAAAGAAATCGGCTCCGCCCTCGGCATCGAAGAACGCACTGTAAAAGCGCACGTCGCCAAACTGATGCGCAAAGTCGGAGTGCAGAACCGCATCGCGCTCTCCGTCCACGCCATCACCCATTCGCTGGTCACGGCAAAGTAGTATCGTTGCTCGTGGAACCGCAGCTTCAAAGCGCCGCTCTCTTACCGGAACGGCGCCTTCTGACGCGATACGCGATCGTATTCTTCGTCAGTCTTGTCATCCTCACCGCCGGCATCTCCGCTGGCCATTCCTGGAAGCTTGACGAGTTTCTCTACGTCAGCGCCGCCCGCGCTTTCATCGCCGGCGCACCATCTCCCAACATCGAGCATCCGCCCTTCGCCAAATACCTGATCGCGCTCTCCATCAAGATCTTCGGCGACAATCCTCTCGGATACAGGTTCTTCTCCGGCATGGCCGGAGCGCTCGCGGCTCTCTCTGCCTTCGGGATCGCCCTGCACCTGACGCGCACCCTGCACAGCGCCTACGTCGCGTGGTTGCTCATGCTGGCAAACGGCTTCCTGTTCGTCGAGAGCCGCTCCGCCAACTTGATCATCTTTCAGACTGCTTTCGAAGCCGCAGGAGTCTGGGCATTCCTGGTCGCGCTCGAAGTCGCGCTCGAAAAAGACTCTCCGAGCTGCTCTGACTCGAGATGCTCCGCCGGGAGCTGGTTTGCCTGGAGCGGCATACTCCTCGGTCTTTCCGTCGCCTCCCGCTGGTGCGGCCTACCCACCTTGGTCGTGTGCGGCATCTACACGCTGCTTCGCTATCGCGGTATAAGCAAGGATGGCGCAACCAGAATTGGCTCAATCCGAGATTTCCTGCTGCTCGCCACGTCTTCCCTCGCCGCCTACATCGCAAGCTGGGTCCCACTGCTGGTGCGCGAGCGCCGGAACCTGGCCTATCTCGTCCGGGCCAACCTTTACATCCTCGTCTCCCACGCTCAGTATCGCCAGCGCATGATCGATGCCCGCGCCAGCGACCCTTGGTGGGCCTGGATGTTCCGCTTCGAACAGCACGACAGCCTGTCGCAGTTGCTCGCGAATCCCGTCATCGCCAGTTTAGGACTGCTCGCCTTGGTCGCCCTCCTCTGGCAGCGAAAACCGCTCCTGCCCGCGCTCTATGCGCTACACATGTTGCAGTGGGTGCTGGCGCACTCGCTGCCGCAGTACTATTACTACTATCTGGATTCCTTCACCTGGCTGACCATCGCCCTCGCCGTCGCCATGCAAGGAA
>Ga0182018_10004493_pt1 | contig 11688 bp, 9 predicted proteins | sample 812P2MmetaG_FD_120490 | JGI IMG/M metagenome (GOLD analysis project Ga0182018, IMG submission 120490) | Permafrost microbial communities from Stordalen Mire, Sweden - 812P2M metaG | ecosystem: Environmental > Terrestrial > Soil > Wetlands > Permafrost | place: Sweden: Stordalen | collected...
CGAAACCGGAATCAAGATCCCAGACGCGGAAATGCGTCAACTCAACCTCGTTCCCCACGAAATGCTCGGTCGCTGGAACTACACCGTACGCCCAACTCAGAATGTGAACTAATTTCTGGGCACCGGCTTAGGGCAGAAAACCAGTTTCCCGGAGATTGGCCTTCAGCGGACCGGTATGCCCGCTCATCTTCGAAATCCAACCGCCGCCACAACTCGGCGCGAACGGAATCACGTGACGGGTGCGCGACATAAATGTCGAGCCGATCGCGCCACTCGATTTTTGACGGGTGGAGGAGTATGGAAACAAAGAGCTACCGCGGGGCGCAAATTCGGTGCGTTCAGGGACTCGATGCGTTGCGGAGGCACCCAGATTGCATTGCGTACCATGTACGCTCGGGATCTCGTTGTTTCGTTGAGGGACTGCGGGTCGCTCCACCTTTATGTCGCACACCCTCACGTGACGTACTCCCCCCGCCGCTCCCCAAACGTGTAGCATCGAAATTATGCGCCTTGCAGGACTCCTTCTTCTCTTCGCTCTCTCTGCCCTCGCGGCCGACGATCTTCGTCCTCAAGTGGACGCTGAGCTGCCTTCGCTGCTCACGCTCTATCGCGACCTGCACGCTCACCCCGAGCTCTCCCATCACGAAGAGCGGACGGCTACGCTGCTGGCCGGCGAATTGCGAAAGACCGGATACACCGTCACCGAACATTTGGGCAAATACAGCGACGGCTCCCCGGGCTTCGGCATCGTCGCCGTGATGAAGAATGGCAGCGGACCCACCGTGCTGGTGCGCACCGAACTGGACGCGCTGCCGGTGGAGGAGAAGACCGGCGCGCCATTCGCCAGCCAGGTACGCGGCAAGAATGCCGCCGGCCAGGACGTCGGCGTGATGCACGCCTGCGGGCACGACCTGCACATGATGTCGCTGCTTGGGACCGCGCAGGCTCTCGCCAAATGGAAGGACCGTTGGAGCGGCACTCTGATGCTGGTGGGACAGCCCTCGGAAGAGACCGTGGAGGGCGCGCGCGCGATGCTCGCCGATGGATTCTATACGCGCTTTCCCAAGCCCGATTACGCCCTTGCACTGCATAACGAGCCGACCCTCGAAGCCGGCAAGGTCGGGCTGGTTTCGGGCCCGGTCTATGCCAGCGCCACTACCATCGAGGTCCGCATCCGCGGCGTCGGCGGGCACGGCGCGCATCCGGAATCCACCAAGGATCCGGTGGTGATGGCGGCGCAGTATGTGCTGGCGCTGCAGACCATTGTCAGCCGCCAGACGCTGCCGCTGGAGCCGGCGGTGGTCACGGTGGGCTCCATCCACGGCGGATCGAAGAACAATATCATTCCCGATGAGGTGGTGTTGCAGCTCACCGTGCGCGCGTTCAATGAGGAGGTCCGCAAGAATATTCTGGCTTCCATGGAGCGCATGGCGCGCGGCATCGCCCTGGCAGCCGGTGTGCCCGACGATCGCGCGCCCATCATGAAAGTCTTCGACGACGAATCGGTGCCGGCAACGTACGACGACCCCAAGCTCGTACTGCGGCTGAAGGGTGTGTTCGCTGGCGCCCTCGGCGAAGGCAACGTGGTCGACCTGAAGCCCATCATGGTGAGCGAAGATTTCGGGCTCTTCGGACTCGAAGGGCATCGGATTCCCCTGGTGTTGTTCCTGTTGGGCACCAGTTCGGCGCAACAGTTGGAGGAGAGCCGGCGGACCGGCAAACCGGTGGCGTCGCTGCACTCCAGCCTCTTCCTGCCGCAGGCCGAGCCGGCATTGCGCACCGGGATCACGGCCACTACGTCGGCGGTTCTCGATCTGTTGAAGAAGTAATGGCCCCTCATCGGGCCGCGACTGTTCCCACCGAGCCGCGATTGTAAAGGAGCCCTGCGGGCCACCAAAGGTGATGAAGACGCCCGACGGGGGCGCACGCTTTGGTCTTCCTGGTCGTGTGCGGTCGCCGGGCGCGGCGTCCTCGCTCTTTCTTCTCCGTGTCTTCAACCGGGCGGAGGGACTGTTGCGTCGGAGCGGCACTCCGCTCACGGGTGCACGCTGGCGTTTCCTGTCAGCCTGCGTGTCGTGAATCGGATTATGCTGAAGGTAGAGCCGGATCAGCCCCACGTGCCGGCCCGGGCAGCCCCGCCGCGCCGCGGCCCAGGAGGCGCTTATGCTGACCCTTTCCCGCATTCTTCTACCGGTAGATTTTTCGGAACGTTCGGTGGGGGCCGCGCACTATGCCGGTTCCCTGGCATGCCACTTCGGCTGCGAGCTCACCCTGTTGCACGTGCTGATTCCACCGCAATACGAGTTCGGCGCGGTGGATATCGCCGGTTCCATGCTGGCGGAATTGTGCCGCGACCGGGTAGAGCAGGCCAATCGCGATTTGGCGGACTTTCTCGGCTCCGAACTGGCGGGTATGCGCGTGCGCCGCATCGTGCTGGAAGGCGATCCGTCCGGTTCGATCGTGGATTTCGCTCACCGCGAGCACTGCGATCTGATCGTGATGCCGACTCACGGCTTTGGCCCGTTCCGGCGGTTCATTCTGGGGTCGAACACCGCCAAGGTCTTGCACGATGCCGATTGCCCGGTGTGGACCGGCGTTCATATGGAGGATGCCCCCGCGGCGCTGTCCATTCCCATCCGCAACATCTTGTGCGCCGTGGACCTGGGCCCGCAAAGCTCCAAAGCGCTCGACTGGGCGGCCAGCCTGGCCAAGGAATTCGGCGCCCGCCTCACCCTGTTGCACTCCAGCCCCTGTGGTCCCGACCTGCGGCTGGCGGCTGGAGAGGAGCTGCGGCTCTTGCAGAGCGCGGTGGGCGTGGAAGCCGATCTGGCGCTGGAAACCGGTGAACCCTCCCATGTGATTTGTATCGCCGCCGAGCGGCTGCGGGCGGACGTGCTGGTGATCGGCCGCGGTTCCGCCGCGGGGGTGTTCGGACGCTTGCGCACCAATGCCTATGCCATCATCCGGGAGTCGCCTTGTCCGGTGGTCAGCGTCTAGCGGGCGATCGGTGATATAACAATTGGCATGCCCGAGACCCGCGGCGACGATCGGCTCACAATGATCGCCCTCTCCGCGCTCGCCTGTATCGTTCAGGATGTTCTGCACGAAGGCTTGGGCCATGGAGTGACTGCGTGGCTGAGCGGAGCCCATCGCGTGACCATGAGTACGGTCGCGCTCCAAAGCGATGTGGACACGCGCCTGATCTCGGCGAATGGCACGCTCGTGAATCTTCTTTTTGCGGCCATCTTCTGGCTCCTCCTGCGCGGGGCTCAACGCTATCGGCCGTCCGTCCGCTACTTCCTGGTTTTGGCGCTGATGGGCAATCTCTTCACCGGCACGGGCTACTTTCTCTTTTCCGGCGTGATGAACTTCGGCGACTGGGCGGCGGTGATTCAGGGCCTCGAACCGCGTTGGATGTGGCGGCTTGGGCTGGTAGTGCTGGGTGTGGTTTCCTATTTTGCGTCGATGCTGGTGGTGGGCGCCCAATTGAAGCCATTCCGTGAAAAGAGCGACCGTCCGTCGCGGCTGGTGTGGCTGTGCTGGACGCCATATTTCACGGACGGTATTCTGGCTGGCCTCGGTGGTTTGATGAATCCCCTTGGACTCTTCTACGTTCTGGCGTCGGCGCTGCCCTCTACTTTGGGCGCGAATGCCGGCCTGCTCAGTCTGCCGAGCTTGATGCGGGGATGGAAGCGAGACGAAGAGCCGTCAGTGGGGCCGATACCGCGCAGCCTCGCGTGGATCGTCACCGGCGCCGTCGCGAGCCTGCTGTTTATCTTCGTGCTGGGTCGCGGCCTCACCTGGTCGCGCTGACGCGCACCCTCCTCACCGAGGCCCTGTATGTCGGGAGCGCTCCCCCGCTCCCTTACGCTCCCTTACGCTACCCTTACGCTCGCGGCGTGGATCGACCGGCGCCGTCGCCAGCCTCGTGCTGGGTCGCGCTGACGCGCACCCCCCTCACCGAGGCCCTGTATGTCGGGAGCGCTCCCCCGCTCCCTTACGCTCGCACCCGGTGTCAGGTATCGCGGCGGACGGCGATCGCCAGGGTCCGCGTGGTAAATTGCTTGAAGTGTCCACTCGCACCGTCCACCAAGTACTGCAAGATGCCGCACGCCTATATGGCGACGCACCGGCGCTCCACCAGCCGGCCGGCGCCGGCTATCTGACGCTGTCGTGGAATCAGTACCTGCAGGCGGTAAACGAAATCGCGGCCGGACTGCGCTCGCTGGGAATCGCCAAGGGCGACGTGGTGGCGCTGAACTCGGAAACGCGCCTGGAATTCTATCTCGCCGACCTGGGGACCATGGCCAACGGCTCCATCGCCGCGGCGCTCTACCCCAGCTACCCGGCCAAGGACTTGCTCCACAATCTCGAAGCGTCGGGCGCCTGTGCGGCGTTCGTGGAAGATCCCAAAACGCTGGCGGCGCTTCGCGGCGCCCCAGTCCGCCACTGGATTTTGCTCACGGGAACGGCCGACGGTGCGCTGACGCTCGACGAACTTCGCGCCAGGGGCCGCGAGGCGCTGGCCGGCGATCCGCAAATGGCGGCGCGGATGGACGCCGAACTCGACCCCGCGGACCCGGCGATTCTGTATCTCACGTCGGGCGCCACGGGCGAACCGAAGATGGCGCTGGTGACGCATCGGGCGATCGTTTCCAATCTCGACATGGCGCCGGCCGTATTACCGTTGGGGCCGCGCGATTCCACCGTGGCGTTTCTGCCTTCGGCGCACATTGCGCAGCGGGTGGTGATCGAGCTGCTGCCCATCCACGGAGGCATGCCGGTGACGTTCTCCGAGAGTCTGCTGAAGCTGCCGTCGGAGATCCGCAAGGTGCGGCCCACCATTTTGCTGGCGCCGCCGCGCATGTGGGAACGCATCTATTCCACCATCTGCACGGAGTTGCGCAAGCGGCCGGCGGCGGCGCGCAAAGCCTTTTATGCGGGACTGGCGCTAGGCCTCGCGGCGGCGCGCTATCGCCGGCAAGGCAAGCCGGTGCCGCTCCGCATTCGCATTCCGCTCAAGCTGGCCGACCGCCTGCTGTTCCAAAAAGTGCGCATGCGATTTGGCGGCCGGCTCCGCGTAGCCGCCTCGGGCGCCGCGCCGCTGAGCAAAGACCTGGCCGAGTTTTATGAAGCGGTCGGGATGCCGCTGATCGAAGGCTACGGCCTGACCGAGGGCGGCGTAGCCACGCTCAATCCGCTGGACCGTCCCAAGCCCGGCAGCATCGGCAAGCCGATCGGCGCCGTCCAGGTGCGCTTCGCCGAGGATGGCGAAATGCTGCTGATGAGTCCGTGTCTGTTTTCCGGCTACCTCAACGACCCCGCAACCACCGCCGAAGTCTTGCGCGACGGATGGCTGCACACCGGCGATATCGCTTACGCCGACGACGAAGGCTACCTCTTTATCACCGGCCGCAAGAAGGAGCTGATTGTCTCCTCCACCGGCAAAAAGATCTACCCATCGCGCGTCGAAGCGCTCTTTAAGATGGAGCCGCTGATCAGCCAGGTGCTGTTGGTGGGCGACCGCCTGCCCTTTTTGACGGCCATCTTCACCATCAACCCCACGGTGGCGGAAGGGCTCAAAGGGATGGAGCCGTGGAAAGGCCGCACGGCGCGGGAACTGGCCGCGGCGCCGCCGGTGCTCGCCGAAATCCAAAAGGCCATTAGCCGCGTGAATAAGCAACTGGCGCCTTTCGAGCAGGTGCGCAAACACCGCGTGCTGCCGCGCGATTTCTCCATCGAAGCCGGCGAATTGACGGCCACCATGAAGCTGCGCCGCGGCCGCGCGCTGGAGAATTGCCGCGAAGATATCGCCGAACTGTATGCCGGCCGCGAGTAAGGGGCGGCGGATAAACAAGCTGGACATTTGACGCGGGCAACGGATACCGTAGAGCGGATAAACACGCGCGTTTCGAGCACCCGTACCGCGATCCGTGTCCAGAGTATTGTTCCGGCTCCCCTAAGTAACCGCGGGAGCATCCGATACCGAGCCGCGACCGGAGGGAGCGGTTGCGGCGTAATGGCTGACTTGTATCCGGCAGAGGTTCCGACGCCGGGGAGAAGCAACGGTCGAGTGCGCGGCGGCCAATTCAGCGTGAAACGTGCTATCGCCTGTTCGGCGCCGGCGCGCTGCTCCTGGCGCAAGTCCAGCTACGCGTTGCGGCAGCCGGCGCACGGTTGCGGCCAAGTACGGTAACGTATTCGGGCACTCCGCTCCTTGTCCTTCCGCACTGAGCCGCGACTGACAAGGAGCGGAGTGCCTCGGGGGCAAAAAATACGTTAGCGAACTTCTGAAACGACGGGCTAAGTACGCCGTTTCGCAATAGGGTCGCGTATTCAAATACTCCGCTCAGTTGAAGAACCGGCGAGGAAACAGCGAAAACGCCTCTTCGCCGCGACCGCGTCTTCATCACCTTTGGTGGGCCTGCAGGGCCATGGGGCACTCCTTGTCAGTCGCGGCCCGGTGAGAAGCCGCTGTATCGAGCCATACTGCACAAATTGTGGGGCGGCCAGGATTGCCAAAGGCAGGATTGCATGCCTCGGCACGTCTTCGCAATAGCCCTGGAGATTTCCGGGTCCGCGTCTCAAAAGCTGGTGCGCGTGGTCGTCGCCGAGCCTGCGGAATTGGTCACCACAGCCTGGAACGCCGTGATCTGGCTGGTGTCGCCCAGCACCGGAAACACCGCCTTCAACGCAAACGTTCCGCCCGCCGCGTTCTGAAAGTACGCCGCGAAATCCGCCGTGCCGTCGGCCTGAATCGCCGGCGCGATGGCGTTGCCTGCCGCGTCGTAGAAGGTGAAGGCGAGCGCTCCCGCGGTGCGGGTGTTGTCGAATCCCGTCAGGTCCACTTCAATCGAGCCCGCCGAACGCTCGGCCTGCGCGGCGGTCACCCCTACCGCCGCCGGCAGAATGGCGATCGATTGCCGGTTTGTATTGCTCCCCAACTGGGCCGTGATTGTGAGGGTGCCGGCGGTAGTCCCGGTTTGAAACGGCGCCGTGAGTTGCGCGCCGAAGTAGCCTTGTACCGCGCCGGCCGAGACCGTGAAGGTGGCGGACTGCCCCCCCGAGGCAAACGCGACCCCCGGGTCCGCAGGGGCAGCCGATAGCGCGGCAGCGGGCACGAACGTCAGGGTGACCGTCCCGGTTCCGCCGATCGCCGCGGCTGCGGCCAGGTTCACGGCCACGGTACCCTGTTGCGCGCTGTCCGGCTGCGCCAAGGAGAGAGAGATCAACGGTTGAGGCAAGGCAACTCCGACGCCCGTGCCGGTCAGCGGGTAGCTCCGATCGCCGATCGCCAAGGCGCCTGCGGAGACGCCATCCGCGGTGGGGCTGAATTGGATGTCGAAGGCGACGCTCGCGGTAGGCTGCACCAGCGTCCCGCCGGGCGATGGGCCGCTCAACGTGAACCCCGCGCCGGTCAGCAGCGGGCCCGGCGCAATCAGGGCCACGGATGTCTGGTTCACCATGATGATCTGGCGCGTTGCCGCCGACCCAATCTGCACTTGGCCGAAGTCCACCGGCGCCGCCGCCAGCGGGAGCGTTCCCGTGCCGCTGACCAACTGGCACGTCAATTCCACCGGCACGGTGGCGCTCAGGGTGACCGAGATCCCCACCGAAGCCAGCACGGCAGTGTAGGTCCCCGTACCGTTGGATTGAAAGACCACCGCGAAATCCACCGATTGCTGCGCGGCCAGGGACACCGGCAGCGACGGCTGGTTGGCGCTCGATAGCGCGAACCCGTTGCCGCTCACTGTCAGAAAGCCCAGCGTGGCGGCGGCCGTGGAAACGTTGCGGATGCGGAACGGTACGGTGAGTGACGACCCGGGCTCCACGGCTCCAAAGGCGTAGGTGGGCGGAACCGGTTGTTCGATGCTGCCGTTCACCAGGTAGAGTGCGAACTGCCCCCAGGCGGGACACCCTGTCGCCAGAGCGAGGAGCAGCGCGCGCCGGATCGCACTCCTCATGGCTTGCCTATCGTCAGGGAAGGGCTCCCGATGGCGATGCCGACGGCAGTCGTACCGGTAGCTCCCGGCGTGGGCGACGCGGACGCCGTGCCGCTCGATTTGCCCGCCAACACGGCTCCCGCGGCCGCCGCGCCCCCTGCCAGCGCCGCCAACACCACCCACTTGAGAGGACCGCGCAGCACCTTCGGAGCGCTCTTCGGAGCGCCGTTCCGGGCGCCCTTCGGCGCGCTCTTCGAAGCAATCGCCGACGCCTCGGCGATGTATTGAAACGACACCGTACCCGCGCGGGCCTGCTCCTTGGAAGCGACAATGCGAATTTGGATCCGCCCCGGCATGCGATTCAGCAGCAGAGTGCGAACATTGGCGCGCCCGCGGGCGTCGGTGACGATGACGTCGGTCCGCAACCCATTGCCGAAGGTTCCACCGGGGCCTTCCTCGGGAAGATGAAAGCTTACCGCCGCACCCTCCACCGGCTTGCCGGTCTCGTCGGTGACTTCCACGGCCAGCGGACGGGAATTGCGCGAACCCGGAGCGTTCACCGCGCCCTCTCCCTCAATCACCTGGATGTGCAGAATGGCCACTTGAGCGGTAGCCAAGTGCGCGAATACCGAAAGCAGGGCCGCCGCGGACAGAGAGATTTTCACCGTTACCGGGAGAGTGCCGGGATCAGGCGGATTTTCTCACCAATATTACCGTGACGTTGTCGGGACCGCCGGCATCCTTGGCCGCGGCGATCAATTCGCCGCAGCTTTCCTCGAGAACGCCAACCCGGCCTCGCTGCAGGATTTGCTCCAGTTGCGGTGGTTCCAGCACGCCGTGCAGCCCGTCGCTGCAGATCATCACCAGGGCGCCGGCCTGCAAGGGCACCGAATAGTAGTTCACGGTGAGGGGCGCGCTGGCTCCGATGGCCATGGTGAGCACGTGGCGCATGGGGTGGTTGCGCAGGCTCTCTTCATCCAGGCCGAGCGGCCGGCCCACTTCGTTGACCCACGTCTGGTCGTCGGTAATCGCGCGGAGGCCGCCATCGTCCAGCACGTAGGCGCGGCTGTCGCCCACACTGGCGATGGAAAAACCCTCCGCCAGATCCAGCGCCGCCACCAGCGTGGTGCCCATGCCTTCCAGCAAGGGATCGCTATGCGCCGCCGCGAGCACGCGCCGGTTCGCCTCTTCCACGGCGGTGAGCAGCACTTGGGAGTCGAGCCGCGGCGCCGAGTGTACGATTTCCGACACCGTGTCGACCGCCAGCCGCGAGGCCCGTTCTCCCGCCTTGGCTCCGCCCATTCCGTCCGCGAGAACGTACAGCCCTCGTTCCGGTTCGATCAGGCAGTAGTCTTCATTATTGCTTCTGACGCAGCCCTTGTCCGACATTGCGAAGGCTTCCAGCATTCGTCGCGACTCCCTTCCCTGACCGGCCGTACGACACTTTATCATCTCAGCGCCGACGCGTAACCGCAATTCTACTTTGAACAGCATAGCGTAAAATAGAAATACTTCCCGCATGCTCTGGTACCGTCTTCGCCTCACGCTCGACATGATCCGGTTCGAGCATTCGATTTTCGCCCTGCCCTTCGCCCTCACCGGAGCGTTGCTGGCATTTCGTCAAAATGGCTTCGTTTCGCACGAAATTTGGCGCCAACTGCTATGGATCGTGGTGGCCATGGTCGCGGCCCGCTCGGCCGCCATGGCCTTCAACCGGGTGATCGACGCCGACATCGACTCCCGCAATCCGCGCACCAAAATGCGTCACCTGCCGGCCGGACTGCTCTCGCCTGGTTTTACCTGGGGCTTTGTGATCGTGGCGTCTCTTCTCTTGTTCTTCGCCGCCTTCGAGCTGAATCCGCTCTGCCTGAAGCTGGCGCCGCTAGCGCTGGCCATCGTCTTCTTTTATTCCTACACCAAGCGCTTCACCACGTTTTCCCACCTGGTGCTCGGCCTGAGCCTGGGAATCGCGCCCGCAGCCGCCTGGATTGCGGTGCGGGGCTCGCTCGATCCGCGTATCCTGCTGCTCACCGCCGCGGTGATGTTCTGGACCGCCGGCTTCGACATGATCTACTCCTGCCAGGACTACGACTTCGATTGCCGCGAAGGACTATGGAGCGTGCCCCGAGCGCTGGGCATCGCCACGGCGTTGCGCCTGGCTCGCCTGATGCACGTGCTGATGGTGGGCTGCCTGCTGGCGCTGGTGTACACCCTGCACGTGGGTGCGCTGGCCCTGGCTGGCGTGGGCGCGATTGTGGCCCTGCTGGTTTACGAGCACAGCCTGGTGAAACCGAACGATCTCTCGCGCGTGAATGCCGCCTTCTTCACCATGAACGGCTACGTGAGCGTGTTATTCTTTTTATTCTGGGCCGCCGATATTTTCCTCCTGAAACCGGGTATCTGAACCATGCCAGTCGTCATCGATGATCTTCGTCTCGTTCCCATCCGGGAGAAGGTGGAAGCCCGCCAGCGGCTTTCCTTCGACGACGCCGTAACGCTCTACCGCACGCCCGATATTCTGGCGGTGGGCTACCTGGCCAACCTGGTGCGCGAGCGGATGCATGGCAACCTGACCTATTTCAACGTCAACCGCCATATCAACCCCACCGATGTCTGCGTGGCCAGTTGCCGTTTGTGCGCCTTCGGCAAGCGGGTGCGCGACCCCAAAGCCTACACCATGTCGCTGGACGAAGTGTGGCACCGCGCCGGCGAGGGCTGGAGCGAGGCCGTCACGGAGTTCCACATCGTCGGCGGACTGCATCCGGAACTGACTTTGGATTGGTATTGCGAGATGCTGCGCGGGCTCAAGCAGCGCTTTCCGCAAGTGCACCTCAAGGCTTTTACGATGGTCGAGATCGCCTACCTGGCGCGGCGCGGCAAGATTTCGATCCGCGAAACCCTGGTGCGCCTGCGCGATGCCGGCATGGACTCGATGCCCGGCGGCGGCGCCGAGATTTTCAGCGAGCGGGTCCGCCGCATCATCTGCGACCACAAGATCGACGGCAACGAATGGCTGGAGACCGCGCGCGAGGCGCACCAGTTGGGGCTGAAGACGAACTGCACCATGCTCTACGGCCACATCGAGAACGATGAGGATCGCGCCGATCACCTGCTGAAACTGCGCGCCCTGCAAGACGAAACGCACGGCTTCGTAACCTTCATCCCGCTGGCTTTCCACCCCGAAAACACGGCGTTGCAGCACATTTCCAAGACTACCGGATTCGCCGACATCCGCAACATCGCGGTGGCGCGCCTGATGCTGGACAACATCCCGCACGTCAAGGCCTACTGGGTGATGATGACCCCGCGGATCGCGCAGATCGCGCTGCGTTTCGGCGCCGACGATATCGACGGCACCATCGTGGAAGAGCGCATCTATCACGATGCCGGAGCCACCACCGTGCAAGGCTTGCGCCGCGCCGAACTGCTGCAACTGATCCGCAAAGCCGGCCGTGAGCCGATCGAGCGGGACACGTTATACCGGCCGGTGCAGCGTTCCGAGGCCACCTTTACCGTACTGGTGTAGTACCTCCCACATGTTTAGGTGGCTGTGTTTCTTGGTTCGTTCCTGTACATTTAACAAAGACGCGATTTCGGAGGAAACCAGCGTTTTGCGCCAATAAACCCAAAAACGGCGGTTGAGACGCCGCCGGAATAGTTTTCTCCTTCAGCCGCAAGTGTTTGCAGCAAAGGCAGTTGTCATCCATTGGGTGAACTGCGCGGCAGTTGAAACTCCAGACAGGTC
>Ga0182018_10004494_pt1 | contig 11687 bp, 10 predicted proteins | sample 812P2MmetaG_FD_120490 | JGI IMG/M metagenome (GOLD analysis project Ga0182018, IMG submission 120490) | Permafrost microbial communities from Stordalen Mire, Sweden - 812P2M metaG | ecosystem: Environmental > Terrestrial > Soil > Wetlands > Permafrost | place: Sweden: Stordalen | collected...
CCGTAGGAGAACCTGCGGCTGGATCACCTCCTTTCTAAAAGAAAAGGGAGTACGACCTGCTTCGGTAGCAGGTACGACTCTTCATCCCGGATCTTAGGATCTCGGGAGCTCGGTCCGTTTCTCTCCTCGACTTGTCGAGTTGAGAAGCACTCAATGGGCCGGACGGGTTCTGGTAAGTCTCATCCGATTTCAAAGAGTCTGCAGACAAACGCAAGCCTGCCGCGGCAGGCATGCCCCGGTTCGATTCTCATCGAGCCGGGGCTTTTTGTTTGCATCCTCACTTATTTTTTCCGCATCCGAAAATCGCGCTGCTCAGTTAATCGATTCGGTCGAGGTCCGAACACACAGTGAAAGCAAAAGGATCTTCCTCGATGGATGCTGCCGCGTTCCAGCACGTGCGCGATAGCTTCGCTCGCCAGGGCTTGATGAAGCACCTCGGTGCGGAATTGACGGGACTAACTTCTGGACGGTGTGAGATCCGAGTGGCACACCGCCCGGAACTCACGCAGCAGCACGGATACTTTCATGCGGGCGTCACCGCATCGATCGCCGATAACGCTTCGGGATACGCCGCCTACAGCCTGATGCCTGGGGATTCCAGCGTGCTGACTGTGGAATACAAAATCAATCTAGTGGCGCCCGCCGAGGGAGATGCGTTAATTGCTCGCGGCCGCGTTCTACGTTCTGGCAAGACACTGAAGATTTGTGCCGCGGACGTTTTTGTGGTGAACGGCGCGGAGGAAATTCTCTGCGCGACCTCCCTTTCCACCGTAATGGCGCTAACAGGGCGATCCGACTCTTCTAGATCGCGCCATCCTCCCGCAAGGTGATTCAGTTCAGGGACTGGGGACTGTTGGACCTGCCTGTACACCGCTGAATTTGCCGTGCTCATCGAAGGCAAAGGTCAGGCTGGCGGTTCCAATCTGGGCGCAGGCGTGGCAACCGTCGCGGAGAATATAACCCACTACAAATGATTCTCGTCCGGACTCGAGATGTTCCACCAGCGGTTCGCTCGTGTGGTAGCGATCACCCGGCCAAGTGCTGATATGCGGATACTTCTTTGCAAGAGCGGCATAGGTCGGATTTTTCGAGAAGTTTTCTCGCGATGCGAATTTCTCGCTATCCACGTCGATGATCGAGGGATCGCCATTTACAAGGAGGATGCCTTCTAATTCGTTGGCGCGAAACGCATATTCAATGTAGGCGATGTCTACCAGACCAACTTTTCGAAAAGCGCGCACATACGCCAAACCGTTGCCGGCAAATGATTTTGCAAATGCTACGGCTTGTGGAGAGGCGTTGGCTGACTGCATTTCCAAGAGAAAACATCCATTGATCCCGTCCGGATCGCCGTTGCCACATTTTTCGCGGATGGCAGAGAGAATTTGCGCAGATGGATTCCATACAACTGCCGGCCCCAAGAGTTGGGCAGAAACCTGCGCGGAGTCAGCGGGTTTCTGGGCCAATAAGAGCGGATATCCGACACACAGGAACGCGGCGAAGAGAATTATGCGTTTCAATGTTGTCACTTCGCCGTGCGGTCCACTTCCGAGCCACCCGAGTCTCGTCTGCAGATCCTTAGGGTCCAGGGACGAAGATTCTATCTGCTGCCGAGATTTCGACGCCCTTTTGTTCAGTTCGAACGCGGAATTTACGGAGCTCACCCTTAGCCTTCTTCGAACGATCCGTAGCATACGTCAGCCAATATTGATTCTTGAGGACCAAATCTAGCTGTTGAAGATAAGGGCCGAACGATATGGGTGTGTTAAAACCTTGGAAGAACGCTTCCCCGCCCGTGGCATCCGCTATCTGAGAGAGAGCGTTTTGTCCAAGAGTGACGCGGAATGTATTTCGGCCGGCACGCCCTACACCGGCAGCATAGAGAGTATGAATCATGACGCCGGCTTTTTGCGCATTGTCGATGGTGGAGTCGACATCCGGACTGGTGGGATAACTGCCGCGGAACCGGTCAATGCCGTCGGCGATCAATAAAATCTCGCGCCGGGCACCCGTGGCGGGCCAACCCTTTATGAGGTTCATGACCGAAAGGTAGATGCTGGAATAGGCGCCGCCATTTCCCAGGGGCATTCTAATAGTCTTAGCCACAGCTTCATGATCCTTGTTGAATTGGGAAGCCTTTTGGATGGTGCCATTGCTGGCGTAGAACACCCCGATGTTTGTTGTATCCGGTTGTGACGTTACAAAATTCCTCAAATCGCCCAGTTGGCTGGCAAGATCTGTGGTATCCGCGTCGTCGATGACGATGGCGAGCAGAAGCCCAGCTTTGTCGCCCTGAGCCGGAACCCAGTTGGTCACTTCCTTCTTCTGTTTCCCCTCGTCGACGATTACATCACTTTTGCCGAGAGCAGGAGGCGCCGTGTATTTGGGACCGAGAACGGTAACGTAGGTAGTGACGGGCACATTACTTGAGGATGCTGCCTGCCCTTGAGCGTGTGCGGGAAACACGCTAATCATCAAAACCGCGAGAACCAAAAAGATTGAGAAAGTGTAACCGGACTTGCGCATGTCTGCCTCCCAAGAAAATGACTTTTGACTACTCACCTGGTCACCGAAGAGATATACCCACAGTATATAACCGTTAGCACGCGTAACTGTATTTGGGGAATTGCCTTTCTGTCAAGACCGACCAAGTTCGCCGGCTAGTAAACGAGAGAGAGTTGCTTTCGGCGTTCAACCCATTCTTGGCTCTTGAAAATTCTCGGCGTTAGTTCTATGAGGCGCGGGAGCATGTTGAATACCGCAACTGGACCCCAGTCGTCTCCCTTGCGAGTTCGGAAGCCTTTCTTGTTGAGTTCCTCGGCTACTTTAGTCAAAGAAATGTCCTGGATGATCAATTCCATCATCGACAGAAGGAACTGCATTTCCGGAGGGTTTCCTTCCAGGTGCTCGCAATCTCCGGAGACCCGCGTACCAAATGGAGCGTCTTCTATTGTCATCGGCTCGCGCGTAGCATCGGTTTCCGTCTCTCGTTCCCATTCGACACCGACGAGGCGCCAGCCTCCCTGTTGGCGCTGTCTCAAGTATTCGGGATCGAGATTTCCTTTCAGCGATTCCCTGATTCGCTCCAGTTTTGCCATAACGCCTCCCCTATGCCGACGCCCATCTGCGAGCGGAAGTTGCCTGGAATTCGAAGCAAATCTTGGGCCTCTGCGGTCGCAGTGTATTTCTATGTAGAAAAAAGACTTAATGATAAGACGGAGTCTGAGGAGGATCGGCGTTTGCCCGGTTGTGGGATGGCGTGTAGCTGAAACGGACATTTGCCGAGCAACGACCCAATGTCGATTAATGGTGCTAAGAGATCCCATCAAAAGACCCGCGGGATAACCTCTACTAACCTACAACTACAAGGATCAGTTCGCTCCCGACGAGTTACCTTCGGCGCTGGATTGATGCTGCTGAAGCCAAGATTGCAAAAGAGGTTGCTGGTGCGTACGAACATCGATGCAAACGTTGATTTGTTCCAGCGCCAATTTCAACTCGCGTTCGGCAGCGGGAATCTTGTGCTCGGCGAAGAATTGTTGCACTTCATCACGCTTGGCCGTATCGCAGAAGACGCCGGTGCTTTGCACCACAGAAGCATCGGAATAGTTGCTGAACTTGGCCTCGACCTCCGTCCAATGCTGACGGACAAAATCCCATGCGACCTGGTGCCCAGCGGGATTCGCCATCACTGCACCGATTACCTGGGGCGCGTCCTGCGCGCGCATCGCGGGAGAGATTGCGAAATTCAGAGTACGCGTCAGCTGGACGGGATCGCCAAAGAGGCACAACATCTCGCCGTACAGTATAAATTCGTCCTGAGTTTTTATTTGGGCGAAGTGACCCAAGATCCTGTTGTACAACGTCGCATCGCCGTCACGCGCTGTCATGCGCAGCGCCGCGGAAAGCATCGCACGATCGACGGGTTCGCCGCTAAGCGCCTTGTCGACCATGTCCTTCGACATCTGGATGATCTTCGGATCGTGACCTGTCAAACCAAGTATGGTGAATAGGGCAGCACGGCGGGCTCGCGTTTCGTCCGAATCGTCGGGAGCTGAAACCCATCCGAGTTTGACGGCTACGGGGTTGAACGTGGCGCGAATCCATGCTTGGTATTGCGCGCGATCCGCGTCGGTGACGAGGTAATCGGCGGCAAAGGTGAGTTGGTTTGAGAGATAATTGATCACCGCAGTAGAGGTGTCGTCTTTCATGTCCTGCGCGAGTGCCAACACGTCGCCCGCCGAAAGACGGTTCAAGCTCACCTGCGCACTCACATCGTTCAGAAGCAAATATCGCTCGCCGGGAGAAAGCGTGCGCTCGGCAGAGGAGGAAATCATCTTCAAGTTTTCCGCATCGTAACCCGAGCGGTAGTAGCCACGCGCGCCCGCATTGCCAAAGACCGCTGTGCCGCATCCAGACAGTATGACTTGCTGCTCTTTGGAGGATAGAAGCTGGCACTTCTCATCATTTCCCGCTTTCAAACAAACCGGAATTTGCCACTGTTCTTTCGAACCAGCTTCGAATGTGACGCGATCAGAGAAATAGCGTTGCTGAGATAACGTCACTTTCGTTTTGCCGCCATCGCATACCGTCCGGAGAGTCACCAGCGGGACACCGGGCTGTTTGACGAAGCTTTCCATGATGCGGTCCACGGGCTGATGCGATACCTGGGTAACTTCATCCCAGAAGTTTTCCGAAGTAGCGTTGGAGTAAGAGTACTTAGCGAGGTAAGAGTTCACCCCTTTGCGAAAAACGTCTTCGCTGACATCGCCTTCCACCATTGAAAGTACGGCTGCTGCTTTGTTGTAGGTGATGCCGTCGAACAGCTCCTGAATCTGTGCGGGGGTTTCGGCGTGAGCTTCAATCGCGCGAGTGGAGCTGAGCGAGTCGGTGTCCATGGCTCCGGTGCTCGAACTCACGGCGTCAGTCTGGAAATTCCAATCAGGCTTCCACGCTTCCATGGGCTTGAACGACATCCAGGTAGCGAAGCCTTCGTTGAGCCACACATCGTCCCACCATTTCATGGTGACTAAGTCGCCGAACCATTGATGGGCCATTTCGTGCGCGACAAGGTCCTGCGCCACAATTTTTCGCAGAAAATATGAGGATTGCTTGGGATCCACAAACAGCAAGTCACGAGAAATGATGCAGGCTGTATTTTCCATCGCGCCCGCGGAGAAATCCGCCACACCCAGGATATCGAGCTTGCCGTACGGATATTTAATTGCGAAATAACGATTGTAAAACTTCATGGTGTATTCCGCGGCTTCGAGGGCGAACCCCGCGTACTGCTTCTTGCCGGGAACTCCGCAGACGCGAATGGGAATATCGTCGGCGCTGCCTTCCAGGCACTCCCAATCACCGATAGCGAGCGCGACAAGATACGTCGACATTTTGGGCGTGGTGGAAAACTTCAACGTGTGTTTGCCATCGCCGGGCCCAGGGGTGTCGGAGATAATTTTGCCATTCGAAATAGCGGTATCGCCTTTGTCGATGATTGCGGTGATGTCGAATGTTGCCTTGTAGGAAGGTTCGTCGAATGACGGATACATACGGCGCGCGTCGGTATTCTCAAGCTGCGTGATCGCGTATTTGCGATTGTTTGCCTTGCTCAGATAGAGGCCGCGGAGCTGACCGTTCAGAATGCCGCTGTAGCGGATGTGGATTTCGGCTGGCCCGGCTGCGAGCGGTTCTGGCACCGTAAACGAGACCATCTCGTTCTTTTCATCAGGAACCACCTGGGCCGTCTGGGTCTTGCCGCCAGTAGATAGGGTCACTTCCGCAAATTTGATTTCGGCTGCGTTCAAGGTGATGGACGCGGATGGTTTCAGAAGATCGATTTGGATGGTCTCGTCGCCTGCGAAGTTCTCGCTCGCGAAATCCGGGGAAATGGTGAGCTGATAGTGTTTCGGCGAAGCGACATCTGGAATCCGTTGCCCAAACATTGCGGGTGCTGCCAAAACGAAGTACACAGCTAACCCCATGAGAACGACTGCCTTTCTCATATCCACCCCCTTTCGTCCTCGAACTTCCCGGTTCAAATTGTAAGGCAATGGCGCTGTCGAGCGGACATCCACAACCGTCAAAGTTATTACGCGTGACCGTAGATTTAATTACAAGAATTCCCGTGGAGCAGGCGTAAATCTCCGTTTCGAAACGCTTCTTGAGGCGGAGACTGGTGGGCCTGGGTAGACTTGAACTACCGACCTCGCCCTTATCAGGGGCGCGCTCTAGCCACCTGAGCTACAGGCCCACGGCAGGCAAGTTGCCCGCTTTGGATTTTACGATTCTAGCATGCCCCGGCAAAGAGCCGTATAGAGGAAGTGCGCACGAATTATCGGTCGTGCATAATGGAGAAAATTCGCGCGGTCGCGATTAAAGCTTGTTGAGGCCGTCGAGTGCTGCGACTTTGTAGGCTTCGGCGAGAGTCGGATAGTTGAAGACGGTGTCGCGAAAATAGTCAACTTTGCCGCCGTAATAAAGAACGGCCTGGCCGATGTGGATGATTTCCGTGGCGCGCTGCCCGATTACGTGAACGCCGAGGAGTTTTAAAGTGTTGCGGTCGAAAAGAACTTTCAGCATGCCGGTCTCGTCGCCCAGCATCATGCTCTTGGCTAGCTCGGCATACTTGGCGATCCCTACTTCGTAAGGAACTTTGGCGGCTGTGAGCTGCTCTTCGTTTTGGCCCACCATGGAAATTTCCGGGATGGTGTAAATACCGTATGGAAATAATTCGGAGATGTGTTCAGAGGGCGCACCGAACATGTGGCAACTCGCCAGACGGCCTTGTTCCATGGAAGTGCTGGCAAGCGCGGGGAAACCGATGATGTCGCCGGCAGCGTAAATGTGCGGGACACTAGTCTGATAATGTTCGTTGACCTTGATTTTGCCGCGCGAATCGGCTTCCATGCCGGCCGCTGCGAGGTTAAGGCGATCACCGTTAGCTTGGCGGCCCACGGCGTAGATGAGCGCGTCGCCTTGTACTTTCTTTCCACTTTCGAGTTCTGCAAAAACGCGGCCTCGGGCGGGATCGATTCCCACTCGCGTAACTTTTTCGCCGAGGCGGAAAGTAGTTCCCATCTGGCGGAGGTGATAGGCCAGCGCTTCCATGATTTCGCGGTCGACGAAATCCAGAATCGCGGGCCTCTGATCGATCAATGTGACTTCGGTTCCCAAGGCCGCGAGAAATGAGGTGTATTCAAGGCCGACAACTCCCGCGCCAACCACGATAATTTCCCTGGGCAATCCCTCCAGGCAGGAAAGACTGTCGGTATCGACAATGCGTTTGTCGTCGAACGGAATCTGAGGATCTCGAGCCGGCCGCGTACCGCAGGCGATCAGAATATGATCAGCGCGGACCGTAATTTTTTCGGCGTCTCCGGAGACTTCGATGGTATGCGGGTCCACGAACTGCGCAGTCCCCTGAAAAACAGACACGCCGTTGCGCTTAAGCTGCGCGCGAATCACCTCTGTCTCTCGCGAGACGATTGCGTTCACGCGGAAGGAAAGATCCCGAATCGTAATATCATTTTTCCCGCGGTAACTGTCTCCGTAAAACGCCCTCACCGCGTTTCCCGTCAGCTGGAAAATAGCTTCGCGAACGCTCTTGCTGGGGATTGTGCCGGTGTGGACGCAGACGCCGCCTATCATTTGTGTGCGGTCGACCACCGCAACGCGTTTGCGCATCTTCGCCGCGCAGATGGCGCCTTTTTGTCCGGCGGGACCGCTGCCTATCACTACCAAATCAAACTGCGAATCAGTCATGTAGCCACCTGATGAAATTCGGGTTCATCGCCGCAAACGAGCGTCGTTGCGCCGAGCAAGAATGAAGAAAGATGGAGAACGCCACAATTCTAACGCGACCTCTTTGCCGGAATGTGAACGTTGTCTAGGATACTGAAAAAAATGGCGGCACGCCATTCGCCAAGAAACTGACCGCCAATGGGTTAACGGCGAGGCCTCTCAGTGGAATACAAGCGAACTCAATCACTTGGGGAGACTACGTTCTCCGAAGCTGGCCCCTACTTCCGAGTTCAAGGCCGAGAGGGCTTTGAGAGGCCGGAGCTTCCGTAACCAAACAGGCTGCGAAGAAATTCCTGTTCGAGGAATTCGTCGACCTGTTCTGGTGGAGCAGCGGAGGTTAAAGACACATTTGCGCGCGCAAGCTCGGACTCAGCAAGGGTGAATCGAGTGAAATGTGTTCGGCCGCGCCGCCGCGTTTCAGCCGTTTTGCAGGTTTGGCGTCATTCGCAACAAAATGGTCCACACAACTCGCAGAAAAGTTCTTAGACGCGCTTTCGACGGATCACAATCATCGAGATATCGCTTTTCAATCAGGCGGGCAAAGAATTCCTGGGTTAGGTCCTTCGCGTCTTCTTCGGTTTTTCCCCGACGAATGCGAATGTATTTGTAAATTGGTTTCCAATAGGCGGCGATAATTGTTTCCAGAGCCCGCTTTCGCTCGGCCGGATCGTTGCTGCTAGCAGCGAGGGCTGCAGACCGCCGGGTAGCCGGAAATTTGCCGCTCGGGCCGCCGATTTGTGTATCTTGTGACATCTCTGCCCGCCGAGTCTTCGCTACGCCAGAGCGATCAAGTCAATTTCGATGCGGAAGTCGCGAGGTAGCCGAGCAACTTCAACCGTCGATCGCGCCGGCGGATTCGCCGGAAAATAACGAGCATACACTTCGTTCATCGCTGAAAAATCGTTCATGTCTTTTAGAAAGACGCTGACCTTCACGACACGGTCGAGTGAAGAGCCGGCCGCTTCCAGGATCGCTTTTAGATTTTCAAATGTGCGCACTGTTTGCTGTGCCGTGTCGCCTTCTATCGGCTTCCCAGTTGAAGGGTCGAATGCAGTTTGGCCGGAAATAAAAACGAAGCCGTTTGCTTTAATCGCCTGCGAATACGGCCCGATGGCTTTCGGGCCTTTTTCAGTGGAGATGATTTCGCGCATTCTGCCTCCCGTGACGGCATTATTGTTCTAGTTCTTACCAGCTCCGGCGCTCTGGTACTTTTCTCTGAATTCCGCCGGAATACCCGGCTTGTAAAGCCAGGTGCGAAATATCGGCGCGAGATCTTTATTCGTTACATTCTCGATCGCGGCCCGAATGTCTTGATATCCAACTTCCTGACCGCGCAACAAACTGACGACTTGCGCGAGTCCTTTGCGGACAGACGCTTCGCCATACGTATCTTCCATAGCGATAAAGAACAACGGAGCTTTTGCTAAGGCGATGCGGCGCTGCTCGACCGGGTCGCGCATTGTGACAGCGACGAGTGGCTTCTCGACCGCTCCTTTGCAGGCGCTGTCGTATTCGTTAAGCAATTTCAAGATGCGGCTACTTCGCGCGGAGTCGCCGTGACGAGCTTCGTCGACCACGATGACGGCATAGTCGGACAATCCTTCAGTCATACCGACATTTGAATTCGGCGAATATATTCGGACGCCGAACCAATTCCCCGCCAGTGCGCGCGTAACCAACTCCAAGAAATCTTCGTTATCAGCGCCAAGTGATATCGCCGGCGAATTAACCATCACTCCGCCGAAAAAAGGAACAGCTGAAGGCACATCGTCGCCAATGTGGCGCTCTCCCGGAGATTGGACTATGTGCGGAACAAGATTATCTTTCTCAAGAGGCCCGAAATTCTTCTGGAGTATGTTCCAGGCTGATGCAATTTCTTCCTCGGCGCGCGCACGATCTCCCTTGAGCGGTTCGAGCGCCCAGAAGGCGGCCCCGCACCCTCGGTCATTCGAGCACGAATCTACATATCGCCCTGCGACGATGAAAGGCGCGGGATCGCTCTCGCGTAATTCGAATAGATGTTTCACTTCTACGCCAGTTCTCGCTCGACCAGTCGGTTTCCCCGGCACCAGGAGAAGAAAATCCGCTGGAACCTGGACCGCATAAGCTATGCGTCCGGGACTTGCAGGAGATGGAGAAAGTACGTGGGTCGGGGGCTGAAGCCATGGAATCCAGCCGCGCGAGATTACATGAAAGGATGTTGAGCTTAGAGCGATGTTCATCCCCGAATCCTCCGGAACCGCAAAAGCATATTCGATGACGAGATCACGCCGCTGTTTCTGATTCCAGGCTGGATCAAGCGGAACGCGAAACCTGGTTGCTTCTTCCGTTGCGGGCTCGGCGGAACGTTCCACCGGACTCGCTTCGCGGCCGTTTACCTTAATGAGCAGAGCCTTCAGGCCATAGCTCTTGACGTTCGGGAGAATCACGTCGATGGAAGACAAATCGCCATTACCGTAATTTTCGAGAGTGTAGATCGAGAGAACGCGCAACTCGGGAATCTGGCCAGGGACAAATCGTACTTCATGGGATTCTTTAATAATCCGATAAGCGGGCGCCAGGGAGACAGTACAGCCGGCTGTACATAGGACCAAACAAAGCGCGAGTCCTGCACTCAAAAACGGATGCGAAATCACGTGGTTCAGCGGACGGCTAATTGGGCGGTTCAAGATAGAGAGATTCTACCGAGCAAGTTCAAGCGGGAAAAGGCAGAAATAGAAGAACAAGGCTAAAGGTTCGCGAACTACGTCTCTCTCAAGCACCCGGGTAACGGCGAAGAATGTCCGCATCGCGTGCGCCGTGACGATGCAATCCAATAATCGTAGGAGCCTCGGAATCAGGAATGTTACGACGCACGAGTTCAAGGAGTACGGGCTCGCGCATCCCTGCGTTTCTCATGTTCGAAAGTGCAGCTCCGGAAAAAACGGGCTTACCCATTGCCTCATGGCTAGCCACCTCGAGAACCATGGAATCAGAGAAGCCAGCGAGACGAATCAATTCCAGTCCACCGGCATTAATACCGAGCTCATCAAGCCTCGCTAGCTGGAGAATCGTTTCTTCGCGCAGACGAGCTTTAACAAGGCCGGCGACAGTGTCACCCACGCTGAACGGATGGTTTCGGTTGTGATATATACGAACCAGCTCGATGCAATCGTCGTCCGGAAATCCTGCCGCGCGAGCTTTGACAACCTCAGCAAGTTCGGAGCTCGTGATATCCAGCGCCTGCAACTGTTTGATCGCCGAGTAAGCCATCCCCGCGTTGTCGAGGGGTTTCGTATCAATCGGCGTCATGCGCTCACAGCCGGCGACCAACAACATCAGCGAGAAGAATAAAGTCGCGGAAGTGCGTAAGAATACCTGGAACGCGCCAGGAGGAATCCCATTCGTGGATTTATACGTTCGAACTCTCGCCATTGATCTCATTTTACATACGTCACGAGAAACAAGAGCCGGGCCGTGCAGGATTGTTGCCCACTGATTAACGGTTTTCGCCGAAGCGGACGACTGTGCAAGGTGTGCGGGTCAGACGTTATAAACGCGTTCGATGTCAAAGACCCCTGGAATCCGTTTGACGCCATTCAAAATTCGCTCGAGCTGTTTGCGATCGTGCACATCGAGCCCCACGTCGATGCGGGCGCGTAAATCTTTGCCCCCGCTTTCAAAAGTGCGGATATTGGCACCCGAGTCGCTGATCACGGCGGTGATGCCAGCCAGAATCCCGGGACGGTCTTCCGTGAAAATTCGCAAGCGAACGGGAAAAGCGGCTTTCGTCTCTCCGGCCCACTCCACAGGAATTCTGCGCTCCGCTTCATAGAGCAAATTCTGCACATTCGGACAATTCTTACTGTGCACGGCGATACCGCGGCCGCGGGTGACGTAGCCCA
>Ga0182018_10004495_pt1 | contig 11687 bp, 13 predicted proteins | sample 812P2MmetaG_FD_120490 | JGI IMG/M metagenome (GOLD analysis project Ga0182018, IMG submission 120490) | Permafrost microbial communities from Stordalen Mire, Sweden - 812P2M metaG | ecosystem: Environmental > Terrestrial > Soil > Wetlands > Permafrost | place: Sweden: Stordalen | collected...
CAGCCCGATACTCCCCGACACCGTGTACTGGTCCTGTGTCGCGGTCACCAGCGTCGCTCCCGCCGTTGCCGCCCCATCCCATCCCGTAAAGAAATTCGGCTCGTGATTCAGCTGCTTATCCAGCTCCGCCTTGTCCACGATTACCGCCGCGTCTTTCACCGGAATCGGCGCTGGCGCTGCACCCTGAGCCGCATGGACCGTCACCGCGCCATCGGCCACATCGATGCTGCCCGACGGCAAATTCCCCGCACTCTTCTTGCTGCGGCTCTTCATCTCGGAGCTCAGCACCGTGTAGTTCTCACCCGCGTGCAGCTCCTTGATCTTGTCCCACTTAATGGTGAGATCCCCCAGCGGATGGCTGTGAAACGTCACCGTCCCTTCAGCCTCCCGAATCAACTTTCCATGCAGCGTATCGCCATTGGTCAGCACCAGCGTGTCCGTTTCCGGAGTGCTGTCGACTTCCGGCTTCTTGCCCTTGCCAGCGGCGTGCAGCCATAGCGGCGTAACAACCAGCAATGATGAAAGTACGAAGGCGAAATTGCGACTGCGCGGGAAAAGCCTCATCAGGGTACAGTCCTCCTTGCGGACTCATAGAACGATTAAATGAAAATAATGACTCTCGACCTGCGATGCGCTTTACAAGGGGCCGCGTTGCAGCCCGCTGGACTCATCCATAGAATTCCCGGACAATAAAACTATGCCGCTGACTCGCGAACAGGCCCTGGACTACTTCCGCTCCGACGACCTCATCGGCCTCGGGATGGAAGCCGACGCCGTCCGCAAGCGTCTGCACCCGGAAGGCGTCGTCACCTACATCATCGATCGCAATATCAACTATACGAATTTCTGCACCGAATATTGCACCTTCTGCGCCTTCTACCGCCCCCTCAAAGGCAAGCAGGCCTCTGAAGGCTACATCCTCGACTTCGAAACCATCTACGCCAAGATCGCCGAGACCCTCGAGATGGGCGGCACCGGCGTGCTCATGCAGGGCGGCTTGCATCCCGATCTCAAGATCGACTGGTTCGAGCGCCTCCTCCGCGGCATCAAGCAGCGCTTCCCATCCATCTGGCTCCACTGCTTCTCCGCTTCAGAAATCCTCGCCATCGCCGAGTACAGCGATCTCTCCGTGCGCGACACCATCATCCGCCTGCGCGACGCCGGCCTCGACTCCATCCCCGGCGGCGGCGCTGAAATCCTCGACGACGCTGTCCGCCATCGCATCGCCCGCCTCAAATGCGGCACAGACGACTGGGTTCTCGTCCATCGCACCGCCCATCAGCTCGGCATGCGTACCACCGCCACCATGATGTTCGGCGTCGACGAAACCCTCGACCAGCGCGTGAATCACTTCGAAGTCATCCGCCGCCTCCAGGAAGAAACCGGCGGATTCACCTCTTTCATCCCCTGGAGCTTCCAGCCGCATAACACCGCCCTCGGCGGACGCGGCTGGGACGAGGCCACCGCCGTCGACTACCTCAAAGTTCTGGCAATCTCCCGCCTCTATCTCGACAACATCGAAAACGTCCAGTCCAGCTGGGTCACCCAGGGACTCAAAGTCCTCCAGCTCGGCCTCCGCTTCGGAGGCAACGACGTAGGCTCCGTCATGCTCGAAGAAAACGTAGTCCGCGCCGCCGGAACCTCGAACTGCACCACTGAAGAAGAACTCCGCCGCATCATCCGCGACGCAGGCTTCCAGCCCCGCCAACGCGACACCCTCTACCGGACGATGTTCCTCAACTAGACCGCAACGACCGAGGCTACCAGATCCTGGACAGCCCGCGAATCTTCGAAGCAATCAGCCCGCACCGACAGCCGTCGTCAGTGTTAGTGCACAAAGGGTGAGGAATATCTGGGACGGTCTCCAGACAGTACGCCCGCAGGCTAAGCCGCCGGCATGGGTCGCAAGGACCGTCTGCGGAGTGAAGAACCCGAACTTCTCCAACGACACCCGAGCGTCGCCACTCCATGAGGTTTCCGGCGACTGCCTGCTCTTTGAATAGGTTTTGTATCGCTCCTTTTAGCGAAATCCGGTAGGGCCATTCAAAATTTGGGCGTGCGAACCATCGTGGATCGTGAGTGCATTGCAGAGCCACCATCATCGCCGCCACGATGCGCAGCTCGCGTCGGCGCTGATCATCGCAGAAGGCCAAGCATCTCGCGTCTTCCGTGAGAATCTCCCGAATCGCCTCTTCATCGAGATCCGCAATGAGGCCGGATCCGGCACGGGGATAAATCGTCCTGTGAAGAGCAAGAGCGTGCTCTGCGTCACCTGCCTCAAGTAACGTGCGCATCTGCGCTTGCTGTTGAGGCGTGAACCTAGCCATAGACTCCTTGGAGACGTCCGAGGACGATCCATTCTGTGCCGTTCAGCTCAGGTCTCGAAGTCGGATCTCCTCCCATTGCTGTTGAGCAAGCGAACGAAGGCGCTCCGAGCGACCCTCAGCGGTAAGATAGAGCTTCCTCAGTGCCTCGTACTTGACCTCTTCGAGAGATTCCGACCGACAATCGCTACCAGCCCGTTCGCAGCCCTTCCAAAGGCTCGCGACCCACGCATCGACCCCCGGCTGGACTGTGATTTCAAATCGGGCCCCCAGTTCCACTTTGTCAAAAAAGGCGCAATAGGCACGCCCACCCATATGGAGGAGCTCAGCTGCGGCATGGGGATCCACGAAAACGCGCCTCGGTCGAGGAGGTTCTGTAGACCGAGTCACGTCCTTATCGTCCAGGATCTTCCAGCCGCTCGCCGCGTTTTCCAAATAGCCAGCGATCGAGTCGTCGTCCCGTCTTTGTACACAGAGACAGCCGAGGCGATAATTGACACAACAATTCGCCAGAATGTACGGCAAGCTCTCGGGCATAATCGTTTTGAGCACCTCAGTGAGAAGATATGTCGGAAGCTAATGACGCCACAACCGCGGGCAAGGGATGCGAGCGGCGCATTTCGGCCGAGCAGTCAGGTGAAGAGCGCACCCGTCTTGACCCTCCAAGCGCGGATTCCTATACGAGAGGAATTGGCAATCACGTTGTCCTGCCAGAGCTTGCGGACCTAGCTGAAATCTACACTCCCGAGCGCAAGGCCGAGTTCCTCCTCAACAACTCGATCACCAAAGAAGATTATGACGAGGCTTGCCGTTCGATACGCGAAGATTTCGGGCTTGATCCCAAGACAATCCCATTTACAGATCCGAATATGCGCGATGGTCTGATGACGAACGCTGAGTTTGACGAACTCGTGGAGCGCTCAAGACTCCGGGCCGAGGATCGCCAGAAAGACGGCTGACCACCCAGACCTCACTCCAGATCGATCTCCCCAGTCAGAACATGCGCCCGCAGCCGATACTCCCCATTCACCGTGGTTTTCGTAAAGCTCCGAAAGAACCCACCCTTATCCACTCCCCACGCCGAAGCATTCACGTCGCCGATGTCCACCGACGCGTCCACCGACTTGTAGCTCCCGCCGCCGGCCGTGGCGATCGTAATCTGGCCCGCATATAAATCGATGTCCTTATCGCCCGCGATATCCCCGACCTTTACCTCGCCTGCGCCCATGTGAAATCTCAGGTTCGTCTTCCGCGGCACTTCGATGCGAATATGCAGGTTTCCATTTCTGATGGCCTCTCCCGTCACTTTCAGCCGCCCATACTCCGGCGTTCCCGAGAATCGCAGCTCGATATACGGCGCGTACTCCTCGCGGTCGACGGTGCACGAGACGCGGATCACTTCCGTATCGGTGCCGACCACCTCTACCCCTGCCGGCCGCGATGTGATCACCAACGCCGCCCTCGATCGCAGCGGAGCCTCGATCGGATGCCCGCAGTCGCCCACAGTCTCCGCAAATCCTGCCACATTGCAAACGAAGAGAGCCGCAGCCGCGCCAGCGCATAGCAGTCTCATGCCAATCCCCCGTCAATTCCTACGACACCAGCCCTCCAAAGGTTCCCCACTTCGCAAAGCCAGGCCATATTTCCACTACAGCCCTCCTCGATCAACGCCCTCCGCGCGCCCGCACAGCCAAACCCCAAACACCTTAGCCGGGGCCCTCACTCACCCAGGCAGACAACGATTAACCTCAATTTAACCTCCCAGCTACCGTGAAAGCTCTTTCCGACCCCACCCGCCTCAAGCCCATCGATAAAAAAGACGGCCTCCTCCAGGTCATCGTCGAAACTCCCGCCGGCAGCCGCAATAAATTTGCTTTCGATCCCGACCAGGGCATCTTCTCGCTCAAGAAAGTCCTCCCCGCCGGCATGGTCTTCCCCTACGACTTTGGCTTCCTCCCCCAGACCATCGCGCCCGACGGCGATCCCATCGACGTTCTCCTCCTCATGGACGAGCCCGCCTTCCCCGGAATCTCAGTCCGCGCCCGCCTCATCGGAGTCATCGAAGGCGAACAACTCGACGGAAAAAAGAAAATCCGCAACGACCGCCTCATCGCTATCGCCGACGCGAACCACATGTACGCGAACATCCGCAAGCTCAAAGATCTCCCCGGCAAGTGGATCAGGGAGCTCCAGGACTTCTTCGTCAACTACCACTCGCTCGAAGGCAAGAAATATCGCCTGCTCGGCTGCAAAGGAGCCGACGCCGCTCTCCGTCTTGTGAAGGACGCCCACAAAAAGTCATGAAGAAGTCATGAACGACCTGCTCATTCGCTTCCTCGTCGGCGGTGCCATCGTCAGCCTCTTCGCCATGCTGGGCGATGTCCTGCGCCCCAAGAGCTTCGCGGGCCTTTTCGCGGCAGCGCCCTCCGTCGCGCTCGCCACTGTGAGTCTCACCATCCACAAAGAAGGCAAAGCCTTCGCGGCCCTCGAAGCGAAGACGATGATCTTCGGCGCTCTCGCATTTTTGCTGTATGCAGCCCTGGCCAGCCTGATCCTGCGGCGAGGCAAGCTCAGTGCGCTTTCTACGGCGCTCGTCCTTATGCCCGTCTGGTTCGGGGTTTCGTTCGGCCTGCTGGCCGTCGTCGGTGGGAGATTCTAACGTGGTCGAGATCAAATTCTCCGGCACGAAGGAAACCAAGCCGCACCAGTACCTCGTGCGCTTCCTTTTCGGCGGAGCGGCGACGGTGCTGGCTGGCCTCGTCGCAAAGCGCTTCGGCCCCGGCCTCGGCGGCCTCTTCCTTGCCTTTCCCGCAATCTTCCCGGCCAGCGTCACGCTCATCGAGAGCCACGAGAAGGAACGCAAAGGGGAACTGGGCTACGACGGAACCCACCGCGGCCGCATGGCCGCCAGCATCGACTCCGCTGGTGCCGCCCTCGGCAGCATCGGCCTCCTCGGATTCGCCTTTGTCCTGTGGCGTTTCCTGCCCAGTCAGAATCCGTGGCTCGTTGTCCCGGTCGCCACCATCGTCTGGACCATCATTGCCGGCTCATTGTGGGAGCTCCGCAAAAACCGCCTCTTCGGCCGCCATCCCCGCCGCTCCGCCTCGCATCATCCCTCGGCACGCAGCGCCCGCTGAGCATCAGTTACCGGCTACAGGCTACCGGCTGCTCTTCAGCCGCTCCACCACCACCGGGGCCAGTTGCGAAACATTCCCCGCGCCCAGCGTCAGAATCGCATCTCCCTCGCGCGCCCGTTGGAGCGCCCGCCCAATCGCCTCATCCGATGAAGAGGCATACTCCACATCCCCGCAGTGAATCGCCTTCACCAGCGCCTGCGCAGTGATTCCCGCAATCGGCTCCTCGCTGGCCGCGTAAATATCCAGCACCTCCACCGACGCGGCATCGTCGAAGGCATGGACAAACTCCTCCATCAGATCGCGCGTTCGCGTGTATCTGTGCGGCTGGAAGATCACATGTACCCCGCCGTACCCACATTCCTTCGCCGCCCGCAGCGTCGCCCGAATCTCCGTCGGATGGTGCCCGTAGTCGTCCACCACCGTCACGCCGCGCACGCAGCCCTTCACTTGAAAACGCCGATCGACGCCGCGAAACGACTTCAGCCCGCTGGCAATCGCCTCCGGCGCGATCTCCAGCTGCGCACCAATTGCAACCGCCGCTGTTGCATTTAACACGTTGTGAATCCCCGGCACATGCAGCTCCAGCGGACCATACACCTCGCCACCAGCCGCAACCTCAAACCGCGTCCCGCAGACGCGCTCGCCCGTCCCCGTCTGCTCCGGTCCCGTCTGTTCCGTCACTGGCAACGCAGGCAGCAGCCGCAACACAAAATCCGCGCTCGACGAAGCCCCATAAGTAAACACCCGCCGCCGCACCCGCGGCAGAATTCCCGCCAGCAGCGCATCGTCCGCGCACGCAACGCACGCCCCGTAAAACGGAACCCGCTCCATGAACTCAACGAATGCGTCCTCCACATCCGCCATGTCCCGATAGCAGTCCATGTGCTCACGATCCAGATTCGTCACAATCGCCAGAATCGGTGACAGCCTCAAAAACGAGCGGTCGCTCTCATCCGCCTCGGCCACCAGATACTGCGACTGCCCCAGCCGGGCGTTCGATCCCATCGCATCCACGCGCCCGCCCACCACCACCGTCGGGTCCAGGCCCCCCGCAGTCAGCACCGACGCCACCATCGAAGTTGTCGTCGTCTTCCCATGCATGCCCGCGACCGCGATGCCGTACTTCAGCCGCATCAACTCCGCCAGCATCTCGGCGCGCTGGATCACCGGAATCTTCCGCGCCCGCGCCTCAATGACTTCTGGATTGCCCTCATGCACCGCGGAACTGACCACCACCACGCTCGCGCCCACAACATTGGCAGCCGCATGTCCCTCGAAGACCGTCGCGCCCAGCGTCGCCAGCCGCTCCGTCACCGCCGAGCGCCGCAGGTCCGACCCGCTCACCGGGTAGCGCAGGTTCAGCAGGATCTCCGCAATCCCGCTCATGCCGATCCCGCCAATCCCGATGAAATGAACCCGCTGCGCCTTAGCGAACATAGGAGAAGTAAATCAGATTTACGGAAACTCAAGTCTCGGGCGAACGACGGGAGGGAAGGGAACTGAACCTGCACACGCGGCTCCCTGTTGCCTGTTGCCTATTCCCTGCTTTCAGGCATTGTATGCAGCACCAGGTCCTTCTGGTTGATGAACCCCACCACCACATCGAACTGCTTTCGCGCCTCCCAGTCCTTCTGGGTAATAGGGAAATGAAAAATCATCTGTCCCTCGATCTCCTGCCCAGGCGTCATCGTGATGTCGCGCGGCACAGCCTTCTTCTCCTGCCCTGCCAGCGCCGGATACGCAACAAAAACTTTCTGAAAGTCGGGCCCGCTGGCTGCCACACTGCGCTCGACGTCCCCATTCGGCAGCGTCACATCGCCATACATATCGTGCAGGAACAGCGGCAGCTTCGTCGTGCTCTTGACCTTTACGTCCACGATCACGATCACTTCATCGTAGATATTCGCCCCGCCGTTCACGCCGCCCAGCCCTGAACCCGTCGACAGCTCGCGATGGATCGGGTACGCCGACACCGAAATCACCTGGCCCGCGTGCACTGGACCGTGGTTGTTGAACCAGACATACGCCGCAATGCAGCACACCACGATGATGGTCGCGGCCACGCCTGTAGCCAATGGATGATTGCCGGCTTCATTTCTGTCGGTCATATTGCTCGCATTCTAACGGAGTCGTTTCCTGTTTCGTCTCGGCGCTCAAGCGACGAGGCTTGACGGCTTGCAAAGATCCTTCCTCGCTCCCGTGCACCGAGCCCGGGCGCGAGTTTACATCTCGCAGAAACACGCTGTTTGGGGCAAGGCTTCACAACTTGCGAAAAAAACAAGCCAAACAGCCCGCCCCACACCCAAACCCAGCGACGGCCAGGTTCACCCTTCTACAGCGGCTTTTCCCCCTCGCGCCGTAACCCCTCCTCAGTGATCGGGCTTCCGACCCTGAGCTAACGTGCTCAACCCGCATCTTTCACGGCAGCCGCGGCCGCAGCGCCGCCAGAAATTCCGCCGCCCCCAGCGTGTTCAGCACATCCTGCTTGCACAGCCACGCTCGCCGCAATTGCCGGATCCCGTATCGCATCTTCGCAAGATGACTCGTATGATGCGCGTCCGTGTTGATCGCGATGCGGCAGCCCAGCTCTTTTGCCAGCCGCAGATCGCGATCGCACAAATCCAGCCGGTCGGGATACGCATTATGTTCGACCGCCACGCCAACGTCCGCTGCGCGCTTCAGCACAACGCCCAGATCCATCTGGTAAGGCTCCCGCCGCAACAGTAATCGTCCCGTCGGGTGCCCCAGAATCCGCACATAAGGGTTCTCAATCGCCCGCACCATTCGCTCCGTCATCTGCTCCGCCGGCATATTGAACAGCGAATGCACGCTGGCAATCACCACATCCATTTGCGCCAGCACCTCGTCGGACAAATCCAGAGCGCCGTCTGCCAAAATGTCCACTTCAATCCCCGCAAGCACCCGAATCTTCCCCTCCGTCTCAGCGTCCACGGTCCGAATCCGCCGAATATGCTCCACCGCCCGCACATCGTCGAGCCCCATTGTCATCGCCAGATTCTTCGAGTGGTCCGTGATCGCGATGTACTCATACCCCTGCGCGATCCCCGCCTCCGCCATCTCCCGGATTGTGTTCTTCCCATCCGTCTCTACCGTGTGCATGTGCACGTCGCCGCGAATATCGCTTTCCTCAATCAGCACCGGCAGCCGATGCTCCTCCGCCGCCTCAATCTCTCCGTTGTTCTCCCGCAGCTCCGGCGGAATCCAGTCCAGCCCCAGCGCCTCGTAAATCTCCTCTTCCGTCGCTCCGGCTACGAACGACCCATCCTCCACCAGCGCCAGCGCATACTCGCTCAGCGTGTATCCCCGCTTCAGCGCCCGCTGCCGAATCGAGACGTTATGCATCTTTGATCCCGTGAAGTACTGCAGCGCCGCCCCATACGACCCCACCGGCAACAGCCGCACATCCACCTGCAATCCGCTTCGCAACCGGAAACTAACCTTGTTCTGCCCTTTGGCGAGCAGCGTATTGAGCGCAGGATAATTCGCGACATACTCCACCGCCGCGCCCACGCAATCCTCCGCGCACGCCGGCCCCGTCGCCAGAATGTCCAGATCGCCGACCGTATCGCGTCCCCGCCGCAGCGATCCCGCCGGCAGGATCGTTTCAACCCCCGGAAACCCTCTCAGATAAGCGATCAGCTTTTCCGCCGCCGTCTCCGCGTCGTCCAGCAGAAAACGGCTGCTGTTCTGCTTGAAATCCTCGATCCCCTTGCGCAGCTTTTCGATCAGCTTCTCGCCGAAACGCGGCAGCCCCTCCAGCCGTCCCTCGGCAATCGCCTTTTCGAGCTCCTCCACCGAGCCCACCTGCACCGCATCCCACAGCAGCGCCACCGTCTTAGGACCCATCCCCGGCAGCCGCAGCAACTCCAGCATCGTCGGGCGATACTTCACCAGCAGCTCTTCGCGCAGCGGCACCGTCCCCGCCCGCTCGATCTCCTGAATATTCGCCGCCATCCCCTTGCCGATGCCGGGAATCTCCTGCAATTTCTTAGGATCATTTGCGATCGTGCTTAGCTGGATGGTCGAAGACTCGACCGCCTCCGCCGCCCGCCGGTAAGACCGGATGCGAAACGGATCGCCCGCACTAATCTCCAGCAGATCCGCCGTGTCCGCCAGCAACTGTGCTATCGAGCGATTATCCATCGCTGTCGATTACATCAGAAAACGCAATCCCAGGCGCACCGCCTCGCTAAATAGGCGACCACCATTTTCCGCGGTAAAGAACACAAATCGCGCCGCTTCAACGAAACGCGTCAGGGCACGAGTTCACAGGCTGCGGGAAAAATTAGCTTCGTACCAAGGGCCGACCACGCTGGTCCTTCGTGCCAAACCCGCGCAATTCGCTACCCGAAACCCCAAATGCCCTGGCCAGGTTCACCCCACAGCAAGAACCAAACTCTGCTGTCATCCGATCGTCAATACGACTTAATCCTGTGTTTCAGCCCGAAAGTACCGTCCTGGGGCCATTTTGAAAAAGCACAGTTTCAATCTCCGCCCCATCGCGCCCTTTTCCGCAAGCTCTTCGCTCGCGCCGCAAACGCAAAATAAAATGCGCGCTTCACCCTTGAGAATCCACCGCAGGAACCGCACAGATCCCCGCGCCCGCAAACGCACTGCAGTAACACCTGCGCATCGCCGACTGTCGGAGAGGAGAATAGGTTCGCGCCTTACGCAGCGTCGGCGGCATCGCGAGCCCGTATCACCTGGTCCGCCTGGGGCCCCTTCTGGCCCTGCACGATGTCGAATTCCACATCGTCGCCTTCCTTGAGACTCTTATATCCATCCACCTGGATCGCGCTGTAGTGAACGAACACATCGGGTCCGTCGTCCCGGCCGATAAACCCGTACCCTTTGGCGTTGTTAAACCACTTCACTTTGCCTCTGTACTGAGCCACGTGCGCGAACCTTTCATGAAGCAGTGTGGTTGGGGATTCCAACCTGCTCTGATAAAGACGCCTCGCTCTCAGCTTTGGTTTTCCAGGCCGTGACAGGAAACCCACTCAGTTCTTCTTCCGCCCTCCCATTCGCGCGTAATACATCACTGAAATCAGTGTCTTTCCGTCCAGAATCTTCCCCGCGGCAATCAACTTTAGTAACTCCGAAAGCGGCACAAATTGCAGCTCGAACGTCTCATCCTCCTCCGGCTGCGCCTTCCCCGGCGTCAAACCCTCCGCCAGAAAAACCTGCATCCATTCCCCTAAAAATCCGGGACTTGCGAAGTACCTCACCAGCTTTGTCCACTTCTTCGCCCGGTACCCTGTCTCCTCCAGCAACTCCCGTTTCGCACCCTCCAGGTGGTCCTCGCCTTCCTCCATCTTGCCCGCCGGCACCTCGTACATGTATTGCTGCGCCGCATGACGAAACTGCCGCTCGATCAGCACCAGAGGATTTTTCCTGCTCTTCGAGTCGTCAATCGCCAGGATCACCGCCGACCCGTTATGCCGGATCACATCCCGCCGGACCTTCTTTCCCGTCGGCTCCTCAATTTCCTCCGTCAGCACGCGAAACAGCGGCCCGTCATACGCCACCTTAGACGCCAACACTTTCGCAGGACCCCCCGGCCTGATCTTCAGCTTCTTCACCACCGGCACCGCATGGGTATCCTTCTTAGCCGCCCCGTCTTTCTTCTTCTTCCTCTTCTTCGCCATGCATCTCCTCGCTCTTTTCTTACGGTACCATCCGGGCGGAGACCTCCCTCATGATCGTCAGCAGTGCGCACGCGAACCCCCGAAGTGTCCCCTCTCTGCGACCTCCGTGCTCTCTGTGGTTAAGGCAGGCGTGGCCCCTTCAAGCCCGTCGTTGGCTTGAGTGGGCGCAGCTCGGCATCGATACCGCCCGAGATTTGCCAGAACAAAGTCCCGATGGCGGCGTGCGCTCTTCCCGCCTATCCCGAGAAGAGCACGGTCTCACAGCTTGCGGAAAACTCCTCGCGTTCCTCCCGGCCGTTCACGCAGGGTCCTGCGCTGCTGGAGCGTCGCCTGAAGTGTGATGTATGCGCACCGCGGCAGCTGAACCGGAAACGTCCACGACTCTCAGCCCGCCAAATCGCTCTGTATGGATCCGGCTCATACACCACATGCAACCCAGCCCTCACGCAACCCAGCCCACCCAACCCAGCTCGACTAACCCAACCCCAACCCCGGAAAAGGCCAGGTTCACCCCATAGCAAGAAGCAAACTCCCCTGCCGCCCGAACCGTCAACGCG
>Ga0182018_10004496_pt1 | contig 11686 bp, 9 predicted proteins | sample 812P2MmetaG_FD_120490 | JGI IMG/M metagenome (GOLD analysis project Ga0182018, IMG submission 120490) | Permafrost microbial communities from Stordalen Mire, Sweden - 812P2M metaG | ecosystem: Environmental > Terrestrial > Soil > Wetlands > Permafrost | place: Sweden: Stordalen | collected...
TAGATTGCCGGGTCGGGCTTGGCCATTCTGAGTTGATAGCTCCAGACCAGCACATCGAACCGAGACAGCCAATCGAAGGTGCGCTCCATGTTGGCCAGAACGTTGTCGCCCATGTTGGAGAGGATCGCGGTCTTGATCCCTCGCTGCTTCAGCTCGAGCTGCCAGGCGAGCATCGCGGGGTTCTGGGTGGTCCACATCCGCGCATCCCAGAGGTTCAGCTCCTCAGCCAGTCCGGGCTTGTCGGGGATGCCAGCACTCCGCATTAACTTCTGCCAGAACTCGAGGCCTGTGAACTTGCCTTCGTCGTAAGCGTGCCGGTCGGCCCAGTAGAGGTTCTCAAAACGCTCCTGCGGCAGCCCTGTGAGGCGCAGCAACATCGCACACGCTTCAGGCTGGCGCGGTCCGGTCAGTACCATTCCGTAGTCAAAGACAACCGCACGCAGGCTCAAGGCTTCTCCTAAGAGCGGAACCAGAGTAACCCTGTCTTTACCACTTGCTTGGAGGGTCGCCGCTCCCCTGATGGTCGCGTCGACTTGAATGCTCCGGTTTCGGGATACATCTACTCTGGTTCCGCTGTAGTCCGTCTGACGGGTTGCCGCCCGTGTATGGTGGAAAAGGCGGCTTCATCTATTGTGCATGAGCCCCATCCGGCGCTTGAAACATTCGCCGGAAGCGACGGACATGGAAGAGGTTATGCGTTTTTCGCTGCGAACCGGCTGGAACACCGAGGAAAGCGATCTGGCTCGAGCGCATCGATGCCGGGTGGAGGCAGGGCTGCCTCTGGCCGACCTGACCGCATCAAATCCGACCCGGTGTGGATTTGAGTACCCGAGTGATCTTTTGAAGGCGCTCACCCCGGCGCAGGCGCTCGACTACGACCCACAGCCACGCGGCCTGCTCGCGGCACGCGAAGCCGTTTGCGCCTACTACTATGACCAGGGGGTTTCGGTCGACCCGGCCCAGATCGTACTCACAACCAGCACGAGCGAGGCCTACAGCTACCTGTTTCGGCTGGTCTGCGATCCCGGTTCCGAGATTCTGGTGCCGCAGCCCGGCTACCCGCTCTTTGACTACCTGGCCGTCCTTGACGATGTTCGAGTACGACCCGCTCCGCTGGTCTACGACCAGGGCTGGCAGATCGATCCCGAGGGCTTTCGGCGCGCAATCACTGCGCAAACCCGCGCGATCGTCGTGGTGCACCCCAACAACCCCACCGGCCACTTCACCAAACCGTGGGAGGCGGTGGAACTGGCGCGTCTCTGCCGCGAATTTGAGCTCTCACTCATCGTGGACGAGGTCTTTTTGGATTACAGCTTTGGTCAACGGAGCGCGAGCTTTGCAGCCGACGACCTTGCCCCGACGCTTTCTGATGTGCCCGTCTTCGTCGTCAGCGGCCTCAGCAAGATCGCCGGGCTGCCGCAGATGAAGGCCGCGTGGATTGTCGCGAAGGGCCCCGAGCATAAAGCCGCGCTCGACAGGCTCGAAGTTATTGCAGACACATTTCTGTCGATGAATGCGCCGGTCCAGTGGGCTCTGCCTCGCTGGCTTGAGGGTAGGGAGGCAATCCAAGGACAGATCCGCGCACGCACCGCCGCCAACCTCGCCGAGCTCGATCGCCAGCTTACCGTGCTGCCAGTGATAAGTCGCCTCGATGTCGAGGGGGGCTGGTACGCCATCCTGCGCATCCCCGCGCTCCGCCCCGACGAAGAGACCGTTCTGGCGCTGCTCGAAGCGGGGGTCTGGGTCCATCCAGGGTACTTTTTCGGATTGCCAGAGGCAGGATGGCTGGTGGTGAGCCTGCTTGGCCCGGAACGGGAATTCAGTACTGGGGTAACCGCCTTGATCGAATCTTTGGGAATGAATCAAGGGGGTAATCTTACCGAGTCTGCGATTTAAGTTATGCTTGAGGTATCTGCTGTAATTAGCTGATATTAATAAGTTAATACATCCGAATTTGGCGATTTTCACAACTGTGGAAATCTAGTGTTGCAAGAACGGATTGCTCCGCCGCTCGGCACCGATGCTTGACGCGGGGCCATGTCCTGGGACCACTTTCGTTTCGTCCGGCAGGGAAAGCAATCGGGTCTGGATGGACTCGATGATCTGCTCGTAGTCGCCGCCGGGCAGGTCGGTGCGCCCGATGCTCCCGGCAAAGAGCGTGTCCCCGGCAACGAGCAGCTTGAGCGGCGCGAAGTGGAGGCTGACGGAACCCTGCGTGTGCCCGGGCGTGTGCAGGACCTGGGCCGGATAGCTGCTGAGCCCCACAATCATGCCGTCTGCAAGGCTCTCGTCGGGCGGCGCCGTCTCGGGTTTTTCGACCCCCAGCCAGTCGGCCTGCTCCTGCATGATCGCCAGTTGCTCCAGGTCGCCTTCGTTCAGGTAGATGGGTGCGCCGGTTAGCCGCTTCAGCTTCAGCGCGCCGCCCACGTGGTCGATGTGGCCGTGGGTCACCAGAATCTGCTTGAGCTTGAGCCCATGCGCGGCGAGATGCTCCTGGATGCGGCCGACTTCCTCGCCGGGATCGATGACGATTGCCTCGCCCGTCTGCTCGTCGCCGAGGATTGTGCAGTTGCATTGAAGCGGGCCCACCGGAAACGTCTCGAGGATCATGGTTTGATTTTAGATCGTTCTCGGATGCCTCAACACGCGACCAGCGACCGGTCGGCTTCAACCTGCTCGCTCGCGTGACGGACGGCTGGCTTGCGAAATGTGAGCGCGTAGAACATGTCGAGCTTCAAGGGTTCGAGACGGATTTCCTCCATCTCAGGAGGGATCAGATCGATGGGCGCACTGACCGCTTCCTTCCGACCCTTGAAATAGCCTCCCAGCCCTTTTTCGTAGACTTCCTTCACATGTTTTTCGGTTTCATCGGCGATGAGTATCAGGCTGCCCGGCTTGGCAACGCGAATCATCTCGCGGATGGCTTTGGCGCGGTCGTTGAAGAAGTTGATTCCGCCCACGTGGAAGACAACGTCGAAGCTGTTGTCGGCATAGGGCAGGCTCTCGGCGTTGCAAAGATACAGATCTGCGTCCATCTTCCAGCCGCGCAGATTGGCCTGGCACTGGGCCAGCATTTCGGGAGAGAGATCGAGCCCGGAAAGCTTCGCATCGCTGAGCAGATAGCGGAAGTTGAGCCCCGTGCCCACCGATGTTTCCAGCACCGAATCGCCGGGTTTGACTTCGAGCAGGCGCATATAGCTCAGGAAGTAATCTTTCAGATCGAAGCCTTTGAGCGGGCTGTAGACGCGTTGGATATCGTTGTAGAAGCCGCCAACGATGTCATAAAGGCGGTTGTATTTGCCGTTGTCGCCGGTCAGGTCTTTCGGCTTCAGGAATGCCGGAATTCCATTGCGCACCGGGAAACGCTCCCCAGACGCGCTGGCCAGCGCTTCCCGGCCATTTTCGCTGACAACCTGCAGCGGCTCTCGGGTGAACGGGCTGCGCAAGCGTGCAACGGCTTCGGGCCGTTCAGCCCAGGTTGCCTGCCGAACGGGGCGAAAGAGAGCCCAGATCGCAAGCAGGAGGAACAGGGCAAGGCAGGTTGGGCCAACATCGCTGAAGGGCAGGTTTTGTGGAATCGCCGATGCGCCGAAATGACGCATGACACTGAAGGCGGCAGCGACCGCGACGCCCGCGCCAAAGACATAGACCGTGAAGCGCGATTCGCGATTCCACAACCAGACAACCACCGCCGCGAACCAGAGAATGAGCAATGTTTGCACGCTGGCCGCGGAGGCCGCATGGATGTGCAGTTGGAGCGCGAGCCAGGGCACCGCCGCGCCCGCGAGCGGGAGGCTAAGCGTGGCCAGAAATCCCGGCATGCGCGGGCTGACCAAGCGATGGAAGGTGAAAGGCAGAGTGCCGAGCGCAGTGGCGAGCAGCAGCCAGCCCAGGTATTCGATGGCTGGAACGGATCCGGCCAGAGGAATCCTCCGCCAGCCGAAGATGAGGGCGAAGACGAGGTTGATGGCCATGGCCCACAGGAACCCCCGACGGGGCCTCTGGGTCAAAATGAACCACGCGCCCATGATGGGACCGGTGAGCGCCCCGATAATTGGAAGAAAGAAGCCAAGAAAAAATGTGCTGACGACTGCCCAGGCAATGATCTGCGCCTTGCGGTCGAAACGAACAGTAGTAGCCATGATGTGTGTCTCCTTTTCGTGCTTGAAAGACGCTGGCAATACGGGCTGAAGACCTTGCCGATTCGAGGTCAGGACTGGTCGGCGAGGGGTTGGTTTTCCGGGGAGGCCCTATGTTGACTCTCAGGCGAAGCTTGGGGCGACGGCGCTGCTTCGGAAGCGGTGAGCGCGGCCAGGGCGGAGTCGCTCCACGCGAGCGCAGCCCGCAACTGTCCGAGACCGTACTGCAACGTCAGCATCCAGTAGGGGAATCCGGGCTGTTGAGCGTTATAGGAGTGGGCCAGCTGCTCAAGCTGGAGCAGCTCATTGAGAAAACGGCGGCTCTTCTGTTGGAACTCCCGAATGTGGCCGACCGAGATGCCGGGCGCTGCCTGATTGCCGAAAAAGAGCTTCAACAGGAACTCGTCGCGGGGCGGATCGTCGCGAAAGGGAACGGCGAGCCATGTTCTGAGGCATTCGCGTCCGGCCGGAGTGATGGAGTAGGAGCGGCGCACCCTGCTCCCAGTGTCCGAGCCCTCGGAGACGACGAGGCTTTCGGCCACCAGGCGCTTCAGCGTCGGATAGAGCTGCCCATAGCTCTCGCCCCAGAAGAAGCCGACGGTCTGTTCGATTGTTTTGCGGATTTCGTAGCCGGATTGGTGGTCGTGGATGGCAAGAATGCCAAGGACGACATAGGCGGTTCGCTTGTGTTCCATATAGCTAAAAGATATATCTGAAAGATATATATGTCAAGAGGTCATGCTAGGATTTCGGCGAATTTCCTGTGGATTGCGGGCGGGAGGCGCAAAAACACCGCAGGAAACGGCAGGCCGCGTGGGTCGCCGGTCGGGTGCGAGGGTTCCCTTAAATTGAGGTCTTTAAGCTACTTGCCCGACTTGGCGGGAGCCGAAGCCGGCGTCGTGCCCTGCAGCACGGAGTGCGAGCCGTTTGAACGAACGAAGAGAATCGTCAGGCTGATCGAAGTGAGCATGAAGATCACGGCCGACCAGGTGGTTAGGCGGGTGAGCACGTTTGCCGCAGCGCGGGGGCCGAAGGCGGTTTGCGAGCCCTGCCCGCCAAAAGCGCCGGCGAGATCGGCCGAACGGCCCTGCTGCAGCAGAACCACGCCGATTAGAAACAGGCACACGATTACATGGAGGGCGACGACGAAGTAGACGAGAAACTGCATGCTTTTAACTGCTTTCCACGCACGCTTCCAACGGAAGCGGAAGGATTTTTGGTGCGGAGGAGGGGACTTGAACCCCTATGCCTCGCGGCGTCAGCACCTCAAGCTGGTGTGTCTGCCAATTTCACCACCTCCGCACTTGGGGTGAACTCAATGAGTATACCAAAACCTTATGCTGCTGATGGACGACGCGTCGGCGGGACGGCGATTCAGCGAGTCAGCAAGCCGGCAAGTTAGCGGGTCGGCGTGGCTGCGTCTTGATACATGCGGACAAATGGGGCGTGGAATGTGCAGGCATGGGAGCACGATTTTGGGCCGAGGGTTTCTGGAGGCCGATTGGTAGACGTACATGCGGACGATTGCGAGGTGTTCGCGGGGTGGTATGTGGGCGAAGTCGATCAAACGTCGGCGAAAATGATGGTCGTTTGCGCATTAATTGGTGGCAAAGCGGTAGAAGAGAAAAGGCAATAGGCAACAGGCAATAGCCGATGGGCGAGGGGTGCCGGAGGGTTGCGGCCGGACTTGCCGAAATGGGGGAAAGATGGCGAAAGTTGCTGGTGAAACTCAGAAAGCGCGAAGCGCGCGCGGAGCAAAGGCGCCCGCGGCGCGCAAGGCGAAGCGGGGAACGGGAACCGGGCAGGGAACGAGACCGGGGCGTGGCACGGGAACAAAGAAAGGGGGCACGCCTGAGGAGCTGAGCGGAAGTACTGCGGAGGGCGGTGCCGAGTGCCTGAAGGAGGCAGTCGACCGGGAGCTGAAGGTTAGCTTTGACAAGCTGGCGAAACTGCTGGTCAAAAAGGCCGGCACAGGCCACCTCAAGACCGTACAGCTGGTGGTGAGCCTTGCGGAGCAGCATGAGGCAAAGGAGCCGGATCACGGTCCGGTGCGAAGCCAGGCGGCCATCTGGGCTGCGGAGCCGCCGTGGGTTGATCCGCCGGATTTGGTTGATCCGCCAATGTGGGTTGATCCGGAGCAGGAGAAATTGAAGGGTGAGGAGTGTGGAATGGAGCGAGGCGGCAGGACAGCAAGTGAGCTGCCTCCCTCCGAGCCGGATTAACAGGGCGGCGCGGAAGCGCGAACGGTTGGGAGCGCGGCCCGTGAACCGCACCGGGCCGGTCCTCCGCTTCACGCCCTGGCAAGCTAGAACGGGGCACCCTCATTTTGGTTGGGGTGGGCAGGCCGCCCATTGAACCGTGACGGCACTCTGGCGGCTCGGGAACGTCCCGTCTGTCCCCGGTTTCCCCAGTAAGCTCTGCTCGCATCTTCGCTAACTGCGCTTTTGCCACTAATCCTCTTGTGGATTTCCGGCTTCCGCGTTGCCCTCTGCGGCTTCGGTTTCCATTTCAGCATCCACAAAATCGACTGCTGCGATCATAGCGGCACGCTTAATGTACCAGCGATAGCGACGAGTAGGTCGGACAGAGGCCAAACTTGGCGTGATGTCTCCAAAAACCTCATCGTCAAAGCCAACGGAGACGAGGTCGATAATCGTTGTGACCTTCTTCAGTGCCAACTCTTCCGGTATCTCTTTACTCATCAGGACAGCAACCACGTCAACCGCCCAGCCGTGAGGCAATCTTGAACGAAACGTCTCGTATGCCTGATATAGCTGCGCGCGAGAGACTTTCGAACCGGCTTTGGATTCCAACAGTACGATTCGCTGCTGCGTAATTACCCGGTACACACTATCAATTTCGCAACTGCTTCCCCTAAGCGGGTTGCGTATCATCTTGACGTTGCTTTGAAGGTGGTCGACCCTCAATCCGCCTAGCAGTTTTTGGAGGAATTTGCCCTCATCGGCATACTTCAATCCGACCTGCTCTTGCTTTGAGTTCTTCTTGTCTGACTCAGTTTCTTCTTCGATTTCTGCCAAATACTTAATGGTGCGGTCCCTGCGGCCCCTCGCCGTGATTAGTATTGCAGCCTCCCGGAATTTGGAAATCAAATCTCGCGCCCGCCATTGATTAATCGCGGTCAGCCGGTGAGCTTCAAGAGCTTCCTGCAAGAAAGTTATGATTGAAGATGCAGTCTCACCGTTCGGGTTATCCAGCTGTAATTGCGGTTGACCCTCCGGGATGGAGGCGAGAACTGCATCTAGTTGATCCCTGATACGAGCCGTTGTGAAGACTGTTGCTAAAGATTCCCAAGTGTCGGTGGCTATCGCACCATCGAGTTCTTCGACAGTCATATCCGGCTCAGATTCAGCTAGAAAACGGGGCGCGGCGCACACCGCCATCTCCTGTTTCCCAACCAGATAGGCGGATTGAAAACCCATCGTTCTGAGAGTGTGACTCCATTCACCGCCGCGCTCGGATGTAAAAGTATACGTAAAATCCTGCGGGCTGCCGAACTTCACGTTCTCCCCGAGCGTGCGCCGAGCTTCCTCTAAAGTCACATGAAGTTCTGGACATTTGTTCTCGCGCAGAGCTTCGCGGAGACCATGAATTATCTTCGGTCTCACAGCTTGAGCGAATGCTTTGCGGTACATTGTTCCGCGTTTTCTTTTCCCGCGCTCCTCCACCGCAACCCACGGTTGCATGTCTGGGTCGTGCTCAGCTGCGCGATCCATTCGCTGCTGGAGTGCTTCGAAATCTCCAGTACGATCTGCTTCTTCAAGCAGGGCGACGTAATCAGCTGTTAAGAGCTGACGCAGGAGGCGGTGAAGCGGCATGGGCGATCTCGGTATCGGTCAATTCTGCTCACACGGCCTTCTAGATCGAAAGAGCTGTTAGCGACGCGATGTCTCGAAAAACGCCAAAGGTTTGCGATAGAGTTCTGCGAATATTTGCAGCTCTACAAAGTCCACCCTGCGCTCTCCGCTTTCGCACTTCGAAATGAACGACTGCGCCCTGCTCAGTTTTGCCGCTGCTTCGGCTTGAGTGAGCCCGGCTTCTTCCCTCGCACTTCTCAGGCGCTGAAGAAAAAGCTTGTATCGCCGCTGATAATCACGACTTTTCAGGGCGTCCCCTCGACCTTTGGACTGGGAGCCCTCTAAAAATACAGTCCCGTGTTCGGTTATCCCAAAATCGGATACTCTGGTCAGCTTCCGTGCTGACAACGCCAGCCTGACGAGCAGACGGCGCGGCTCCGATCTCGCCAGGAGACGCGAAGTTATTTAAAGTGGGGCTACACAGGGCAATAACGAGCTGCTGCAGCAGCCTGGTCCGAGGTGGTACCGTCAGAGGGTAAAGCAGCTATTGCCTCCCCCCGTTCTCGGGCGATGACAAGGTCCGCAAGAGCGGCGCGCAATGATCTCGCAATGGCGCGCCCTAGATGCTGCGGAACGCCATTCCCGACCAGACGAAAACCGTGCCACTTCGTTCGGTGGAACGTCATCCAGTCGGGGAAGCCCATCAGTCTGGCCCCTTCTCGGACGCTGATGACGCGGTGGCAGGAGTAGTGGATCGGCCTCACCGCCGTGTGTGAACCCATCTTTTCCCTCGTCCCAGCTCTCAAGGTATGCGAAACTCGATCCGGGTGCAGGCGGGTCTTATGGCTCGTCTCATCCTGTTCCCCATTCGCCGTCCCACGAAGTCTTTCCAGCACGTGGTCTTCGTGCAGCGTGCGAAGACAGCAATCTGTAACGAAGGGGTTCCAATCCTCACGACAAAACGCCAAATCATCGGGTTCGATGGCGTCCATCCGGGCACACTTCTGAAAAAACGAAGAGGGCCTCAGCAACCGTCTCGAAGGCAGTTCGTCTGAGTCGATGAGGAAATCAAAACCGTCGATGTCGGGCAAGTCTCCAATAGCCGCCGAGCACGTTGGGGCGAGGGGCAAATCCAGTAGCGTTCCCCGTTCGTGTTTCCCCGGAATATCGAACTCCGGAAGCGGAAACTCAAACTGGCGACTGCACCTCTTGTGGATTCCGACGAGGAACAACCGTCTGCGGTCTTGAGGTGCACCGTACCACGCAGAACTCAAAACTGCCGGAGGGGCGACTTTGTACTTTTTGGAGAGTCGCTGAATGAGTCGAGAAAGCAACGGGCCGATGGTTACGCCTTGATAGTCCGTCGACGAGGGAGCAGCGTCGAACGAGTCCAGTAAGCTTTGGATGACTTGTTTGCGCCGTCCTTTTACCGAAGGCAGACCCGACTTCAGTCGCTCCTCACAATTCGAGGTAGAAAGCACGCTAGAAGCCATCAGCGCTTCCACGAGCGACCCGAGCGCAATCATCACGACATCGTCGCCCGAGGTGTCAAGCGCAGCCTGGACTTCTTGTAGTTGGTCCGTCTCAAAGGACTCTTTGCACGCCCGCGCAATTTCATCACGAATTGCAGCTTCCGCCCCCTCCAGCATGGCACCGAGCTGCACAGTCGACGAGTGGGCAACTGCAATGTCGGCAATTTTAACCTTGGCCTCGGTTATCGCTCGACTGACGAGCTTCTTTCGGAATTGACGGTCTCGTTGGGCCCTAGCCTTTGGGGCCGACGGTAAACGCCGAACGATTGAGGTCGCGCAGGTGCCTATGCTCTTTCCCTCCCGAATCACGTATTCTGCAAAATCGGGAGGGGTTCCAATTGAAAGGAGCCCTTGGACGTTCTCCATAACAAAGAAGCTCGGCTCAATCGCCATCACCACATCGGCAAATCGAGATGTTAGAAGATTTCGCTCGTCATCTACTACGCGTTCTCCCATGAACGAGAAGCCTTGGCATGGGGGACCGCCGACGACGCCCTGAACTTCTTCCGGATCAATGCCGAAAGGTGTGCAAAGTGTGCCAACGGGGTCCTCAGCAATGCCTTCGATGGAATCTGGGACAATCTCACAGTCGGGGAAGTTTCTCTTATGCGCCTTACACGCCTGTGGATCGTTGTCGACGGCAACCGCGACTCGAAAACCAGCACTCTCGAAGCCTAGACCCAGACCACCAGCTCCAGCGAAGAGGTCGATGACAATCGGGCGCTCCGCAGTCGGATTCGCAATGAACAGCTTTTCGAGCGGGGTTCCCTTGATGAACGAGCGTGCGGATTTCGTCGGCTGCCATTCCCGCCAATGACGAAGACGCGCGAAGGTAGCTCCGGCACTTGTTAAGCTCCAGCCTTGACGGCCGGCAGCCATAACACCAAGCTCTACGCCTAAACCCAAGAAACGCTTCATGTCTGCTTGTGTTGCATGAGTAAACAGCTCTTTGGCACAGCTTTGCAGCTCCGCTTCAGAAATGGTTGATCGCGATTTGATAATCAGCCAAAGGCAATGAACGTCTCTTGGAGAAAACTCTTTCATAGGCTTTTCGTCGGTTCCTTTTCAGTCCTGTGATGGCAAAGCGAGCGAACGACACACTCGTCACATTTCGGTTGGCGCGGTAAGCAGGTTTGTTGCCCGTGCGCGACGATGTTCACATGCAGTTTGAATCTGTACCGGCCTGGGACCAAGGCTTGTAGCACGTCTTGTGCGGTGTCATGCCGAAGCCTCTTGCTCGTTATTCCCAAGTAGTGGAAAAGCCTCAATGTGTGTGTATCCACTGGAAAACTCTGCCTCCCGAGAGAGTAGAGCATTACACAGCGAGCCGTTTTGAGTCCGACGCCGGGAAGACTTGTTAAGTAAGTTTCGACATCACTATCTGCCATCACATCGAGAAATTGAAGGGATACTTCCCCCCTATCGCGCTGCACCTTTCTCAAGATGCCAAAAATCTGGGTGGTGCGAATGTTCGCAAGCCCCAGCGGCCGAATGAGCTTTCTAAAACGCGTCTTGCCGAGCTTTAAGACATCTGCCCAATCCGGACACTGGGACTTCAGCTCTTCAAACAGCGGTCCCAAAGACGCCAACCGAGTTTTTGCTGAAAGAACGATGTAAATCAACTCGTCCAGCGGATCGGCGTAATTTCCGTGAAGCGGGTCTCCGTAACGCTCCGAGAGCTTTCGGCAAAGCCTCGCCCAATCAACGGAAGAATGCTTGAACGGGCGGCCGGGTGCGGAGTTCTTCTTCATCCGATGATGTCCAGCGTGTTTCTCTGCTCAGCCCTATTCTAGTCAACTCCTGGATGTATGAAGGCGGTGATTTACGCCCGGGGTATCCGAATTTGAATTTGGAACGAGCACCCATTTCGGGAAGCTGTGGAAATTAAGCCCGAAATTCAAACGACTCCGATTGGGTTCTTCGTGGCAGCAACGATCAAGGCCGCTAGGCGATTAATTTCCATCGATGCGTTCTGCCACACTTCAGACGAGGGAGGATTCGTCATCTGGAAACCTGGAAACCCGGGGACCAGACGGGACTTTCCCGGCAGACTCCCGCGAGAGCCAAGTTTCAAAAAACAAGCTCACCTTGCCGTCCGTCCTCCGTCTGCTTTGCGGGGAGGCCCCCAAAAAACTGCCCTTCAGTTTGCGTAGAATTACCCACCGCCGGCGCACACTCCAAATAGGCGAAATCCCAAAGA
>Ga0182018_10004498_pt1 | contig 11682 bp, 10 predicted proteins | sample 812P2MmetaG_FD_120490 | JGI IMG/M metagenome (GOLD analysis project Ga0182018, IMG submission 120490) | Permafrost microbial communities from Stordalen Mire, Sweden - 812P2M metaG | ecosystem: Environmental > Terrestrial > Soil > Wetlands > Permafrost | place: Sweden: Stordalen | collected...
CGGGACGGCCTGAAGCCCGTCCAGCGGCGGATCCTCTATGCGATGCTGCGCGAAAACCTGGTCCACAACAGGCCCTATGAAAAATGCGCCGGCGTCGTCGGCGAGGTGCTCAAGAACTACCATCCCCACGGGGATGCCTCCGTCTACGACACGCTGGTGCGGCTCGCCCAGCCCTGGGTGATGCGCTATCTCCTGATCGATCCGCAGGGCAATTTCGGCTCGGTGGACGGCGATCCGCCGGCCGCGTACCGGTACACGGAGTGCCGGCTCAACCGGATCGCGGAGGAGCTGCTGAAGGACATCGACGAGGAGACCGTCGACTTTGCGCCCAACTACAAGGAGTCGACGACGGAGCCGACGGTCCTGCCGGCGGCGCTTCCAAACCTGCTGATGAACGGCTCGACCGGGATCGCCGTCGGCATGGCGACCAACATCCCGCCGCACAATCTGACCGAGATCATCGACGCGGCGTGCGCGATCATGGACAGGCCCGCCATCACCCTGGATGAAATCTGCGGCATCATCCAAGGGCCCGATTTCCCGACGGGTGGGGTCATCTCGGGGCGCGAGGCGATCCTCAGCTACCTGAAGACGGGCAAGGGGATCGTGCGGATCCGGGGCAAGGCCCACTCCGAGGAGCTGAAGGGCGGCATGGAGCAGATCGTCATCACGGAGATCCCCTACAACGTGAACCGCGCCAACCTGGTGACGCGCATCGCCGAGCTCGTGTCGGAGAAGGAGATCGACGGGATCCGCGACCTGCGCGACGAGTCGGACGAGAACACCCGCATCGTCGTTGAACTGAAGCGCGGCGAGCAGGCGAAGGTGGTGATCAACCAGCTGTTCCAGAAGACCGCGCTCGAGTCCTCGTTCGGCGTGACGCTTCTCGCGCTCGACCGGAAGCGGCCGAAGCAGATGAACATCAAGGAGCTGATCGAGTGCTTCATCGAGCACCGCCGCGATGTCGTCACGCGCCGGACGCAATTCCGCCTCCGGGAGGCCGAGGACCGGGCCCACATCCTGGAGGGCTACATCATCGCCCTCGATAATCTGGACGACTTTGTGAGGATCATCCGGGCCTCGACGAACCGGGAGGAGGCGAAGGTCCGCCTGATGGCCAAATATCCCCTTTCGGAGCGGCAGACCGATGCGATCCTCGAGCTGCGCCTCTACCAGCTGACGGGCCTCGAGCGCGGCAAGATCGAGGCGGAGTACCTCGGGCTCATGAAGCTGATCGAGGAGCTGCGCGGCATCCTCGGTTCCGAAGGCAAGCTTCTCGCCCTCATCAAGTCCGAGCTCGTCGAAATGAAGGTCCAGTACGCCTCGCCGCGCAGGACCGAGATCATCGCCTCCAGCGGCGAGTTCCGGATGGAGGACGTCATCCCGAACGAGGGCTGCGTGATCACCGTCTCGCACCTTGGATTCATCAAGCGCACGCGCGTCGCCGACTACCGCTCCCAGAAGCGCGGCGGAAAGGGCATCATCGGAACCGAGACGTACGACGAGGACTTCGTCGAGCACCTCTTCACCGCGAGCACGCACGATTACATCCTCTTCCTGACGAACACGGGCCAATGCCACGCCAAGAAAGTCTATGACGTGCCGGAGGGAACGCGCGCCTCCAAGGGCAAGTCGGTCTCGAGCTTCCTGCGGCTCGCCGAGGGGGAAAAAATCGCGGCCATGATCTGCGTCAAGGACTTCACGGGCACGCTTCACCTGGTGATGGCGACCAAGGCCGGAGTCACGAAGAAGACCAACCTGTCCGACTACACGAACGCTACCCGCGAGGGCGGGCTGCGCGGAATCAAGCTCGAGGAGGGCGATACGCTGGTCGGCTGCGTCCTGACCAGCGGCCAGAACGAGATCGTCCTCGTCAGCTACAAGGGCCAGGCGGTCCGGTTCAACGAGGAGGACCTCCGGGACCAGGGCCGCGACACGGTCGGCGTCACCGGAATGCGCTTCAAGATCGAGGGCGATCACGTGAAGGCGGTGGAGGTGTGCGATCCCCTGGACCGCCTGCTCATCGCCCGCGAGGACGGGATCGGCAAGCGGACCCCCTTCGAGGACTACCGCCTCATCAGCCGCGGCGGAACCGGAGTCATCGCGATCGAGCTTCCCGAAAACGGTTCGGTCAACGTGGCCGGCGCCCTCAGCGTCCGCGACGGGGGCGAGGTCATGTTCCTCACGTCCAAGGGCCAGAGCATCCGCACCCGCGTCAGTGAAATCCGGGAGACCGGCCGCGGTGCGAAGGGCGTCAAGCTCGTCACCCTCGCCGACGGGGACAAGCTTCTCAACATCGCCCGCATCGTCGAGACCGAGGAAGAGACCTCGAACCCTTTCGAGCCGCCGAAGGCGCCCTAGAACCCGCGGGGTCCGGCGGACCCCAAAGCGTCACTTCGGCGCATCCTTGTTCTCGGCGGCGAGCTCATCGGACGCCTGCTTGGCGATCTTCTGGCCCCAGGCCTGCCCGACGATCATGCTGTCGTGCATGACGTGGGGGAGCGTGGACAGGATCTTTTGCCCCGCGGGACTCGCGTAGAAGGCGTTGACCGCCCGAAGGTCGTCGACGGTGTAGTACTTGTCGTAGATCGGGATGATCTGCTCAAGGAGGTCGCGGGTATCCATCTTCTCGCTGAACTTGTCCCAGAACGCCGTCGGCGCCCCAGGCAGGCTCGTCTTCAGGCTGGTGAGCATCTGGGCTTTCATCTGGGTGATGAGCTTCTCCATCCCGGTCAGCTGGAGCATCTTGTCGATCTCCACGCGTTTCTCAGGGTCGACCTGGGCCCTCGCGGAAACGCAGAGGGCCAATGCAATGACGAGCATCCAGCTTTTGCAGTAGTTCATAGGGTAAATTTTTCAGCCTCGACCGGTTTTCGGCGGAAAATCACTCGCCGATGATTTTCACCAGCACGCGCTTGCGCCGCATTCCGTCGAATTCGCCATAGAACACCTGCTCCCACGGCCCCAAGTCAAGCTTGCGCCCGGTGACGGCGATCACGGCCTCGCGGCCCATGATCGTGCGCTTGAGGTGCGCGTCCGCGTTGTCCTCGCCCCGATTGTGCGCGTACTGGCTGTGGGGTTTCTCCGGGGCCAGCTTCTCCAGCCACCGCTCGAAATCCGCATGGAGGCCGGACTCGTCGTCGTTGACGAAGACGGAGGCGGAGATGTGCATCGCGTTCACGAGGCAGAGCCCCTCGGCGATCCCGCTTTCCGCGAGCGCGGCCTCGACCTGCGGGGTGATGTTTAGCAGCTGGCGGCGCCGGGGCACCTCGAACCAGAGCTCCTTGCGGTACGATTTCATGCGACGGATCAGGGCGGGGCCGCGGGCACCTTCACGGCCGCCGTGTTGCCGAGGAATTTCACCCTCGGGCGGCCCCCATTCTCGATCTCCATGAAAAAACTTCCGAGGCTCCCCGGCACGATCCGGACGTGGACCGGCTTGTCGGTCGGCGCCCAGTAGTCGTCGGTGTCGGTCACCACCCAAAGTTGGCCGTTGGTCAGCGTGAAGACCGTCCCCCTGTGCCAGCCGCGAAAAGGGGGGACCAGGGTGGCGTCGAGCGTCGAGTACTCGATTTCGGTGCCGGGCTTGAGCACGACCTTCATCCGCTCCATGAAGCCGGGCGCCGCCGGCTTTGCCGACGAGGCCTGGTGGTCCTCCGCCTGCACCTGCTCGCGCACCGATGCGGCCACCACCTTCGTCGTCTCCTCTTTCGCCTTCGCGATGGCTCCAGTCTGCTGGCCGCGCACCAGGGCATCGAGCTTAGCAAGCTCGTCCGGCGTCAGCTTGCCAAGGCCCGTCGCCTTAAAATCCACCGCCGAAAGGCTCTGGGTAAAGGTGTCGTCCGCGCGGACGGCGCCGGAGCCGAGCAGGACGAGGATCAGGGAGAGTCGGGAAAGCATGCGGGGCAACGGACGGTCAACGCTTGCCTCGCCGTGGGCGCAACGAAAAAGTCACGTTCGTGACATTCCCATGATTCGCGCCCTTATTTTCGACTTCGACGGGTTGATCCTGGACACGGAGACCTCGCTCATCGAGGCCTTTGGCGACGTCTACGCGGCGCACGGTCTTGCCTTCGACCGGCCGCTTTTTGCCAAGGGCGTCGGCCATGCCGATTTCGCGTTCGATCCCTGGAGGGCGTTTGGGCCTTCGGCCGACCGCGCGGCCCTGGAGCTCGAGCGCCAGGGATTCAACCTAGCGCGCAATGCGGGCCAGCCGATCCTTCCCGGCGTCGTCGTGCTGATCGACCAGGCGAAGGGAGCCGGCCTCCGGGTCGGGCTCGCCTCAAATTCCAGCCACGACCATGTCGAGGGCCACTTGCAGAGGCTCAGGCTGGCCGACCGCTTCGAATTCCTCGCCTGCCGGGAGGACGTCGCGGCCCCAAAGCCCGAACCCGACCTCTACCGGCTGGTCCTCGGGCACTTCGGCGTTCGCGGCCGGGAGGCGATTGCGTTCGAGGATTCTTACACCGGCACCCTGGCCGCCAGGCGCGCAGGGGTCTGGGTTGTTGCGGTCCCCAACGTGTCGACCGGCCACCACGACTTCGGGGACGTGGACCTGCGCGTGCGTTCGCTCGCCGACTGCCGCCTGGAGGAGCTTGTGGCACGCTTCGAATCATGATTCCCCGCCCGATCTCCCGTTTCAACGTGCTCGGCGTGGGCGTTTCCGCGATGGATCTGGACACGGCGACCGGCCGCATCCTGCTGGCCGCGCGCGGCGGCTCGCCGCTCGGCGTCTCCGCGATCGCCGTGCATGCGATCATGGAAGCGCAGCGGGATCCGTCGTACCGGGCCCGGCTCAACTCGTTGGACATCGCGGCCGCCGACGGCCAGCCCGTGCGCTGGGCCCTCAACGGACTGCACCACGTCAACCTCTCCAGGAGGGTCTATGGGCCGTTCCTCATGCGCAATGTGTGCGCGGCGGCCGCCTTCGAGGGGTTGCCGATCTTTCTGTTCGGCACGACCGGGCCCATCCTCGAAAGGCTCTCGGAGCGGCTGCTCGCGAGCCATTCGGGGCTTCTCATCGCCGGAGTGCAGTCCTCCCGGTTCCGCAGGATCACGGAGGCCGAGGCCCGGGACGACGCCCGCGCCATTGCCGCCAGCGGCGCCCGGATTGTTTTCTGCGGACTCGGATGCCCGCGCCAGGAAACCTGGGTCCACGCGATGCGCCCCCTGATCCCGGCCCCGCTCGTTGGGGTCGGCGCCGCCTTCGCGCTCTGGGCCGGCGAGCGGACCATGGCGCCCGCATGGATGCAGGACCGGGGGCTCGAGTGGCTTCACCGCCTGGGACAGGAGCCGCGTCGGCTCGCCGGCCGCTACCTTTGGCAGGCGCCCCCGTTTCTTGCGCGGGTCGCGCTGCAGCGGTTTGGAAGAGAGCCGCCCGGGATCGCGCCGGAGCCCATTGCACCCGACTACTGGGGCTGAAGCGGGTCGGCCGCCCTTTAGAACAATTCGCGCTGCACGATCGAGTTGCGCTTTCCCGGATCAAGCGTGCTCAGGGCGAGAAGCTGCATCACCGTGAGCGCCGCCAGCTGGGGATGGCGCGAGAGGGAACCGAGGAGAAGTGCGCCCGCAAGGGCGTCATAGAGGGCGGCGTGATATCGCCGGCGCGCCCCGGGGCAGTGGACTGCGGCAAGGGCGTCGAGATCGGCCTGCAGTCCGCAGGCCGCGACCACCGCCTCCAGCCGGCCCGACTCCAGTCGGGGATAGAGCTGTGCGTAGATCCGCGCCGAATCGATCCAGGGGCCCCAGTCAAACACATGGTTTCCGGGGCGGATGAAATCGGGGGAATTGCGGGGATAGGGCCACGTTGCCTTGATCAGGGCGTTCTCGGCCCCCGCATAGTGGGCCGCGAACGGCCCCCTTTCGCGGCGGTCCGCAAACAGTTCCCAATCTGCCGAGAACGGCGCACACCCGTCCAGCGTCTCCTCCCGCAGGCCGTGAACCTGCGTGTCCTCCAGGCGCACGCACCCCGTCGGAGCGCACAACCGCGTCCGGGCCGCGACCACGCGGCCCCCAAGCAGCGTGACGACGCCGTACTCGAGGATGCCCGAGGCGCGGCTTCCCTCGAAATCGATGAAAAAAATCGGCTGCTCCATCCACTGCATTCCCGGATGTTCCCCGAAATCCCTTCCGCTCCGAGCTCAATTTTTCGTGTCTTTGTGCCAATTCGCGGCTTCAAGGATGAGGTGAATCTCGAACCCCACCGCGCCTTCATGGTCGAGCTCGCCGGCTTGAGCGGCGATTTCATCCGTCCTTACTTCGGACAATCCGGCGTCAAGGTGGAGCTCAAGGCGGACCAGTCGCCGGTCACGGCGGCCGACCGGGGCGCGGAGGAGCTGATGCGCGGCGCAATCCGCGCTAGGTTTCCAAGCCACGGCATCATAGGCGAAGAGCTCGGATCCGACCGCGCGGATGCCGAATTCGTGTGGGTCCTCGATCCGATCGACGGCACCCAATCGTTCCTTTCGGCGGTTCCCCTCTTCGGCACCCTCATCGCCCTCCTGCACGATGGCCAGCCCGTGCTGGGATGCATCCACCAGCCCATCCTGGGACAGATGCTTGTCGGCGACAACCGGTCCGCCTCACTGAACGGGCGGCCTGTGCATACCCGCAGCGTGCGCAAGATCGAGGACGCGACGCTCCTCACGAGCGACCCGGTCGCGATCGCGAACGACCCCGGCGCCCGGGGCTATTCCTCGCTGATGCGTCGGGCCAAGCTCGCCCGCATGTGGGGCGACTGCTATGGGTACCTCCTCGTCGCCACGGGTTGGGCGGACGTGATGTACGATCCCCTCATGAACCCTTGGGACATCGCGGCCCTTGTTCCGGTCATCCGTGGCGCCGGCGGCGTGATCACCGATTCGAAAGGGGCCGCGCCCTACCCCGCCCACTCGATTGTCGCGGCGGCCAATGAGACGCTGCACCGGGAGGTCATCGCGGGCCTTAGTTCCTGACGGCGGGCGGCCCTAGTTCGCCGGCGCACCCGCGATTACCCAGGCTGAGATCACCGCCCGCTCCTCGTCGGTCATGTGGGTCGCGTCGCCGAGCGGCATGATCCGCGTCACGACAACCTGCTGGTAGATGCGCTGGGCGTTCTGCACCACTCCGTCCGCGTTCTGGAGGATGACACCGGCGGGCGGCTGCGTGATGCCGGGAAAGGTGGGGGACTGGGAGTGACAGACGATGCAGCGCTGGCCTACGATCGCCCTGACCCGGTCCAGCGTGACCGGGCCGGTGACGGGGGGAAGCGGCTGGATGTGGGGCGCCGTCCACCAGGTGACGACCCCGAGGAGGACCGCCGACGCGGCGAGGTACTGCCAGGCGAAGACCCCCTTGTGGCGGCGATTGAAAAAGTGCCGGATGAGGACGCCGGCCGCGGCGATCAGGGCGAGCACCGCCCACGCATGGGGATGCGCGTAGGTCGCCGCATAATGGTTGCTGATCATGAGGAACACGACCGGCAGCGTGAAATAGTTGTTGTGGACGCTGCGCTGCTTGCCGCGCGCGCCGTCTATGGGGTTGGGCTTCAGGCCGGCCCGCATCGCGGCGACCATCCGCTTCTGGCCCGGGATGATCACGAAGAAGACGTTTGCCGCCATGATCGTCCCGATGGACGTGCCCACGTGGATGTAGGCGGCCCTCCCGCCGAGCGTGCGCGAGAGCTCCCAGGCGAGGAGCGTCAACAGACCGAAGACGACGAACGCAAGGAGCCCGTCGTGCCGGCCTAGCGGCGAGCGGCACAGCAGGTCGTACACGAACCACGAGCCGACCATGCTCGCTATTCCGATCCACACGGCATGGGCCGACGTGAGCTGGGCCACCGAAGGGTCAACCATCATCGCCTGCGCCCTCATCCAATAGACGATGACGAGGAGCGCCGTGCCCGACAGCCAGGTCGTGTAGGCCTCCCACTTGAACCAGTGGAGCTTTTCAGGGAGAGCCGCCGGCGCGACCGCGTACTTCTGCGGGTTGTAGAATCCGCCGCCGTGGACCGCCCAGAGCTCCCCGGACACGCCCTTTTTTGCCTCGTCCGACCCCGCCGGCGGCGGGTCGAGGCTGTCGTCAAGCCATACGAAATAGAACGACGAGCCGACCCATGCGATGCCGGCGATGACGTGCAACCAGCGCAGCAGCATCCCCAGCACTTCGATCAGGTGGGCCTCCATGGTCTCCGGGTCAGGTCGCGGTCTCCGTGTACCTGGCCTCGCGGATCACCGTGACCTTGATCGTACTCGGGTACTGCAGCTCGCCCTCTATGCGCCGCCTGAGCTCCTTGGCGATGTCCCTCGCGCGATCGTCCGTGACCTCCTGCGGCGAGACGACGACGCGGATTTCGCGGCCGGCCTGGATCGCGAAAGCCTGCTGCACGCCCTCGATCGACATCGCGAGCTCCTCGAGGCGCTTGAGCCGCTGGATATAGCTTTCCATCGACTCGGCCCTCGCGCCCGGGCGCGTCGCGGAGATCGTATCCGCGAGGATCACGAGCCCCGCGTAGATGGTCTCGGGCTTCACCTCCTCGTGGTGGGCCGCGACCGCGTTCACCACGATGGGGGTTTCGCCGTGCCGCTTGATGAACTCGGCCCCGATCCCGGCGTGGCTTCCCTCCATCTCGCCGGAAACCGCCTTTCCGATGTCGTGAAGGAGGCCGGCGCGCTTGGCCAGGTTGGGGTCGAGGCCGATCTCGCTCGCGATCAGGGAGGCGAGGAACGCTGTCTCGACCGAGTGGTCGAGCACGTTCTGGTTGTAGGAGAAGCGGTACTTCAGTTTCCCCAGCAGCTTGATGATTTCGGAGTGCAGGCCGTTGATGTTGAGCTTGTTGACCGCATCCTCGCCCGCTTGCGTCGTCGACAGGTCAATCTCGTCCTGGGCGCGCTTCACGTACTCCTCGATGCTGGCCGGATGGATCCGGCCGTCCTTGACCAGCGCCTCAAGGGCGTTGCGCGCAATCTCGCGGCGCACGGGATCGAACGACGAGAGGAGGACGAGCTGCGGGGATTCGTCGATCAGCAGCGTGACCCCGGTCGCCGCCTCAAAGGACTTGATGTTGCGGCCCTCGCGACCGATCAGCCTGCCCTTCATGTCCTCGCTTGGGAGGTGGACCAGGGACGCCGTCAGGTCTGTGTTGGGCTTGCTCGCGAGCCGCTGCATCGAGGCGACCAGGATCCGCCGCGACTGCGTCTGTAGCTCCTGCTCCGATTTCTCCAGCGTCTCGCGGCGCATCGCGCGCAGCTCGTCCTGGCACTCGAGGAGCACCTCCTCGCGAAGCTGCTTTCGGACCTCCTCGCCGTCCATCTGGGAAACCCCCTCGAGCCTCTTGCGGACGTTTTTTGACAGGTCGCGGATCGCGTCCCGCGCCTGCCTGATTGCCGAACTCTCGCGATTGAGGCGCTCCTGCCGCTGTTCCAGCTGAAAGTCCAGGAGCGCAAGGGATTCCTCGTGGGCCCTGATTTCACGCAGCCTCACGTCCGACTCGATTTCCCGCCGGTCAAATTCGCGATTGAGCTCGGCGCGCTTTTCCTGGATCTCGGCCTCCGCCTTCTGCTTGATCTCCCCGGCCGCCACCGCCGCCTCACGCCGGGCGACCTCGATCAATTCCGCAGCCTGCTCATGGCCCGCGCGGCGGGTGTATCTGGTTACAAGCCAAACGACTATGTAGCCAATCAATACCCCAAGAACCAAGGAAAACGGGAGCGCCGCGTCAAAGAATCCCCCTGGCTGGCTGGGTGTGATATCGGCTGCGTTTACTATGGCCAAGGATTAGGTCCGCCCACCATAGGGTTACCGCAATTAATCTCAAGTCTGTTTACCCCCGGTGGATAGGCCCGGTTTTTGAAACACCTGGAGCGTTCCATCGAGCACCGTCTGGATCCGGCGCAGCGCCGCGTCCTCCCCGTCCGAGGCACCGGTCTGGATAAGAACATAGGCCCAGCGGTCGGCCCGTCCGTGCGCCACCCGGTTCCACGCGTCGGTCGCGATCCGGTGCCAATGGGAGGCGACGACGGTGTCGCCTCCGACAAAATAGTAGGCGACCAGTTGGGGAACCAGCACCCTCCCCGTCCCAGTCGCAATTTCCTTCTCAACGCGCAGGACGGTTGCCGGAAACCCGCGCCCGTCGCCCGGATAGTCAAAGCGGTGCGTGAACGAGCCGCGGATGGTCCAGCCCTGACCCACGAGGCAGAGCTCGGGTCGATGAATGGACGTGCGATCGTGTCCGCTGAGGACGATCGAAAGGAAAACCTGCTGCGACGGGTCGGCAATCAACACATAGGTCCTGCGGGAAAAGCCGGTGTCCGCCGGAAGCAGCTGGCGCTCCACCTCGCTCACGTCGGTTCGGCGGCCGATCCAGTCCGAACCGAGGAACGCGGGCAATTCGACGGGCGCAAGGCCGTCCGGGCTGAGTGCAATTCCCACACGCCCGCGGGCCGGAAGCGCCGCCACGTGCGCCAGGAAAAGGGCCGTTGCAAGGGCGGCGAACGCCGTGACCATTGTCCCCGGCCAGACCCCGACGGGCCGGGGCGCCTCGGAGGCCGGAGGTCTCTGAACGTCGGCCGAATTCCCGGAGGCGCGGCCCGGGCGCGGGGCCGCCCAATCCGGCCGCCGCCGCTCAATCCGCGCGGCCGTGAGATAGACTCCTCCGAGGACGACCGCGAACACGCCGAATCCCATCACGGCGTGGACACGGTCTCCCCAGGCCGCGCCGCCCCATTGCGCGGCCACCACGATCGCGACAATCCGGGCGACATTGCCCACATAGATGAGCGGGAAGCTGAGCGCAAAAAAAACGATGACCAGCCACCGGGGCCTGAACCAGAGGTATCCAATCAGCAGCGAGAGAGCGGAAAGCGCCACGAGGGATCTCACGCCCGAACATGCCGCGGCGACATCGTAATCATAGCGCCGGTCGGGAGACATGAGCTGCGTGCCGTTCACCAGCACGGGGATTCCCATCGCGTGGACAATCCCCGCGCTGGCGCTGACCACCCACGTGCGCAGCCAGAAGCCCGCCGAATCGAGCGCGTTCCAGGGAATCGCAAAGACCATGAATGAGACGGGAAACGCCGTCGCGCGCGCCCAGCGGGGACCCCCGGCGAGCGCGGCGGCCCCCCACGTGAACAGGAGCAGTCCGAGGATCGAAACCCGGGCCTGTTCGGCGACAAACCCCACGGCATGGAGGCATAAGCCGCCCACCATGGCCCCGACCGCCGGCCAGATCCCGCCGCGGTCCACCGCCGGCGCCCGCTGCGACCATAGATTGTACGCAACCAGGGCCACGCAGATCCCCAGGATCGGCAGACCGTGCTGCGTCTCGGAATTCGCGTTAACCCATTGAAACGACCACCAGTAGAAGAGCGAAGCCGTCCCGATGTAGCCGCGCGTGCTGTTGCCGAGGAATTGGAAGACGGCCACCCCCGCCGCGGCGCAGGCAACGCCGCACGCCAATCGCCGCCAACGCAGTCTGGGGTGGAAATCGGAGGCAGCGTGCGTCATTTTGCTCGAACCCAACCCGGACATCCTCCCGTTTTGCGATCCAATTCCAAGGATATTGACATCCTCCCGGCTCTGAAGGGCCGGGATTCCTGAATACAATGATTACCATCTCAGAGCAGAGCAGGTTGGTTCACGTTTCACAGGAGCATTGCCTCGGGAGACCTGTGTCGCCTTTGGTCTTACACGCCCTCCACG
>Ga0182018_10004499_pt1 | contig 11680 bp, 5 predicted proteins | sample 812P2MmetaG_FD_120490 | JGI IMG/M metagenome (GOLD analysis project Ga0182018, IMG submission 120490) | Permafrost microbial communities from Stordalen Mire, Sweden - 812P2M metaG | ecosystem: Environmental > Terrestrial > Soil > Wetlands > Permafrost | place: Sweden: Stordalen | collected...
CGTCGCAACCTGCCGGCGACGAGCCCATTTGCGTGCGCGTCGAACGTCTTCGGGGAAGTTCATTTCTAGGCAAGGCTAGATGTCGATTCATTCGTTCCAGTTGCTATAGATTCTATCCTCGATCGCCCTTTTCTCGTCTAGCTCACAGAACCTCTTTCCCCTTCGCGGTTCCACGCTCGCGGGGGTAGGGTTTCCGACTGTACCAAAATCCTCGATTCGACGCGGTCCGTGAGGCGGAGAGAGGACCGAGAATGCGCTCACGCGCCGCTGGCGGACGAAACGCTGCACGCTTTGGTAGCTGCTGGCGAAGCCGATCGAGTTGGGATCAACCGCGGCCACAATGCCGTGGCCCTCCCACGGAGCCTACAAGCCTCCGCGGGGATCAATGTCCAGCCTAAAGCGGAGTGTTTTCAGCCCGGACGACAGGGGGTCGAGCTGACGCCAACGATGCCGGAGCAGGTAAGAATTTCATCGAAGTCGCGACAGTGTGCAATAGGTCTCCGATTCCAGCATCCGGCACGCTGCGTACGCCGATCAGTCACTGGGTCCAGAACCACGCAATGAGGGCGACAGTCGTTAAGGCGAATGGCGAAAGATCGTGCGCTCCGATTCGTCTGGGAATCCGGGACACCTCGTTTTGAATTGCTGTCTCGGTCAAAGTGTCCTTGTCATATTGCGACTCCCGCTGCGATCTCTTTTAGCCGACGCAGATCGAGCTTGCCGGTGCCGAGGTATGGTAACGAGTCCACATGCACAAACTGATCAGGCCGTGGCTTCCACAGCGCCGGTAAATCCGATTTGCTGAGCTGAGCAAGACAGTCTTGTAAGCGTTCGTTTGGAAGTGTGTGAAGTACGATCAGACGTTCGCCCTTTCTCTCGTCAGGTATCGCGGTTACGGCGAAGATCTGTTCCATCGAGCCGCTGATCTCGTGAAGCTTGTCTTCGACCTTAATATGGGGAACCATTTCTCCCCCGATCTTGCTGAACCGCGTCAAGCGATCGGTGATTCGGACAAACCCATCCTCGTCCATCATGGCGATGTCGCCCGTGTTATACCAGCCGTCGCGCAGAACCTCTGCAGTCTTCTCGGGCCGATTCAGATATTCCTTCATGACATTCGGACCGCGCACCAGCAATAGTCCAGTTTCGCCTTGGGGAAGGGGATCCAGCGTTTCAGGACTCACGATCCTTACGCTGATTCCCGGCAAGGGATGACCGATGCTGGCCCGCTTTGCGCCAACCTGTCGAAACTGTGCTGCTCGGAAGTCGCGAGTATTTACCGTGACAGCAGGAGAGCATTCGGTGCAGCCATAGCCTTCAAGTGGCCGGACTCCGAAGCGATCTTCAAAGGCGATGGAAACTCGCTCGGGAAGCTTTTCTGCTCCAGCCATTACGTACTGCAGGCTGCCGAAATCTTCAGGAGAGCAGCGCCGCATGTACGACTGTAGAAATGTCGGCGTGGCGAGGAGGAAAGTGACGGCATATTGGCTGACGAGAGCACCTATTGCGCGAGCTTCCAACGGGTTCGGATGAAAGACCACACCCATGCCGATGGTGGTCGGCAAGCAGAGTGTTCCCGTGAAACCGAAAGAGTGGAAGAAGGGCAAAATACCAAGGATTTTGTCCTTGCGTCCCAACATGAATACCTGGTTCAACTGTTCGACATTGGACGCCACGTTGTAGTGAGTTAGGACCACTCCCTTGGGATCACCCGTGCTACCGCTCGAGAAGATGATGGTAGCGGTATCATCGAGCGCTACTTTCTTGCCGGCGCCTACGCACTTTTCAACAAGCCGCACTGGCAAGAGCCATGAGATTAGAGCTGCTGTTACACGTTCGAAGAATCCCGGCTTTTCGGCCAGATCCTCAAGCATGATCGCTTGCGCCGGTGGTTCGATGTGGACTCGCTCTAGAAATGCCTTCGACGTAATTACGGTTTCCAGTTCGCATTGCTTGGCACACGAAGCTAGAACCTCGTTAGAAGCTGTGTAATTCAAGTTGACTGGAACCTTGCCCATCAAGAGTGCGGCGAGGTTGACCAACGCACCGGGAACTGACGGCGGGAGCAAGATACCAACCATCTTCTGGTTGCCCCAGACTGGGTGGAGTCGTCGGGCCAGGAAGACGGTGCGAGTCAGGGCACCACCGAAGATAAGTTTCGGCGTTCGGCCATCCGCCATGGCAAAGCGAAACGGATGACGCCGTGCGGTTTGCACAAACGAGCGATGCAGTGTCCGCATATAGCGCTTGCGGAATCCATACGCTTCGGCACCAAGCTCTTGCACCGCCTGCCGCACATCTTGAGCGGAGGTGGTTGAGGGCATTGGCTTACCGAAGGTGACGGTTACGGGATAGGGAAGTTTGCGCGGAAGCTTCCATAGAAATCTTCCACGCTCGAAGCTGAAGACCGATCCCCAGACCCCTCCCAGATTCGCCGGAATGATGGGGACATCGACGCCCTTGATGATTCTTTCCATGCCGCGACGGAACGGGAGCATCTGACCGATGCGAGTCATTTGGCCCTCGGGAAAGATGCATACAATCTCACCATCTTTCAACGCTTGCGTCGCCGTCCTGAGAGACTGAATCATTTCGCGGGGACGAAGCTGAGAGGAGATTGGGATCACTCCCATGATCTTGGCGAAAGGCTTGACCAGTGGGTGGTCATAGGAGCCCTTGAACATAAGGAAGCGAATCGGGCGATCGATCGAGGCAATCAGAAGAACCGCATCGACCATGGAGACATGATTCGGTACCAGCAACGCTCCGCCCTTTGACGGAATATTTTCGCGTCCTTCCAGATGAATTCGATACAGAGTATGGGTGGCGATCCAAAGCAAGAGCCGAAGTAGGGCATCGGGCAGCAGATACAGGACATAGAACGTCGCGGCGATCGTTACCAATGAGACGGACAGAAAAATCGAAGGCGGGCTGAAATGGGCGTAGTGCTGGAAACAATAGTAAACGCCCGCAGCTCCCCCAATACCAACAAAGGAGAGCAGGTTCGCGGCTGCGATTACTCCCCCTTTGTCTTTTTCGTCAGGGCGGTGCTGAATCAGAGCATTGACCGGGACCGCAAAGAACCCGGCTGAGAAGCCGAGGGCGGCGAGGAGCATTAGCACATGCGCGAATGAGAGGTTTGGGGCGGAGAGCAGCACTCCGAATACCGTCATGCCGACCGATCCGAGGGGAATGAGTCCGTACTCGACTTTGCCGCTCGAAAGATATCCCGCCGCGAGACTGCCCAGCCCTATGCCGATTGCAACCGCAGCCTGCAGGATCCCCGTGCGCGTTGAGCTGCTGTGCAAAACATCTTCGCCGTAGAAAACGATGTTGGCGGTTAGAAGCGCAGCAAGAAACCAGAAATAGGTGTTACCGAGAACAGCCAGCCACAGGACCCGATCCCGGCGAATTAACCCTACCTGTTGCCAGAGATCGGTGAGGGGATTGGCTTGAAACTTCTTGGAGGGATCAGCGGCGCGGACTTTTGTGATCCCGAGACTGAGGATCAAACCGGCAACAGACAGAGTGAGGAAGACCAGACCCGACCAACCTTGGCGCCCGTGAAAAGCGTCTGCAAGGAAGGCACCGGAAACAAGCCCAGCGATCGATGCGAGGAAGGTTCCCAGTTCGATGACACCGTTGCCCCAGGAAAGTCTTGGCTCAGGCAGCAACTCTGGCAGCAATCCGTATTTGGAAGGTCCGAAGAACGCGGCCTGTGTGCTGGCTAGGAAGATTGCAGCCATTTCGAGATGCAGATTCTGCCAAGCTAACCCGGCGATCGCGAAGGCCATTACGCCAATCTCGAACAATTTCGTCCCAATCGTGACGCTACGTTTACTGTACCGATCCGCGAGAAAACCTCCGGTCATGGAGAACAGAATGAAGGGAACGGAGAAGAGGGCACCTGCCACCAGAACGAGCCGATCACGATCGGCCTTCTCGATCGCAGTGCCGAGGATGATGAAGACGATGAGATTCTTGTATGCGTTATCGTTGAATGCGCCCTGGAACTGGGTTGCCACAAGAGACCAAAACCCTCGTCGCCACGATTGTGACACCAAGCGTTCCGAAGGATTCTCTGCGAGTCTAGTTGGCGAATTCTCCCGCGCGGCCGCGGCAGCATTTTCGGTCATAGGAAATCTTGATAAGCGTCTGTAGCTCTCGTAGTTCTGCACATCTTGTCATGAAGCCGGTTTGGGTTCCAGTAACAATACGGAACGCCAGTTACTTCCGAGTTTGCAGGGAAGAATAATCTGCAAGAATGGGTATTTCTCCGTTCTACTATTTAGGCTTGCAGAACTACGTGTATACGGGGTAGCCATTGGAGCTTCTTGCCGTATTGTTAGCGCTGTTAGTCTTAGCCACGCCCGCGTTGGCCATTTATGCAGTCTGGCGACTGCGCCAGCTTCGCCGACAACTCGAAGAGCTTGCTCACCTTAGCTCTCAACAGAACGATGCCTTGCATCGCGAACTGTTGGAACTCCGGCGTCAGGCCGCCGCATTTCCGCAGCTTTCCGGCTCCACTGCAGTGCATCGCGAAGACACAGCACAGCCCACCTCCTCCATCGTTGCATTGAAGCCGCCGCAACCCGCGGCTACGCCCGCACCCGCTGAACCGTTAGTCCGGCCCGTACTCAGTCCGGCTCCGGCAGCCATGAAACCGGATCTGCCCGCCGGCAGAACCCGGCCCGCACTCTGTGCTTGGTGTGGTACCGTCCATGCAGGAGGTGTAGACAACTGTCCCAAGCCGGTCCCCGTGCCCGTGAGTGCTTCAGGGGCCGATTCGACGCCTGTTTCCGTAACGCAAAAACAAGAGGAAGAGGCTGCGGTGAGGGAGGTGATTCTCACGAAGCCTGCTACCCCGGCCGCAAGCAGCCCTGTCGACGCCGTCCGTGGGGAAAGTAAGCCTGAACCTGCAGGAGGCGTCACGAGTTTGCCGCTTCCTGCCGCATCAGTGCCTTCAGAGATCTCAGCGCAATCTCCAGCTACAACGAAGGCACCCATTCCCCCCCGAGCGGTAACACCTCCCCCGTCTCCGCGCATAGAGACACCGCACACTCCCCCTCCGCCGGTTGTTGCGCTCCCCCCACCGAGCGCTCGCGTTGTGGCACCACCGCAGTTTGCCGCGCTCCGCTCGTCAGCCCCAAAGCCAACGGCTGAACACCGCATGAAGTCGGTGTTCGCTTTGGAAGAGACATTGGGCGTGAATTGGCTCAACAAGCTTGGAATCACCATCCTCGTGTTGGGAGTCGCCCTTTTTGGCATTTACGAACTCGGCCAACTGGGCCCGCTCGGCAAGGTTGCCCTCTCCTATATTGTTTCCATCGCTCTCCTGGCGGGCGGGGTTTTTCTTGAGCGGCGCGAGCGCTACCATGTGCTCGGTCATACGCTGATCGGTGGCGCGTGGGCCCTGCTGTTCTTCACTACCTACGCCCTGAATCATGTTCAGGCTATGCGGGTGCTCAACTCAGAGAACGCCGATCTGATCCTCATGCTTGCGGTGGCGCTGGCAATGGTGGCGCACACGTTGGGCTACCGCTCACAGCTGGTTACGGGACTCGCATTTCTGCTGGCCTACAGCACCGTATCCCTCAGCCATGACGACGTTTACAGTCTCGCCTCGGGAGTGATCCTCGCCATCGGCCTCGTGAGCATCGTCACAAAAATGGGATGGTTCGAGCTCGAAGTGTTCGGCATCCTCTCAAGCTATCTCAACCACTTGTATTGGCTCTACCGTTTACTGGGTTCGGAGGGTGCAAACGGACACACTTTCCCTGAGTATCACGCCAGTACCGCGCTCCTCTTGTTCTACTGGTTGATATTCCGAGTGTCGTACGTGATTCGCAAGGTCAAGTCTCCGGCCGGCGAGCATGTGTCGACGGCGGCCGCAGTGCTCAATACGCTGCTCCTGCTGGGAGTGATGAAATTCCAGTCTGTGCAGCCGGAGTTGGCGTTTGTCGCCCTATTGCTCATCGGTGCGGTTGAATTCGGCTTCGGGCAATTGCCGATTACAAAGCGCCGCCGCGAGGCGTTCATCATACTGACGGTGCTCGGCGCGGCACTCATGATTGCCGCCGTCCCGTTCCGCTATTCCGGCAACAACGTTGCCATCCTGTGGCTGATCGGCGGTGAAGCCCTTCTTATTGCAGGCGTTACCGTTAAGGAAGTGGTCTTCAGGCGTTTGGGCCTGCTTGCCGGGTTCCTGGTCGGGTCGCACTTGGTCGTTATCGACTTCAGGCAGGTCCTGTCGGTCCGGAGTACCAGCGAAGTTCTTTTGCTAGCCGCCGGGGTGATGTTCGGACTGTGTGCCGTCGTGTTTTATGCGAACGCGCTTCTGGTGGGACAGCGCTGGAAATTGTTCTTTAGTGAATCGCCCGATGAACAGCTGCTCTGCGGGCATTCCTATTTAGGCGGGTTCGCCGCCGTAGCCGCTGCGTGGGCTCTGTGCTCTGACGATTGGACTGCCATTGCCTTCGCTGGCATCATGCTGGTTTTGGCCGCGTTGGGGGCGAAGCTCAAGTCGTTCCCCCTTCAGGTGCAGTACGGTCTGATTGGCATATTGACTTTGTATCGCGTCGTTGTAGTGAACCTGCACAGTGAGATCCCCCAACACACCCACATTCAGATGCGGCTGTTCACGCTGCCGGTGATTGCTGCCGCGTTCTATGCAACGGCGAAGTGGTCGCAATTGAGGGATGATCAGAATCAGCGCTCATTCCGCGGATTCTTTGCTCTTGCAGGTACCGCTGTCGTTACCTCACTTATCCATTTTGAGGTCCCGGAACTCTGGCAACCGCTGGCGGCAATTGCCTTTGCAGTGCTCCTTCTGGAAGTCGGGCAATGGGCCCGATATCACGCGCTGGCGTGGCACGCTCACGCATTGACTGGATTGGCAGTACTGGCAGCAGTGACCGCCGATCAGGCCGGAACGCAGAGCTGGCACAACATCCCATCCCGTGCGCTCAGTGCGTTGCCAGTCGTTGCGGGTGCGTATTGGATTGCTAGGCGCATATCCCTTCCCCACGCGATCCACGCCCATTTCGGACGAATTGCCTATAGCTGGATCGGCACGGGAACAATGCTGTGGGTGCTCTACGAAGCGGTGCCCGCGCCTTGGATTGCTGTCTCCTGGATCGTTTTTGCAGTAGCACTTGCCTTAGTGATGCGATGGATCGACTACCGGCAATTGGCGTGGCAGGCGAACGTTGTAGCGGCCTGCTCGCTGGTGCAGGTCTATACGAGCAATTTCACCCTTGAACATACACTTTGGCCGGGAATCTCTCTGCGGTTGGTTACCGTTTCAATCGTCGCCGCGGGTCTCTATTTTCTTTCGCGCAAAGCCACCGTTCCCGATTCTTCATCAGCACGCGGAATCACTTACCTGCACAGTTCTGCCGCGACCGCACTGCTAGCCCTCTTGGCGTGGTACGAAGCTCCAGGCGTATGGCTGGCTGCAGTCTGGGCCGTGTTCGCCTTGTTGCTGGCCTTGGTGGATTGTCAGTTTGAACTCGAAGATTTGGGGTGGCAGGCACACGCACTCGCTGCTCTCACCATGGTTCGCAGTGTCACTCTGAACTTGTACGTCACCGAGACCTGGCATGGGATGAGCCTCCGCTTACTCTCGTTAGCCGTAGTCGCGGTTGTCCTCTACGCGCTGACCCGAGTCGTACGCATGCCGCAAGACTGGCGCACTCGTGAGTTTCAGCACATCTACTCGTGGGCGGCGTCGGCACTGGTGTTGCTGCTCATGTGGTACGAGTTGCAACCGTTGAGTGTTGCTGTGGGTTGGGGGGTCTTTGGAATCGTTCTCTTCGAATATGGTCTTCTGCGAAATACGAGGCAATTTCGCTTTCAAGCTTATGTGGCATTGGCCGCGGCATTCGGCCGGATCTTCTTTGCCAACCTGACAGCCGGCGATCCAGGTGAGTTCTGGGGGCCGCGGATATACACGGTTCTACCGCTCACGCTTATTTTCTTCTTCGTTTATGCGCAATTAGGGCCAGATGACGCAGGTATCCGAGACGATCGCCGTCTACATTTCGACGATCTGCTTGGTTACGTCGGCACAGGCAGTATTGTTGCGCTGCTCTACTTCGAGTTCGCGAACGATTGGTTGGTCACTGCCTGGGCCGTGGTGATCTTTGCTCTCTTTAGCGTGGCGGTGCTACTGAACCGTGCGATGTTCCTGCACCAGGCAATCATTCTGACTCTAGGCACGTGCGTCCGAGGAGTGATGCACAACCTCTTCGGCGCAAGCTACTTCAGCGGCGGAGACTGGACCGGCAGGTATTTCGTCCTTGGCTCGGCTGTGGCTGTCATGCTCGCGTGCCTTCCCTTTGCTTTTGGCCTGCGTGATCGTTTAAAAGCGCAGGCTCCCATGAATCGGTGGATAGGAGCGGTGGTGCGGCATCCTGAACAGTTTATGTTCTTTGCCCCTGTACTTCTATTCACGCTGATGCTGGCACTCAAGATGCGCGCGGGCATGGTCACAGTCGCTTGGGGCATTGAAGGAGTCCTGATCGTGCTGCTCGCTCTTGCGGTGAGCGAGCGTAGCTACCGCCTGACCGGGCTGACCCTGCTATTGGTTTGCGTCGGCAAGATCATGGTGCGGGACGCCTGGGGACTGGCGCCTCGCGATCGCTACATCACCTTTATCATTCTCGGAGCCGCGCTCTTGCTGGTGTCGTTTTTGTACAGCAAGTATCGCGATGCTATCCGGCAGTTTCTATGAAGCGCCTGGCGATCTTCGTTGTCGTTCTCGCAGTCGGCCTCAGCGCGCTCTACTTCAGCCAACGCCGGCATGACTCCACTCCCGTCTCGGCCAACGCGGTCGTCGAAGTCTTCGCGGATGCTCAGCGCGACGTGAGCCGCGTGCCCATGCAGTTGACTCGTCTTTCTGATGACGAAGAGGTTGCAATCGGCAATCAACTGGCCGACCAATATTCAGGCCTTACCGCCCAGTTGAGCCCCCAGGAACTGGGGCTTGAGAGTTACCTCCGCCGCGTCGGCGACAACGTGTCGTCACATGCCCACCGGCGACTACCATATTCGTTTCATCTTGTGCCGAATCGTGCCATGATTAATGCCTTCTCCCTTCCGGGCGGCCCCGTCTATGTCGGAGAGGGATTGCTGGACTTATTGACCAGTGAGGACCAATTGGCAGCCGTCCTCGGCCACGAGGTGGAACACATCGACCACTATCACTGTGTCGAACGTGTCCAGGTCGAGGCGCGGCTGCGCAAACTGAGACTCGATATTATCGGGGCACTTGTGCAAATTCCGCTCGCGGTATGGGAAGCAGGCTATAACAAGGACGAGGAACTGGAAGCAGATCGAGAAGGCATGCGGCTGGCGGTACTTGGAAGCTACTCTCCGTATGGCGCAGTCAGCTTATTCGAGAGATTTGCCAAGCTGCACAACGAATACATCATTCACGCACAGAGCCCGGAAGAAGAGCTTTCGGAACTGGCGATTCAGAGCCTGGAAGGATACTTCCGTTCGCACCCTCAGCCGTCCGAGCGCCTCGCCCAAGCCAATCGCTTGATCGCACAAGAGGGCTGGCAGGATCGGAAGACTGAAAAGCCATTTCGCGTCGAATATGAAACCCGAAGTGGGAAGTATGTAAAGTGAATGAGCAGCTCAGACATAGAAGCGCGCGCGGCGGTTGTTCTCCGATGCGCCCCACTCGGAGGCAATCGAGCCTTCATGCTCGAGCTTGAGCAGCAGGGGATAAAGCGTGCCCTGGTTGACCGCCAGAAGGTCTCCGCTGATCTGCTCGATGCGCCGGGCAATTCCCCAGCCGTGCTGCGGTCCCAGCACATCGAGTGTTTTGAGGACCATGAGCGCCAGCGTCCCTTGCAAGACGTCCGGCTTCTCTTTCATGGGCATCCGACCTCTGGGTTTCCAACAGGAATAATGACATGACTCCTTTTGGAAAGCAACAGGGCCTTTTGAACTTTCTTTCGACGACAAATCCAGAATAGCTGTCCGGAAACCGCCGGGACACTGTTCATTGAAGACGGCGTAGTTTGATTTTCTAATGAAAGTCGCCTTAGGGGAAGCGATTCGCGGTTACTCCTGGTTGACGGGCAAACCTTCAGTAATCCGGTAAGGGAAGGGTTGACGACCAACGGGGAGTTATGTCGCAACCCCCCGCGGCCCCCTAAGCAAGCGAGTGTACCCACTCGTTGACTGGCCGCTGCCACGTCTCTAAGATGTAGCGACCCGAATAACCCGCCCTTCAACAATGATCGGCCAAACCATTTCGCACTATCGCATCGTCGACAAACTTGGCGGCGGCGGGATGGGCGTGGTCTACAAAGCCGAGGACGTAAAGCTGCACCGCTTTGTCGCCCTGAAGTTCCTGCCAGACGAGATTTCCAAAGATGCGCAGGCGCTAGCCCGTTTCCAACGAGAGGCGCAGGCTGCTTCCGCGCTGAACCATCCGAATATCTGCACGATTTACGAGATTGACGACCAGCACGGGCAGACCTTCATCGCCATGGAATTTCTCGACGGTGTGACGCTGAAGCACCGGATCGCGGGGCGTCCGATGGCAACCGAGTCGACTCTTTCGCTGGCCATTGAGATTGCGGATGCGCTCGATGCGGCCCACGCGGAAGGCATAATCCATCGCGACATCAAGCCGACAAATATCTTCGTCACCAAGCGCGGACACGCAAAAATTCTGGATTTCGGCCTAGCCAAGGTTACGAACCCGACCAGTTCTTCGAGTCAGATAGCGGCAGCGGCCACGATGACCAGGACCGCCGACGAACCGCATCTGACCAGTCCGGGGATGGCGTTAGGAACGGTGGCCTACATGTCGCCCGAGCAAGTGCGAGGTAAGGAACTGGATGCTCGCACCGACCTGTTTTCGTTCGGCGCGGTGCTGGACGAGATGGTGACCGGGCTGCTGCCGTTCCGGGGAGACACTTCGGGGATTATTTTTGATGCCGTCCTCAACCGGCCTCCGACGTCTCCCACACGGCTGAACCCGGACGTGCCCGCGGAACTGGAACGCATCATCAACCGTGCGCTGGAGAAGGGCAGCGACCTGCGCTACCAGCATGCATCGGATATGCGTGCGGAACTGCAGCGACTGAAGCGCGATATGGATTCCAGCCGATCAGCGCCGATCGCGAGCGCGGAATCGGGAGTCTCATCGACATCGACAGCCGCCCAGCCTTCTCAAGCTCAGCCTGCGCTCAGCAGCAGTTCAGCTGTGGTAGCCGCTGCGCGGCAGAACAAATTGGGCGTTGGCATCGCCAGCGTGATTGCGCTTCTGCTGGTGGCCGGGCCGCGTATGGCCTCTACTCTTATGTTTTTCGCAGCCAACCTGTTCCGTTTCAGAACTTCTCCGTCAACAAAGTTACCGAGACCGGCAATGCCAAGCTGGTCGCCATCTCTCCGGATGGCAAATTCATTTTGCATGTGGTGGATGACAAAGGGCAGCAGAGCCTGTGGCTGCGGAACGTTGCGACCAACAGCAATACGCAGGTCATGCCACCCGAGCCGTTGGAATACCTGGGGCTGCGGTTTTCTCCCGATGGAAACTATCTTTACTTCGTCCGCGGCGAGCCGGGGCAGCCCCTAAAGAATGTTTATCGCGCACCGGTGCTCGGTGGCACGCCGCAAAAGCTCATCTCCGATGTGGACACGAACATCACGTTTTCTC
>Ga0182018_10004500_pt1 | contig 11679 bp, 8 predicted proteins | sample 812P2MmetaG_FD_120490 | JGI IMG/M metagenome (GOLD analysis project Ga0182018, IMG submission 120490) | Permafrost microbial communities from Stordalen Mire, Sweden - 812P2M metaG | ecosystem: Environmental > Terrestrial > Soil > Wetlands > Permafrost | place: Sweden: Stordalen | collected...
GCCTCGCCAGCTCCCGCAGATTCGTCCTTAACCCCACCCCCGCAAACGTCAGCAAAAACGCCCAACGCGAAAGATTCCCCAGTGCCACCGTCTGTGACTTCGTGAAGAACGCCACCGACGCCAACAGAGAAATCAGCAGAAATCCCAGCACGAACTTCGGAAATTTCTTCCACAGAAACGCTGCCTTGTTCGTGACTTTCTCCGCCTGCCCCTTGCGCGCCCAGTAAATCGCATACCCTAGCACCACAAACCCGATCAGCGCGTTCCGGCAAGTCTTCGCCAGCACCGCAACCTTCCCTGCCGCGTCCGAATAAAGCGCGCCGGCCGCCGTCGCCTCCGCCGTGTTGTCCACCCCCAACCCCGCCCACAGCCCATATGCGCGATCGCTCAGGTGCAGGCCATGCCCAATCAGCGGAAACACAAACAGCGACAGCGCCCCCAGCGCCAGAATCGCTCCAATCGCGTATGAAGAATCCTCCTCATCGGCATCGATCGCGCCCTGCGTCGCAATAATCGCCGACACGCCGCAGATCGACGAGCCCACCGCCAGTAACGTGGTCAGCTTCGGCCGCAACTTGAACGTTCGCCCCAGCAGTGTCATAAACACCAGCGAAAACGTGACCTCGATCAGCACCAGCCCCAGCGAAATCCCGCCCAGCCGCAACACATCGCCAATCAGGAACCGCGCCCCCAGCAACACGATCCCCGTCTTCAGCCAGAACTCATACGTCGCCACGCCCGCGCGAAAAATCTCCGGCACGCCCACGGTGTTTGAAATCACCAGCCCCAGCAAAATCGCCCACAGCACGTACTCGATATTCGGCAGCACCAGGTGGTGCGCCTTGCCATAACGCGCAATCGACTGCTCGATGATCTTGCCCGCATACCCAACCGCCAGCAGCAGCAGGATCCCAGGCACGATCGCAAAGATTCTCCCCGGCAACGAAACCGCCCGAGGCTGTGGCAACGCAACAGAACCAGCCATACTCCCCTCCTCGTCATCCTGAGCGATGCATCGCTTCTTGAAGCCATGCGCAGTCGAAGGACCTCCCGAGCGTCAGCATCCCCGGCGAACTTGTTCGTCGGGGTTCGCGAGGGCAGCGATGCCCGTGTTCAATACCCTGTGTCTACCACGGCACGCTCTTTAAAACTCCAAATCGCACCAGCAGCGCCGCCAGCAGCGCCAATCCAACCGCCCAGCTGTCGAGAGAAATCCGTCGCCCAGAGGTCGAAATCGACGAAGCCATAAAAACCGCCCCCGTTCTGCAGAGAAAAATCCCCGCACTTGAACCTTTTAGTTTGTCAGGAAATGCGCCGCATCACGGCGCGAGGATTCGCGAAGCTATCGACAACAACAACAGCAGCCGGAGAGGCCGCGCGCCGCGCTGTTCTCCACCGCGCGACCAAACATCACCGAAATGGACAAGGCGCCCACGTGTCCTTCGTTTGTAGCATGACAGACTTTTCCGCGCAAATGTCGCCCAGGTGTCAGTCAACCAATTCCTTCACCAGAATAGGTCGACCCTACCGGCTACCGGCTGTCTTTCTAAAGCGTCTTCAAATAAGCCTTAGCCCGCTCCAACTCCGGAAACAGCCTCTCCTCCGCCTGGAACGCCGCAGAATGCACGCAACGCCGCCCATTCTTCTGCCTCACCGGATGCTTCAGATGCAGCATCTCGTGGTACATCAGATACTCGATCGCATACTGCGGCGTTCCCTTCCGATCGAACACGCGGCTCACCATGATCGTGTTGTGCGCCGAATCGTAATGCCCCAGCAGCCGCCGCGCCGAAACCTCGCTCCACGTCAACAGCGGCCGTCCCATCAACCCAAAAAAGAAACGCCGGTTCAGCGTCTCGAAAACTTCATCCAGATCGTAATGCTCCCCCTGCGCCGACCCGATCCGCTTCCGCCCCCGCGTCTGCCGGATCCGCTCGCTCTGCCGTACCACCGCCTCGCTGGAGGTGAACCGCCGATATCGCCGCGCCTGCCCCGCATCAATCGGCCTGCGATACAACTTCGCCAGCAGGATGTGCGCGATGGCCCGCAGCACCGCCTCCGGCGCGCCTTCCAGCAAATCCGAAAGGCTCACCCGAATCCGCCCCTCGCGCAGCCGGATCGTCGTATTCAGCGAAGTGAAACGGTAGAAACGAACGTCAATCGGAGGAATCGGAGCACGCGGCCGAATCGCGCGATACTCCTCGGCGAACAAATCGGACAGATGGGAACTCACTACGATCCGAGCGTCGCACAGCAAATAACAGAAATCAAGCGCAGCGTTTTCTTAACCCGGCCAGCCACGTTTCGGCAGATTACTGGGACTCCGCGTCGGAGGCTTTCTGAACGCTGAACGCTGTGCGCTGAACGCTCTCTCAAGGCTCCAGCAGTTACGATAAGCACAGCCAACACTTCTCGGAGAGACTTTGCTGACCGCCACGATGGAACGCCTCATCCAACCCGCCCGCAACATCCAGGGCAGCCTGCGCCTGCCCGGCGACAAAAGTATCAGCCACCGTTACGCATTGCTCGCAGGACTCGCGGAAGGCGCCACACGCCTCACTAACTTCTCCACCGGAGCCGACTGCGCCTCCTCCCTCGCTTGCGTCGAAGCCCTCGGCGCGCAAGTGACTCGCAAAGACGACAGCTCCGTAGAAATCACAGGCACCGCCGGCCGATTTCACTCCTGCGCCGCGCCACTCGACTGCGGCAACTCCGGCTCCACCATGCGCATGCTCTCCGGCCTGCTTGCAGCCCAACACGGCACGTTCACCCTCACCGGTGACCCGTCCCTCAGCCGTCGCCCCATGGAGCGCATCCGCAACCCCCTCGCCCAAATGGGCGCGCACATCGACCTCACCGACGGCCACGCCCCCATCGTCATCCACGGCGCGCCGCTCACCGCCATCGACTACACCACGCCCATCCCCAGCGCCCAGGTCAAGACCGCGCTCCTCTTCGCCGGACTCGAGGCGCAAGGCACAACCACCGTCCGCGAATCCGTCCGCACCCGCGACCACGGCGAGCTAGCCCTCCGCGCCTTCGGTGCCACCATCGATCGCACCCTCGACTCCGTCTCCATCGCCGGCCCCCAGCAACTGCGCGCCATCGAAGCCACCATCCCCGGCGACATCTCCTCCGCTGCCTTCTTCCTCTGCGCCGCTGCGCTCTTCCCCGGCTCCAACCTCATCTTCGACGACCTCGGCCTCAACCCCACCCGCGCCACGCTCCTCGACGTCCTCACCGCGCTCGGTGCCCACATCGGCGTCCTCAATCTCGAAGACAAGCACGGCGAGCTGGTCGGCGTGGTTCAGGTCAACGCACCGCCGCAAGGACTCACCGGCACCACCATCTCCGGCGCGCTCTCCGCGCAACTCATCGACGAGTTGCCCGTCCTCGCCGTCATCGGCCCGTACACGCAAAACGGCATCCGCATCCGCGACGCCAAAGAGCTACGCGTCAAAGAATCCGACCGCATCGCCCTCGTCGCCGCCAACCTGCGGGCCATGGGCGCTGACGTCGAAGAATTCGACGGCGGCCTCGACGTCCCCGGCGGCCAAACCCTTCACGGGGCCACCATCGACTCCGGCGGCGATCACCGCATCGCCATGGCCTTCTCCGTAGCCGCCCTCCGCGCCCACGGAGACACCCTCATCCGAGGAGCCGAATCCGCCGCCATTTCCTTCCCCGAATTCTTCGATCTGTTAGATCGCGTCGCGGAACGCTAAATAACGAATCGTCAACCCGAGCGAAGCGACCGAAGGAAGCGCAGTCGAGGGACCCGCATTTCCCTGTGTTGCCTGTTCCCTGCTTTTTTATTGCGCCGCCAAAACATCATCCAGCCGCGCAGGCGTCCCCTCCACCCGCTCCAGATGCGGATACCGCAGCCCACCATGGTAATCGAGCGCCACGGACTTGATCGTGTCGCGATCCTTCAGCAGCAGCGTGATCGGCTCCGTCCCCTTCTCTGCCTTGCGAATCGCATCCCGCAGCTTCTCCGTCGAATAGACCTCGCCATTCACCGCCAGCAACTGCATCCCCGGCACAATGCCAGCCTTAAACGCCACGCTTTCCCACGAAACTCCGCCCAGCGAGCCGTCCGGCATCACGTTAAATCCCAGCGACTCCACAAAGCTCGTCCCAAACCTCGGATTCTCCGCCGCCCGTTTCTCCCACGGCGGAGCCGTGTCGTTGTAAACCAGCTTGTAGCCACCCTGCGTAAACCCGTTCTCCGGCACCTCAGGATGCAGCTCGTACACCCGCTCCTTCAGGAACGAAGCCCAGTCATACGGCTGGACCTGATTCAGCGACGCCACGATGTCCTCAAGCGTGTACGTATCCGTGATGTAGCTCCCGTTGTTCACCCCGAAAAACAACTTCGCAAAATCGTCCAGCGACTTCTTCCCATTGCTCAGTTCGCGAATCTTCGTATCCGCGTCCAGCCAAACCAGCAGCCCTTCCGTGTAATAGTCCTCCGGTCGCTGCCAGCTCACCCAACTCACCGGCCGCCGCAGCGAAATCGTCGGTTGATTCGTCGTATCCACCAGCGGTCGCCACTCCCGCCCCTTGCTCGCCTCGAAACCCGCTGCCAACCCCGCCATCTCATCGCGCGCCTGCTCCGCCGTAATCATCCCCGACCGCGCCGTCAGCACCAGACCCCAATACTGCGTCAGCCCCTCATACACCCACAGCAAATCGTCGCGCATCGGCACATTAAAGTTCGGCGTCCACAAATCCGCCGGCCGCCGAAACTTCCCGTTCCACGAATGTGTGTACTCGTGCCCCAGCAAGTCACGCCCGCGCACGCCCGCCGCCCAATCCGTAAAGTAATTCGCCCGCGTCCCATCCTCACTCGACTGATGATGTTCCAGCCCCTGCCCACCCACCACATCCGTCAGCATGAAAAGAAAATCGTAGTGGTCATAGTGGTGCGACGCGTAAAGCTTCTGCGCCTGGATCGCCAGGTTCTTGTGCGCCTGCAACTCCTCCGGCGTGATCTCCAGGTCCTTCGCCTCATCCGCAACAACATCCAGGAATACCGGGTTGTCCGGCCCCGTCGACAGATCCACGCGCTTGAAATTCGCCCCCGCAATCAGCGGCGAATCCACCAGCTTGTTCAGCATCGTGTCCTCGAAGCGAACCGTGTCGCCATCCTGAGATGCCGTCTCCAGCGCCGTCGCATATTTCCATCCGCTCGGCAGCACAATGCTCGGCGCAAACTTGATCTGCCGCGAAAAATGCCCCGCCGGATAGAGCACCACCGTATTCCACGCCAGATCAGCCAGCTGCGAAGAGATTTCAATGCGGCCATCCGTTGGCTTAATCGCCGAAAGATAGTCGAAGTCCACATCCAGCGAAGTCACACCCTTTGGCACATCGACATGGAACGCGTACACGTTCACGCGATCGCGTGCCCACGGAACGGTCTTCCCATCCGCCTTCACAAACAGTCCCGCCAACTTGTCAATGGGCCCCGTCGGTGAGTGGTTCCCAGGAATCCATTGCGGATAGAGCAGGGTCAGTTCGCCGGCTCTCACCGGTATCGTCTCGTGCACCGTCGCCACCCGATCCACCGTGTTCGTCAGATTCACCAACAGCGAAACAATCCCCGGATACGGAATGTCCGCAGGCCCCACAATCGGCGGCGGCATCGGCACAGGCTCCGGCCCCGGCGAACTCTGCGCAAATCCAGGTGTGATCAAAGCAAGGAGGACAACAAGAAGGCAGCCACCACGTATCATGAGCAATCTCCAAAAGGCTTCCGCGACATTTCGCAAAATTCTACAGGACCCGAAACACTATTCCCTGTTCCCTGTTGCCTGGTCCCTGTTTTTATGTACCCTGTCTTGGTGCACTCCCGCCGCACCTTCCTAAGAACCAGCATGGCCGCTTCGCTCGTCGCCGCCCTCCCGGCGTATTCTTCCCCCATGCCGCAAGCTCCGCGCAAGGATCGCATCCACCAATCCGTCTGCCGCTGGTGCTACAAAGACACGCCCCTCGACCAACTCTGCCAGTGGGCCGCCTCACTCGGCCTCAAAGGCGTCGACCTCCTCGAGATCGACGAATACGAAATCCCCCGCCGCTACGGCCTCATCTGCACCATGGGCTACGCCGGCGGAGGCACCATCTCCGACGCCCTCAACCGCCCCGAGAACCACGCCGCCATCGAAGCCGCTTTCCGCAAAAACATCCCCATTGCGGCAAAAGCCGGCGTCCCCAACCTCATCACTTTTTCCGGCAATCGCCGCGGCATGTCCGACGAAGAAGGGGCCCGCAACGCCATCGCCGGCCTCAATCGCCTCAAGCCCATCGCCGAAGACAATGGCGTCACGATCTGTCTCGAATTGCTCAACAGCAAGGTCAACCACCCCGACTACATGGCCGACCACACCGTCTGGGGCGCGCGCGTCATGCACGAGGTCAACTCACCCCGCATCAAGCTGCTCTACGACATCTACCACATGCAGATTATGGAAGGAGATTTGATCGACACCATCCGCCAGAACATTGGCGTCCTCGGCCACTTCCACACCGCCGGAGTCCCCGGCCGCCGCGAACTCGACGCCGCTCAGGAAATCCAGTATGCCCCCGTGATGCAGGCCATCGCCGCTTCAGGCTTCTCCGGCTACGTCGCCCATGAATTCATTCCCATCGGCAACCCACTCACCAGCCTCCGCCAGGCCGCAGACCTCTGCGATGTGTGATCTCTGCGACGTCTAGCCGCCTGTCCGGGTTCGCAGGGAAGCGGGTGCCCCACATCTCGATTCTGAGATGTGGGTTCGTTCGGTCTTGTCCGACCGGGATTGGCTAATCAAGCCCCGACCAGTTCCAGTTCCTTCCGCTGCTTTTCCCGCTCGAAGAACCGCTCCATAAACTTCGTATCGAACTGCCCCCGCCGAAACTCCTCATCGCGGAAAATCCGCTGATGCAGCGGGATCGTCGTGTGAATCCCCTCCACAATAAACATCTCCAGCGCGCGCCCCATCCGTGCCATCGCCTCCTCGCGATCATTCCCATGCGCGATCACCTTCGCGATCAGCGAATCGTAATACGGAGGCACCACGCCCTCGGAATATTGCGCCGTGTCTACCCGAATCCCATTCCCGCCCGGCACATTGAACGCCGTAATCTTTCCCGCCGATGGAGTGAACTTCTCCGGATGTTCCGCGTTCACCCGGCACTCAATCGCGTGTCCCCGCATCGCCACCGGCTCATGCAGGATGCTCGACAGCCTCTCCCCCATCGCGATCCGGAGCTGCGCCTTCACCAGATCGATCCCCGTAATCATCTCCGTCACCGGATGCTCCACCTGAATCCGCGTGTTCATCTCGATGAAGTACAGCTTCCCGTCTTCGTCCATCAGAAACTCAACGGTCCCGGCGTTCTGATATCCCACCGCCTCCAGCGACCGCTTCAGTGTCTTCGCTATCTCCTCGCGCATCTTCGGCGTTACCTGCAGCGACGGCGCCTCCTCGATCAGCTTCTGATGTCGCCTCTGGATCGAGCATTCGCGCTCGCCCAGCGACATCACCGTGCCATGCTCATCCGCCAGGATCTGAAACTCGATGTGCCGCGGCCGCTCGATGAACTTCTCCATATACAGATCGCCGTTGCCGAAGGCATTCGCCGCTTCGCTTTGCGCCGCCTGGAAGAGTCCCGGCAGCTCCTCCCCCTTGCGCACCACCCGCATCCCGCGTCCCCCACCGCCCGCCGAAGCCTTCAGGATCACCGGATACCCAACCGTCCGCGCCCACTCCAGCGCCTCGCCCTCGCTCTGGATCACGCCCTCCGACCCCGGCAGAATCGGCACCTTCGCCCGCTTCATCGCCTGACGAGCTTTTTCCTTCTCGCCCATCAGTCGCGTCACTTCCGGCGGAGGTCCAATGAACTTGATATTCGAAGCGCGGCACACTTCAGCGAAATTCGCGTTCTCGCTCAGCAACCCATATCCAGGATGAATGGCATCGACGTCCGCAATCTCCGCCGCGCTGATCACCGCCGGAACGTTCAGATAGCTCTCCGCCGACCGCGGCGGCCCAATACAGATAGCCTCGTCGGCAAAGCGCGCATGCAGCGAATGCCGGTCCGCCTCGCTGTAAATAGCCACTGTGCGCAGGCCCATTTCCTTGCACGCGCAAATTACGCGCAGCGCGATTTCGCCGCGATTGGCGATCAGGACTTTACGCATAACTATCGGGGACGCACCGCAAACAGTGCCTGGCCGTACTCTACCGGCTGGCCGTTCTGCACAAGCCGCTTCACAACTTCGCCGGCAGCATCGCTTTCAATCTCGTTCATCAGTTTCATCGCTTCCACGATGCAAATCACTTGCCCCATCTCCACCTGATCGCCAATCTTCACGAACGCCGGCGATCCAGGAGACGGCGACTCATAAAATGTCCCGACAATCGGCGACTTGACGACATGCAGCAACGCATCTTCGTCGACCGCCACAGCCGGTGCCTCTGCAGACGCGCTCGCTCCCGCATGAATGGCAGTAGACAGCCCTGCACCGGACATCCCCGGTGCAACTGCGGCAGCCGGTTGTGCGGCCTGCGAACCCAGCATGCGCGCCAGCCCCGCCAGGTCGGCTCCGCCCTCCTGCGCAAACTTGATCCGAATCTTCAGCTCGCCGCGCTCAAGATCAAATTCGCCAATTCCGTTCTCTTTGAGGAACTCGATCAGTTCCTTCAGCTCTTTAATGTCTTCCGATTTCATCCTCTGCTCTCGCGCGGCTCCCCGGAAATCCTACAGTTCAATCCAGCCTTTGGTTACTGGCGTCAGAATCCGATGCCCCTTCTCCGTCACCGCAACCATATCCTCAATTCGAATCCCGAACTTCCCCGGCAAATAAACTCCGGGTTCAATCGTGATCACCATCCCCTTCGCCAGCCGCATCTCCTGCCCCGCTGCCACCCGCGGCTGCTCGTGAATCTCCAATCCCACCCCGTGCCCTGTGGAATGCGTGAAGTACTTCCCCATACCAGCCTTGCGCAGAACCTTCCGCGCCGCCTCATCCACCTCGCCGCACGTCGCCTCGGGCTGCACCGCGGCCACCGCCGCCTCCTGCGCTTCGAGCACGGCCTCATACGCGATACGCTCCTCACGATTCGCACGGCCAAGGTGCACGGTGCGCGTCATATCGGAGCAATAACCATTGAGGATAACACCGAAGTCCAGCGTTACGAATCCCTTGCGCGGCAGCTTAGCCAGCGTCGCGCGCCCGTGCGGAAGCGCCGATCGTGCCCCCGAAGCCACAATCGTCTCGAACGACATTCCCTCCGCCCCCATCTTTCTCGCCCGATACTCCAGCTCCGCCGCAACCGCAATCTCGGTCACCCCATTTTCCATGCGTGACAGAATCGCCTCAAAAAGCGAACACCCCAACTTCGCTGCTTCGCCCATCAGCGCCAGCTCGCCCGCGTCCTTCACCATCCGTAGTGCCGACACCAGCGGCTTCTGCAACGCAACAAAGAATCCCCGCCGACTCTTCCCAGCCAATCCGGAACGCATCAGCTCCAGATCCACCACCGTCGTATGCTGTGGATCGAACCACGCCTGGTTCGCCGATTGCCCAAGAAACACACAGCATTCTCGCAACGCCGATTTTTTCCCGATCGTAACCCGCACACCGCGCGTCTCCTCTCGCGCCTGGGTCGTGTAGCGGCCATCCGTGAACAGCACCGCCTTCCTCGACGTCACCGCCAGCGCCGCATTCGATCCCGTAAACCCACAAAGCCAGCGCACATCCGGCAGATGCGTTGCCACCAGCGCTTCGATGGCCCGCTCCGTCATCGCGCGCCGAACGCCAGCCCAACGCTCCACAAAGGGATTTACGTTACTTCGCATCAGCTTCCATGCTAACGTCTCGCCGCCCGCGCCCAGTTATTCCCCCATGCCTCAAATTCGAGGGGAACCGCCAAAGCAACGATCCCCAGCCCACAAAACGGTCCGAAAGAGACAGCCTGGCGGCGAAGCCGAGCGGTATACTCACACCGCAACCCGCGAACCCAACACTGTCCCAAATCAGGAGACCCACGCAATGAACCTTCTCCGCAGCTTCCGCCCGTACTCCTATCTCGCCGCCGCCCTCATTGCCGCTCCCTTTATTGCCCTGCCCCTCGCCGCACCCGCGCAGACTCCCGGCACCATCCTCCACGCCCCCGAAGCATCGAAGCTCCTTCCCGACGCCGTTTATTACGCCGGTAAATCCGCCACGACCCAGCTCCGAAACTCCGCGGGAATTCACTTCCCCGACGACCATTACGTCCTGGCCGTCCTCGTCGATACCTCCGGCTACTCCAGCGCCGTCCAGGAGAAATACCAGGGCTACCTCCTCACGGAGGTCCCGCTCGCATTCAGCGACCAGCCACTACCGGCCGGTGCCTACGGCATCGGATTCGTCGGCAATCACTTTATTGTCACGGACATTGGCAACCACGGCCTGCTTCAGGCCCCCGCAACCCATGACGATCACATGCAGCACCCCGTACCGCTTCAGGTCCTCGACGGCTCCACTCCCGGCGTTTATCACCTCTGTTTCGGCCGGAACTGCGTCGACTTCCACCGCGCAAAGTAGCTGGCCGCATTCTCAATAGAGACGATTTCGTTCCGATTCCATCTAACAGAACAGGTGAATGGAAGAATCTGCTCCGCCCGCGCCTGGGCGCTATCCGCCTCAGTGCTTTATCGAGGCAAAAACGCTGAGTTTCGGCGTTGCGGAACACCATTCGCCAAATTAGAAGAGGGATCATGACCCGAATTTCCAGATTGCTTACCTTTCTCGCGGCCTCACTTCTCGCCGCAGCCCCGCTCGCCTTCTCGCAGAGCGAAGAAGATCAGGGCCAGGGACAGGCCGTCGTCACCGTCCTGCCCAAAAAGGCCGATGCTCCTGCCCCCAATCTCTCCCAACAGAGCATTCAGATTCAGGTGAACGGAAAACAGAGCCAGATCACCAATTGGCTGCCTCTGCGCGGCTCCCATGCCAACGTCGAACTCGTCTTGCTCATCGACGATGGCGCGCGAACCAGCCTGGGTCGCGAGTTCGACGACATCAAAGAATTCATCCAGAGTCTCCCCCCCAACGTCAAGATATCCCTCGCCTACATGCAAAACGGGCGCGCCGTCTTCTCCGGTCCGTTAACAGCCAATCATGCCACCGCGGTTCAGGAACTTCACTTACCCCTGGGTGCATCCGGCGTCTCCGCCAGCCCCTATTTTTGCCTCTCCGACCTGGCGAAGCGCTGGCCTTCTAACGATCGCGCAGTCCGCCGCGAAGTCATCATGATCACCGACGGCGTCGACTACTACCACCTGCAGTTCGATCCCGAGGATCCCTACGTCCAGGCCGCCATTCAGGATTCCGTTCGCGCCAATCTCGTCGTCTACTCCATCTACTGGCGCAACGTCGGTCCTGCCGATCGCCGTTGGTACGAAACCAACGCCGGCCAGAACCTTCTGCTCGAAGTTGCCGACGCCACCGGAGGCGACTCCTACTGGATGGGCTTTGGCAATCCAGTCTCGCTGCAACCCTACTTCGATGACTTCAGCCGCCGGCTCAACAATCAGTACGAACTCGGCTTTGCCGTCCCTCTACGCGGCAAACCCCAGGTCGAGACCCTCAAAGTGAAAGTCACAGCCCCCGACATCAAAGTCACAGCCCCCAAAGAAGTCTGGGTCGCA
>Ga0182018_10004501_pt1 | contig 11679 bp, 11 predicted proteins | sample 812P2MmetaG_FD_120490 | JGI IMG/M metagenome (GOLD analysis project Ga0182018, IMG submission 120490) | Permafrost microbial communities from Stordalen Mire, Sweden - 812P2M metaG | ecosystem: Environmental > Terrestrial > Soil > Wetlands > Permafrost | place: Sweden: Stordalen | collected...
ACGGCGCACGCGTTCTTGGCGCCCTATCTCGACGCGGTCGCAGCGTTCAACCCCGGCGGCAAGCTCCGGACCTATCCCGGCTCGCCGCTGATCGCGGAAAATCTGCTGCGGCCGCAAGATCGCCTTATCGCCTGCGAACTCGAGCCGCGCGCCGCCGCCTTACTCGCCGCGGCGCTACGCGCCGACCGTCGCGCCAAAGCGCTGGCGATCGACGGCTGGACGGCGCTGGGGGCTTACGTGCCCCCCAAGGAGCGGCGAGGCCTGGTCGTCATCGATCCGCCGTTCGAGGATGCGGCCGATTTCACGCGGCTTTCAAATGCGCTTTCGGCGGCGCATCGCAAATGGCCGACCGGCATTTACTTGCTGTGGTATCCGATCAAGGAACGTCGCGCGCCCGATGCTTTGGCAAGGCGGTTGCGAAAGCTTGGCGTGCCAAATGTTCTGCGCAGCGAGCTCACGTTCGGTCCGCCGCGTGCGGAAGCCGGCCTGATCGGGTCCGGCCTGATCGTGATCAATCCGCCGTTCACGCTCGAACAGGATTTGCGGACCTTTATGCCCGCGGTCTGCGCAATGCTGTCGCCTGAGGCGGCGAGCAGGCTCGATTGGCTCGCCCCGGAAGGGCAGCCGGAAGGTGCTGGGAGGTAGTCTCCCACTTTTCCACACGCAAAAATTGGTCTAATTGAACTGTTGCTGGCTAAGACGTTCCGCCTCCTGTGGGGGGGCCGGCGGAGTGACTGAGGCCGTACGCGGCTGAAGCCTTGCCCGTGTGGATGTTTAGCCAAGCCGTCGCGCCGTGGGGGCCGGCGGCGAAGCAACGACGGGGAAGGAGTTACTCGATGGCAATGGCCGGTACGGTCAAGTTTTTCAACGGTGAGCGCGGGTATGGGTTTATCAAGCCGGACGATGGCGGGCGCGACGTGTTCGTGCACATTACCGCCGTAGAGCGCGCGGGGCTGAAGTCGCTGATGGAGGGGCAGCGCATCAGTTTCGACGTCGAACCGGACAAGAAGGGCAAAGGTCCCAAGGCGGTCAATCTGGTCGTCACCGGCTAGAGCGTGATTTGGAAAGGCTGCCGCGGACCTGATCGGGAAAGCGGCTTTCCGCACAAGATCACGCTTCACTAACGAGGACGAGAATGCGGCGGCTCGCGCACAGAGCGCGGTGCCGATCCGATGCCGGGCGAGGGCGCTGCCGCCACCGCCGGAAGCTGCTATTTTGCCAAATTCGCGTTCCGAAGTCGCGCACGTAAACCCGCTAAAACCGAGATTGCCATGATGATCTTGCGTTCCGCCGCACCTTCACCGTTTGGCCGCAAGGTACAGATTGCATTGTCCCTGCTCGGCTTCGATGACGCGAAGATCGAACCGGCCGACACGGTGGATCCGGGCGATACGTTGCGCGATCAGAACCCGCTCGGCAAAATTCCCGTGCTTATCACCGAGGACGGCACCGCCTATTACGATTCGCGGGTGATCCTCGAATATCTCGACGACCGCGCCGGCGGCGGCAAGATTATCCCCCGCGATCCGCCGCGGAGGCTCTCGGCGTTGCGCTTGCAGGCGCTAAGCGACGGCATCCTCGATGCCTCGATCTTGACGATCTACGAAGGCCGCTGGCGGGCGCCGGAAAAGCACGAGGCGAAATGGCTGGACCATCAAGCCGGCAAGGTCGAGCGCGGACTCGCCGTGCTGGAAGCCGCGCCGCCAGCGCTAGGTCCGCTCCCCGGACTTCCCCATGTCGGGCAGATCGCGCTCGCTTGCGCGCTCGGATATCGCGATTTCCGTTTCGGCGGCAGCTGGCGTAGCGAACATCCGCGTCTCGTCGCCTGGCTTGATGGCTTCGCCGCGCGTGTGCCCGCATTCGCGGCGACGACGGTGAAGGTCTGACGAAGAGTTCTTTCCGGGGCCGGGCGAAGCCACTATCAGGTCGCACGTCGCGGGCAAAGAAAAAGCCCCGAGGTTTTTGCCCCGGGGCGTTTGCCACGCACACGCTTGTTGGTCGCCGATTTCAGAAGCGGTAGTTGATGCCGCCACGGATGAGGTTCGTGCTGAACGACACGTTGTCGCTCACAGCGCCGCAGTTGAGGCCGCAATTGAACTTGCCGAGGTTGACGTAAAGATATTCGGCTTTGGCCGTCCAGTTGCCGGCGATGGCGAATTCGAGGCCCGCGCCGATTGTCCAGCCGGCGTTGGTCGAGCTGCCGCCGGCGAGGCCGGGCGTCGAAGCGTTGATGTTGCCGAACGCCGCGCCGCCGGTGACGAAGGGCATGAACCGGTCTGCCGCGTAACCTAGCCGCCCGCGCACCGTCGAAAGCCACGAGTCACCGGTCGAACAGCCCGCCGGGCAGCCGCCGGAGGTCGAGCCCTTGATGCCGCTCCAATCGATGTCGCCTTCGGCGCCGACGACGGCGGGACCGAACTGATAATTGTAACCGATGGTGCCGCCGACCAGGCCGCCGGAGATATTGAAGGCGTTCGTCGTGTCCCAAGCAGACCGGCCGAGACCGCCGCCGCCGTTCACGCCGAGATAGAAGCCGCTCCAGGTATAAAGCGGGGGAACAAAAGCGGGCGCCTTATAATAGGGCGTGGGGCCGGGGGGCAGATCAGCCGCGGATGCCAGACCGGCCAGCGCCACCAGCGCGGCCGCGGCAAGAAACAAACGCTTCATTTCAGAACCTCCATTACACATAGGTCCCATAGTATTCACGCGCTTCTATGCGTCTAGTGTTGGAAAGACACACGTCATTTCTCTATCGAGACAATATTGTGGCGAGAATAGATTAAGCGCTGTCACGATTATAACTAATTATGTTTTAATGTCGGCTCGATGAAACGACTAATCTTTGCAAGAATCTAAATAAAGGGAACCTTGGAACCTTGACCTAGGCCAGCCAGGCCCAGCGCGAAGCTGCGGTCCGCCAAGTCGAGATAGAGCCATTGCGCTGGCTGAAGCCGACTTCGACCCCGGCGCCGGCTACCCAGCCAACGCTGGCGTGCGACTCTGTCAAACCGGCGCTGTCCGCGCGGAGGTCTCCATACGAGAGGCCGGCGGTTCCGAAGACCAAAACGTTGCCAAAGGTTACGCCGCCGCGGCCGCGCACGGTTCCGAACCACGGACTGGAGAATTGAAACGGGGCGGCCGTCGCGTCCGCCCCGGATAGTTCGATATCGGTCTCGGCACCGAAGACGAATTGGCCACGTTGCCAATTGTAGCCACCCTCAAGGCCTCCAGCGATGCCGGAGGGCTGGATGGGGCTGTTGCTGACCCATCCCCATTTGATAGCCGGCATTCGCGCCCACGCAAGGACCGATCCAGCTATAGGGGCCGACGAGCGGCGACGGCGCGTAATAGTCGGCGGCCGCGGCCATCCCTGTCATCGCCAGCAAAATCGCCGCGGCTAGAATTGATCGCATACCGGCTTTCCGAAGATCGAGTTGAAATGTGCGAAGGCCAAAAAAGGAAAAGAATGCGCCCGTGAGAGAACAAGGCCATCCTTTCGATTGAAAGAATTTATCGCGATTTTTAAGTTAAACCTTGATGAATAGGTAAGTAATCGCAAGTTGTTATCGTTAAGAAAGTCTCTAGATATCCGGGTCGTTGCCACGTCGGATGCCCCGCGCGCCACGATGCAAGCGAATTGGGGACGAAGGTTTCGGCCGACCGCTGACACTGGTCCTAAGCCGCTCCAAACCATACCTTCGCAGTTCCACCTGCAAGCGGTCGCACCCGAACGAAATCGGTCGGTCACAGGCGAGCGTGTCGGCAAGTCAAAAGCATGAGCGTTCCGAAGAAAGACCTCGAGCGCGAGATCGAGGAGGAGGAGGACGAGGAGTCGTCGCTTCCTGAAACGGAAGAGACCGGCGCCGCGGCCGCCGGCGACGACCTGGACGACTCGCTTGCCGCCGGCCGTGACGCGATCCTCCGTTACGCCAAGCTCGCGCCGTCCCAGCCCGGCGTCTACCGCATGATCGATGCGCGAGGCGATGTGCTCTATGTCGGCAAGGCGAAGAACGTCCGGAAGCGCGTTCGCGCCTATGCCCGTCCGACCGGTCTCGACACCCGCATCGAGCGCATGATCGCGGCAACCCGCGCGCTTGAGTTCGTTGTCACCCGTACCGAGACCGAAGCACTGCTGCTCGAAGCGAACCTAATCAAGCGCCTGCGGCCGCGATTCAACGTAACCCTGCGCGACGATAAATCGTTCCCTTACATCCTGATCACGTCCGACCACTGGGCGCCGCAAATCCTCAAGCATCGCGGCGCGCGCACGCGGCCGGGCCATTACTTTGGCCCGTTCGCCTCGGTCTGGGCCGTGAACCGAACCGTTAAAGCGCTGCAACGGGCGTTTCTACTGCGCTCATGCAGCGATCCTTTCTTCGAGAGCCGCACGCGGCCGTGCCTTCTTCATCAGATCAAGCGGTGCTCGGCGCCATGCACCAACGAGATCGATTTCAGCGAATACGCAGTGCTGGTACGCGAGGCGAACGCGTTTCTGTCCGGCCGCAGCAAGGCGGTGAAGGACGAACTCGCCGGTGAGATGGAAAGGGCCTCGCTGGCGCTCGACTTCGAGCGCGCCGCCATCTATCGCGACCGCCTGGCCGCGCTCTCTGCCATCCAGGCCCATCAAGGCGTCAACCCGCGCGGCGTGGAGGAGGCGGATGTTTTTGCCCTTCATCAGCAGGGCGGATTTGCTTGCGTCGAGGTGTTCTTCTTCCGCACTGGGCAGAACTGGGGCAACCGCGCATATTTCCCCAAGGCCGACCGATCGATCTCGCAAGGTGAAATCCTCGGCGCCTTCCTCGGCCAGTTCTACGACGACAAGCCTTGTCCGCGGCTGATCCTGATCTCGCACGACATCGAGGATCGTGAATTGCTCGTGGAAGCGCTCGCCACCAAGAGCGGGCACAAGATTGAGGTCATGGTGCCACGGCGCGGCGAAAAAAAAGATTTGATCGAGCATGCGCTCGCCAATGCGCGTGAAGCTTTGGGCCGCAAGCTTGCCGAGACGTCCTCGCAGCAGAGACTCTTGCGCCAACTTGCCGAGACCTTCGGCTTGCCGCGGGTGCCGCGACGCATCGAGGTTTATGACAACAGCCACATTCAGGGTTCGAACGCGGTCGGCGCCATGATCGTCGCCGGGGATGAGGGCTTTCGCAAACGAGACTACCGCAAGTTCAACATCCGCTCGGCCGATCTCAGTCCCGGCGACGATTTCGCCATGATGCGCGAGGTGCTGGGACGCCGCTTCAAGCGGCTCCTCGCCGAGATGCCGCGAGGGCAGCGGCTAGACGCTGCGATTGCTTCGGAAGCGACGGGGCTCGGCTCCGACGCTGCGCTCCCTCTCTCTGTTGAAGGGAGGGATGGGGTGAGGGGGATGGAAGCTGCTGAGCAATGCACCAGCGCCGGAGCCCCCTCGCCCGGCGCGCCGACCTTTCCCCGAGAGGAAGAGGTGAAGGACGGTGGCGACGACGAAGAAAGCTCTCCCTGGCCGGATCTCGTGCTGATCGATGGCGGGCTGGGGCAGCTCGGTGTGGCGCGCGAAGTGCTTACCGAGCTCGGCGTCGAGATACCGCTCGTCGCCATCGCCAAGGGGCCGGATCGCGATGCCGGCCGCGAAACTTTCTTTATTCCCGGCCGCGACTCGTTCAAGCTGCCGCCACGCGATCCGGTGCTTTATTTCGTCGAGCGGCTCCGTGACGAAGCGCATCGTTTTGCGGTCGGTTCGCACCGTGCCCGTCGCAAGCGCGATCTGCGCGAGGCCGGTTTGCAGGAGATCGCGGGCATCGGGCCAACGCGAAAACGCGCGGTGTTGCATCACTTTGGTACCCTCAAAGCAATCGAGCGCGCCTCGGTCACGGATTTGATGCAAGTCGATGGTATCAGCGCCGAAACGGCCCGGCGCATCTACGAATTTTTCCACGAGGGGGCGGCGTGAGCGGACCTCGAAGTTACAGGCGGGCAGGGCGCCCTGGTGCGAATGCCGCGAAGCAGGCATGCGCATCAAGGCTCTGTCGGCTATCGCGCGGCGGCGGTATGGTGCGGCCATGAATTCGACGACCACGACGACAGGCCGGCTGCGCGTGCATCCGCTCGCGCTTCCCAACATCCTGACCTATGGCCGGATCGTCGCGATCCCGATCGTGGTCGGCTGCATGTTCTGGCAAAGCATTCTCGACGGCGGCCTCTGGCTCCGGTGGGTGGCGCTCGCTTTCTTTATCGCCGCCGCCATCAGCGACTTCCTCGACGGTTACCTCGCTCGCATCTGGGCCCAGCAATCCTCGCTCGGCCGCATGCTCGACCCGATCGCCGACAAGCTTCTTGTCTCGTCGTGTCTGTTAATGCTCGCGGCGGAAGATACCATTCACGGCTGGTCGCTGTTCGCGGCGATCGTCATCCTCTGCCGCGAAATCCTGGTCTCGGGCTTGCGCGAATATCTGGCGGAGCTTCGCGTCAGCGTGCCGGTGACGCGGCTCGCCAAATGGAAGACGACACTGCAGCTGATCGCCGTCGGGTTTCTGATCGCCGGCGATGCTGGCGACGCCGTCGTCCCGGTCGTTACCAAGATCGGCATCATGCTGCTATGGCTGTCCGCGTTGCTGACGATCTATACCGGCTGGGATTATCTGCAGGCAGGGCTGCATCACCTTTACCAGGAGGATGCGTGAAGCTGCTCTATTTCGCCTGGGTGCGTGAGCGCCTGGGCAAGGCGGAAGAACAAGTCGATCCGCCCGCCGGTGTTGCCACCGTCGCCGAGCTTATGGCTTGGCTCGCCGGGCGGGATGAGCAATATGCCTACGCTTTCGAGAATGCGAAGGTGATCCGCGCGGCCATAGACCATCGCCATGTGCGTTCCGACGCAGCTATCGCCGGCGCCGGCGAGATCGCGTTTTTTCCGCCCATGACCGGCGGCTAGAAGCCGCGCCGCCGATGACCACGACCATCCGCTTGCAGCGCGAAGCCTTCGACGTCGCCGCCGAAGCGGCGAGAATGACGCACGGCCGTACGGATATCGGCGCGGTCGTCACCTTCACCGGTCTCTGTCGCGCCGACGAGAACGGCCAACCGATCGCGGCGCTGACGCTCGAACATTATCCGGGTATGGCCGAAGCGGAGATCGCCCGCCACGTCGAGGAGGCGCGCGCGCGCTGGCCACTCCTCGGCGTGACCGTGATCCATCGCTACGGGCGAATTGCGGCGGGCGAGGTCATCGTTCTCGTGGCGACGGCATCAAGCCATCGCGAGGCCGCGTTCGCGGCGGCGTCGTTTCTCATGGATTACCTGAAAACGCGCGCGCCGTTCTGGAAGCAGGTGGAGACGGTCGCGGGCACCGCCTGGGTCGACGCCAAGGTGGCCGATGACGCGGCGGCGGAGCGCTGGTCCGGGAAACCGCCCGAGCGCGAGGCCGCAAAGTGATGCGCCGACGTTACTTACGCAGGCTCAGAATATAAGCAACAACCTGGGTGATTTGATAATCGGCCAAGTAAGGATTCGGCATGCCCTTCGGGTGGTCCAAACCCCGATGTGTCGTGGTCATAAATTTTTGCAGCGAATCGGCGTTGGTATCCGGCCGCTGCGCTATTGTCTCGAACGACGGTGCCGGCGGGCTAAGGACAGGCATGAAGCGCTGGTCGGCCGCAGCCACATGACAATTTGCGCATATGATGGCCGCCAAGTCGTGACCTTTGCGCGCGGTCTGTGCCATATTGGTTTCTTGAGCCCACGCCGAGCAAATAGCCATCCAAAAAAAAGAACAACCCATATCGACGCAGCGTGCATGGCCCGATCTTTCGGCTGAAATTCGCCACCTGATGATGACTACGGCGTTTTTTGTGTCGGCAGTTGATACAGATCAATGCCCACGCGAGAGACAATTTATCAATCGCTTGCTGATGAGCTAGGTCAATGCGCTGGTTTTGGCGCTAATATTAGGGTTCAGTCCTCGGGAGCAGCCGCGCAACGCCAATCTGGATTTCGGCTACGTGCTTCATGAAAGGTCCGAGCCTGTACCGCAAAGCCGTTGCCAGAATAGCTTCGAAACAGATTGAGGCCCCGTCGAATGCGCCGCGCGGGAGTTTTGCGGCGTTGACCATAGGCGCGCTGGGTATCGTCTACGGCGACATCGGCACGTCGCCGCTCTACGCGATGGACGCGTTGTTCCTCGGCCGAACCGGTGCCGGGCAAACGTCCGCCGACGTGCTGGGCGGCGTATCGTTGGTGATCTGGACGATCACAATCATCGTCGCCATCAAATACGCCATCTTGGTCTTGCGCGCGCAGAACGACGGCGAGGGCGGCCTCTTCGCGCTTTACGGCCTTTTGCACGAGCACAAGAAGCGCGGCACGACGCTACTCTTGTGGGCGCTGATGCTGGGAGCGCGGTTACTTTTCGGCGACGGTATGATTACGCCGGCGATCAGCGTCATCTCGGCCGTGGAGGGCCTTCAAGTCGCCGCTCCGGCTTTGGGTAATGTCATTATACCGATCACGATCGGACTCCTGACTGTGCTCTTTGCTATCCAGTTCAAGGGCACGTCTGGGATCGGCATCGTATTTGGTCCAATTCTCGCGGTCTGGTTTATCGTCATTGCCGGCCTCGGTGCTTGGCAGATCGGACATCACCCGGAAATTCTCGCGGCGTTCAATCCCGCGTACGGCCTGGAATTTCTTGGGCACGCGGGCATGTTCGATACGCTACTCGTCTTGAGCGCGTTGATGCTGGTCGTCACCGGCGGCGAAGCGATGTACGCGGATGTCGGGCATTTCGGCGCGGGGCCGATACGAGCGAGCTGGTTTGCATTCGTCTATCCCGCGCTGCTGCTAAACTATCTCGGGCAGGGCGCCTACCTATTGACTGGGGTGCCGATCGCAGGCGGTAAGCTGTTCTACAACCTCGTGCCGGCGTCGATGCTTTTCCCGATGGTTTTGCCTCGCCACCATCGCCACGGTTATCGCTTCGCAGTCGTTGATTTCGGCGGCCTTTTCGCTGGCAGCACAAGCGATCCGCTTGGGTCTCTTCCCACGGCTGAATCTTTTGCACACTCATGAGAGGCATGCCGGTCAAATCTATGTACCCTTTATCAATTGGTCCCTTTTCGTTGGTTGCATTCTGCTCGTCGTGACGTTCGGCTCCAGTGCGGCGCTTGCGGCGGCCTATGGACTGGCAGTATCCGGTGTGATGGTCATAACATCGCTTGCGATGGTTCCAGTTGCCCGGCGCTATTGGAACTGGGGGCCAACCACCACGGGTCTGGTGTGGGGCGCCTTAATCGCGGTCAACGCCGCCTTTCTGGTGGCGAGCTCGCTCAAGTTCCTGGAAGGCGGCTACGTTCCGCTTTCAGTCGGCGTCGTTTTGTTCCTGGTGATGACGACGTGGCGCTGGGGCCGCAAGGCGACGCTTGCCGCCTATTCCGCGAAATCGACGATGACGATGGCCGAACTGGTCGCGCTCCACCGCGGCTGCAAAGTTTTTATGGAGCGAAACGCCGTGGTGATGGCGGCGAGCTCCTTGCGCCTGCCGAGCGACCGCGCCCCGGCGCTCATCCAAATGCTATGGGAGCGGCACGGCATCCTGCCGCGCAATCTGATCCTTGTCGAAGTCACGCACCGCAAAGTTCCCTACATCAGGGATAACCGCTATCGGGTGACGGTGTTCGACCGGGACCACCACAGAGGCAGCATCATCGCCGTCGAGGTGAGCTTCGGCTTCATGGAGGAGCCGAATGTCGAGCGCTTGCTGGAAGAAATGACCCGCCACAAAGAAATCGATCTGCCGACCGACCGCCGTCAGTGGGTCGTGCATGTCTCGCAGGAAAACCTTCTGCCTTCGCGACGGATGGGCTGGCTCAGGCGCGTGCGTTTCCGGCTGTTCCTGTTCCTGCGCCTGGTTTCGCAACCCGCATATTACTATTACGGGCTGGGCGACGAAGTGCAGCTCTCCGTCGAGATTATCCCGGTGCGGGTGCGGTAACAGGTGTACCGCTTGGTGGAGCGGCCAAAGACTTGCAAAGCCGACCGAACTGCCCAAATCTATATAAGCGAAGTTCGCTTAAAATCCCAAACGAACTTTTCCTGGTAGTATTCTCGTGAAATGGATTACCGCGCTAGACCTTGACCACTGGGCAGATAGTTTAGGCGCCCGAGAAACCTTTCCCGCGCTTATTGCGGATCTAATTCGCGCGTCAGCCACCCGCATCGATGCTTACCGATTTCCGAGTGGCGATAAAGGCCAAGTTAGGGGATTCCACTGCTTGAACATCGCGACAGGTCGCTGACTCTCCATCGCATCATGGCGCAGAATCCTGAGTTTTATATTTCGGTCATATGCGATGTTTTCAAAGCAGCATCGAAGGAGATAAATGAGCCAACAAAAGAACAGCAGGCTCGCGCTGGCGCGGGATACGGGTTGCTTCGGTCTTTCAAGACAATTCCAGGGGAGAAAGACGGCATTGTTGATCTCGTGCCACTCCGAGCGTGGATTCAAGACGTCCGAAAACGAGCCGCGCAGGTCGATCGGACGCGCATTGTAGATCAATATATCGGACATCTCCTTGCACATGCGCCATCTGAGAAGGCCGACGGAGCGTGGCCAGATCGTTCAATTCGGATATTGCTAGATGAATTAGATTCTAATGACATAGAAAATGGCCTCTTGATCGAGCGATTAATATGCGCGGAGTCGTTACGAGGGCCGTTTTCGACGGGGGTGGTCAGGAGCGTGCACTTGCGGAGCAGTACAGAACTTGGGCTAAGGCAGCAGCACAGTAGCCGCGAACCTCTGCAATGTTAGAAAAGATGGCGCAGAACTATGATCGTGACGCCGAAGGCGAGGACGTAAGGGCCGAGCAAGACAAGATGAAATTTTGATTGCTTGAGCCGCTTAAGTGGTCTTCTGATATTCCAACGATCAGACGTAACGAATGCAGGCCTTTGCTCATTCCGCCGCGACCTGCGTGGCCTCGGTCTTGAGCTTGGGATTGAGCTCGCAGGCTTCCTCCCAGCTAATCACGTTGAGCGATTTGACGAATTTGCCGACGCCGTCGACCTCGGCGCAGAACAGGCCAAGCTCGATGATTTCTTCGTCGGAAAAGTGCTTGGCGAGATCGGCGTAGACCTCGTCCTTGTCGATGGCGTGCTCGCCCTGTTTGAACAGGTCGGCGTAATGCAGCGCCGCCTTCTCGCGCATGCTGAAATGCCTGCTGCCGGCGTAATCGAACAGGTCGCCGATCATGTCCTCGGTCAGCCCTTCAGTCTTGGCGACGTTCGATCGCACCGTCGAGCAATAGCCGCATTGATGCGCTACCGAAATCCTGATGCGGCACATTTCCTTGAGCTTGTGCGGCAGCACGCCCTGATAGAGGAGCTTGTTCCAATACTCGACCCAAGCGGTGCCGAGCTTGCCGCGCGTCATCACGCTGACCACGCGCGGATCCGGTGCGCCGGTGCGTTCGGCCGATTCGATCAATTCGCGCGCATGCGGAGTTTTCTCGTTCTCCTCGATGTAACGCAACCTGGGCATTGGCTTTCCTTCGGGTGCTCGATCTTGAAAGGGTGAGACATATTCCGTCATCACGCGACGGTGCGCGCCTTGATGCCGTCCCACCACGGACAGACGCCGGACATGACCTCGTAATTGCCCTCGATCACCTGCACCGGCCGGCGAAAACCTTTATCCGCGTTCGC
>Ga0182018_10004502_pt1 | contig 11674 bp, 11 predicted proteins | sample 812P2MmetaG_FD_120490 | JGI IMG/M metagenome (GOLD analysis project Ga0182018, IMG submission 120490) | Permafrost microbial communities from Stordalen Mire, Sweden - 812P2M metaG | ecosystem: Environmental > Terrestrial > Soil > Wetlands > Permafrost | place: Sweden: Stordalen | collected...
AATCGCGACGACCAGGGGATGGTGGACTGGTATCACCGAGTCGTGGAGAACGCGGCGGCGCATCACCTTATGATCGATTTTCACGGAGCGTACAAGCCCGACGGGATCAATCGCACCTGGCCAAACCTGATCACGCGCGAGGGCGTGATGGGCAAGGAGTATCTGAAGTGGTCGGCGCGCACCGGGCCAGTACACAACACGACGCTGCCGTTTACGCGGATGCTGGCCGGGCCCATGGACTACACGCCCGGGGCCTTTGGCAATGCAAACCGCGAAACCTTTGTGGCGCGAAACTTTATGCCGATGGGGCTGGGCACGCGAGCGCATGAGCTGGCTCTGTTTGTCGTGTTCGAGAGCCCGTTTGAGATGGTCGCGGACTATCCCGAGCACTACAAGGGACAGAAGGAGTTCGATTTCATCAAGCGTGTGCCGACGACGTGGGACGAGATTCAGGTGCTGGGCGGCGTGCCGATGGAGTGGATCTCGGTGGCACGGCGGAGCGGCAAGGACTGGTACCTGGGATCGCTCTCGAACTGGGATGACCATTCGGTAAACCTGCCGCTGAGCTTTTTGGGGCCCGGAAATTTTGTGGCGGAGATGTACGCGGACTCTGCCGACGCCGCGCAGGAGCCGACGCACACCACGTTTACGCGGCAGCCGGTGACGAAGGACTCGGTCTTGCAGATCAGCATGGCCTCGGGCGGCGGGAATGCGGTATGGATTCACCCGGCGCAATAGGCGGGCTGGTGGGTTGAAAGGAAGCGAGGCGCTCGGTTCGCGGGGTGTGGGCGCAACGCCGGGGAGCGTGTATGACGGAAAGCTTGCGTCCCATGAACCTGGGGGGAATTCTCGATCGGACCTTACGGATTTACCGGTCGCGATTTCCCGCGTTTGTAGGTTTGGCGCTCATTCCGGTGCTTGCGGCGGAACTGATTGAATTTGCCGACAAGACCTGGCCGCACTTGAGTTCGCTCGCGCATCCCGTCGGGCGGTTTGAAAACTTTTTATGGAACACCGTCGTATCGCTCTGTTTCTACAACGTTTTTTGCGTCATCGGCGACACAATCGAACCGGGAATCGTGAAGTTGGCGTCAAGTTCGACGCTTGGTGAAGATTGTTCGATGATCTCGTCTCTTCGATTCATTGCGCTCCGGTGGCGAAGCTACGTGTGGATCGCAGTTCTCAAGGTCTGCGTGGTCCTGGTAATACCTGAGCTCGTATACGTGGCCCTCTTGATCGGGGCCGTGTCGCTTGGGGAGGCTGTGCGGCCATCGGGTCAACAACCGCAATTGGTAACCCCACTCTTGTCTCTGCTGGCGGACGGAGTTGGAGTGGGCCTCTTCTTTTGGCTCGGCGCTTGTCAGTCACTTTCCATTCCCGCCGCAGCGCTTGAAAACATTACAGGATTAGGATCCATACGGCGCAGTTGGAGCCTCAGCAAGGGAACCCGATTGCGCATCTGGTTCGTCTGGATCGTTCTCTGGGCGGCGACATGGGTGTTGGCCTGGGTCCTGGAATATCTGCTTAGCCAGCTGATGCTTCTTGCAGGAAACATGCTTCATCTCGCCGATCTCATGCGTAGCCTCTATGGGCCAGCCGTTTTGATTCTTGTCACCGGGATCTACGCGGTGCTTGGCCCTATCCTTCCCATCGCTCTGACCCTCTTCTACTATGATCAGCGCATACGCAATGAGGGGTTTGACATCGAACGGATGATGGAATCCGCGGGACTGAATACGGCTGAGACGTTGCACGCCCAGGCGAGTGAGGCAACGACTCCGCAGGCGGGTTGAATCGCGCAAGTACCATCGCAATTCGGCATTCCGCTGGGCTATCATCAGCGCATACGCAGCAAAGACAGCGAGACTGAGCAAAGGATGCCCGCGGCCGGAATGACTCTTACCGAATCCAAACCTGGCCGAGAGTTCCAATACTGGATCCAGACGGCATTGGGAGCCGTCGTGCCGGTTGCGCTCATGGTCGCGCTCGCGGGCTCGTCATCGGCGCACGCGGATTCTCCTCTCGCCGATCATTCTTCGCCGTCCCCGGCCAGCAAACCGCGCGATGCTTCGCTTGACGATTACCGGCAACACCTGGCGGCGCTGGCCACGCTGGTGGAGGCCTGCGCGAAGGCGCGCGACACAGAGACCTGCGACTCAGCGCAGGTTGGGCCCGACGACCGCATTCCTCTTCCGCTGCCCGGCAAGCTTGAAAACCGGCGCCTGATTCGATACGGGTGGTTGCGGGTGCTGGTTTCCGAAGCCCAGGACAAAGATAAGGTCGCGCCCGAGGCCAAAAAAGAAACTCCGGCCGAGAGCGTTCGCCCACCGAAACCTACGACTACCCAGTTGCTGCAAGACGCCGAAACCCGCCTGGCCCACGAACTGGCCGAGAGCGCTCAACCGCCCGCAATTCCGCCCGCACACGACGCGGAGAGAGCGGTGATGAAGCAGGTGCTGGCAGGGCGGGACTTTGGAAACCTGGAATCCGAGTCGGTGCAGCAGTCGGCGCTGGAGAAGTTTGCCAGCTGGATTAACCGGCTGTTTGAAAGCGCGTCGAAATTGACCCAAAAGGCAGCCTGGCTAGGGCGGGTGATTGTTTGGGGATTCATTGTTGCCGTGTGCGTGGGGCTCATTTGGGGATTGATTCAGTTTGAACGCCGGTGGCGCGTGCGGCTGGTGCCCGAGAGCGACGGCCCGGCGCCGGGAGCCGCATCGGCGCGGGACTGGCAGTTGTGGCTGGAGGATGCGCGCCGGGCTGCTGCTGCCGGTGAGTGGCGCGAGGCGATTCATTTTGTCTATTGGGCTGCGATTTCAAGGCTTGAGTCGAAGCGGCTATGGCCTGCCGACCGCGCGCGCACTCCACGCGAATATCTGGCGCTGGTTGCGCCTGAGGATCCGCGTAAGTCCCCGCTCTCGGCCCTCACGGGCAGCTTCGAGCGTGTGTGGTACGGCGGACGACCGGCCGGAGAACCCGAGTACAAACGGGCGGAGGAGATTGCCAAGGGGCTGATCTCGGGCTCCGGGGCTTCACGTCTTGGAGCGGAGGGAGGCGCGGCGCGATGAAGTTCCTCTCCTCGCTCGACTCGGCCGACCGCAAGCTGCTGCTGTGGAGCGTAGGGATTGCGCTATGCCTCGCAGTGGCGATTGGCTTTCTGATGCCGAGCGGCAATAACAACGACAATCCGTTGCCGTCGACCTACCTCTCAGGCCAGCACGGGGCGCGGGCGGCCTATGAGACGCTGCTCCGATCAAACTATCCAATTGAACGCTGGGAACGGCCGCTCGCCGAGCTTGCCGCGCAGGCAGGGCCGCAGACGGTGGTGATCCTGGCGCAGCCGTATACGCGCGAAGTGAGCGACATCAAGGCGGTGAGGCAGATTGTGGAGCGCGGAGGGCGCGTGCTGTCGACGGGGCTGATGGGCGGATACATTCTGCCCGGCGGAGCAAGCGATCCGCCGGATGATTTCACTTTTGCCGCATGCAAGCTGGAACCGGAAGGACTCGCCTCGATGGCAAGCACGGGCGAGGTATGGATGGTGCCGGGGGCAACCTGGGAGGTGGGCAATCCTGCTCAGAGAGTGAACTTCGGTTGCGCCGGGCAGCCCGCGGTGGTGGAGTACGACTGGGGCAAGGGGCACGTGGTGTGGTGGGCGGGCTCGACTCCGCTCGAGAATGGGTCGCTGGCGCGGGCCAACGACCTTGACCTGCTTCTGAACTCGCTTGGGCCCCGCGAAGGGCACCACTTCTATTGGGACGAGTCGCTGCACGGGGAGATTCGCTCCACGTTCAGCTACGCATCCGGTCCGGCGCTCACGCTGCTGTGGACAGGTATGATCGGCCTGGGCATTCTGATTGTCTTCAGCTTCAGCCGGCGGAGCGGCCCGGTGCGCGAACTGCCCCTGCCGGCGCGGGCCACACCGATTGAATTCCTTGAGGCGCTGGGCTCGCTCTATCGCAATGCGGGCGCGGCTTCAACGGCGGTAGCCATTGCGCTGGAGCGCTTCCGGCGGCAATCGCTGCGGCTTTGCGGGTTGCGCGGTGCACCCATCGGGGCGGCCGACTTGGCGGCAACCATTCGCCGGCGGTTTGGCAATGTGGATGCGTCCCTTGAAGCTGACCTCGCAGCGTGTGAAGAAGCGGCATGGGGCGAGACGGTGGTGCCGCGCGATGCGTTCAAGCTGGTGGTCCGGCTCCATCATCACATGGAAGAATTGAAGCAAGCGGCTCGGCCGCGCAGGGACAAAATCAATCTCCAGTCAAAGCAGCAGGAAAGGCAGTCATGAGCGACGACGTCATCTCCAATCCGGTTATCGCAGGGCCGGATATCCCGGGAGCAGGTCAGACTTCAAGCGCGGGCAATTCTTTGGGCGCAACGAGCCGGTTAATCCAGCACGCGCAAACCGAGCTGGGGCGGGTGATCGCTGGGCAGAGCGGCCCAATCGAGGAAATCATGATTGCGGTGCTTTGCCAGGGGCATGCGCTGCTTGAAGGTGTGCCGGGAATCGCGAAGACGCTGATGGTGAAGGCGCTGGGACGGCTGATGGGGCTGGGATTCCAGCGCGTGCAGGCCACGCCCGACCTGATGCCGGCCGACATTCTTGGCACCAGCATCCTGCGGCCGGGGTCGGACACGTTCAGCTTTCACGCCGGGCCGGTTTTCACCGATCTGTTGCTGGTGGACGAGATCAACCGCATGCCCCCGCGGACGCAGGCGGCGCTGCTGGAGTGCATGGAAGAGCGGCAGGTGACGAGCGATGGCACGCGGCGCGTGTTGCCGGCGCATTTTACGGTCTTTGCCACCCAGAACCCGGTCGACTTTGAAGGCACTTATCCGCTGCCCGAGGCGCAGCTCGATCGATTCCTGCTGAAGATTCGCGTTGCCTATCCCACCGAACAGGAGGAGAGGCAGATTCTTGTGCGGCACCACGGCGGCCAGGGAGGCGGATTGCTGGAGGAAGCGGCGATTGCGCCGATTCCCGAGGGCCTGTTGACCGCGGCGTGCGCTGAGGTGCGGGCGATCCGAATTGAGCCGGAGCTTTACGGCTACATTCTGTCGCTGGCCCGCCGCACCCGCGAGTGGCCGACGCTGCTGCTGGGCGCGAGCCCGCGCGCGGCTCTGAGCCTGATGAGGGTGGCACAGGCCGCGGCCGCCTTCGACGGCCGCGATTACCTGGTTCCGGACGATGTGAAGCGCGCCGTGCTTCCTGTGTTGCGGCATCGCGTAATGCTCAAGCCGGAGGCAGAATTGGAGGGCTTTGATGCCGACCGAGCACTGACGGATGTGATTGCGGAAGTTCCGGTGCCGCGGCAGTAGGCGCCCCACCACGGTGATGATTGTTTTCGGTTGAGGAGATTTCATGACCCTGAAACCAAAACTGATGCTTATTATTCTCATGCTTTACGTTGTTACTAAGGCGGGAGGCCAAGCCATTGTTGCACCAGTGGAAAAAGACGTGGCTCTAGCTGGAGAGATTCGAGAGGTTCACGGTTATGGGCCCCCCGGATATGGTGAAGACAAAAAAGAGATGCTCGAATTACCTATTGGATTCTAGAACTGCCGAATCCTGTCAACGTTCCATGTACCCCAGAGAGACCCGAATGGGCCTCCGAAGATTGCAAAGCTACAAAACAGTTGCGACTTTTCTTTCCGACCTTTCCTGCAAATGCTGGGCTTGAGTCGAGGGCAAAAGCGATGCAGGGACATCGGGCTATCGTGAATGGAGTTCTACACAGATCAGATACCGTTGGTGAATTGACTCCTATCTACATGGATGTGACAGATGTTCAGCCTGCACTCGCGTCTACACAGAGAAGATGATCCAAGGCGGTTACGTTGAACGGTTCAACCGGCAGCGCCACCACAAAGGGGCGAAATGAAGAAAAGAATTTCCGTCACGCTTTCGAAAGATTTGCTCGCGCGGATTGATTTGGAAATTGGTCCAGGCGGATCTCGCTCGGCGTTCATTGAGAAGGAGTTGATCCTGTACTTCCAGAAATTGGAGCGAGATGAAATCAATGCTCGGGATGTCGAACTCATTAATGCCAACGCGGATTATCTCAATGCGGAAATGGAAGATGTCCTGAGGTACCAGGCGGACATCTTTGAAATTCTTGAGGATCAGGCCAAGGCACAATGAACCTTCCCAGTCTCCATCCCGACCCAATCCGCGCTGTTTGCGAGCGGCGGCGGTGGTTGGCCTTCGGGCTGACGCCAAGGGCCATTGGCCTGCTGCTGGTGGGATTTGTGTGGCTCATTCCTGGGTTCTGGGACGGGCGGCTGGCCTACGCAATGCTGGGCTGGGATGCGCTGGTGCTGCTGGGGGCGGTGCTCGACGGGCTGCGGCTGCCGCGCGCGGAGTTGCTGACGGCGGGGCGCACGTGGTCGAATGCGCCTGCACTGGACAGCCGGACGGAGATTGAGCTGACGATTGAAAACATGGGCCGGACGATCGTGGATTGCCGCCTGGTGGACGACTTGCCGGCGGCGCTAACCGGAGTCCAGGCTGAGCCGCCGACGCACCGGCTGACGGCCTTTCCACGTGTGCCGGCAAAACTGCGCTATACGGTCATGCCCGAGCAGCGCGGGGATACGGAGACGGGGTGGCTCTATGTCCGTTATCGCTCGCCGCTGGGGTTGACCGAGCGCTGGGCCAAGGCCAGGCTGGTGCAGCAGGTGAGGGTGTATCCGGCCCTTCGCACCGGCGAGGAGCAGCAGATTTTTCTGGCGCGGAGCCGGCAGATCGACCTGCAACTGCGCCAGGCCCGGCAGCGCGGCCTGGGGCGGGACTTCGAGAGCCTGCGCGAGTACCGCGAAGGCGACGACCTGCGCGATATCTGCTGGACGGCTACGGCGCGGCGCGGAACGCCCATCACGCGGCAATACCAGATTGAGCGCAGCCAGGCAGTGTGGATTGTGCTCGATTGCGGACGGCTGATGCGGTCGCGCGTGACGCCGACACAGGTTCAGGCCAGAAATCTGACTGGAATATCTGGAGTCGCAGCTACTCCTGCCGCCGGCAACGCTCACTCGAAGCTCGACTTTGCCTGTACGACGGCGGTTGCGCTGGCACAGTTGGCCTTGTTTTCAGGAGATCGTGTGGGCCTGCTGGCCTATGGGCAGGGGATTCAGCAACGGTTGTTGCCGGGCCGGGGTGCGACGCACCTGCGGCAGATGATTGAAGCACTGGCTGTGGTGCGGGCTGAGGAGGGCGAGGCCGACCATCTGCGCGCGACGGCAATTTTGAACCGCTTGCAGCCGCGGCGTTCGCTCATTTTGTGGATTACCGACCTGGCCGAGACGGCCATGCGTCCCGAAGTAATTGACGGGGCGATGCAATTGCTGCGCCGGCACGTGCTGCTGTTTGTTGCCATGGCCCAGCCAGAGATCGACCTGATTGCCCAGGCTCGCCCCGCGAATTTGGCGCAAATGTTCCGCGCGGCGGCGGCGCAAGAGATGGCCGGGCGACGCGAACTGCTGCTGGCCCGGCTGCACGAACAGGGCGCGCTCACGCTCGACATCCATCCAGAATTCCTGACATCTTCGGTGCTGAATCACTATCTGACCGTGAAAGAGCGGGCGATGGTGTAGCGGCGCTCTCAAATCACCCACACACACAACTTAGCTCAACTTAGCCAACTTAGCCAAGTTGCGCTACTATAGAGCCATGCGAACCGCGAAGATCGGCGTCTTGAGGAATCAGCTCTCGGCATATCTGCGCCATGTGCGCAACGGCGAAGAGGTCGTGATCTACGACCGGAATGTGCTGATTGCGAAGATCGTGCCGACGGATTCGCCTGCGCCGGAGGTCGAAACAGTTCTGCACCGGACGGGGTTGACGGAAGAGGAAGCCCTCCTTGCCTCAACACGAAAGATGAAACCTCCTACCAAACAGATGGACTGGGACGCATTTTGGGCGTTGCCCCGTCCCACGGTTTCAGATGAGGCGGTTCGAGAAGCAATCGAGTGGGCTAAGGGCGATCGTTGATGGCAGACGCATTTTGGGATTCAAGCGCACTTGTACCAATTTGCGTTAAGCAACAGGCCTCTGTTTCCGCGTTAGCGCCCAGCGCCCACTATGGCATGGCCGTTTGGTGGGCAGCGCCGGTCGAGATGCGCAGCGCATTTGCTCGATTGGTGAGGATTGGCCAATTGACGGCGAACGAGCAGGTCCAGGCCCAGATTGCACTGGAAGATCTGCGCGCTAGCTGGTGAGAAGTCGAACCGGACGAGCCGCTTCGCAAGCAAGCGGAGCGCCTTGTCGACCGCTTTCCGCTCAAAGCTGCTGATTCGCTCCAACTGGCCTCGGCGTTGGCGTGGTGCCTGGGGAAGCCCGCTGGCCAAGCCTTCATTTCCGGAGACGCACAACTGGTTTATGCCGCCGAGCAACCGGGGTTTCAAACCATTTCAGTTTGAGTTTGTCACCGGCTTCGTTTCGCGATCCATGATTCGAATCCTCGTGCCCCCTCCGCACATCTGAGAGAATAATGGGAGTGATTCGAGCGTTTTCCATTCCGCAATTCTGCTTCGTGAAGCAAATAGGCCAACGTGCAAATCTGGCGCTGATTTTGCTCGCAAGCGTCCCGTTCGGCGCATCATGGGCGCTGGCGCAGGCGCCGAATCCGTCGTCTGCGGCAAATCCCTTCTATGGCAGCGTAACGGCGCACCCAGCCACGGATGAGACGCTGCAACTGTCTTTGGATGAGGCGGTGAAGCGGGGCCTGGAGAACAATCTTGGGCTGAAGCAGTCCGAAGCCGCGCAAAAAGCGCTCGATGGAGAAAAGCTGGAGGCGTTTCAGGCGTTTTTGCCGTTGATCCAGTTGAGCGGGGGCACAGGCGTTCACCAGTTCAACCTGGCGGCACTGGGCTTTAGCCCTGGTCTGCTCAACAAGTTCAAGTCGATTTTCCCTGGCGGCGTCGTTCCGCCAGGATTGTCGACAATCACCCGCGCCGATGTGACCCAGGGGCAATTTCAGTACAGCCAGACGCTTTTCTCCGGTCCGGTATTCGCCGGATTCAAGGCGGCCGGGGCGGCGGATCGCGCTGCCAACTTTGCCAGGATGTCGGCGAGAGGCGAGGTGGTTCAGCAGGTGGCGACGGCCTATCTGCACGCCCTTGCCGCGGCCAGCGAAGTGGACAATGCCAGGGCGCTGGAGTCGTCGGATCAACTCACCTTCGAACAAGCTCACGCGGCACATGAGGCGGGAACCGCTTCGAACCTCGACGAACTTCGCGCACGCGTGCAGTTGCAGGCCCAGCAACAGGCCCTGATCGCCGCACAGAATGCACTGGAGAAGGATTTGATTCTACTGAAGCGCGAAATCGGGATCGCTCCCGGGCAAAAGGTCGCACTCACTGACCCCACGCCTTCGAGCGAACTCGGTGCGCAAACTCCGGACGATGTTCGCGACATTGCTTACAAGAATCGCCAGGACTACCAGAATCTGCTGAATCAGGCGGTCGAATATAAGGCGATCCATGGCGCCTATCGCAGCTACCGGCTGCCGACGTTGAGCTTTGACGGGTACTGGGGAGTGACCACGGTAAACGATGCCGGCACGCACGGAACCTTCGCGGCCCAGGGCACGTTATCGATCCCTTTGTTTCGCGAGGCCAAACAACGCGGTGACGTTGAGGCGGCGCAGGCTCAGATGGACTCAGTCAATGGGCAGTTGGCAGATCTGCGGACGCACATCGACCAGCAGGTTCGCGTGGCGCTGCTGGATCTGGATGCTACGCGGCAGCTTGTCGAAGTGGCGCGGTCCAATGTGGAGTTGGCTACGCGCACGGTTTCCGACGAGACCGACCGTGTGAATGCAGGGGTCGACGACAATCTGCCTCTGGTGGAGGCGCAGTCGTCGCTTGCATCGGCCGAAAGCAACCTGATTGAAAGCCTCTACCAGTACAGCCTGGCAAAGCTCGCCCTGGCTCGCGCTTCGGGAGTGTTGGAAGCGCAGTATCGCGTCTACCTGGGGAAGTAACAAACCAAGCGATTCCGGGTCGTCGATCCCGGGCATGAAGCGCGAGAGTGGTTCGGTGATCGACACTCAGTTGAATGCCACAAATGCTGCTACGATCCATTCATCTCTCCCGTGTAACCTAGCGTATGGAGGTTCCGGCCGGATGCCCAGAACTCTCAGGGTGAAGTACTACGTTGCGCCCGATGCGGCGGCGCTCGCTCAGCACGCGGCACAGTACTTTGTTGAGATGGTTGGAGAAGCTGTGGCTGGGCGGGGACGCGCCCGCATCGCCATCAGCGGAGGTTCCACTCCCAAGGCCACGTTCCAACTGCTGGCGGACCCGAATCAGCCTTGGCGGTCGCGAATGCCCTGGAACGACATGGATCTCTATTGGGTAGACGAGCGGTGCGTGGGGCCCGACGACGCCCAAAGTAACTACCGCATGACGCGCGAGGCGCTGCTGGACCACGTTCCGCTCGCGCCGGCGCAGATTCACCGCATCGAGGGAGAACTGGATCCGCAATCAGCCGCGGACAAGTACGAGTCGGAGCTGCGAAACAGCTTTCGACTGGAGGGCGCGGAGAGCCCCCGATTCGACCTGGTGGCGCTGGGGATGGGCCCGGACGGCCACACCGCTTCGCTCTTTCCGCATACGGCGGCGCTCCACGAGATGAGCCGCATTGTGACGGCCAATCGTGTGCCGCAGATGGATATCTGGCGCATCACGCTGACGTGGCCAGTCATCAACGCGGCGCGGTCGGTTTTCTTCCTGATTGCCGGTGCTGACAAGGCAGAAGTGATAAAGGAAGTCCTGACTGGACCGCGTGATCCGGAGCGTCTGCCCAGCCAGCTGATATGGCCTTCGAGCGGTATACTTACGCTGATTCTGGACAAGGCCGCTGCCGCACTTTTGCCGCCCACCGATGAAGAAGGCTTCGGATTTTTTGAGAGGGAACAATGATTCTGGCCGGCGATGTCGGCGGCACCAAGGTTCATCTGGCGCTGTACGACTTTAAGAATGGAGAACTGGAGTATTCGCGGGACGAACGGTATGCGGCAAAAGAGTATGGGGGCCTCGAAGAAATCGTAAAGGAGTTTCTGGGCGGAGCAAAGGTGGATGCAGCGTGCTTTGGAGTGCCGGGGCCAGTCAGGAATGGGCGGCTGCGGCTCACCAATCTACCCTGGACGCTTGACAGCCGGGAGCTTTCAGCCGGCCTCGGCATCACGCATGTTTTTCTCATCAACGACCTTGAGGCGAACGGATACGGCGTGGCCGAGCTCTCGCCCGGCCAGATCTACACGCTGGCCGAAGGCGACGCCAGCCAGATTGGGAACCGCGCGCTGATCGCCGCCGGCACCGGCCTGGGCGAAGGGCTGCTGATGTGGAATGGACACACCCACGTTCCCTACCCTTCAGAGGGCGGCCACTCAGACTACGCGCCGCGCAACGAAGATGAGATCGATCTGTTGCGTTTTCTGAAGCAGAAGTACGACGGACGCATCAGCTTTGAGCGCGTGGTCAGCGGCATGGGCCTCACCAATGTCTACGATTTCCTTCGTGAGGTGCGCGGCATGGAGGTTCCCAAGTGGCTTGCCAAGCGCATGGCCGCGGAGGACCCCAACGCGGTGATCACGGAGTGCGCGCTGGCGGCCAAGAGCGAGATCTGCGAAAAGGCGCTGGACATGTTTGTGTCGGCGTATGGAGCGGAGGCCGG
>Ga0182018_10004503_pt1 | contig 11672 bp, 18 predicted proteins | sample 812P2MmetaG_FD_120490 | JGI IMG/M metagenome (GOLD analysis project Ga0182018, IMG submission 120490) | Permafrost microbial communities from Stordalen Mire, Sweden - 812P2M metaG | ecosystem: Environmental > Terrestrial > Soil > Wetlands > Permafrost | place: Sweden: Stordalen | collected...
ACTGGCCGCTGCGGCCAGACGGACCGCCAGCTCGGCCGGGCAGCGGGTCGCGGCCTCGGGAGGGCGGGACGAGACCTGCAGGGCCTCGAGCACCTTGCCGCCGTCGATCGCCCCGTCGATTCGCTGCTGCCATTCATCGCGAAGACTGGTCACCCGTTCGGTGAGGCTCTCCTGCAGTGCGCGAGCGAGCACTCGACCCTCGTCATCGAGCGACACCGTCCGCGACGCCGCGACCACGGCCCGCAGCTCACGCAGGCGCATGGTGCGCCCGGCGTTCTGGGCGGCGGTTGCTCGGTCCATCCATCCGGCCAGGTTGACGACCGGCAGCAACTCCTCGGCCATGTTCATGAATGCGTCCGGTGAAACCGGTGGCTGGCCAGCCGCCTTCGCCGCGGCGTTCTGCTCTTCGATCGCCTGACGGACCGCCGGGATCCCGCCCCGCAGGAGCTGCTCGGCCACCGGGAGCTGCTCGGGCCGCAGTTTCGCCAGAGCCGCGTTGCGGTGAGCCGCAGAGACGGCCGGGCGCCGATCGCGGCGCTGGCCGGTCGGTGGCCCGTCGCTGCGGGGCCCCCTCGAGTCTTCGTCGCGGCCGGTCCCAGGAGGACGTCCCGCACCTCGGCGGGCTTCGTCGCGGCCGGTCCCAGGAGGACGTCCCGCACCTCGGCGGGCTTCGTCGCGGCCGGTCCCAGGCGGGCCTCCGGGACCTCGGCGGGCGTCTTCTCGGGGTCGTCGGGTTCCATCCCCCTCGGCCCGCTCGTCCCGGCGTGGCTCTGACCCACCCTCGCGGCGCGGCCCGGGGGCACGCTCTCGACGTGGCCCGCCCGCACCGTCGCGTCGGGGCTGGCGTTCCCGTTCACCCGAGCGCGAATCGCGCTCACCGGAGCGCCCGCCCCGGGCCAGCGACACGACCACGCCCGGGTCCGGACGCGGCGCCCCGAGGACCTCGATCCGCTGGATCCCCTCGTCGGTTCGCCGAACGATCTTGGGTGCCGAGACCGCGACCACCTCGACGCCGTCGAGGCCCGACTCGACCTCGGCGCGAACGACGTCACCCACTCGTCCCCCGGAGGGGACGAGATCGCCCGACAGGGTGCCTCGCGGCTGGCGTGCACCGGCGGCCCGCCAGGTCCACGAGCCATCTGGGGCCTGGCTGGTCAGCTCGATGTCTGTGTAACGAGACATTCGATCGCTCACGCTACCGCGGCCCAAGCAACCCGGATCAATGGCCTGCCTGGGCGACCGGCCCGGATGAAGCCGGATGCAGCTCCGGGTCCTCTAGCATGTGGGCAGCGTCGACATGGCTGGCGTGCCGCGTCGACGCTGGTGCGGCGGGTACCTGTTCGCTGGAGGACCGCTATGAGTGACCGTTTCGACGACTCGGGGGTTGAGCGCGTCCCCGAACCGACCGTTGCGGCTGGGCACGAGCACGAAGCCGACCAGGCGAGCAGCGAGGGCACCCCGGACCAGGGCGCGCCGGCGTTTCCCACGACATGGGCCGTGCCGCTCGGTGGCCAGCCCGAACCGGTCGCAGCACCCAACCCGTGGGCTCCCCCGAGGTACAACTACACCGAAGCCGCCCGTTACCCGTCCGTCGACCCGCCCGGTCGTAACGGTGAATGGCGGGGGAGGAGCTGGTTCCTGGTCGCTGTCGTCGCCGCGCTGATCGGAGCCGGTGTCGGTGCGGGCGTCAGTGCTTGGGTCAACAGCAACTCGGGGACGACCATTTCCACGATCAAAGAAGGCAACGCGTCTCCGGGTGCCGCCCTCGACGGCGGAGCAAACATCCCGAACTTGGTCCAGAAACTCCTGCCGGCGGTGGTCTCGATCGAAGTCAACACCCCCCAAGAAGAGGAGGAGGGGAGCGGCATGATCATCTCGTCCAACGGGATGGTCATCACCAACTACCACGTCGTCGCCTTAGCGGCCGAGGACGGGGGCACCTTGACGGTCACCGAAGCGGGTTCCACTACCGCCCAGAAGGCCACCTTGATCGGCAGCGATCAGACCGAAGACGTCGCCCTCTTGCACATCACCGGGGCCTCGAACCTAAAAACGGTCACGTTCGGCGACTCTGACAAGGCGGTGATCGGCGACGCAGTGGTTGCTATCGGCAATGCGCTCGGGCTGTCCCAGGGTTCGCCGACGGTGACCCAGGGCATCGTCTCGGCCACCGGTCGGACGGTGACGGCGGGGGACACGAGCGCCGACACCGAAACGCTCTCCGATCTGATCCAGACCGATGCCGCGATCAACCCGGGCAACTCCGGCGGGCCCCTTGTCGACACCGAGGGTGAGGTGATCGGGATGGACACGGCGGTCGCCGGAGCCACGAGCGACGGCACCAACGCCCAGAACATCGGCTTCGCCATCCCGTCGGCGCAGATCGAGTCGCTGCTGCCCGGCCTCGAAAAGGGCGGGACCCAGACGGCCACGCCCGGATACCTCGGTGTCGAAGTCGAGACCCTCACGCCGCAGGTGCGCTCCGAGTACGGCCTCACGCCCAGCTCGGGCGCAATCATCGAATCGACGGTGCCGGGCAGCCCGGCCGACCTCGCCGGCCTCATCCAAGAAGACGTCATCGTCGGGATCAACTCGACGACGATCACCACGGCAGCCGCCCTCCAGGCGGCCGTTCAGGCCGACAAGGCGGGCCAAAGCATCAAGTTGACGTACTACCGTGGGGACGGGCTGCACACCGTCTCGCTGACCCTCATCTCCCAGTCGGCCATCCAAAGCTTGGAGCAACAGAGTGAAGAGGGCGCCGGCGGGCTCGGAGGCGGCACGCCTGGCAACACTCCATAACGCCAGGCCGACAGCCGATTCCTTCACCCGAGAGCACAAACGACCCGTGACCATCCCTTCCGGGTGTCGTGTGCCAGCCACCTCGCTAGTGATGGCCGCCCGTACTGCCGGCAACGGGAGGGACTCCGGTCCCTCCCGTTTCGCTGGTGGCCTCCCAGGACTGAGCGAGACCGGTCCCGAGTCCTGACGACCGAGCACGCCGCGCCGGCAAGGCGAGAATCCGGAGCCGCAATTCCGCAAGGGATCGGAGGCTGAAGGGCAGGCAGTAGACCCGGTTCTCGCGCCAGTTCTGACGCACCCGGTGACCATTCTCTTTTGGCAGGGGTTGTGACACCGAAACCGCCTCTGACCAGGGGATAAGTGCCAACATCCGATCAGATTTCCACAGATTCAGGGGTGGGAATGACGGATGGCTACCCGATCTGCGACTAATCCCTGGGAGCCGGGTGCTCGTAGTGCACGGGGTGCAAGTGAGACGGCCCGTGGGCGCCCTGATCCGTCGGCGGGAGGACCCCACCCCGATAACCCAGCATTCGGAGGATCAAAAGCCCAATCCTGTTCGGGCGTTTGCGCCGCTGCGCCGCCTTGGCCTGGGCCTCGTGGCCGTCAGTGACGAGAATCCTGCGCCGTCCGTAATTCGCGTACCGCAGACGCCCCCTCACGCTCGAAATCCTAATGGGGCTGTGCCGGTTTCACGGGAGCCAGAAGACACCCGTCGTGTCGTTGCGGGCTGAGGCCCCGTTTTACGGACGCACACATCCCCACCGCCGAGGGGATGTGTGCGCAAAAAAACGGCAGAGGCGGTCATTGGGGCGCCCCGAAGATCACGCGCCACAGGATCTGGCGCCAGTGCGGAATCGGCGGCCCCGACCTGGTAGCCACAGTCGCCATGTGAGCGGTGGCCTGGATACTCGCTGTCAGCGGGACGACGTTGGCGGATCGTTTCCTGCGCAGCCGGGGCCGTATCCGATCCCACAGCATGAGAACGAGAGCGAGAACGAACCAGCCCGCGAAGACACCCCACCATCCTTTGGTCAGGACGGCCACAACCACTGCGGCCCCAAGGGCGAGCATCAGGGTGCTTCCGAGTCGCCACTGCCAACCCTTGGGGAGTTCAGGCCACGCCCGCATAAGGCAAAAGTACTCCCCTGACCAGGAACTACACCTCCGTAGTTGTCACAACCGACTGCCAAAATGGCCCTATGAACACGAGGACCACCATCGCTTCCCTGAGTCGGGAAATCGCCACTGAGAGTGACGCCTACCGCCACCTGGAGGGACTTCGCTGGGGCGACACCCCCGTTTGCGCCCACTGTGACGGGACCGACGTTTACCTGATCCCGCCCGCCAACGGGGTCAGCCGTAAGACGGCTGGGGGCACCATGAGCGAGCGTCGGGTCTGGAAGTGCCGCTCGTGCAAAAAGCAGTTCTCGGTCCTGACCGGGACGATGATGCACGCGACCAAGATTCCGGTTCGGACGTGGGTTCTCGTGATCTTCGACATGATCGCGGCCAAAAACGGCATTTCGGCCCGGGAGGTCGAGCGCAAGTACGGCGTTTGTCCTCGGTCGGCTTGGCACATGCTCCATCGCATCCGTGAGGCGATGGCAAGCCCGTACGCGTCGATGTTCCAGGGCGTGGTCATGGCCGACGAGGCGTACATCGGAGGCGACCCGAAGAACCGTCACGCATGGCAGCGGGTCGAGCGCGACGGACGTGGCACCGACAAGACCCCAGTTGTCAGCATCGTGGACCAGGACACTGGCGAGGTCCGCTCGCACGTCGTGACGGGTCTGGACCAGTGGAAGCTCGGCCAACTCATCATCGGCAACGTGGACCCGACCGGCACCATCCTCGTAACCGATGGGTTCAAGGGCTACAACCTCGCCGCATCGTTCTTCCCGAAGCACGAGGTCGTGGACCACTCCGCTGGTGAGTACGTTCACGCTGGGTTCAGCACCAACCGTGTTGAGTCGTTCTTCTCGCAGTTGAAGCGGAGCATCGACGGGACTCACCACCACGTCAGCGTGAAGCACCTGCACCGCTACGTGGCCGAGCACGACTTCCGCCGTTCGACGTGCAAGGTGCCCGACGTTGACCGCATGAGCGTCCTGGTCAGGCAGATGGAAGGGCGCTTGCCCTACGAGGAACTGGTGGGATGAGGTCGTCGTCATTGAGTCTTGGCCTCAATGTTCGCCAACCGACGTGCTAACCATTCCAAACGGCCCGCTGTCTCGTTCCAAAGCTCGTCGCTTTCAAGGCCCGACGGGGCGACTCGGGAGTGCTGGGTGTTGGGATAGGAGCGGAAAAGGTGTGCGGTTAGCTTTCCGCCGGTAAGAGCCTCGAACTTCGCAGCAGTTTCGTTCGTCCATTTGTAGACCTGGGTGCGTCGCCTAGCGGAACTTTCGAGTTCCTTCTCGATCTCTTCGATCTTCTGCGATTTCCTGTACCGATTGAGCGTGTGGTCGGTTTCATAGAGTTCCAGCAACGCCTTACCGTTAGCAAACATCGCGATGATGGCCGCAGCTTCTTCACTCAACCGCTGGATCGCAAGCCGTTGGCGATTCATGACATCCCACACAGCGAGGGCCAATGGACCGGCCACGAGGACCACAACCCCCCAGGCTGGGGAGTGAGTAGCCCACCCAATGAACGCCGACAAAGCCACGTCGAAGGCGAAGGCGAAGGGGCCGAACTTATGGAGTTTCCAAAGCGGGTCCAAGATCGACCGTAGGGCGTGGCAAACCTCGCCCAGTTGTTTACGCATCGGACCAGCGTACGGGCGTCCTCATGACCTGTCCTTGGGGTCCGCCGGTAAACTGGCACGATGCCCGAACGCCCGAGACGGCCCGACCTTGACGAGTCATTCTCATTACCTGACGAGACCGATCCCGAGGACGTGCTGCGGCGGCTCCTTGAGACCGAGGACGGGTCCGAGCAAGCGTCCGATGACCCCGGAGAGAACGAAGAAGACGGCTGACTCGGCTGGGGGTGTTTTTTTGCGCACACATCCCCACCGCCGAGGGGACTGTCTATCTGGCGTACCCAAATCGGACCCGCGGGTGCCCCGGGTGACCCCGATAGCCTGGAGGAATGTCGATGGAACCGGACGACGGCGAGGAACGGTTCTCGTTTCCAGACCCGTTCGAAGAGAACCTCAAAAGGCTGCTCGAAGTCGATCCGGAGTCTGTGGACGACGGCGAGGAGGAACCCGAGCAGGACGCCTAACCCTGTGGCGACGCCAGGCCCCCTCCATCCGCACCACCCCGTGTGGTTCTGGATTGGAACGGCATTGCTACTCGTAGGTATTGCGGTGGGCTCCGTCTACGGCACCCGCACCCAGCACGTTTCCTGGACGGCCGGAGCGATGGTTTTTGCATACATCGTTGGTGGCCTCGCCTTCGTATGTATTTGGGCAGCCGTTAGAGGCTGGCCCTTCCCTTTCGCTAGATACCTTCCCGCCCATAGTGCGACAGAAGAACATCATCTCGTGCGAAACCGGCTCCAAGGGGCGAGGTCCCGGCTGGTCCATTTCTATGGGTCGACCGTGGGCACTCGGATTGGAAGATCGAAGGCACAGCCCGAGGAAGCGCGTCGCCCTGGGCCAGCCGTTCGCGCTGTGCTCACCGTGCACCAGCCCCCGCACCAATACCCCCCCGATCCGCCGATGACGGAGGCTCAACGCGAGATCGTTCGAGCCTCCCGGTACGCATGGAAGAGCCTTCGTTGTACCGTCAATATTAAGCGCGACGAGTCGAGGGCTTGCTTCGGTCTGCTGTTCAAGAACATCGGTCCGACCCCCATGCGCTGGGAGTTCCAAGAGTTTCGAGTCTCAGTCAATGACGAGCCGGAAGGGCCCGTAGCCCTTTATCTATCTAGGCGGGGCACTCTCGCCCAGGGTGAGGAGCAAACGTTCGAAGGTTCTTGGTTCGTTCTCGACCTCACCACGACGACGAAAGGTCGAGTCGAGTTCTCAGGGCTTTACGGACCCCCCCAGCGTTCGCGTGCGTTTTGGCTCAAGGAAACCTGGAACTTCGAACTGTTTCCCACGCGCGAAGACGGTCGGAACGAGATCAGGAGCTACCGGCTGCGAGACTCGGAGGGCGAGTGCTAGTCGCCCGTCACCCGCCTGTACGTCAGCCGACGACCCTCGGCCTGCTCCACGATCTTCTCCATTCGGGCTGTGTCCGACAACTTGCAGGTGGAGAAGCGGAAATCGTGTTCGGAAACATAGCGGTGAAGGTGCTCGCGACTGACGTGGTGGTGCGTGCCATCGATGGACCTTTTCGTTTGACTGAAGAACCCTTCGATCCGGTTCGTCGTGAACCCATCACGCACGTACTCACCAGCGGAGTGGTTGACCGTCTCGTGCTTCGAGAAGAACGAACCGGCCAAGTTGTAACCCTTGAACTGGTCCGTGACGAGAGTCGATCCCACCGGGTCAACGTTGCCCATGAGGATGCGCCCCAGGGTGAGACCGTCAACGTTGGCGACAACGTGCGACCGAACCTCGCCAGTTGCCGTGTCGATCAGGGACACGACGGGCACTTTCTCTGTCCCGCGGCCATCCCGCTCTTTGTAGGCGCTGGCGTGGCGGTTCTTCGGCTCGCCGCCCACGTAGGTCTCGTCGGCAACCACGGTGCCCGAGATGAGGGAACGGGGGAAGCCAGTTGCCATCGCCTCCCGAAGTCTGTGGAGCATGAACCACGCGGTCGGCTGCGTCACTCCGAGGATGCGTCGCAGTTCGTTCGCTGCCACGCCGTTTTTGGACGCCGACATGAGGTACAGGGCGAGCAGCCATTTCGACAGCGGCACCTGCGACCGCTCGAAGATGGTCCCGACGAGCACCGAGAAGGGCTTGCGGCAGACCTTGCACTTCCAAAGACGCCGGTAGGTCACCTTGCCCGTCGAGGTGGTCCGCTGGCCGTTGCGGGGCTTGATGAAATAGGCCCGGTTCCGGTCGCCACAGTGGGGGCACACGGGGCCATCCGGCCACCGCATCTTCTCGACCAGTTCCCACGCCGCCGTCTCATCGGAGAAGTGCTTGGCGAGGGTGCTCAGGTTCAGTTCCATACCCTTACCCTGACAGGGGGCTGTGACAACGGACTCCCAGGTGGGCGGCGGTTTTTGTCGTGTTAGATCGTTCCGACGACCTGCTTCTGGAGCAGGCGTATTTGGTGGCCCGGGGAGTGCGCCCCCTGGCGATTATCGGTACGTGCGAGGATGACCCCAGGACCCTCCAGGCGGTCGCCACTCGGCTCAAAACCCTCGCTGGCGGGACCGCCATTCCCGTCCTGGTTCCTGGCCTCTACCCAGGCAGCCGGACCTATGGCTACGCCTCTCACGCCTGGGCTGTAGACCTGTTCGGCTGGGCGCTTTCCCTCGATTGCCCCGAGATTCAGAGGCATCGGATCATCGGTCTATTACTCGGCTACAGCCCTGAAGAAATCCGCAGTTTTGAAGAACTGGGGTGTGGCCAGGAGGCTATTTGGTCGCCTCAACCAGGCTGTATGACACGGCCTTCTTGCACGACGGACAGGGAGGGAACTCATGCCCCAGCGCCATCGTGATCCGCTCTCCACACGAATCGCACTTGTAGATACCGGCCACGGTGTTCCTAGCCCCAGTGCTTGGCATGATGTCCCTCTCTATCGTCCCAAGGGATGGGACCTATCGGCTCAGACGCTACCAGGGCTCACGCACCCTCCACGGGGGCCTGTCGTGACACATAAACCCATAATCCAGGTGGGTGCGACAATTATCGGGAGCGTTGCTTTTCGTCCGCCTCCCACGCGATGGCCGTCACAATCACGATCCCGATGAGCGCCAGGAACCCCCAACCGGAGGTTCCGATGGTCGGGTGGGTGCGCCCGAACCACGCCAGGACCAGCACCAGGCCCATGAAAACGAATAGCGCCCGCCAGTGGCGCTCTTTGGGCGGAGTTTTCCCCTGGTCAACCTCATATTCCGACACGATCCAAAAGCCTACGGACCACCCACCCGGTGTAGTTGGATGGTCAGAACTCCCAGCCCCACCACCTCAACTCTTCGCGGGCCTGGGCGACGGTCATCGTGCCTCCCAGAACCTTGCGCTCGACCGAGGGAGGAGTTTCGTAGATGTGCCCGTTGTATTCGATCGGGTCGCCGTAGCGGGTCCATTTAGCCATTTCCAGCCCCTTTCTATTGGCGGCGGGTTGCCGCATGATCTGAGGCTACGAACGGTGCCTTCCAAGGTCAACGAGGATGCCAGGGATTTGGGTACGCCAGATAGACAGTCCCCACCGCCGATAATGCACATTATGTCAAGTTGAGAATTATGATGTCTCAGGGCGAGACGCTAGTGATACACCCCCCAGATACGGTCAGGGCAATATCCGTAGCGCGATCAGCGGTGCGGTTCGGTCAGATGCGTTGTCTGAAACAGGTGGTTCCCTAGAAAAGTTCTACGTCGACTTCTGGCATGAGCTGGACGAATTCATTCATGGGCGCAAGCCCACGGCTGCTGGATCGGCGGTCATTCTCAAGCGAGTCGCGCTCGCCCACGGCATCCGTGTAGCGAACGATCTGCCGCTTCCGCGGTTGACCCGCGGCGAGCGGGAGCATGCGTTGTCGGAGGAGCCGTGACCGGCTCGACGGACCGTCCAGCCGAAGCGAAGGGCGGGGCTGGGGGCGGTAGCCCCCTCCCCCACCCAAGCCCGGAGGGAGACCTGGCGGAGCCGGGAGAACGGCCTGCTGGCGTGTGCTGGTCCTGTGGCCTTCCAGGCCATCGGTGGACCTCTTGTCCCGACGTGCATTGCTTCCGGTGTGGGCTAGGCGGGCACATTGCTCGGCGTTGCCCGGGGTGACGGGGTGCCGGCCCAGGTGTGTGGCGGTGCGTCGGGATTCGAGCGGCTGAAGGCGATGGTGTTCGTCCGGGCAACGGTCGATGAGCAGATTCGTCTGTTGGAGGCTGAGTGCTGGGCCGAGGGGGTTCGCCGCAGTGCGTTGGCGGATGTGCTCGGCATCTCTCGAGCGGAGCTCTACCGCCGGCGCAGCACCAAGGAGCGGTCAAGGGCCGCCGCAGGCGGTCACGTGTGACGCCGGAGCGGAGCGACGGCGCCCTTGACGGGCATGGGAAGGGCGAGCAGACAGAAAGCCGAGCGGCGAGCGCGGGGGTGATCCGGCAAGAAATGCCCGTTTCGAGGCCGACGATGGCTTCGCCTCGCGGCACGGGGTCTTGGTCTCGTCGGGAGAACCTGTCGCATGTGGCTTCTAAGCCGGAGTGGTTCCGGGAGGCTGGTGACTATCGCATTTCGCTACTGGTCAAGGAGCGTGCTCGGATCGACAAGTTGATTGCTGAAACGGTGAAGCTGGAGAGGCAGGCGGGCCGATCCTGGGCTGAGATCGCCGGCTGGCTGAAAGTATCCCGGCAAGCCGTATGGGAGCGGTATCGCTGGGTGGATGACCGCGCTACGGAGGCTCGCGCCCGAAGGCCGGATTAAAAGTCCGGTTGGGATCGTCCGACGGCATTTCTAGAGGTCCCAGCAAGTGCCACGTGCGCGTCACCGTCCATGGCAACTGGTGGAGCACAGCGGACCGGAGTCGGGTTGCAAAGATGGTTGCAGAAACGCGTCCCGGCAGCCCGGATCATCACCGAAGGCTTACGCTCCCCATGTGCATGTTCACTTCGAGTGGGAAGGCTCGTCGGGCGAGGTGATCATCGATTGCGTGCCGAATGGCGACCCCGTCGCCCTGGGGTGCCCGCCTGAGAGTGCCGACTACCCAGCTTGTACGGCGTCGGTTCGCTTCCCTCCGGTCGGCTATCGGGGGCTGCTCGGCTGGGTGCAGTTGGTCCGCTCTACGGACAACGCCTCTGAAGGCGAGCGTTTCGAGATGGACCCGCTGCTCCTATTTTTCGACGCTCCGTCCCCCACTGCTGGTACGGCACGGCCCCGACGCTGTTTGATGCCCCCTTCCGGGGAAGAGACGTCTCTTTGCGTTGGATCGCTCACAGCTTCCTCGCGGCGACGCCACTTGAAGAAGCGGTGCGAACTCTGACGCGACCAGTCGTGCCACTGGTTGGCTTTTCGTGGGGCTTTGACGTCAACGAGGGTGGGGCGATCGTCGTTTACCCGGTGAAGCAACTAGCTCCGGGGGACTGGAACGAGCACCTTGACACCTTGCGCCAGACGTATCCCGACTGGGAGTTCCGCGAGGCATCGGCACCTTTCGCTTGGTGACACCCCCGAATTGAGAGTGTCCCGGGGTGATCCCGAAGAGTGAACACCGGAACGGACGGGCTCGCTGGGTTGGCGTCGGAGGGGGGACCTACGCAAGCCCCGACCTCCCACTCGGCGACATGGCCGGTAACCACCACTCCCCGACCAACCAACCGGGCCTGAACCCACCTATCCGTATCCACTGCCTCTCCTTCCCGTAGCCACCGTGGCCCCGGGCGGGACACGCTCGCACCGTGTTTGCAGCGGCGTCAACGAACCCCCCGACAGCCGGGTTGCTCCAGGGAATGGATTGGGTTCTATCCGAGGTCAAAAGTGACCTGGAACTAACAACAACAAAATGTTTACAGCCGTTGCCGACATGAACCAGTGAGAAACGTCCAGGTCAGCGAAAAGTTTCGGACGTGCCACTGACACATGGCTCGGCGAGGGAAAGGTGGGCGGTTCGAGTCCTCTACGGCCCACCCACCAGTCCCTGCTAGTGGCTAGAGCCCTGAGTCATAAATAATTCGGTAGTCAGGAATTTCCTTTCCTCATCGCGCGTTCTTGTCGTCATAAGCGACGATGGGAGGCGCAATGCCAAGTCCGTTTCTCGAGCCGGTTGTGTTGACCGATGAAGAACGGTCCACCCTTGAACGCTGGGCTCGGCGACCT
>Ga0182018_10004504_pt1 | contig 11671 bp, 10 predicted proteins | sample 812P2MmetaG_FD_120490 | JGI IMG/M metagenome (GOLD analysis project Ga0182018, IMG submission 120490) | Permafrost microbial communities from Stordalen Mire, Sweden - 812P2M metaG | ecosystem: Environmental > Terrestrial > Soil > Wetlands > Permafrost | place: Sweden: Stordalen | collected...
GAGATCCGATGGCGGACGATCTACCATTCCGGCCACGGCTTCACCTTTGCGAGCGAACCAGCGCCTGAGCGTTTCAGGGCCTCACTTCCTCTATCGGAAGATCTCCGTCTATTGTCTAGCACTGAAGCCCGAACGTTACTAAGCATCCAGTGCAACCTTTGGGTCATTTTTGGTGAACACGGTTAAGTGAATGTAAGGATAGGTTTGTGAAGTAATTTATGCCGATCTAACATATTGATTATAAGTATCTTCTAAACAGATTGAGCGCAAGCGAGGGAGCAAAGCCGGAATGCGGAGTCGAAGAAATTGCAAAAATCGCTTGCGGAAAATCGAGCTCCTGATACGGTAATAATGAATTCTGAGCATCTGGCACGCCAGTGCCGCTCCGCCCTCACAGCGGTGAGGGTGATGGCTCAAGAGTTCCACTCCAGTTCATTTGTTTTGACTCATGCTTTTGCTGAGATACCAAGCGTTCATCTTGCTCGGAGGCTGCTCGTTTACGAGCCGCTTCCAGCCAGAAGCGCGCTAGACATCTCAAGCAGACGCAAAAGAAGGCAGACCAACGCAGACAGTCAACGACTGTGCTGCGGTACCAGGCGCCATGTTATGTCCGGATTTCTGGCTGTCGTTCTCCGTGGACTCCTCCCGTCAGGCGGATCGGGAGTAATCGTGGATTAAAGGGAGTGGCAAAAATGCAATCCGATTCAGAGCTTTTAACGGGTTATCTTCGCTTTCTAACCCCAGTGCGGGCGCCTTTAACACGTGCAGCGTACGGCGGTGACATTCGGACCTTCAGCAGCTTCTCGTGTCCCAGTGCAAGACTTTCGTGTCGGCTTCCCGTGCCGATGTCATGGCGTACCTCGCGGACCTCAAAAAACAAGGAATTGGGGACTGCTCGGCCTCTCCCAAGCTGACCAGCGTGCGGGGTTTCTATCAATGGCTAATGCTGACCAAGGGCCTCGTCGACCACAATCCGACCCTGGACATCACCATCCAAATGACCTGGCAGTCGCAACCCAAGGCGATTTCAGAGGGAAAGGTGGCTAAGATGCTGCAGCTCAAGCCGTATCCGGCCGAGGATGAGCGGGCGAGGGCAGTGCATTTGCGGGACAGCACGGTCCTTGAGTGCTTTATGCAGGCGGGGCGCGGGCTTCCGAAGTCGCGACTTTGGACCTCAATGATGTCGACTTCGAAGTTCCCAGAATCAGAGTCATTGGCAACGGTTCCAAAGATCGTTACATCCCGCTCATACCCGTTGCGGCGGAAGCGATGAAGGCTTCCTTGCGCGACGCACGGCCATATCTGGTCAGCCAGGCGGATAAGCGCAAAGACAAGACCGGGCCTGGCGGAGGAGGGTCGCACAATGGCTAAGCATGCAAAGCGCGCAAAGCAAAGATTTCAAAAAGGCGTTCCTGTCGTTGCGTGTCAAGCCACTGGCGCGCCAGTGGATCTGGAAAATCGTGAAAGAGGCGAACAAAAAGACCAGCCCGCACACCCTGCGCCACAGTTGCGCCACTCAGATGGCCGCCCATGGCGCTCCATTGGCCGCGATTCAGCGTCTCCTTGGTCACGTTCACATAAGTTCGACGAAGATCTATACCCACTTGAAAAAGACAAAATTGAATGCCGGCTACCGCAATCATCATCCTCGCGGGGCGCGCCGCTCCGGCGTGGCGAATGCTACCGCTGCTGCGCCGGCAAAACGAACGCGCCGCGGCAAAGCGATCAACAACATTCCCGACCCGGAGGTGCATGAATGATCGCCCAGGACGCCAACGCCATCGACTCGCCGATCCTTCAACTCGCAGCTGAATACTCGGACTACCTCGAGAAGGACCCTGACGCCAACCCGCATACCTGTCGCGCCTACATCCGGGAAGTGAACACCTTCGCTGAATTTGTTGCAGAAAAGCGGCCCGGTGCCACCGCAAGAAAGATTGAAGCAGAAGATGTCGTCGCTGTCCGCACCCTCTGCCCATCGGCCTCGTTCGCGACTTTCCAAGTAGCGCCGACGCATGGCGCGAGGGGGACGTGGAATGCAGTCTGATTTGGTTCAGTAGCTGCGGGTTGAATTGTGGGTTGTCACTGTAGGTGCCATACGTTCCTAAGTTCTTTGGAATGTATGGCGGGGACGACGGAGCTCGAACCCGCGACCTCTGCCGTGACAGCGAAAAGGAAGCTCGTGACTTTCAGAAAAGAAGCGTCACATCTACCTGATTCGAAAGCAGATCGCTATTTTGGTGAGCCACACGCTCCTTCCTCTTGATCGCGGTTCCTGCTTGATTCCCGTGCGGAGTTAAGCATTGTTTAAATAGTCGCGTAACGCACGATCAGCCCTTTGGCCGTTCGTATTTTCGCGGCTTGCGGCCTTTCTGGAACGACGGTTCGCTCCGTATTGGAAACATTTGGTCCACTTGTTTCCTGGTTGTCCACATGATTTGCGCGAGATCGTCGCGGCCATTCTCGTAACTCTCTAACCACATGCAGGCAAAACTGTACCGTATGGACCGAAGCGATGCAGACTTATGGATGTAATTTTTTGAAAGAAGCTTCACCAGACTACCAAGCTTCAGGTGATCGAGTGCCCCCGTTCTTCTGCTCAGAAACAGCGTGCCGGGATCCTCACCTTTTTTAGTTAAGTGCTTCCGAACTTTCAGATACTCGACCAAGAGCGGCACGAGAATCCGTGGAATCAGCCCCCAGACCATAGTCTTGTTCCGGGTCTGTTCGGGAGAAAAGTAGAACTGCCACAGCTTGACATCACGATTAACCTTTTTAGCTTTGCTTGCCCATGGCGTCAGCGCGAAGGAAGGATCATCCGGCACCAAATCCCTAAATACATTCGCAGAATCGGGGTCAATGCTGCAGGCGCAAATCGCTTTGCTTTGCCAGGGGTGAGTAACCAGCAGGGCCATCAACAGTTCGTCGTGTTTGTACCATGCGAGTTCCTCTTGGCTCAAATGGCTCTTGCCTGCCGCTTCCGCACGAATCGCTTTTGGGATCGTGGCAAGCGTAAAGTGCGGCACGTAAGTCTTGTTTCTCCGCGATTCCACCGAAGTTTCCTCCTCATCCTCACCTTGGTTCTCACCTTCTTTAGGAAAATCTTTGATCAGGGTCCACGTCCACTCGTAATTGATATCCTTGAAGTCTGGATGTTTTGTCAGGACGTCACGGATCAAACTTACTGATTGACTGATGGCAGGGCGAAGGCTGCCTTTGTCATCAGATTGCCAGGCCATGAAACGACTGACCACGGATTTCGTAAATATAGTCTTTACACTCTTGATCTCCTCGAAGAGCTTGATGTCCTCGAAGAGCTTGATGCCCTCGAAGCCCTCGACCCCCTCGCGCTTCATTGTCCAATAAACATATCCGACGAACCGCTCGAATTTCTCCTGCAAATTCTTCAGGTATTCGTCGCTGACAAAAGCATTTTTCTTCGCCCAGTCGATAATTCCTTGGATCTCAGAGCCAAGCTCTGGCGGCATCCTAGAGATCTGGAGCCTATAGAAGCCCCGACTGTTTGCCTCAAAGTCGAGCAACCGAAATTCGCTTTCGAGGCCCGCTCGCATGATTCTTCCGTAAAAGGACGTCGTGATCTGGTCAACATAGACTTCCCCACGATCCTTGTCGTCCTTGAGAATTTGTGCCCAGCCTTCGATGAACTCATCAGTTAGATCCGATGGCCCATATCCTGCGGATTTGGCTTTTGCAATGAGGGAGCGCGCTCCGACGGCCCAACTCACCTTGGAGTTGATTGCGTCCCATTCTTCGTCGAGCCTGAAAACCCCTGGAGGAGACCAGCCGAGCCTTCTGGCATGTGCCACTAACGACCGCTTGCGCGACATCTGAGTATTTACATGTTTTTCTTTGAGTTTAGTTGTTAAGTGTGCAAGGAGTTTGGCATCGATGTCGATCAGCTCGCCGACCATGACATCTTCTCCGTTCGGTCGTTTCAGGCATTCACGAATATATTTGCCCAGGGTCCGGAAGCGGGACATGAAATCTGTCACGTCTTTGCGCGAAAACCCGGGCCTGCGCTCAGTCTCGGCTTCGAGCACAACAAGCAGTTCGTCAAAGGTCACCTGCTCCTTGCCCTTAAATGGCAAGCTTGTCCCTAATGGTTCCTGGGCGGGTTCGTTCGATTGATGAGTCATCTCCTGGCGCGGCTTTCTCTTCGGCACATCTATTTGTGCAGACTCTTCATTATCGCATCGTACCTATCTTTGCTGATGCGTCCTAGCGTTTGATCCGCTTCATCCTCTTCATTCAGTTCGAGACGGTCCTCCGGCGGGCCAAAATGTTTGTCAATTCGCACTGCGCCGTTCGATGCGTTGAAGGTCCGCGTATACACGACGAACGCATCAAGCCGGACCTGAAAAAGCGCGTTAGCCACATCTTCCGATTTTTCGCCACTGCCCAATCCCCAGCCGGCGTAGAGGTCACGAAGGATGTGTGTAGTAATTCGCTGGCCTGCGTACTTCACGGAAAGTGTCGAAACGCGATTCAGAAGATTTCGGACCGTTATCGCCCCGAAATGGCGATTAGCAAATAAACTACCCGGGTCCGTGATATTGCGTTTGGCCAAGCCCTTGTCGGTTAAGGCCCTTTCGGCCAAGTCCAGGAAAAGGCGTTCCCTAAGGATCCGATATTCTTCCAGGAGCCTCGCCAGTCTAAGCGGGATCAACCCGGCGAATGCGACGTGTGTCTTCGTCTGGTTTCCGCCAAAAGAAAACCACCAGAACTCCGCAAGTGGGTCCCGATTGTGTTTCATCTTTGCCCATGTGGGCAGCTTGTATTTGAGAGTCGCAAGTGGTGGGAGGGGTTCATGTTTGACGTTGATGGCACGAAAGGGCTTTTTGAGTCCGCACTTAGCGAGATTCTTTGCCCTCCAGGGCAAGTCCAATGGCCATCGGATGACAAGCTCATCGTGACATAGCCAGAATTGCTTTTTCAGAGTCAAAACGGGAAGGCTACGCTCCTCGTGGATTTTCTTTGCCGCTATTGCAAGTGCTTCATGTGTGAGGGTGATCCTTCCACGTTTACGGGCCTTGAGCTGTTCCTGGGTCTCGCGTTTGATGTTGCGCACGAGCTTACCGAGCCAATCGTAGTCAGCGTCGGTAAATAATTGTTTGTAGGCCGAAGTCAAACCGACAACACGATGGAGTGCAGTGATCAATGTATCGGGCACCACACCGCGCTGACCCAAGTCCAGGTTCTTGCCCAGCTTCCATTTAATAAACGAATCAATGAATTCTTCGTTTACTACGTCAAGGAGACTCAGGCATGCCAGCTTGAGAATGTGAATCCTGTAGCCAATGAGCTCCAAAAGGACCGCGATGAGGTGTTTGACCGAGGAAGGGCGTTGAGCGAAGTTTGCGGGACGGTCATCGACTCTAGGCCTTAATAACCATGTCTCGATTTCCTTGAGCTGCCCAGGAACTTGACCGCGCAGCTCTGCAGGTTTTGCCGAAAAGGCCGTTGGCTTTCGGCTTTTGAGGTTTAATTTCGGAAACTTTCCAGCGACTCCTGAATTCCTTAAGACTGCCCGAAAGAGCTGAAGCTCAATGTCAACCGTTTCAATCGAACGGCGCTTGCAAAGCATGTATAGCTCCCAGTAGCCGGTATCCGCGTCGCTGAACTCATCCGGATATCGCCCGAGCGCGATTGCAAAATCCACAATGCCCAGACAACCTTTAGAATGCCCCTCGAACAGCTTGATGGCAAAGTCCCACGCCCTGATGCGATCAAATGTCTCGCAGGACCAAAGTTTCGATTTCCAGGCATGATCGAGAATCTTTCTAATCTCGCGGCAGAGCCTCGTAGCAAAGCGGTGCGTTACTCCCTTACCCTGGGCGATTGGAGAAAAAAGCCAGTCAAGATCAGCGAGGTTGTCTATGGACATTTCTTTTATTTGTGCGGGGCGGAGATTTACCACTCGGCGTAAGGCCCAACGCATCTTGTCAGCCTGGCGTTTGTTCAGCCTGGGCACGATGTCCGGATTTGCCTCCCAGACATCGATCAGAGGAAAGAGGTCGGCGCAGCTATTTAGCCGCGCCTCCTTCTCTTCCTCAAGCGTGATCAAGTTGTCTGGGTCGTTCATGGAACATCTCCTGAGTGCATCAATCCACATGAAAGAGGCGATTTAGCTCCAAAACATGGAATGCATTTTGCGCACTACAGTGACCATAGGCCTGCCTCAGCGCCAAATTGGACCTACGACGTTCCGAAAATGGGCGGAGTTTGTTCATCCTTTGTTTATGCGGGTATTCGAGCCACTTTGTATTTTCGAGGAATCGAGGAGAGTCTTCGCGGCCCATCGCAGGGAAGGTTAGAATCCCGGAAAATGCCCTTGGGAACTTGGAAGAAAAGTTCTTCAAGCACTTCCGATCGCCGCATTGGCCAGTCGATCATGAGTTGGAATGGCTAAATGGGTAGGCTATCGCTTCATGAAGGATTAGGTGGGCTCGAGCGCGCCGATCTCGATGCCGAAATGGCATGCCAGAGGGATAGAAGCAGGGCTCACACAGCTTTGAAGACGCTTGTCAGGATCAGTGCAGGAAGAGAATCAGAATTCACTCGCGGGTAACCAGAGATTTCCCCGCTGGCGCCCCGGACAGTTTTGAAGGCCGTATCATTGGTCTAGCGCCGAAGCGGGCGCTCGGGGGGCCGACAATGAGTGTTACCACTGCTGGTCTTTGGCCTGCAGAGAAGGCAACAATACGGGCCCATTGTGCGAACCCATTCGATTGCTGCCCATACTTCAGCGAGTGCAAAGGTGCGCTGACGGCCGCTAAATCAGACGTAATGCCCTTGTGCATCTGCATTTGGGATAAAGGGTTTTCATACAAGCAGTTTATTGAAGACTTCCTGGTTACATTGGACAAAGCAAGGTCAAAGGAAGCGAGAGATGCTATCCGCCGGTTCATCCGCAATCGGACGCCGATTGCCTGTACTCTTCGCGTCGCATTCGAGTACGCCGCTTATGAGCTGCAATTTAAGGAATATGTTCGGGAACTTATGCAGTACGAGAGAGTCCGTAAATCTAAAGTAGTCAAGGCCAGCCGCACGCGACTCCTCAAGATTGTAGAGACGTACTCCGTTTCACTTGACCGTGAGTATATATGCATAAAACAGCTGGAGAGTATCCGCCAAATGCTCCTCGACAAACGCGCTTTGACGAAGATGATAGGGGAAGCGTTATCTGCACTGCAGGAGATCGAAAACTACCAGGAGAAATTGAACGCCCTGGATGAGGTGAAAGGATTGTGGAAGCACGCGCAGACAGTGCGCCTGGTGCTTCAGCTACCGGTGCCCTTTGGTGAGAAGGCGAATGAGTGGTGGAATTCGTGTTCAGCCTTGATCGGTGCTGCGATCGAGACACTGACCAAGAAGCCATTAGATGATGAGTTGAGAATGAGCATCACCCCCGAAGCGCTTCGACAGCGCACAATTCGTCTCGGGGCGGTTCATTTCCGCCAAGAGAAATCAGAGTCCAAAGCATTGATGGTGAACATGCTGCGACGCAGTGACAATCCAGAAGCTCCTCAAGCCCTCCACCTGGGCCCCGTCAAGGCAGCCGTTTTGTCTGAAAAATCTGCGATGATTCTGAGGCTTAGCCGAGCGTATCAGGATGGGAAGATCAAGGAGAGGAGGGTCGGCGAGGACACAGCTTCGGAGTCTTGAGACTTCAAATGTTCGCACTGATTCGTGGGCAGAAGCAGAAGGTCCTGGAGGGGGCCTGGCGCTTTACGCTACTGCCAGGTCCAGATTTCATTGCAGTTTAGAGGCTAGCGGCCAAGGCTTCTCCGTATGCCAGAGCGTGCCTTTCGCTGGCCACACGCAGCTCCTCGGCTAAGAAGGCTGCGACTTCCTGAACATAAGGCGGGCGCAGAAGCATCGGATGAGTTCCAGCTATTCTCATCACCGTCACCCCTCCCCGCGTTCGATTTCCCCACCCAAGTTCCTCATCGCGAATTCGATACCACATCTGCTCATTGGCTCGGAATACGGTGATCGGGCAGAAACACATTTCTTGACGGAAGTCTTTCCCCGGCCAATACCTCTGCTCCAGTGTCTCCATTCCGGACGGTGCCCTCTTTGCAGGTGAATTTGTCTGTGAATGGGACATCAGCGGCAGCAAGAACTTCGACAGGAACTTGCGGATTACGCGCAATGGGGTCTCTCGATCCATCATCCGCAGGCCCTGAAGGGCAACATGGAGATGGAATAGGCTTCTGTGGCGCGTGTTCTCTTCCGGCCATGTGTCGAGCACGCCGAAAAGCGACACTTCTTCACCGGCTGCTTCCAGCCGACGGGCCATCTCGAAAGCGATGAACGTTCCCTGGCATTCGCCAATCAGGTTGTAGGGCCCGTGTGGCTGCACCGTCTTGATGGCTTCAATGTAGGTAATAGCAGTCGAAATGAACTGTTCTTTGGCAAAGTCCATATCCGGGTCGTCGCCCAGCTTGATCTGAAGCCCGAAGACAGGCTGCTCGCCGCCCATTTCGCGGGAGAGCATGAGATAGCCCAGCGCATTGACGCTCGGTCTCGCCACGCAAAACAGTGGAGGACGTGTGCCACGAGGCTGGATGGGTATGAGGACTGGCCAGGGCTCCTCATCGCTTTTATCGGTTCTGTCTATGACCGCAGCCAGTTGTCTGGCAGTGTGAGCTTGAAATAGCACACGGACAGGAATTCCTGTCCCGAACTCTTCATTCAAAAGAGCGATGGAGCGAGCTGCTTTGAGCGAGTGTCCGCCCAAATCGAAGAAATCGTCGGTAGCGCCAACCGCGCTCACGCCAAGCTGCCGGGAAAAGATCGCTGCGATCTTCTCCTCCACGGGGTTGCAGGGAGGCCCGAGCTCCCGCGCGTCCGTACGGTCAGCTTGCTTCGCACTGTCAGGTGGAGGCAGGGCATTGCGGTCAATCTTGCCATTCGGCGAGATCGGAAGTTGTTTCAGAAGTACATACGCTGACGGGACCATATACTCGGGCAACTTCCGTTTAAGGCTGTTGCGCAACTCTCTCAAATCGAGCGCGACGCCAGCCCCGGTCTCAATATAGGCAACCAGCTGCTTGTCGCCGTGCGTGTCCGTGTGCGCGATGACCACAACCTGCGTGATTGTCGGGTGATCTTCCAGTGCAGCCTCAATCTCGCCCAGTTCGGTTCGATAGCCGCGGATCTTTACCTGGTGATCTACTCGTCCGAGGCAATCGATATTACCGTCCGCCCGATATCGCGCAAGGTCGCCCGTTGAGTACATCCTTGCCAAGCCTCCCCGGAACGGGTCTGGTACAAACTTCTCTTGAGTGAGTTTGGGACGGTTCAGATACCCGCGCGCCAACCCGTCGCCGCCGATAAACAACTCTCCAGTCACGCCCACCGGAACTGGTTGCCCCTGCTCGTCCAAAATGTAGCAATGCTTATTGGCAATGGGGCGGCCAATCGGAATGATCTCCTCGGTGTTCATCACCTCGTAGCAGGTCGAGGATACGGTGGCCTCTGTTGGCCCGTACATATTCCAGACCTGTTTCGCCGAGGAAACCAATTCCGCAGCGAGTTCGGGTGGCATGACTTCCCCCCCGCACACTGCCTTCAGGTTCGGCTTGCCGCGCCAACCGGCATTGAACAGGAGCCGCCAGGTCATAGGAGTTGCTTGCATGGCCGTGATATCGTGCCGATCCAGCAATCCGCACAATGCATTACCGTCCGCCGCCGCTTCACGGCTGGCAAATACTGTGCACGCACCTGTCAGCAACGGAAGCCAGACATCGATTCCGGCAGGGTCGAATGAAATCGTGATCACTGACAGCAGGCGATCGCGCTCGCTGAATTGAAGCAACTCTCGCATCGCCCAAAGCAAGTTCAGGAGGGCCCCGCGCGGGATTTCAACGCCTTTCGGCTTTCCTGTCGAACCCGAGGTGTAGATCACGTATGCCAGGTCTTCAGGGCCCACGGCAACCTCAAGATTGTCGCTTGGGTTGGACCGCCAACCGATGTCCTCAAGGAGGACACGCGTTCCGAGAAACTCGAGAGTTTCAGCTTGGAGGCTCTTCTGGGTAATCAGCAGCCGAACTCCGCTGTCTTCTAGCATGTACTGGATGCGTTCAAGAGGTAACACGAAATCGAGTGGCAGGTAAGCCGCTCCCGCCTTCACAATCGCCAGCAGCGCGACAGTCAGGTCTGTCGAGCGTTCGACGCAAACGGCGACCAGTTGATTCGGGCCCGCATCATGTTTGCATAATTCGCGAGCCAGTTGATTGGCCCGCGAGTTCAGCTCTGAATACGTAAGCCGGTGATTGCCATGCACCACCGCGCATGCGCCCGGCGTCCGTTGCACTTGGGCTTCAATGAACTCGGCAAGCGAAAGGACCTGCGGAAGATCAACTTCCGTGCGGCTCGAATTCACCAACGTAGCCCCTGTTCTGGGGGCGTAAGCATCGTCAGATTGACGAGCGTCTTCTCCGGGGCGATAACGATGCTTTTAAAGATGTGCCGGGTGCGCTCCATCAATTCGATAGCCCTTGGTTCGCTGTTGCGAAGAACAATCTGCACGATGCCCACCTTATGCACTTCACCGGACGCGCGGTGAAATTGCGCACCTTTCTGAAGGCAAGAAAGTCCTTGGTAGTGAACGACCTTCATCGTTGACGATCGCCGCTCGATTGTTCGGGGAAGGTAATCGCAATTATAGTCCAGATAACCGAACATTCAAGGCAAAATGACGAACATGTCTTAGGCCCAAATCCGGTTTCCACGTCAATAAGCTGCGAAGGTTCCAGGTTTGGACCATGTTTGTCGAATGAATTGTGAGGGGACATGTCCAACGCGATCAAGCGACATGCCCCCTTCCGCCAGATTCGATCAATTCATCCGCGATTCGGGAAACCGGACGGGGTCCCCCAGTGCCGTCCCAGTTAGCCGTGACATGCAATTGCGCAAGTTGAGACCTACAATGCTGCGTTTTATCGAAGTATCAGTTTGACGGAGGCATTTAGTCAGATTGAGCGCAGGCGAATGAACAACTCCGCCAGATCCATCCCGAGCGCCGATGCGGCGCGCAGCAATGAGTAGAGACTCGGGCTTGAGCGCCCACGCTCAATTCGCGACACATAGCTGCGCTTAACGCCCATCGACCTGGCAAGCTGTTCCTGGCTAAGGCGCCGTTCTTTGCGGCTGGAGCGGAGTATGGCGCCGACGCCCGCGATCAGCGCCTGCACTGAAGACGCGTCGAGAGGTGGTGCTGGCATTTGTGGAGCAGCGAGGGGGTTCAAAGGCCAGCTGCAGCGGCGACACAGATTGTCTGTTGGCACGAACTGAACCAGGAGACAGTTTGTGCACTTTACATGTTTACGGCTATCGAATGGATTAGAAGGCATGGAAGATCTCCTGCGCCGCGAGAGCTCGGGCGCGGCTGAATGTGTCTGCGGCTAAATGTGAGGGTTTGAATTCGTGCGGGATTTGAAAGGCCGGGGTGAAGCTTGAGAGGGCAGGGGAGAGAATGAACGGGGGGCGGGCAGCGAATTGGCGCGGAAGGCAGTGGCAGTGACAGGATGTATCTATTTAGTTCCGGAGTTCTATTTAGCGGGCGATTCTTCCGAGTTTCTTTGCTGTTTGCTATGCGGCACTAATTTCCCGGCAACACGGGGAAAGAGGCAAGAAGTGGAAA
>Ga0182018_10004505_pt1 | contig 11668 bp, 9 predicted proteins | sample 812P2MmetaG_FD_120490 | JGI IMG/M metagenome (GOLD analysis project Ga0182018, IMG submission 120490) | Permafrost microbial communities from Stordalen Mire, Sweden - 812P2M metaG | ecosystem: Environmental > Terrestrial > Soil > Wetlands > Permafrost | place: Sweden: Stordalen | collected...
GTGTAGTTGCTCGTCCCCACGCCCGCGTGAATCGACCACCCCGGCGACACCACCACCTGCTTGTTTGCCACCACAACGTTGCGCGTCTCCTGCCCCGGGCCCATCAGGTGAATCACCCTCTGGTCCGCAGGAATATCGAAGTAGAAGTACACCTCCGACCGTCGCATATGCGTATGCGGGGGCATCGTATTCCATACGTTTCCCGGTGCAAGTTGCGTGAAGCCCATCACCAGTTGGCTGCTGCGCGTCCCTTCAAGGTGAATCAGCTTGGTGATCGCGCGCAGGTTCGCATTCTCCATCTTGCCCAGCGGCGTACTCCCCTGCTCGGCCGCATTGATCAGCTCGGTCGGGTACACCGCGTGCGCCGGATAGCTCAACAGATAAAACTCCGCCGGCTCCTCCGGGCTATCGCTCACGAACACCACCTCTTCGTTGCCGCGGCCCGCATAGAGCGCATCCAGCTTGCCCAGCGAAAACTTCTCGCCATTCACTGTCACAGTTCCCGCGCCGCCCACGTTCAGCACACCGAGTTCGCGCCGCTCCAGAAAGTAATCCGCCTTCAGCACGTAGTCGGTCTCAAGCTTCAGCGTCTTCCCGGTAGGCACCGCGGACCCGATCACCGTCCGGTCCAGATCTACATAGCGCATCTCGATGCGCCCCGGTTGAAACAGGTCGCCGATCAAAAACGTCTCGCGCAACTCCGCCGTGGTCATCGTTCGAAACCGCACCAGGTCCGCCATCTGCAAAATCTTCATCTCGTTCACCTTTCTGCTCTAGTCGTCTACGCGCTTCGCCCAACCACCGGGGGACGAAACTGCGGGTGCCCCGCCCTCGTCACGTTGTTGTTCTTGTGGCCAGGGTGGGAAGCTACGATCCTTTCCGTCTTGCCTTTACCGCGCAATCCGTGCCGCACCGCCGCCCATCACGCGCAGCACTTCACTCAGCGATGCCGTACTCGTATCGCCCGGCGTTGTCATGGCCAGCGCCCCATGCGCCACGCCACACTCCACGGCCCACCGCGCGCCTTTGCCCGCCAGCATTCCGTAGATCAGCCCCGATGCAAACGAGTCCCCACCGCCCACGCGGTCCAGAATGTCGACATTCCGCTGCGCCACGTGCGCAATCGTTCCGCCAGAAAGCGCAATCGCTCCCCAGGAATTTTCTGAAGCCGTGTGCGCCGTCCGCAGCGTCGAAGCGATCAGTTTGAGGTTGGGATACATGCTCGCCAGTTCGCGCAGCATCTTCGCATAGCTCTCCACCGGCAGTTCGTCGAAATCCTTCCCCACGCCCTCAATCTCAACCCCGAGCATCGCGGAAAAATCTTCCTCATTCCCAAACAGCACATCCACCTTGCGCACCAGTTCGCAATTCACTTCCTGTGCGCGCGCCTTGCCGCCAATCGACTTCCACAGCGAGTCGCGGTAATTCAAATCGTAGGAAACAACCGTCCCCGCAGCCCGCGCCGCGTCCATCGCATCGCTCGCTACGCCCGTTGTCGTGTCCGACAGCGCGGTAAAAATCCCGCCCGTATGGAACCACCGCGATCCCATCCCCGCGCCAAACACAGCCTTCCAGTCGTAGTCCCCCTGCTTCAGCTGTGACACCGCTGTATGACCGCGATCCGAGCAACCCACCGCCGCCCTCACGCCGAATCCTCGCTCTGTAAAATTCAGCCCGTTGCGCACCTTCCGCCCCACGCCGTCATACGGAACCCAGCGCACGAGCTCCTGGTCAACTCCGCCCTGCAGCATCAGGTCTTCCACCAGCAGCCCCACGGGATTCGCCGCCAACGCCGTCGCAATCGCAGTCTTCAATCCGAAGCACCGCCGCAGCCCGCGCGCCACGTTGTACTCGCCTCCGCCCTCCCACACCCGCATCGTCCTCGCCGTGTGAATCCGTTCCTCGCCCGGATCAAGCCGCAGCATCACCTCACCCAGGCTCACCGCATCCCAGCGAAGACTGCCCTGCGCCTTCACGCTCGCGCTCAAGTCCTCCATCGTCCCCCTCCACAATCAAGAACGATACTAATTCTCATCGGTCCGCCTGCGCCCCGCCCCCAAACGCCGGGTGCCCCATCCATTTCGCGATCTTTGCGAAATGGGTGGGATCGAACATCACTGTTCCTGAAGCGATCAAGAGACCGGATACTTCCCAACCCTCACGCAGTGCCCTGCCGCTGCCCGGCTCAATCCCACCGAGTCGGCCGGCGTGTACTTCGCAATCCTGCGCAGAATCGCCAACTGCGTCCGCAGCATGTCCCCCTCCGCGCAAGCCGCCACCACTCGCCGCGCACCCTGCTCCGCCATAGTCATCGTCTCCTCTGCCAAAAGTCCCGTCATAGCCCGTGCGGCCTCTGCCGAGCTCTTTCCCGCCTCCGCCAGCTTCTGTGTCCGCAGCAGCGCCGACTCCAGCGCAAACACCTGCGCGATCATGTCCGCCAGCTCGGCCATCACTTCCTGCTGCTCCTCAAGAGCGGTCATGAACCGCTGGCTCGCCACGCCCGCCGCAAACAGCGTGAGCTTCTTTGCAGCCGCCAGCGCACCCGTTTCCCGCGCCAGCGGGCCGCCGTCTTCCGGTCCCCCATCAAAGCTCGGCGGCGCCGTCACCTCGTCCATCACTTTCTTGATCGCGCCCAGCAATGGTAGCTGCCCCTTCATTGCCCGCTTCATCAGCCAGCCTGTAATAATCAGCCTGTTAATCTCGTTCGTCCCCTCAAATATCCGGTTGATGCGCGCATCGCGGTAGAAGCGCTCCGCCGGATACTCCTCCACATACCCATACCCGCCCATCGTCGCCACCAGTTCATCCGCAACCGTCGTCAACATCTCTGACCCGTATACCTTCAGAATCGAGCACTCAACCGCATACTCTTCGATTCGCCGCTGCGTCTCCCTCGGCTGGCGCTTCTCTTCTCCGGTCATCGCCTCAAGCGACGCCTCAATCATCCCCACCGTCCGATAGGCCATGCTCTCGGCCGCGTAGAGCCGCGTAGCCGATGTCGCAATCTTTTTTTGAATCAGCCCGAACTCCGCAATCGGTTTCCCAAACGCCATCCGCTCTTTGGCGTAGCCGATCATCTCGCCCAGCGCATGCCGCGCGCCGCCCACGCACGCCACTCCCAGCTTCAGCCGCCCCACGTTCAGCACATTGAATGCAATGTGGTGGCCCTTGCCCACCTCGCCCAGCAGATTTCCCGCCGGAATCCTGCACCCATCCAATACCAGGGGACAGGTCGACGAGCCCCGAATCCCCAGCTTGTGCTCCTCCGCCCCCACCGTCAGCCCCGGCGTCGTCCGCTCCACCAGAAACGCCGAAAACTTCTCCCCATCCACCTTCGCAAACACTGTGAACAGGTCGGCGATCCCGCAGTTGGTCGTCCACATCTTTTCGCCGGTCAAAATGTACTCGCTCCCATCCTCTGAGAGCCTTGCTCGCGTCCGCACGTTCATCGCATCCGACCCCGAGCTCGACTCCGAGAGCGAATACGCCGCGATCCAATCCGCCGTCGCCAGTTTCGGCAGATACCGCTGTTTCTGTTCCTCCGTTCCGTACCAAACCAGCGGCAGCGCCCCTATCCCAACATGCGCCCCGAACGCCGTACAAAAACTCGCCAGCACCGCAATGTGGTCGGTGATCAACGTCGCCGAAATCTTGTCCATGCCCAACCCGCCGTACGCCTCGGGAATGTCCACCCCCGTGAACCCCAGCTCCCCTGCCTTCCTGAGCGTCGCCGCCAGCACCCCCGGCTCCTTCGCCTCAATCGCCGCCGCAGCCGGCAAAATCTCCTCCCGCGCAAATCGAGCCGCTGTCACCGCTATCTGCCTCTGCTCCTCCGTCAGGTCCTCCGGCGTAAACACTTCGGCCGGCATCCGCGTCTCCAGCAGAAAACTCCCGCCCGCGGCCGCAACAATCGGGGACGAAGTAAGCGTAGTCATAAGAAAAGTCCCTCCAACTGCCCAAACAGTAGGATAGACCGATTGCGCAGGGCAAATCCTGCAAAAGCGAGTTCGCCCAGGTTCAGCCAATTTCTTTCAACTTCTCTTCTTGACTGCCGATAAGTGAAATGACTCAGGGCGGCGCTCCGTCATCTGGACGAGCCGTGCTTGCTCAAGGGGACACGAATCGGATGCTCGATCTGCGCAATCTTCGCATCTCGCTTAAGTTTACCTATGCCTTTGGTTCCGTTTGCCTTCTCTGCGCGGTGCTTGGCATTGGCGCGGTGGCCGGCTTTCTCGCCGTCAGGTCGAACCTGAAAAGCATCGTAGGCGATTCGATGCCCTCCATTAATGCGCTTGGAGATGTCCGCTACTCGGTGGCCACCATCCGGCGAACGGACGCGCTGCTGCTGTTGTGCAAAGACGACGATTGCGTGAAGCGCCTGGCCCCAAAGCGCAAGTCGTACATCGCTGCGTACCAGTCTGCGATGGTGACATACCAGCCCGTGGTTACCACAGAAAAAGAACGGGATTTGTACGAAGCAATCCGCAAGAATACCGCGGCGTATCTTGTGTTGAGCGATCGAAGCCGGGGTCTTGCCGAGGCCGGCCAATTGGATGAAGCCGGCGAGATTCTGCTCCAAGGGGAGGCGGTGAAGGTCTTCAATGCGGCAGTGGATGCGGTGGAAGCCGATGTGAAGCTGAATCATGGGCAGGGCGAGGTGGAGGGAGCCAACGCCCTGGCGATGGTTCAGAAGGCCACGATTTCGATCTGCATCCTGATGGGAATTGCAGTGGTATTGTGTGGCGCGATCGGTGCCATCCTGACGCGGTCGATAGGGCCTCCGCTGATGGCTGTTACCGCTGCTCTGGAGCAGGTGGCCGCGAAGAATCTTACGGTGACGGTCGAAGAGGGCAGAAGCGATGAGTTGGGCCGACTTTCGGTGGCATTGAACGCCACTGTGGCGGCTATGCGCAGCGTTCTCCAATCTGTGGCCCAAAGTGCGGAAATGCTCTCCGCCACCGCAGCAATCCTGATCGTCAAGTCCACTGAGTCCAGCGAGCACGCCAATGCACAGGCCGGCAGCATCAACCAGATTGCCGCCGCCGCGCAGCAGATGACCGCGACCATTGGCGAAATCAGTCAAAACGCTGAATCCTCGGCTCTGGCCAGCCGTAATTCAGCCGAGGCCGCAAACCACGGCGGCCAGGTCATGCGAGACGCCTCCTCCACCATGGAAAAGATCGCCGGCGCTTCTTCGTCTGTCGCCGACAAGATGACTTCGCTCGCTCTCCGTTCCACTGAGATTGGCAAAGTCGTCAAGGTGATTCAGGACATCAGTGGGCAGACCAATCTGCTGGCCCTCAATGCGGCCATTGAGGCCGCCCGGGCTGGTGAACACGGCAAGGGCTTTGCAGTCGTGGCAGGCGAAGTGCGACGCCTGGCCGAGCGCACCAAGAGCGCCACCGAAGAGATCGCCGGAAGCATTCAAACCATTCAGAATGAGACCAACCAGACCCTCGCAGTGATGTCCGTGAGCCGAACGGCGGTCGAAGAAGGCATCGGGGAAACTGCCCGCGCCCGCACCGGCCTCGAGACCGTCATCGAAGCCTCCCGGCAGGTCGAGTACCAGATTCACATGATCGCCACTGCGGCGACCGAGCAGACATCCGCCTCCAACGAGATCTCCGAGTCCGCCGGCAAGCTCTCCGCCGTCTCTCTTGAAAACGCCCAGGTCGCCCAGGAGACAGCCGAGGCTTGCAGAAACTTCTCTGAACTGGCCGACCAGCTCAGTGCCATCCTCCAGCAGTTCCACATCTAGAACAGCCTCCACAAAGCTCGGGAGCAGACCGAACCCCGGTCAAAACCGGCGGCCGAATACTGCTCACTTCCCCACTTTCCCGAAATGGCCTTTCTTCCCAGTTTTGCTGCGCAATCGGCGCCGGCAAAAGATTTTCCCGCGCTGCGCATTGCCGTTGCGCAAGCATGCGCCGCTACTGAAGGAAGGGTATTCAGGTCTCTCCGGTCGGCGCGCACGAATTTCGCCAAAAAGAGCTCTGTCTCTCTCGCCTCAAGAGAGGTCCACTCGAAAGGAAATCGCAATGGCACTTGGAACTGAAGCCGCACGCTTGCCTGTCTCTTCGACAACATTCCTCCATCCGGTTCTCGTTGTCCACACGGCGGCTCCGCATTGCACGAAGGCCCCAAAATCCTCCTGGCTGCAACGGGACGAGTGGTTCAGATACGCCTCAATGATCGCGGCCGCTCTGGTTTCTCTTCAGTTGGTTGGAGCACCTGCTGCGGCCCGCGCCCAGGCCCCGGACGACAAGCAAGCTCTGCGGGATAAAGTCGATCAACTTACCAAAGCCCTTGCCGAACTCCAGGCACGCATGGACGCATTCGAAAAGAAGTCCGCTTCACAACCCACCGCGGCGGACCAGGAGAATGCGGCGGAGCGAGACGCTGCGGCTCTCAAGAATGCCGCTGCGCAGGCGGCTCCGGCTGAGCCCGCCAAATCTGGGAGCGCAAACGCAACCCAGTCAACCATCGCTCCAGCGTCCGACCCTTCTTTGCCGAGCCCCGTAGCGCCCGGCACCCGACCCGGCTCCACAACGCCTTCCGTGAGCGGCGTCGATCCCGCCGCGGTCTATAACCTCACGCTCGGAGCAAAGCAGCCGACCACCGCCGAACAGACTCATCACAAGTTCTTCGAGCGCAAGCCGGGCAAAGACCTCACCTTCTACACCAAAACCGGTGAAATCACCGTCTACGGAAATCTCGATGTCTCGGTCGACACGGCCACCAAGGGAATCAGGAACATGCTCGATGGAAATGGCAACCCACCAGTCGGCAACATGGGCTGGCTCGAAGATCTCTCCACCAACCTTGCCTACGTTGGCGTGCGCGGAACGCAGGTGACCGGCCTTAAAGACACCAACTTCATCTTTCAGTTGGAGACGTCAGTCAACATCTCCACCGCGCCGGGCCTTCATGAAAGCAACAGCCAGGAGCAGGACACCGTCGACGGCACGCTGTTTACCCGCAACAGCTACATCGGACTCGGCAAGGTAAAGTGGGGTGCGTTGCTCGTCGGCAAGACAGACCCGCCTTACAAGCAGTCCACTTCCCGCATGAACCCCTTCAACGGAATGGAGGGAGACTACGGTGTCATCATGGGCAATACCGGAGGAGACAATCGCGTTGAGTTTGGCTACCGTCTCGATCACTCCATCTGGTACACGTCGCCCCGCCTGCGTGGCTACCAATTCAACGCATTCTTTTCTCCCGGCCAGGATCGCGCCAACGACAGCGGCAACCTGCCCGCTGGCGAGCCCGACTGCAACGGCGGCGATAACCCGGGCGATGGCGGCTTGTCTCCGATCGCCTGCAACGACGGCGGATTCTCTGACGTCGTCAGCGCCAACCTCTCTTACACGCGCGAGCCGCTCTACATCACCGCGGCCTACGAGCGCCACATGAAGGTCAACCGCCAGAGCGATATGACCGGCATCTATTCCAGCGCTCCGCCCTCCCTTTACAACGGTCCCATCACCACCAACGATCCCACTTACACCGCGGCAAGCTCTACGTTCGTCAACAGCCCCGGGTATCTGTTTTGGGTGCCAACGCCCTTCTACAACGCCGAAGTCGCCGATGAAGATGCAGGCAAGGTGGGAATCCAATATGGACTCTTTAATACGAAGACCGTAATCAGCGCCATCATCGAGACCATGCACCGCTACGTGCCGGGTTACCTCGAATGGCAGAATGAACGTCAGCGTTTGGGCAGTTGGCTTGCGGCCACACAGGCCATCGGCACCCTTGACAGTCTGTCCTTCGGCTGGGCTCGCGCATATCGCACGCCGGGCGATCCCTGCCAGCACAACGATTGCTTCCAGACCGCGCCTTACTCCGCGCCGGCCGACGGCGATATGACCGGCGGTCGTGCCATGGACAACGAAGCCAACATGTTCACGGTCGCCTATCGCCATCGCATCGGCGATGGACTGGACATCTACACCGACTGGGCGGGAACTTTCAATGATCAATACGCCCATTTCGACCTGGGAGCCGGCGGCCGCGGCGTCACCACCGATTGCCACGATGCTTCCGATACGGCGGGCAATCAGCTTAGCAATCCCCATTGCTGGGCTGGCGGTCACCTCAAGGCAGTTTCTGTGGGACTCGACAAGCGTTTCTAGAGCATCTTGATTTGCGCCGCGCCCGAGCGCGCCAGCGGGATCGTTGGCGCGAGGCCCCGGTCTGCCCAAAAGCGGCAAACGCCCGTCCCCGCCCAGCAACCCCTGCTTTCCCTATCTCGTACAATATCCGGTAGCGCGTCGCCGGAGGCTCATCCTGGCTGTAACCCTCAATCCCTTTCTTAACCTGGCCGCCGCCCTCACCCTGCGCCTCTCAGCGTTCCTCGCCTTCGCGTCCAATAACGGCCTGCGCCACTACTTCAAGGCCATGCAGGACACCGACACCACTTTCAAGCACCTCTACCACTGGAACGCATTCGACGCCGCCATCCTCCTGCCCTACTTCGCCGTGATGATCCTGCTGGCCATCTACGGTGTCCACCGCTACACCCTCTGCTACCTCTACTTCAAATACCGCAAGAACGCCGCCGGCCCGCCGCCCCTTCATTTCGACGATCTGCCCCGCGTCACCGTCCAGCTCCCCATCTTCAACGAACAGTTTGTCATCGATCGCCTCATCGAGGCCGTCTGCGCCATGGAATACCCGCGCGACAAGCTCGAAATTCAGGTCCTCGACGATTCAACCGACGAAACCCAGCAGGTCGCCGCGGCCATCGTCGACCGCTACGCCGCGCTCGGCCATCCCATCCAGTACATTCATCGCACCAACCGCCACGGATTCAAGGCGGGCGCCCTCGACGCCGGTCTTAACGTCGCCAATGGTGAGTTTGTCGCCATCTTCGACGCCGACTTTGTCCCCCCTCCCGACTGGCTCATGCAGGTCATCCACCACTTCGCTGAGCCCGAGATCGGCATGGTCCAGACCCGCTGGACCCACCTCAACCGCGACTACAGCATTCTCACCCAGATCGAGGCCATCCTCCTCGACGGCCACTTCGTCCTCGAGCACGGCGCGCGCTACCGTTCCGGCGACTTCTTCAACTTCAACGGCACAGCCGGCATGTGGCGCATCCAAGCCATCCGCGACGGCGGCGGCTGGCAGCACGACACGCTCACTGAAGACACCGACCTCAGCTACCGCTCGCAGCTTGCCGGATGGAAGTTCAAGTACCTGCCCAACATTGAATGCCCCTCCGAGTTGCCCATCGAGATGACCGCCTTCAAAACCCAGCAGGCGCGCTGGGCCAAAGGCCTCATCCAGACCAGCATCAAGGTGCTGCCTAAAATCTTTCGCTCCGACGTGCCGCGCCGCATGAAGGTCGAGGCTGTCTATCACCTCACCGCAAACCTCAGCTACCCGCTCATGGTCCTCATGTCTGCCGCGCTCCTCCCGGCCATGATCTGCCGCTTCTACCAGGGCTGGTTCCAGATGCTGCTCATCGATGTGCCCCTCTTTACTGCCTCCACATTCTCCATCGCCGTCTTCTATTCCATGAGCCAGCGCGAGCTCTTCCCCAAAACCTGGATGAAGTCCCTCCTCTATCTGCCTTTCCTCATGGCACTCGGCATCGGCCTCACCGTCACTAACACCAAGGCCGTCATGGAAGCCCTTCTCGGCATCAAGAGCGCCTTCGTACGCACCCCCAAATTCCGCGTCGCCAAAAAGGGCGAAAAGTCCCAGGCCTCCAAATACCGCAAGCGTCTGGTCTTCGCCCCCTGGATTGAACTCCTCCTTGGCGCCTACTTCTTCCTCGCCATTCTCTACACATTTTCCAATCACAACTACTTCACCGCGCCGTTCCTCATCCTCTTCGTAATCGGCTACTGGTACACCGGACTCATGAGCCTGCTGCAAGGCCGATTTGAGCGCTGGCGCTCCGGCGGCGCCAACACCGACGAATCCAGCCCCAAACCCTTCCCGGTCGGCGTGTAACGGAAGAATCCGGTCGCTCACATCAGAGCCTGCGAAATACCCATGAAGACAAAGGAATCCGCAAAACTCAAAGACACCATGCGACCCGAGTACGACATGAGCGGTGGAATTCGGGGAAATACGCTCGTCGCTTCAAGGGCGATGTTGTCATGGTACCCATCGCCCCCGACGTAGCCGCTGCTTTCCCCGACGCCTATTCCGTAAACGAGGCTCCCCGCCTCCTGCTAAGGGCAGCCAAGAAGGTCGCTCCCGCGGCTTGATTTGCCGGATCCGAGAGGTGCCGCTTGCAGAACGCTCAAAGAGAGCTAGTTCCTTACCTTCCATTTCTATTTCCGTTTTTCGCTGCGACCGTCTGGGCATTGTCTTGCTTCCTTCCCGCGCGGATCAGCGGATGGAACGCGCTGTCCAAGCGGTTTCTTGCACAAACTGAGCCTTACGGAGACACCCGCACCGCTGGCCCATTTTTCTACACCGTTTCGATGCGGTTTTGGATTGGGTACAGCAGTGTGATTCGTCTGACTGCTGCCGCCGATGCCCTCTATCTTTCCGTTAGCTTCCTGTTCCGCATCGGCCATCCTCCACTCAGCATTCCCTGGACGGAAATCCGCTTCGGGAGGACCACTCATTGGGGGTTCCGGTACGTCGTTCTCACCCTCGGCGGGCAGGAGCAAATCCCAATGCGTATCTCAGAGCGCTTGGCGCGCAATCTTGGTCTTTTGGAACGCATTCCTGATCCCTCCGGGCCTTCTCCGGAACCCAAATTCGACACCCTCAGCGAGACCTTTGCCGAGTCGAAGGGGAAGAAATAGAGCTACACTACTTCCATGTCCACCATGCTGACCGCCGAAAAACTCGAAGACCTTCGCAAGAGCTGGCGCCCCACAGCGGAGAAGGTCGATCTTGCGGTCAAAGCGGCCATTGAGGTCTCCGCCCCTCGCGCGTCTTCATCTTCGGTTCCTGGGCGCGTGGAGAGGCCACGGACTCGAGCGATCTGGACCTGGCCGTATTCTTCCCTGACGACCGAAAGTCCGAGCTGGGCGAGCTACGCAAGGAAATCTCCCGCGCGATCAAGGACATTCGCATGAGCATTGATTTGGTCGTCGCCTCGGAAGGCTACGCGGCAGAGTTCATCTCGTCGGTCAACAGCGTCTACTATAAGATCCTGCACCAAGGGAAGCTGGTCTATGACAGCGGGAATCGATAGGCACGCGCAAGTCCTGCTCATCAAGGCAGCCGAGGATGAGACCGTTCTCTCCGCCGCCGGAATTCCAGACGGACCCTTCGGGTTCCATGTGCAGCAGGCCGTCGAAAAGCTTCTCAATGCCTTGTTGTCTCAGTTATCGATTGAGTACAAGTTAACCCATGACCTGAATCAGCTCGAACTCCAACTCAGGGACGCGGGTGAGGCTCTCCCTACAGGCCTTGAGGATTTCTCCAGGATTGGCGCCTTCGCGGTCACCAACCGATACGACGATATTCCGGAGTTCCATGTCCTCAATCGTCAGGCGGCGATCACCACCGTCCGCCTCATCCGCGAACACGTCATTGCCCGCATCGCTGCGCTCTCCGCGATCCCTTAATCGTCCAAGCCGCTGCAACCGCCCAATTCCTCACCGAAAGGCCCCCACCCCTTGAAACCCCGCCCTCTTCATCTCTGCGCTTTCCTTCTCGTCCTGCTGCCGCCTGTCTTCGCCCAACA
>Ga0182018_10004507_pt1 | contig 11661 bp, 14 predicted proteins | sample 812P2MmetaG_FD_120490 | JGI IMG/M metagenome (GOLD analysis project Ga0182018, IMG submission 120490) | Permafrost microbial communities from Stordalen Mire, Sweden - 812P2M metaG | ecosystem: Environmental > Terrestrial > Soil > Wetlands > Permafrost | place: Sweden: Stordalen | collected...
CAAGGCTCTGCGCTACATGGATCTGGAAGGCGGCAAGCTGTTGCTGGGCCATCCGGTCAACGTGGTGTTCATCGGAAGCTGCACTAATTCGCGCATCTCCGATCTGCGCTCGGCGGCTTCGCTGCTGAAGGGCCGCAAAGTCAACCCGCACGTGCGCGTGATGGTGGTGCCGGGGTCGCAACAGGTAAAGCGCCAGGCCGAAGCCGAGGGCCTGCCGGAGATCTTCCGTGCAGCGGGTTGCGATTGGCGCGAGCCCGGCTGCTCCATGTGCATCGCCATGAACGGCGATCAATTGCAGCCCGGCGAATATAGCGTCTCCACCAGCAATCGAAATTTCGAAGGCCGCCAAGGCAAGGGCGGACGCACCTTCCTGGCCAGTCCGCTGACCGCCGCGGCCGCCGCGCTGACCGGCGTGGTCACCGATGTGAGGACACTGTTATGACGTTCCGCAGCCGTCTCGTGCCGCTGCCCATGAACAATGTGGATACGGACCAAATCATCCCGGCGCGCTTTCTGAAAACCATTTCCAAACAGGGTCTCGACAAGCAGCTTTTCAACGACTGGCGCTATGATGAGCAAGGCAATCCAAAGCCCGATTTCATCCTTAACCAACCGCGCGTGAAAGGCGCCCAGATTCTGCTGGCCGGCGACAATTTCGGCTGCGGCAGTTCGCGCGAGCACGCGCCGTGGGCGCTGACGCAGTTCGGATTCCGGGCGGTGATCAGCACTTCATTCGCGGATATCTTCAAACAGAATTCGCTGAAGAACGCTCTGCTGCCGATCGTCTTCCCCGCCGATGTCCACGCCGCGCTGTTTGCCATGGTAGACCGCGATCCGGACACGGAAGTCGCCGTAGACTTGGCGACCCAATCCGTAGCCCTGCCGGACGGCCGCAAAGTTGAATTCCCCATCGATCGGTTCTCCAAGCACTGCCTGCTGGAAGGCGTGGACGAACTGGGCTACATATTGAAGAACGAAGCCGCCATCGCGGCGTACGAAGCGGGGCGGGTGGGTTCGATCGACACGCTGGCGTAGACGGCTCGCCGCCCGGTTACGCCGGACGAATCACTGGCCTCATTCAGTCAATCAGTTGCGAGGATCGGCGCTGCTTTCAAATACGTCCGATGCTACATCCAAGGCCCCTGGCTGTGCGGCATGGAGCGGGCTGGCCGGTACGGCGTGTATTTCGTCTTGCAAAGTATGGAACAGGGGCCGCACGGAGTCGTCTTACGGACATCTTTTGGGGCCCACTCCACGGGAATATTGTGATTGCGGGCGAACGCTTCCACCCATCCCCGATACTCGCCGGTCCGTTTGCTCAACACCGCCTTATCCACCACGGGAACCCCGATCACGTCCCGCAAAAAGTAAACCACTTGTTCCGGACGCGACAGTCCGCTCAGATATCCATGGATGGCAATGCGGTCGAAGCAGTGATATACAAAGACCAGCAGGCTGGAAAATAGCTAGCCTTCAGGTGCATGCGGACGTAGTCGCGCAGTTTGATGGGTCTGAAACTCATGCCGCAAACTTCAGAAGGCACACCTTCGTCGCCGATTCCCAAGGCGTCCCGAATTCCCAGCCCTCCGGGCTGCTGTCGTTGCCGGCGGGAATAAGGTCCACTGGTATCTCGCCCAGCATTTTGCCGAAACGCTTGGATTGAATTGAAGTGCAGTTCGTGAATCCACTGCTTAACCGGGAGTTTCCATTTCGGTTTAGGAGTGGGGACGGCCCGGATCAAAGCATCCGGCCAGTGTGCCCCTGCGGTCTCTTGCCCATGATTGAAAGCGCGGCCGATGCTAGAACGGCACGTCGTCGTCGGTAATGCCTTGGTTGAAGGCGGGATCTTCGGATGGCGCGGACGGCGCGGACTGGCTGGCAGCGGCGGCCGGGCGGCTGGCGCTGCGCGGCATCGACACGGGCTGCTGGCTGTATTCGTCAGGGGCCGAGCCGCCGTCCTGCCGGCCGCCCAAAAGTACGAGGTGCTCACAGATGACTTCGGTCATGTAGACTTTCTTGCCGTCCTTATCGTCGTAGCTTCTGGTTTCCAGATGGCCTTCCACGAAGACCTGCTTACCCTTAAGCAGGTAATTGGCGACGTTTTCCGCCCGCCAGTATACTATGCGGTGCCACTGGGTTTGTTCCTTCCACTCTCCGGACGCCTGGTCCTTCCACTTGCGCGTGGTTGCCAGCGAGAAGTTCGTGACGGAGGTGCCGGAGGGAGTGAATTTTGTTTCCGCATCGCGGCCGAGATTGCCGACCAAGATCACTTTGTTGACGGATCCCATATGGCTGCACTGTAACACTATTTTGTGCAAATTGGTGGGGCAGGCGGTTTCGCCTGTCTTCTCTAGCCGTCCGCGGCCGCCGGCCGAATTCCCCCGCCTTCGTCCAGCACTTCGCGCACTTTGGCCAGCAGGACGCCAGGCGTGAATGGCTTGTTCAGGAACGCCTTGGGAGGCTCGCCCGGCGGGCTGTTGATGGGGTTGTCGCGGTAGCCGGACATGTACAGCACCTGCAGATCCGGGTTCCTTCCGCCAAGCTCCTGGCCGAGTGCGAACCCATTCATCTGCGGCATCACCACGTCGGTCAGCACCAGGTCGATTTTGTGCGCGTTCTTCTCGTAGACCGCAAGCGCGGCGCTGCCGTTGGCGGCTTCGATCACGGTGTAGCCCCCATTGTGGAGTACCGCGGATACCAACTTCCGGACGCCCTCTTCGTCATCCACCAGCAGGATGGTCTCGGATCCTTTGGCCGCCGTCGCCCGGCGCGCGGGGGGAACCACGGTGGCAGGTTCCACGCGGGGCAGGTAAATCTCGAATATGGTGCCACAGTTCACCTGGCTGTAGACCGTGATGTAACCTTCGTTCTGCTTCACGGTTCCGTAAACCATGGAGAGCCCCAACCCGCTGCCCTTGCCATGCTCCTTGGTGGTGAAAAAAGGCTCGAACAATCGCGAGCGGATCTCGGCGTCCATGCCCGAACCCGTATCGCTCACGGCCAGCATCACGTATGCGCCGGGCTTTACGCCGCCCTTCTTGGCGGCCGCCTCGTCCAGTTCCAGGTTGGAGGTTTCGAGCACCAGCTTGCCGCCGTTGGGCATGGCCTCGCGCGCGTTGGTGGACAGGTTCATGATGGCTTGCTGCATCTGGGCGCCGTCGATTTGCACGTGGCCGAGGGCCGGGCCGGGCAGCACAATCAACTCCACCGAGTCGCCCAGCAACCGGCGCAGCATCGGTTCCATGCCGGCGATCGCTCCGTTCAGGTCGGTCACTTTGGGCTGCGCCTGCTGGCCGCTGCTGAACGTGAGAAGCTGTCGCGTCAGCGCGGCCGCGCGCTCGCCGGCGTATAGGATCTCGTCGGCATAGCGGCGCAACGGGCTGGTGGCCGGGATCTGCGTGCGCAGCATATCGCTGTAGCCCGTGATGACGGTGAGGACGTTGTTGAAGTCGCCCGCCACTCCGCCCGCCAGGCGCCCCACGGCGTCCATCTTGCGCGCGTGGCTGAGCTGCTCTTCGAGTTGCCGGCGGCCGGTGATGTCGCGGAAGACCAGGATGGCGCCCTGCAGCCGGCCGCGCTCGTCGCACAGCGGCGCGGCGCTCTGTTCGATGGCAATCTCGGTTTTGTCGCGCGCGATCAGCAGGACCGGACCCACATTGTGGGCGGTGCCCCGCGCGCGGATGGCATCCCGGGCGGGACTGCCGGCGGGTTCGCGGCTGCCTTCGTCGATCACTTGCAAGACATCGCTCAATGGCCGCCCCAGGGCATCGGCGCGCCGCCATCCGGTTAAGGCTTCGGCCACCGGATTGAGGAATGTGACGCGCTCTTCGCGGTCGGTGGCCACCACCCCTTCGGCGATGCTCGACAATGTGGCGGACAGCATGCTGCGGCTGCTGTGGAATCCGGAGACCAAAGCGGTGACCGCCACGGAGATGGCCACAAAAGATAGCAGCGAGGCGGCCAGATTCGGGCCGCCCGCATACCATGGTTCACGCAATTCGACCAGCAATGCGCCCAGCGCCACCGTGGAAAGCGCGGTGGCCGAAAATCCGCCGATGTGCCCGTAATACCAGGCGCTGGCAAATACCGCGATCACAAAGGGAAGGAAGAAATTCGGCTCCAGCAACGGACGCAACACCAGGGAGACGAGCACCGCCAAGGTGGTGAGCGCCAGCGCGAAGACGCTGCTGTGGAGGGATGAGTCTTTGAGCCGGAACACGATCTGTTCAGTTACAGAATACTATACTCGCTTCGTTACGCTTACGAAATCTTCACTTACCGTTACCGATCGTTACCGGCCGTTACCGAGCCGCGACCGTTAGGGAGCCGTGCCCCGCCCCCACTGCCTCCCACAAGAAGCTGATCCAGTCCGCGTCGTCCTCAATCTGTTGATTCACCGGCTTCCCTCCGGAATGGCCGGAGTTGGTGTCGTATCTCAACAGGATCGGCTTATCGCCGCCCGTTGACGCTTGCATCAGCGCCGTCATCTTGCGCGGCCGCAAACAAACAAATGCCGAGACCGGGGATCGCCGCGTCGCCCCCTCGCCGTGTCGGCCGCTCAAACATCGACGCCTTCTTGTCGATATTGAGCGCAGCTCGCCTACGGCTGCAGCGTCAGAGTGGCTGTTCCGGCTGGACCGGCGTAAACCAACTCCATCGAACGGATGTTCTTAGTCTTGCCCCGGTATGGGAAGAAAATCAGCCCTGCTCGGGGAAGCGCGCGATCCCCCTCCGGTAGCGCGGCTTTTTGCACGCGCTGCTGCATCGCCCGCTGTAGATCTAGCGGCATATGCACTGGAGCGACCGGCTCCTTCTCCCCATTCTTCCCGCCAGTGCTGATGCTGGTATTCGACTTCGACTTCGCTTCGACTGCAACACTGTCCTCCCATTCGGGATCTTTGAGCGACCTGAACACCATCCCGAAAGGCTGGCTGGGCAACGAGGTCGTCTTCTTCACAGATACGCGGAGCGAAAAGTCGTCGGACGATATCTTGAGGCGCGCCCCCGACGGACCGTACAAACCGGTCTCCACCGCCACGTAGTCTTCCGTAGTGTAAGTCGGCCCGTCCGGTGTCGGGACAGAGTGCCCAATGAACTCGGCCGCCACCGTGACCGTGCCCGCCGCAGCGTGGGCCTGATAATCGGCAGGAGTCGCTCTCGGCGGTATGCCCTTCGTTTCGTTGACTTGCGGATCCTTGCTTGGCGTGTTTTGCCCCGGTGCACACACGCACAGAGCCGTGATTAAGGAAGCGGTCACGAACGCAGGGAAATGTCGCATTGCTCACAACCTAACACAGTCGCAGGTCCGGTTGTGGCCCCGATACCCGCGCGATACCATATTCATAATGAACACAAGATTGCCGATCGTGCTATCGCTCATGTGGCTGAACCTGCCCGCCCAGCAGGCCCCACCGGACGAACCGCGGTTCACCCGCGACGGCCAACTCATGCGGCCGGACAATTATCGTGAATGGATTTATCTGAGCACGGGGCTGGGGATGACCTACGGTCCCGTCGATACCGCCGCTGCCCCGTCTTCCGAGCGCTTCGACAATGTTTTCGTCACGCCCCAAGCCTATAAGGCCTTTCTCCAAACCGGCGCATGGCCCGGCCAAACCATGTTCGCCTTGGAGGTCCGCCGCTCCGCCATCAAAGGCTCGATCAACAACGGCGGCCATTACCAGGAGGGATTCGCCGGGCTCGAGATTCACCTCAAAGACCAGACCCGCTTCCCGACAAAGTGGGCGTTTTTCGAATTCGGCGGCTCCCAACAAACCGCCAAGCCGCTACCGGCCAATTCGAGCTGCCAGACCTGCCATGCCAACCACGGCGCCGTCGACGAAACGTTCGTTCAGTTCTATCCGACCCTGATCCCGGTGGCCAAGGCCAAAGGGACGTTCAAACAGGACGCCGCGCAGTAGCGCTTTGCCCAGGGGGGACCGCCTCCTGGCTCGGGTTTGGGAGCAGCCGCTTGGTTTATACAGGGCGAGCTAGTTCGACGTGCCGGTGGCCCAATAGCCGCGCTTGGCGCTGACTCCAAGCTTGCTGTCTCGCACGCGGACCGAAATGGCGCGGAACTTGCCATCCGGATCGGAATTGCTCGGGCTTGGCAGCCTGACCAGCCGCGACGCCACAGACGAGGAGACCCAGTGCTGAGGCATCACGCTACATACAGTCTTGATTGTCGCCTATCCGTTGTCATGCTTGTGGGGCAGCCAATCATGGCTGCCGCCGCCTTTCAGGCGGCGTCTGCGGTGGGGCAGACTTCAGTCTGCGCCGGCCTCCAGGACCCCGCTGTTTACGGCTTGCCGCTTGCAATTCCTCACCCCGCGCTCGCCAATGCCAGCCGCCGCTTGCATTCATCCAGCATCGCCGCCGTGCGCGTGGCCCCCACGCGCGTCACGCCCAGCGCGCGCACTTGCAGCAGCGCGTCCAGGTCGCGCACGCCCCCGGCGGCCTTCACTTGCACGTAGTCCGGCGAGTGCCGCCGCATCAGCGCCAAATCTTCTGTGGTAGCGCCGCCCGTGCCATAGCCGGTGGATGTCTTCACCCAATCCGCCCGCAACTCCCCGCAGATTTCGCACAGCCGGATCTTCTGCGCGTCGCTCAGATAGCAATTCTCGAAGATAACTTTGACCTTCTGCCCCACCGCGTGCGCCGCGTCGATCACCGCGTCCACGTCCGCCCACACATAGCCCCAGTCCCCGCTGAGAACTTTGCTGATATTCACCACCATGTCGAGCTCCTGACAGCCATCCGCCAGCGCCTGCCGCGCCTCCGCCACCTTGACGGCCGTGGTGTGGCCGCCGTGTGGAAAACCTATTGTGGTGCTGGCAATCACCCGGCTGCCGCTCAGCGCCTCCGCGCAACGCTTCAAGTAAAACGGCATGATGCAGACGCTCGCCACGTCGTACTCCAACCCCAGTTGAATGCCCCGCTCCAGATCGTCCACCGTCAGCGTGGGATTCAGCAGGGAATGGTCGATCATCTTGGCCATGTCTTCGTAAGTGTAGTTCATGATCTCCTATCGCCGCTCCAGTGTATCGTGGCGCGCTAAGGTGCGGCAGACTGCCAGCTTCAGAAGTATGTGGCAGGACTTGCGGCGCTATGTGTCATACCGAGCGCGCACATGCCTCCAGAATTCGCCGCCGGACTTCCTTGGGAATGGTATTGTCGAAATAAAGCTTTTGGAGCGAGTCCTGGATGTTACGAAACGTGCGCTGAGTAATGGGTACATCGTCCGGATCCTCGAATCCATCCGTCTCCGCCTCCGGCCAGTCCCATGCAGGTGTATCCTGCAAAGTCCTAAGGTCCATAACGTTCCTCAGGCATTCCGTTCCATCGCGCGATCCCGCAAAAACCTCTGCCAAATAATTGGCGCAGACACACGCGCGACCCGGAACTGTGGGCTTCGATCGTCGGATACTCGGAAGCAGTCCCAATCGCGCGCGCGAGGCGATCTGGGGATGTCGCGTCCGACTGTATTACCGGACGCGAAGCTCAAAGACCCGGACAGCTTCCGCCGCTGGTCGTCTGCCCTGCTATTCGCTCTTGACGGCGATCGCAATAATGGAGGTGGATGGCCACGGCAGCAGGCTGTCGATGCGCCGCCACAGCCAGACGAAACGGTCGAAGACATACAACTGGAAGCGGCTGAGGGTCTTCTTCTTCAGGATCCTGCCGGTCACGTACCAGGCCGGACGCGAGACGCGGTTGAAGTCCAGAATGCGCTCCACGCGAAAACCCACCTGTTCCATCTTCTGCCGCAGTTCTTCGTGGGAGTAGCGGCGGAAATGGCCTAGCGCCGTATCCAGCGAACCAAAGATTTCCTGACCGTGCGGCACCAGAACAACAGCTCGCCCGCCGGGCTGCAACGCGGTGTAGATGTTGCGGAGGCCCGCCATCTCGTCCTCGACATGTTCCAGCACGTTCAGACACACCACGGAATCCACCGTGCCGGCCAACGACTCGAAATCGACCGGATTCGACAGGTCGCAGTGCCGCACTTCCATCTTCGGCCGGTGCTGGAAGCGCGCGCGCAGCCCCGCCAGGTACTCGGCATTGATGTCTGCCGCTATGTAGCGTTCGCGCCGCGGAGACAGAATGCGGGTCAAGTTGCCGATGCCCGCGCCGGTTTCCAGCACGCGCTTCCCGATGTAAGGCTGGATGGTGTCCGCCATCCAGCGATTGAAACGCCGGGCCTCGGCGAGCGCGTCCAGGATATCCGGTCCGGAATCCTTGTAGAGGTCTTTGGTAAAGGCATAGCGCAGGATCACATAGACGGCATCGAAGGCGTCCTTCAGCCCGATCTTCTTGCCTTCGTCATAGGTCCGGCCGTGATAATCGATGGGCGTTTCGTAGATACGCACGCGGCGCTTGGCCAATTTGATGGTCAGTTCCGGCTCCAGTCCGAAGCGGTCGCTGCGGATGGGGATACTTTGCAGCAGCGAGGTACGGAAGGCTTTATAGCAGGTCTCCATGTCCGTCAGATTCAAGTCCGAAACGATGTTGCACAATCCGGTCAGAATCTGGTTGGCAACGGAGTGCCAGAAGTAGAGCACTCGGCGCTCGCCCGAGATCACGAAGCGCGAGCCATAGACGGCATCGGCTTTGCCCTCCAGCAGCGGCGCCAAGAGGCGCCCGTATTCGCGCGGATCGTATTCCAAGTCGGCGTCCTGAATGATGGAGAACTCGCCGGTGGCATGCTCGATGGCTGTACGGATGGCGGCGCCCTTGCCCCGATTGCGGGGTTGCCGGACGAGCCGCAGCACGCCGGGGTGGGCCGCGGCGATCTGTTCCACGACCCCGGCAGAGCCGTCTGTGGAGCCGTCGTCCACGACCACGATCTCCCGCCCCACTCCCTCCGGCAAGGGCGCCGAGAGCACTCGCTCCAGCAGTGTGCCGACGAACTCTTCTTCGTTATAAAGCGGGATCAGAATAGATAGAATGTGGGCGGCCATGGCGGCGTGAAACTCCATTGTACAGTAGAGATCACGGCCTCCCCCGATGCGGCTTCGCCGTGCGTGCAGGGGCTCGGCAGCCGCGCTACTGAATGGTTCCGCCGGCTTTGCGGATGCTGCGCAATACTAACTCTTCCAAATCCAGGAGATGCTGTGGCTCAAATTGCTGCCGGGACCATTTGCTGGATGGCTCCAGCTCTATCCCGACGAAATAGCCGATCTCCCGGTAGACGCAGTAGCGCACGACGCCGGCCAGCTTATCGCCGGGACAGTGGACATCTACATGCGTGCCTATGGACACAGGTATCTCGAATTGTAAGCACATCCCGGATGGTGAGATGTCCTCCAACAAAGCGGTGGATTTGCAGTTGCGGCCCGCTGGTTCCTTCCAACGGACCTCTAACATATCGGCGCATAGCATCCGAATCTCAGCGCGTGGTCGCTGCATGGTTGTTATATCGGCGGGACCGGCGGATCGCATTAGCTTTGGCTCCGTGGCCGCAATGCACGCACGACTGCGCACGTCACGCAGCTTACCCCGGGTTTCTCCCTGGAATACAATGCTGGGAAGCACGGGCGATCCTATGGCGCATGCTGCGCAACCGCAGCTTGAACGAATTGTTCCGGCACAGGATCGGGAACTCTGAAGCCTGGCGCACCGCATCGTGTTTCGCTGGTCTGCTGTTACTTGCCTCCTCTACGTGGCCTCCGATCCGGCTGGCGTCTGTGCTTCCGGGCCTTCGACCCGCCTAAGCGACAGCGTACAGGAATCCTGTACAATTAGACGGGGTGCCCATATGGCAGTGGAGACGAGCTACACCAGCCTTCGCGAGAACCTCGCAAGCGTTTTGGATCGAGTGTTCGAAGACCGGGAAATCGTGATTGTGCGCCGGAAAGGCGCAAAGGATGTCGCCCTGGTCCCCGCCAGCGAACTGGCTGGTTTGCTGGAAACGGCCCACCTCCTCCGCTCCCCCCGGAATGCCCGGCGCTTGTTGACCGCGCTGCGGCGTGCGGAGCTTGGGAAAACCAAGCCCACGACCGTGGACCGGTTGCGCCGGGAGATCAAAATTGACCCGGGAAGCTAAGCGCCAAGCGGTCTTTCATCCGGAATTCCGCGAAGACCTCCGCTACTGGGTAAAATCCGAGCGGAATACCGCGCTTCGAATTCTCGATCTGGTCGAAGCGACGCTACGCAACCCATTCGAAGGAGTGGGCAAACCGGAGCCGCTGCGGCACGTGCTCGCGGGCTGCTGGTCCAGGCGCATCACCCAGGAGCACCGGCTGGTTTACCGAGTCGCCGATGAGCGAATCGACTTCCTGCAGGCCCGCTACCACTACTGATCCGATTCGTCCACGCGCCGCGGCATTTCGTCGCTATTCCTATCTTAGGCGTCCGCCGCGACGTCTTTCACGCTCTCGAACCCCATCCCGTACCGCGCCCGCCACCGATCCGCGGTCTCCTTCGTAGCGGGCCACTGAAAGCACAGGCTATATCCGTCGGGATCGCGCACGGACAACTGCTTCATGCCGTAGTGCCGTATCGCAGGCTCCTCCACATCCAGGCCCTGCGCGCGGAGGCTCCGGTAGGCCCCGTCCAAGTCCGCGCAGCCGAAAAACAGCGCGGTATCGGCGTGTCCGGCTTCGCGGACAGGATCGGGAGCCGCTGGCCGCTCGCCGTCTTCGTATGCCGTGTTGAGCATCAACTCCACGCCATTGAGCCTCAGCAGGGCCCAACCGAAGTGGTCTCCCGGCCGCGATGTGGTGACGATCTCAAAGCCCAGCATGTCGCGGTAGAAATGAATCGATGCCGGCATATCGAAAACCTCGAGCAGCGGAGCGAGGCCTCGAATGTCAATTGCCATGTGACATATTTTACACCAGCGCTGAATCGTTGAACTTCCCGGGCATAGACCCGGCGGAAGCAATCCAGCAGGAATGCGGGGCCTGCCCGGCAACGGATGAACTGGAGATGCGCCGGTTTTCGTTCACACCACGAGCCCTCTCCGCATCCCACAGAAAACAAACGTCAACCCCCCAACGATGGCGCGGCCCGCGATTTCCGCCGTGCTAGCGTGTTTGCAGAATATGTCGTCTCCTGTTTCCGAACCTTCGACACCATCGGTGCTCACGCCCCGTCAGGCGCGCGTAGCAAATGCCCTGGCTAAGGGCGCCACCATCACGGAAGCTGCCGCCGAAGCTGGGCTGCATCGCGGCACCATCTACCGGTGGCTCAAGACTCAAAAGCAATTTCAAGAAGCCGCCAGTAACGCCCGCGGCGCTTATGCCCTTGCCTTGCGCAAAGAGCTCCAGGATCTCAGCAACACCGTCTTCGCCACGCTGCGCGCGCTGCTGACGGATCCAAAAACAACCATCGCCGTGCGCCAGCGCCTGGCCCTCGCCTACCTGGCGCGCTGGCAGTTCACCGATGCGCAGTTGGATGATTGGCAATCGGACCTGCCTGCCCAAAAGGCGACAAAAGGCGACTGAATGTAACGTGAAACAGGATTCTGCAGATCTGTCGCCAAAGTGTCGCCTATGGCGCGGAGTCCTGGTCCGCCCGCGCCCCCTGGTCGCGTTGCACCGGCACGCCCCCACTCACCGTCTGTTACAATCGTTTTTCCTGTGATGGCGAAGACGGAGCAAGAATACAGGCAGGATATTGTCGATATCGGGCGCTTGGTGTATCGGAAGGGTTGGGTGG
>Ga0182018_10004508_pt1 | contig 11660 bp, 11 predicted proteins | sample 812P2MmetaG_FD_120490 | JGI IMG/M metagenome (GOLD analysis project Ga0182018, IMG submission 120490) | Permafrost microbial communities from Stordalen Mire, Sweden - 812P2M metaG | ecosystem: Environmental > Terrestrial > Soil > Wetlands > Permafrost | place: Sweden: Stordalen | collected...
GCGCCACCAGCGGACCAGCGCCTCCACGCCGGCGATTTTGCCGGTGGCGATCCGCACGATCGGCTGATAGAAAACCCGAAATTCCTCGCGCTCGATCGCGATCCGCAGTTCCGTCTCCAACTTCATCCGCCGCACCACTAGCGCATGCATCTCCGTATCGAACACCTCGCAGCCCGGCGCACCTTGGGCTTTCGCGCGACACATCGCAATATCCGCGTCGCGCAGCATCTCCGCGGGCTTGTGATACGACAGCGAACTTAGCGCGATGCCGATGCTCGCGGACGTAAACGCATTGGCCCCATTGGCGCTAAACGGCGCCGCTAATCCTTCCTGCACTCGCATCGCCACCCGCATCGGATCGCTCGGCGTCTTGATGCCCTCCAGAAGAATCGTGAACCGATCGCCATCCATGCGCGCGAGCGTCTCGTCGCCGGTGCCGCGCTCTGGATCCCCCGTAGGAGTGGAACGCGAAACGGTATCGTCGTGCCGCAGGCGAGACTTGAGCCGGTTGCTGATATTAATGATCAGTTGGTCCACCACCGCGTAGCCCATGGTTTCGTTGAACGGTTTTAATCCGTGCAGTTCGACGAACAACACCGCGAACTGAAACTCCGGATGCCGCTGCGCGTAATCCATCGCCCGCTGTACTCGATCCAGAAACAGATTGCGATTCGGCAAGCCGGTGAGCGCGTCGTGGAACGCTTCATGTTCCAGCCGCTCCTCCATCCGTTTGCGCTCGGTGATGTCGCGGTTGACGATCACCAACTGCGTCACCTGCCCCCGCCGGTTCCGGATGGCGTTAGACGTCGACTCCAGCACTCGCCAGCTTCCGTCCTTGTGGCGCATCCGGTATTCCAGCCGCGAGCCACTGCCGGTAGTGCGCGCTTGTTTCCCGGCCTCAATCACCCGCTCGCGATCTTCGGGATGAACCTGCTCCAGGGATGCGGTTGCCGCCAACTCTTGCGACGAATAGCCGAGCACTTTCTCGTACGCGGGACTGTTGTACAGCCGTTTCCCGGTGACCTCCACCAGCGCGATCATGTCCGCGGCGTTTTCGCTGACCACTCGGAACAGCTCGTTGCGGCGGCGATAGCGCAGTCGCTGGTACGCGATGTAGACGTACGGCACCAGCGTCAGGCCGGCCAGCTCGAGCCAGTGCCCGTGAAGAACCCAGTACGGGAGGGAGATGAGGGTGAGACTCATTGTCATTTCCGATGGCAAGTAACTACTATATGTCCGTTACGAGCCGGTGTCGTCCGGGCGGCAATCGCTGGTATCCCTATCAGTACACTGGTCAGCGGCCCCACGCGCAAACAACGTTCCAGCTCTAACCACCCCGAGGTTCCCGAAGGTGGTTCAGTGCAGTACAATGTCGGCAAGATTGCAGGAGGAGGAACCTATGCGTCCAGACAAGGTGGAAGTTTCGTGGGATGCGACCAAATCGAAGTGGCTGATTCGCATCCAAAACGGCGAAGAGGTCCTTCGCCGTCATTGCGATGCGCCGAAGAATGCCGACGTTCAGACTCTTCGCGCCGCTGCGCTGAAAACCGTCCAAGATGAAGGCTACCAGACGGACCCCGCGCAAATCACCATCCAGCATTAGCCCGCTTCAGGCCGAGCCGTTCACTTCGTGCCTCCGGCGGCTGGCGCGGGTGTGCTTTTCTGCAGGTACTCGATCAAGCCGAGCAGCGCTCCCCAATGATAAAAGCGGTCGCTGCTGGTCACGTCATCGCCGATGCCGGTGACCGCATTGTAATTTTCATGCACGTGCCCGTTCCCGGCCCACTCTTTCACAAACAGGTTGTACGACTTTTCCGCGAACTCCGCGCGCACTTCCGGAACGTCGTAATTGCGCAGGCCTAGATACACCAGATAATTCATCGGCCCCCAAATCCGCCCGCGCCAGTAGTTTTGATCTCCAAACGCCGGATCATTCCGCGCAATCGAAGGAATCACCCACTCGCCCCAGAATTCCTGCGGATTGCGCAGGTGTTTCTGGATCATGATGTCGGCCTGCGCCGGCGTCGCCGCTTTGGCGAGCAGCGGATAAAAGTTGGTGGGAGACAGGCGCGAACTAAACTTTCCAGTATGCAGATCCTTGTTCAGAAAGATGCCTGAGCTTTCGTCCCAAAGCGTACCCAGTTTTGCCCGGTACCGCGCGCTCCGGTCGCGGAGTTCTTTCTCCTCCGCCGATTTCCCCAGTACCTCAGCCATCGTGGCCAGAGCGTCACAATCGGCGACATACAAGCTCATCAACCCCACATCAGCCCACTCCAACTGGTGGGTCTGGCTGTTGTAAGTCGCATCGTCGTACATCGGGCTATTGTCCAAGCCCGATTCCAGGATGGCTCCACTGCGTGTCCCGCGCGCGTCATCGTCGAGATTGGCGGGCTGGTTCTCTCCGTCGCTTCCCCATGTGAGATAGCCCTGGATATCCCGATGCTCCGCCCACCAGCGGTTCCAGAGTAACAGCGGTTCGAAAGTATCCCGCAAGAACCAACGATCCCCGAATTTCTGGTAAAGGCCAAGCACCGCGATGGTGCCAACGGGTGGCTCCGAACGATCCGAACTCTTCCAGCCTCGCGCCCGCGCATAATTCGGCACGAACCCTTGCTGCGTTGATTCGCGCAACGTCTCGACGGCATTGGCATACGCCAAATCGCGATCGCCAATGCCGGCCATCGTGGCGGCGAAGAAATTATCCCAGTCGAAGATGACGTATCCGCCCCAATTCACGCTCCACACCCGACTCACTGGAGAGAGCACCCGCCCACCCTCCGGCTCGTAAATAGTGTCCCATCCCAGCGTGGTCTGAATCGCGTCGGCAATCGGCGCCGCTTTTCCCGCGGCCGCGATCGACTCGTCGTAGGCTCGCTTCTGCCGGACAAGCACCTCCTGAATCTCAGCGACGTTCCGCACCTTCCCAGTGCTGATACCCACCGGAGCGTTGAAATCCAGCGCAAAGTACGCGCCGCTGATCGGTATGTCCATCACCCGCTGGTCTCCCATCTGGCAAGTGCAAAAGATCGGAACCGTACCAACGCCCCCACGCGCTTCGATGTGGCCCTTCTCTCGGACCGCGGTACCCGGACGATTCCAAAGAAAGTTCACGGAAACAACGATAGTCGGCGCGAGCGCGGAATTTGCGACGGTGGACTCAGCGGGCGTCGGAAGCGGCGTAGCAAGCATCACCAGATCCTTCCCGTCATGAGCACTCTGAATACGGACGTTGTGGCCCTTCCACAAAAGCCGAAGCTCGGTGTAGCTCCCATCCCACGCGTGCGGCCCCGGAACGACCTGTTCTACCCCGGATCCTTGCCTGCCAATCAAAGCGTCGGAAAGAAATGACTCATGCCAAAGCGTGCTGTTGTGCTTCAGGCCAACATGGATTGCCAGGCCCTGCGGAAGCAGCACCTGCGTCAGAACGCTATGCACATCCCAGGTATTCCATCCCGCCGCCAGACGCGCCTGGGTCTGCCGGTATTCCGGTGACTCGTCCGGCGCCGTAACCGGCTGAGCAGCGGTGCTGGATTGTGCGCCCGGGACTGGCTCGGCATGCGACGTCTGATCTGAGGCCGCCTGCGAGACTCGCGGACTGAAGCCTGTTGCTCCCGCAATCGTGAGAGGCCCCACGAGCAAGAGTGCCCTCAGAAACCTCTTCATTTCACTTCCGCAAAAGCCGCGTAGCTATGTGGCTCCAGTGTGATCCGGAACTTAGCGCGCGGCGGCCCCAGCGGCATTCGCTGTGGCGGAGTCGTCGGCACATCTTCAGCGTGGATGATGTCGCCCGTCGCGAGATTCGTCAATTCGGAGACCCCGCCGGTGATCGACACAGTCAAGTCCACCTTATTATCCGCGAATGACTCGACCACAAACGTCTCATTGTCATACGCGAAGAGACTCACTCGGCTGGGCGCGTCCAAGCGCACCGGGAAATCTCCCAATATGTAACTCTTGATCGCGCTGAGGGCCTCGGGCGGCAGGTTATAAAGATCGGTGAAATTATTCGGGATGGTCAGGACGTAAAGAATCCCCTTCGAGTAGCGGTCCATGATCAGCATGGGAAAACCATTGCCGTTCGCTGTCCCGCTGACCAGTGACCAAGCATCGTTGGTCAGAAAGCGGATTTCCGGAATCAGCACCTCCGGATTCTGTTTCTCGCCGGCGCCGCTGTTGCGGCGTGGCCCGAACCCGAAAGCGTAATCATGCACGGCCACCGTGCGGCCGCTGACTCGCAGCTCCACAATATCCTCAATTCCCTTGCCCTGCAGAGCCTGCAGCAGGCCCGACGTAATCACCACATTCTTGCCCGCCTGCAGTTGTGATTTGATCTTACCGACGATGTCCGGATCAAACTTGGCCGACTCAGTGAGCAGCACCACGTCCGCATTAACGGGGAACGAAGGACGCAGGTCAATCGGAATGCCGATCATGCCGAGAAAGTTGTGCAGAAAATCCTCGCCAACCGACTGATATGGCTTGTAACTCGGAATGCCAATCGGTTTTCCCAGTCGACCGACGATAGGATCCACCTGATCGAGCGAGTATCCCGCGACGCGCGCCATCGTAGCCGGACTCGAGTGACTCGGATCGCGGTAAGCAAGCATCTGGTCGTAGTCCAAGCTAGTATGCAGATCCTTCCACCCATCGCGATCTCCGGGAGTCACCGGCTGCAGCAATCCTCCCCAGAAAAAGAGGGTAATTTCCGGCGCCTTGGCAAACATGGTGTCCCAAAGCTGTTCGGCGTAGCGGTCCACGTAGCGGATTCCAAAGGTGTCCACCCAGCCGCCTCCGTTTCCACCGGGTTTGATGTTCTCGAAATACCGAAATATCTGGTAACTCTCGTATTGCTGCAAATGTTGGTCGGTAATTGCCGGATCGCGAGTCTCTGTGCCGGTATAGATTCCGTCGAATAGTTTCGGTTCCTGGTCGAGGTCGAAACCCAGCCCCGGAAAGTGCTCGTACCAATTGGGAAACTTAATAATGACTTTGGCCTTCGGATTCACCGCCTTGGCCGGACCAATCACCAGGCTGCGTGCCGCTTCATCCATCAGCTCCAGCCGGAACTGCGTCCAGCTCTTGCTGCCTTTCGCGGCAATGTCGGAATCGCGCTTGGTGTCCACGAAAAAGAAGTCGTCCAGAATAATCTCGTCGAAATGGCGGGCAGTGAGCTCGGAGAGGTGCTTAATGTAATCGCGATCCGCCGGATCGGTATAGCAGAAGGATTCAAACTGCCGGGCCTCACTGGTGGTGAGCGCCATTCCGCCAGCTACCTGCACGCCGTGCTCGATGAAGAATTTCTTAATCCGCTCGATCACCTGTTCGTCGGCGATCTGCCGGCTGCGATAGGTCTCGATATAAACTTTGTCGACCTTCACCTGGCGGCTAATGGTGTCCCAGCTACTCTGCAGGAATGTTGGGTCCTCCATTTGTTTCACCACAAACACCGGGATGTACACCGCCACCCGAAAGTTCTGGTATTGCTTTTTGTTTTGCCCCGCGTCCGCCCGCGCCCGCCCCAGTGCCGCGCCGGCCCAAAGTAAAGTAAGGCAAATAACAAGTGCGCCGATTCTCCGCTCCCGCCGAAATCCAAGTTTCATGGGATGCTAATCCCTCCAGGATGCGAATTCGGCGAAGTATAGCCCCATTCTTTTTTTTTTGCGCGCCCGCGCCGGATGGCCTTCCCCGATCAATCGATCCACATCCACCGCTCGCCAACCCAGTTGCTGCCGGACGAAATTCAATTCACCGGTATTCGGCGAGTTTCCGTCGTTTATTTTCATATAGATCGACGGGGGTATACTGGCGGTATTGCTGCTTGGATTTTCCTCCCCTTCATACTCTGGCCGTCCACCATCCCATTCCCGCGAGCGTTAGTAGCGCCAGCACCCCTGCCGGAAAATGTTCCGCGGTTCGAGAAGTACGAATTGCAATGTGCCAGTATTCAGCGAATTTCCGCCGTTTATTTTCAAATAGATCGATGGGGGTATACTGGCGCTGTTGCTATCTAGATTTCCCCCCATTCATGGTCTGGCCGTCCACCAATCCCGTTCCCACGGGTGTCCATAGCACTCCCGCTGGAAAATGTTCCGCGGTTCGGGAGGTGCGAAATGTAATTCGCCAGTATTCGGCGAATCTCCGTCGTTTATTTTCAAATAGATCGACGGGGGTATACTGGTGCTGTTGCTCTTTGTATTCTCCTCCCGTGGATGCTCTGGCCCTCCCCCGTCCCATTCCCACGAACGCCGGGCGCTCCCGCCGGAAAAAAGTTCCATCGTTTGGGAAGTAAGAAAATGCAAGCCGCCGGTATTCGGCGAATTTCGGTCGTTTGTTTTCATATAGATCGACGGGGGTATACTGGTTCTGTCCTCCTCAGATTTTTCCTCCCCTGGATACTCTGGCCCTTCGCTAAATGTGCCGGGAGATTGCGCGATTCCGGCTCCCGTTTGCTGCACGGCCACTTCGACGCAGCTCACGATCGAGTTCTCCGGCCCAGGCTAACAAATCGCACCGACAAAAAATATCCGGCAGAGTGCTGCTTTTTCGGTCGCGGCAAAACCACCGGCAGCAGCGACCCAACCACGAACGCCGCGACCACCCTAACAAGCGCGCTGCGCCCGGCCTCTCGAGCTATCCATCCCGCCTCCCCGCCATCGCTGGTCATCTTGTTTACATGTTGTAGCCGGGTTTTCCCTCCAGGCCGAAATCCGGAGATTTCGAACCGGAACAAGAAGATATTTGCCGCTTCCGCAGTTCTGCATCGCGCCCATCCGCATAGACTGCAGCCGCTACCCCTGGTCTCGGGTGAATCGCAAACCATAACAACCGCGTTTCGCCAGCCGGTACAAGCTTCGACACTCTTTTGAACTCAAAATTCAGAGTTTTGAACCGGGGGTTCCCCAGCTATGCCGTGGTCCGGGGGTTCGAACCGGAAAAGGAGACCTCGCGTGAGGCTGCCACCGGCACGGTTAGAGAATCCATCTGTGAGAACGACGCGTGGGACGCGCAGCTGCCAGGGCGTCGAGGAGTACCGACCACGAGGGGGCATAGCCAACCTGACCTTACGGAAACCAGCCAAGCCGGCCAAGAACGCGACACAAACCGCCGTGATGTTGGGGCGGCGCACTGGCCCGCCTCGCTAGCGGCCGTGCAGCCCCGCGTGTCCGCGTTACGTGTGGCTTCTCTAGCTCAGATGCTGAGAGACAGGGTGCGAAACTCGGGCGGTCACCCGAGATTTGGAAAGGACAACTTTTCTTCGCAATTCGGCTAAGCGCTGAAGGCGAGCAGCCTAGCGCGTTCCCTGTAACTGCTTACCGAACGCTACAAACTGCTTCCATTCGTGGTCCATGTGGTGCTTCTGGATAAGCTCCATGAACTCCGAATCGTGCGCGGTCGCGTCGATCATGTCATTAAATCTAAGTACAGCTGCTGGGTGGTCTGCATTGGGCGATTGTTCCGGTGAATATCCTTCGAAGCCGACAAAGAACACCAACACTGGCATCGCCCCGAGGGGCGGATAATCCATCTCAATCATTTTGCGAAAGGCGAATAAATCTGCTCGCTCCTCCTTGACGATTTGCTCGGACGGAGTTACTTCCCGGCTGACATCCAGACCCCTTAGCGCATCCAGATGTCTCTGTTCGGATGAGACTTCCTTGAATAGGTTGTCATGATGCCGATGGTGAGAAAATTCGTGCCCGATTAGATAGACAAGACTGAAATAGATCATAAGTTCACGGAGGTCATCAGCTTTCTTGTTGGCTCGAAAGGTAGCCTCAGTAAGCCCACCACAGGTAGCGGGACTGATCTGCCAGTATCCAAACGCCATAGCCGCGGCCATGGGCTGCTGGTTATGCATAACCAGCCAATTATTATTCTGCGTTGCCTGCGCTATATAGTCGATGTAAGACCCCAGACACTCAGGCTTGTTGTACTGCTGCGCCGCGGACATGACGGTCGCCATTGAGTCAATAATTTGCAGAAGGCCGGCGGTCAATATCGTGCGACCGCCGCGCGCTGCAAATGCATTTATGTTTCCGGTTATAATAATTTCGTACTCAAGACTCGACTCCAGTGCTTCGTCTTCCGGATCTAGAACTTTGCGGAATTTTGGCCGGATGTCAGAAATGAGATTATCGCCAGTCTGGGCATACCAATGCCATTGGGCAGTGATCTGAGCTGGTGTCTGGAATACCTGTGCCTCGAAGGATGGGGCCGCCAGCGTGAGAACGATCGCAATGATCAGGCATCGCATCTACCGTCTCCGTAAGAATGTGTCCTTATCCCAGCCCTCGATCTCGGGGTATTTATCTTGGAATTCCAGCGGCTGCTTTCCGAGAACCGACGGATTGACCGGAACCTCATCACGGACCGAATAGAATTGAATACTCATCTGGCCAAAATGCTGAAACATGAGCGACCTCTTGTAGGAATCCAAAGTCTGATCCGCTTTGTTTATTGCGAGGGAATAATTGGCGTCGAATCCGTTGGTGATCTTGGGAATTACGATCACGTGAAATGTATTAATCGCAGCTATAACATCACGGTCGGTTGCAGTCGATGGATTCGCGACTTCGCTGATCGTTTGACTTTCGGTCGTCACAGCCGATGCCTGACTTCCCGGAGGCTTTGATTCTTGCTGGATCTGCTTCCCAGTGGTTATCGTCAGAGGATGAGCGACGACAGATATAAAAGCCGCCGTCCCGAAGAGGGCGAAGAAAATTCCCGGCCCGACTCGCTGAAGCCGGACCGTCCAACCCTGCGCCTTAAAGTCGGCGCTTTGCGCGACAGATACACCCCTGCGAAACAGGTCCCACCCTAGTATCAGAGATACGCCGGAAAGACCGACAATCCCCAAACGCTCCAAACCACGCATCCAAGCAAGTGCAGAGGACGGGTCCACGGGTTGCCTCCTCGTGGCTTTCACGATAGCTATACACTGCAGATGAGAAGTCTCGCCGACGCGATGCGACAGGCTTTGATCAGGCTGCACCTTACACAAATTGCGAGTCAACAAATAGACATGCCTATATGGAAAGTGCGATGATCTTGGTCCAATCCAACTTTAACGTCAACTAGATTATTTAATCTTTGACAACTGGCCGTGAAGACTTCGCGAGAGAGAAACCAGAGCGTCCACATAGATCGATTAGCCGCGGAATCTCGTGGAGATTGGTCGCGGGAGATCTGCTGCGAGGCTGTCAGCTGCATTCCGAGCGCGCGACATCCACGGCGGCAGCGGAACACGGCGCATGTTTTATTCATTTTGTGTGTGCGGGAGAACTTATGAGAACTCAACGTGTGCGGGCGGAGGTGACGTAATCTTACTTCGGGACGTTCGCCACGGCTTCCTTGAACTTCGTCACATTCGAGATTTTCCGCAACGTGCCCTCCGGCTGCGCCGACAGCACGTCTAATGCTTTTATGATGTAGACGTTCCTAGTCTTGGTTTTGAATCTAGCTGCGAGAGCCATTGCTCTGGAATGAGGTTTTCGCGAGTCGAGATCAACCGTGAAGTCCGGATCGCTGAACGATCTAAGGAACTGGGCTATTTCGCCTTCGCCAAAACTCCCAATATGGGCTTGGTAGAATCGATCGGCGGTAGTGTCCACGCCCTCGTAATATCCTAATCCGTTGCCAAGGTGGCACTTTACAATTACTTTTACCCATTCCGATCGCGCTGCTCTTGGAACGATTCCGCTCACCGGCAGCGAAGATCGGAGTGCCTGGGCGTGCGGGCCTTCGTTGTAAAAGTTATTCATGGCATTATGTGCCGCGTTGAGATTTCTAAGCTTATCCAACAGCTCCCCGGCGAGAACGTCCTCGGACCGGTACTGCTGCCCGTCGAAATGAATAAGAAATTCATCGGCAAACGTCCGACGCTGCTGGTCCCCCCGCTTAATGAAATGCTCATGCCTCGCGCCGACATGAAACTTTCGGTCTTCGCTACCTAGCCTCCAGACATGAGGAGCTAGGTTCGCAATGTTCGTTCGGCAATCGGCTTTCTGCGAGGGATCAACATAGATCCCGAATAGTGTCCATAACAGATCATCAACGCGCTCCGTGGAAAACTTTTCTAGGTCAATGGCAATTACAGGAATATCTCTTGTTGGAATGAGCGTAGTCCGAATATTCGTCAGGAGTTGTTGAAGTCAACCAACACCCCTTCAGTGGGAAGACCGAGACTGCCAAGGAAATGCGCCAGAGGAGCGTTAAATCCTTGGATGGACGTTTCCAGCTCGACGGTGTGGGCAACTACCTCGTCGTGCGCCGGCACCACAACCAGTTCGTGTTCCTCTTTGTCGTCGGGGAGCATGATTTTATCATCGCTCGATGACAGCGCCTGAACCCTCGCCCAGAATAGTCAGATCTCGGAAACTCGAAAGCCTACTCTGCCACGGAGGGGTCCGGCACTGCGGCAACGATGGGCGCATGATATCGAATGAGTAACACCATGGGAAAGGACTTCCATGATCCTGACGTGCGCAGCCTGCTCCGCGTCGAGGATTCCCTTTCGTGATTTCCCGCCAACTTTGGTGCTCGTCGCGAGTGATGCACGGACGCCCGCCTATTGGATAGGTTCGCGGGATATTTCGATTTTGCGTTGCTTTTATGCGCCGCGTTGCTTAACGCAAATCCACAATCTTCTGCTGCAGCCGGGAATTCTTCTCCTGAACCGACCGCGCCAAGTCTTCCTTGTGGCCCTTTAGCCGCTCCGCCATTTTCGGGTCCGAGGTCCCTAAAATCTGCGCCGCCAATATCGCTGCATTCGTCGCCCCGGCCTTATCGATCGCCATCGTTGCCACCGGAATGCCGGCGGGCATCTGGACGATTGCCAGCAACGAATCCATGCCGTTCAGCGGGGTGGTCGCCAGCGGCACGCCGATTACTGGCAACGACGTCACTGATGCGACCACTCCCGCCAGATGCGCCGCCCCGCCCGCGCCTACGATCAGCACCTTTAGGCCACGCTCCGCGGCCTTCGACGCGTATTCGTGCGTCCGCGCCGGCGAACGATGCGCTGAGCAGACTTCCATTTCGTACGCGATCCCGAATTTCTCCAGCGTGCGTGAAACTTCCACCATCACCGGAAGGTCGGTGTCTGAACCCATCAATATTCCTACTAGCGGACTGGCAGTTTGCGGCATCCCTGGTTTCCTTGTGTTATGTCTTTAGAATTTCATCCTGACTGGCGCCAGCGCCAACCAACTCAGCCCGCGCCTCCACCTCGATCGCATCGCCGCACCGGATCGTTCCTTCTTCAATCACCCGGCACAGCCAGCCCCGCTGCCCCTTCATTTCCTCTTGCAGCCCTTGCCGGATGTCGTCCATGCGCGGGCAAGGGTGGCACGGACCGGTGATCTCTAGAGCCGCCTCGCCGATGCGCATCCTCATCCCGGTCGCCAGCGCCTGAAAATCCATCCCGGCGGTGGTGATGTTTTCCTTCACCGCGCCCGGCGCCAAGCCGAATCGTGCCAGGGTCTCCAAGTCCATTAGGAGGATCTGCCGGTGGCTGCGCGGCCGGCCATGAATGCAGCCCTTAAAGCCTTGGCTGAGCGTTGCCAAAGCCTCCTCCACCTCTTCCATCGGGAATCGGTGGATCTTGCACAGGAAGAGGTGTTTGACTTCGGGCATGTTCATTCCGCCGCGGCGCGTTCCGC
>Ga0182018_10004509_pt1 | contig 11660 bp, 12 predicted proteins | sample 812P2MmetaG_FD_120490 | JGI IMG/M metagenome (GOLD analysis project Ga0182018, IMG submission 120490) | Permafrost microbial communities from Stordalen Mire, Sweden - 812P2M metaG | ecosystem: Environmental > Terrestrial > Soil > Wetlands > Permafrost | place: Sweden: Stordalen | collected...
ATCGGCGCGGCACCGGCGGATGTGGTCCGCATGGTGTTCCGGCAAGCGTTGCAGCCGGCCATGGCGGGCGTTCTGTTGGGCGCGGGCGGGGCGCTGGCATTGCACGCCGTTCTGCGCGCCCAGATTGAGGGCGCCGAAGCGTTCGACCCGATTGCATTTGCGTTGCCCGCCGCGATTCTGGCGCTGGTGTCGATGGCGGCCAGCATCGCGCCTGCATTCCGCGCCGTGCGGGTGGACCCTATCACCGCACTGCGGATGGAATGAGCCTAATCTCGATCCAGGTATTCCGAAGGCACATCGTCCTCAGGGACCTGTTTGGTGTGAACTTCAGCCACGTCCGGATCGGGTGCATTTTCTACGCCGCTGATTACTTCGGCCTCAAAGGACTGACCTTCCTCGACCAGTTCTTCGACGCTCTCCGGGCCTGCTTCGGCGACGCCCGACAATCCCTGCGTGTCCCCGGACTGGCCGGCTGAACCCGTATCCGCCCCTTTGTTTCTAGCGGAAACGGTATTGTATGTTTTGTCTTCGTTCTTCATGCGCTTTCGTGTTGCACGTTACCTTCCACATCCCGCGCCGCGCGGCGCGATTCCGCTCGCAGACGGTCACCCTTCTGATCGGCCATACTATCGGCTCGCACGCACGATACAGTCCAATTGGTCGGCCGGGATTCAACAGTGCAGGGTGAAGTGAGGCGGGCCGCCGCCGTGGCCGCCGGCCGATCACTCGTTCTCTGCCAGCGCCCGCATCAGTTCGTCGCGCGGGATCGTCTCCACTGTGGTATTCACGCTCCCGCCTTCAGGGACATCGATGGCCGCACTACTGCTTTCCAGCGCCTTCAGCCAGTCGGGCCTTTGCAAGATGGGCCAGGGGTTCGGACTATCGATGGCGAACACCCGGTAGCGGCCGGGCGCCAGCCCTCCAAACTCGATGCGGCCGGTACCCATCGCGGTGCCGGCGCGCTCCAGACCGGCGCCCAAGCGCTCGGAGTCTTCCGGAAAAATGACCGCGGAAAGCTGCCGGTCGGGAGCCGCCCCGGCGACCTGCACATGCACCGCCGCCAGTTTGCTTCCCAGCATTATGCGCAACGGCCCGGCTGCACCCTCTGCAATCTGAAAACCGTCGGGCGACACGGGTTGATCGCCAAAAGATGCCGACTTCACGAAGCCAGGCGCACTGACGACCAAGCGCCAGCGGCCAGGCAGAACGCCGGTCAACGTGAATGCGCCGTCTTTGTCCGTCTGGGCCTGCGATTGCGGCAAGAAGAAGGGTCCGTCGACCGGCGCCAGCGAGACCTGTCCATTTTCGAGCGGCGGGTGATCGTCGGAATCGAATTGCACGCTACCCTTAAGCTCCGCGCCGCTTTGGAGCGAAATCTCCAGCGGATCGGGCTGCGCGGCCCGAATCTCCAGCGTTCGCTGCGCGGCGAACACGCGGCCCTCACGCATGCTGAAAGCGTACAGGAGATACAATCCGGGGATCACCGGCTGGATTTGAAATTTGCGGGTTTGGGGATTCGCAGAGACGTTCGCCTGCATCAAACCCCGCAGTTGGCGGCTCGCGGGGAGAAGTATCACGCTGATACCGGCGGCGAGCATCTGGCTATCTCCGCCGGCAATACTGCCGCGCAAAGTGAATGCCGGCACGCGGGTCACGCGGAAATCGAGGCTCTCCAGAGTATCGCCGGCAACCACCGTTAGCCGGGTGGCGGTGGCGAGATCCAGTCCACCTCCATAGAACCGCGGCAAATAGGTTTCGTGCGGAGTGCGTGGATCGTCGCGTGGCAGCAGCGGATGCGCGGCCGGCAGTACAACCTGGCAGTGGGCGAATACATAATAGCGGCTTGGCGTTAGGTCGATAATGCGATACTCGCCCTTCTCGTTGGTGGAAGCCGCTCCGGCCACACCCACATTCGGGTTGCGCAGGTCTTGCTCGTATCCGGGCTGCAGGGCAGTCACGTTGCAGCCGCGAATGGGGACGTCCTCCTCACTGACTACGCGCCCGCTAATTGCGCCACTGGGCGCGAGGGCGATCTCGACGCCCTTCCTTTCTTCGCCATCTCCCAACACGAATCCGGTGTTAGCCTGGTCGGCGAAGATGGCCTGCTGTGGCAGGTTGTAGCCTGTTTTCGACGCCTGCAGCCAATAGCTGCCCGCCGCAAGCTCGCGGAAGGCAAAGCGACCGTCGTCCCCGGTGACCGCGGCCGGCGTAACAGCTACCGCTCCGCTGAGCGTCACGCGGACCTTCTTGAGCGGCGCATGGCTGGTGGCATCGGAAACGATTCCTTCGATGCCGCCTGTGCCGCCCGTGCCGTGAGACGGCGGCGGCGCCTGCCGAATCTGGGCCATCGCGATGCAGGCCAACAGGAAGGTGCAGAATGCGCGCGGCATGTTTCGTCAATACCTTGCCGTGGCTGGAGGCCCCGCCAGGATGAGCTGCGTTTGGCGGTCGACCCGCCCGCCTGCCGCCACGTCGAAGGCTTCGCTTAGTGTTTCGAAGGGTTGCAAGAAATTAGGGTCTTCGTACGCCGACGGATCCAATTCCTCGAAGGCGTACAGCTTATAACGGCCGGGTGTGACGCCTTGGATCTCGAAGTGTCCGGAATCGTCCGCGGGGGTCAGCTTGTAGAAGCTCAAAACGTGCGCATATCGGCCACAAGGCGCGAGCAGCACCCTGGCACGCGCGGCCCTGGCCACGCCGGTCGGCACGGTAACTGTGCCGGCGACCGTTGCGCCGCGCGCGCCGACCACGATGTGCAATGGTTCGCGCGTACCCGGCTCAATCGTCATGTCCCCGGTGAGGACGTCCTGTTCGCCCAACGTCATAGCCTTAATATAACCGCCCGGCGGCACCGGCTTGACGTGGATATCCCAAATCCCGGGAACCACGTTGGGGATCACGAACGTGCCGTCCGCGTGAACGCCGATTTCGATCCGGTTGCGTCCGGGCGGATAGCCGCCCGGGATCAGCGCGACTCGAAACGGGCCGGCGGGCCGCTCGCCGCCATCCGGATCGAGGCGGCCGGTGAGGTCGATGGCGCGATCCGGATGTAGCGTGAGTTCCTGGCCGCCGGGCGGCAGTTCGATGCGCTCTACGGCGCGATATTCGCGGCCCGCCGCGGACATGGCCGCGACGATGACGTACGGCCCGGGGATCAGGTTGGCAATCTCAAACTCGTAATTGGGTGGGAAGGCGGCGGCGCCCATGCCCTGGTCGAGGTTGTTGGGGACGTCTTGCGGGTATACCCTGATTTGCGCGTTGGCGCTCGCAGTCAGATCGTTGAGGGCGCCGTCAGGGATGACGATCTTGCCGCGGAGCCCGGCAACCGTCAACGCGGTCAGGTGGAAATCTATGTCCTCAAGATCCTGGCCCTCGGTGAGTTGCACAGGCGCCGCTGAGGACAGGCGGCTGGCATCGGGATAAAACTGGACCGCGTACATCTTCTCCGAGACGCTCCCGCCCGCCACGGCTTCAGGCTGGATCAGCAACGCAGGCGCGTATGGTTGGGTCGCCATGACCAGATATTGGCCCGGTAGAACATTCTGGAAACGGTAGCGGCCGCGGTCGTCCGTGCTGGCCCACATCCGGATTCCGTAAGTGGGCTTCAAGCGCTCCCAAGTGGCCTTGAGCAGGCGGATTTGCGCGTTGGGGAGCGGATCGCCGTCCGGATCGAACACTACGCCGGAGATCGCTCCAAGCGGGCGCAACCGGAAAGTGATTCCGTAACGGACGTCGCCGGCCGCCAGCTTCAGGATCTCTGGCGGGCGGGCGGACGTGCTGGCGCCGAACCGGGCCGACTGGAAGCCATCCAGATGTGCGTACAACAGGTATTTCCCGGGCGGAATGGTGTTGAAACCGAATGCGCCGTTCGATTCGCTGAAGGTGAGGGCTTCGAGCGGCGTCGCGTCGAGCGTGGATAGCGTGACCGCGGCGCGGCGGAGGGGAGCGCCCGTGGCATCATTTAGAACCATGCCGCCGACGGCCGCGAAAGGCGAGGGTGGCGCTTGAGCCGGCGCTTGAGCGATGACCGTGCCCGGCGCCGCCAACCAAGCGGAAACTACACACATCCAGCCTATTTGCATGCGATTAATGGACCACTGGGGCGCGAACCCGGTTCCGAATTATCGCGTCATTGTTTCACCATTATCACATGGATAGCCCGCGGGGATGCTAGCGCCGCTTGACTCAGGGCACGCCTGGCCAGATTGGCGACGGGCCGGACGGCGCCCGGGCCGGCTTCACCGCTTCCTGACTCGGCGGCGGCTTGTTCGTAGGCGCCCTGCCGCATGTACCACACACCGAAATCGTTGTGCGCCTCCAATCTGGAAGGACGGCGAGCGCCTTGCGCAAGTGTCAAATGGACTCTTCGCGCGCGCTTCTTTTGGAAAGGCTTGGCGGCGCGTAATAATTCCTTGTAGGCGGCGACGGTCACCGGGGTGCAAAAGGCCGTTGACCGTAACCGTTCCCGAAAACCGGGCCCTCGACGTGGCCATGCATGGAGACGAATTGGCGCTGCACGATATTTTCGAAGCGATCGGCGAGCCTGAGTTCTTACTCGCCGGATGTCACCTCCTGTAAGTCAGAGCGACCGCGGAAGCGCAGCAGAAAGCTGCTACGGACGAACACTGATAGAGCATGCCTGGTCAACGCACGGTATCCTCCTCGGAAAATGTTAATTCGCTTACTGTCGAGCAGGTTGTGCTGAGACTGGCGTCTTACTCTCTAACGGTTTTCACTTACTAAGCGGCGGCGATGTCCACACCAGTGTGGACACGGAACCTTGAGAACGTGCGCCACAAGGCACATCGGGCACATGCCATAATGCCCATATGCAGGAAGTGAACGTGGGTATAGTGGGCTTGGGCAACGTCGGCTCCGGCACGCTCGCCATTCTGGCGGGCAATGCGGATCAGATCGCGCTGAAGCTGGGATTCCGGCTCAAAGTGACGGCGGTTTGCTGCCGCTCAGTGGCGGTCAAGCCGATTCCGGAGTCGCTGGGGCCTGTGTTCCGGACGGCGGACTGGCGCCAGGTGGTGGCGCATCCCGACGTGGATATCGTGGCGGAACTGGTGGGCGGCGCCACCGTTGCGGCCGAGATTGTGGACGCGGCCATCGCCAATCGCAAGTCGGTCGTGACGGCCAACAAGGAACTCATGGCCGCGTGCGGGCCGGAGATCTGGGATCGCGCGATTCGTGCCGGCATCAACGTGGCCATGGAGGCCAGCGTGGCGGGTGGCATTCCCATCCACGCGGTGTTGAGAGAAGGTATCTCCGGCGACCGCATCACAGCCATTTACGGCATCCTGAACGGCACCTGTAACTACATCCTTACCGAGATTGAAGCACGCGGCGTGCCTTTAGAGACTGTCCTGGCGGAGGCGCAGAAGTTGGGTTATGCCGAAGCCGATCCCAGCGCCGATCTGGATGGCATCGACGCGCGCTCGAAGCTGGCCATCCTGGCGGCCCTGGCGTTCGGCGAGAAAATCACGCCGTCCGACATTTTCATGGAGGGCATCCGCCGCATCTCGCCGCTGGATTTCCGTTACGCGCATCAGCTTGGACACACCATCCGGCTGATCTGCGCAGCGCGGCAGACCCCGGAGGGCCTGATTCTTTCGGTGCGGCCGGCGCTGATCCCGCGCTCCACGATTCTGGCCGGGGTGCAGGGCGCCTATAACGCGGTGTGGGTGAAGGGCGCATACGGCGAGGACACTTTCTATTACGGACGCGGCGCCGGAGCGCTGCCCACCGGCGTGGCGGTAGTGAGCGACCTGATGCGGGTGGCGCGCGAGATCCGCAGCGGCAGCCCGGAGCGCGTTTCGCCGTTCGCACACGATAGGCTGGGCGAGTATCAGCCCGTGTCCGTGGTGTTACAGACGCGCGGCTATTATCTGCGTTTCCGGGTGAAGGATCGGCCGGGCATCCTGGCGGGACTTTCGGGAATACTCGCGGCGAAGAACATCAGCCTGGAGGCTGTCCTGCAATTGCCCACGGGAACCAAACGCGACCTGCCATTCGTGATCACCGTTGAACCCACCTATGAACACGCCATACGCGAGGCGGTGGCGCAGATGGCGCAGCTCGACTTTCTGCTGGAGCCGCCGCTCGCGCTGCCCATGGAGACCGCCTTATGAGAATACAACGCGCGATTCTGTTGGCCGCTTGTTGCCCCTGCTGCACGATGTTGTGGGCGCAGGTGGCCACCGATGCCAACCAGCGTTATCAGACAGCCGAAGGCCGCAAGACGATTGCGGCGGGACTGGGCGGCCCGGGGCGCGATGCCACCGAGAGGCCGCGGGAACTGGTCGATGAGATGGCTCTCAAGCCCGGCATGACGGTGGCGGATATCGGCACCGGCGTCGGCTACATGTTGCCGTATCTGAGCCGCGCCGTAGGACCGTCGGGGCATGTGATGGCGGAGGATATCTTCGACGATTTTCTGAACGCCGCCAAACAACGCGCCGGAGACCAGAAGCTCGGCAATGTGGCGTTCATCAAGGGCACGGAGACCGATCCCCGTCTCGCGGACCAAAGCGTGGACGTGATTCTGGCGCTCGATTCCTACCATCACTACAACTACCCGGAGAAAATGCTGGCGGCTTTTGCGCGGGCCTTGCGCGAGGGCGGGCGGCTGATAGTGGTGGAGTATTACAAGCGCCCGAACGCCATGCCGGGTCAGGACGCGGTGAAGCACATCCGGCTGGACGAGCCCGACCTGGTGCGCGAGATCGAGCGCAACGGATTCCGCAAGGTATCCGAGCGCGAGCACATCAAAGACAGTCAGTATATGGTGGTGTTTGAGAAGAGGTGAGTGACTTCAGTGCTGAATTGGAATTGTTACCGACCCGACCGCCCCCAGCGCCGCATCAAAGACGATCACGCGGACCCTACGGATGGCGGGCGCGATGGGAATCGCTTCACGGAGTCCAATCTCGCCTTGCGCGGCGGCTGCGAACTGTTCCGGGGTCAGGCTAACCAGAATTGGAGGCGAGGCCTGTTGTTTCCCGTCGCCGTAGGACACGAACGCGACTGAGACCTTCCCGGCCTCGGGATCGCGTGTGGGGCGCGGCAGCAGATCCGCCCCGTCGATGTGGACGTCGACGAGCGGCTTATCGATGGGATCGGGCGAAACGCTTGCCCGGAGCCCGATGTCAGTGGCGTCGAACGGACTATGGACAGCGGCTTCAACCTCGACCGGCAATTCCCGGGTGTGAAATGCGATGGGAACGAGAGCGGCCTGGGAGACCGGCGGCGACACGGCATAGAACCCTTGTTCCGTTTGCAAGCGCACCTCCTTACGCCCGCAAGTTACCCGGATCTTGTGATGTTTCCAATCGGAATTTAGCACCGCCGGGTAATAGGCGATCTCGTAATTCCCGCGGGAATCCGAGCGCGCCTTCCGGATCGCGTCGCCGGCGCTGTCGCTCGAGAAACTGCGCCCGCCCGTAATGCCGGTATATTCTTCGAGGCTTTCGACGCTGTAGGTTCCAACCGCCGCGCCAGCCCCGGCCGCGGACTGGTCAACGGTGTAGACCACGATCTGCGCTTGCTCCAACTCCTCGCAAAGCCACCGCAACGGTTTTGTAAAATCCAAGCGCGATTGCGTCGAAAGCGAAAACCCGACGAGGGGAATGCCGTGTGTCACCCAGACCAGATTCTTACGTCCCGATACCAGCGCCATCCGCGCGCCGAGATCGCGCAGCGCATTCGAGGTCAGGTCGAAACGGTACTTGATGTCGCGGTCGTCGACAGGTTTCAGTCCGATCAGGCCATTTAACGCCGTCTGTAGCATGGAGGCGATATTCCGCGTCCATGGCTCTGCGCCTGGGGGCGCTTCCGTGTCGGGTTCCGGCAGCGGATGGATGGGATACAGCTCGCCGCGAGAGGTCATGATGTATAAGTACAAGCCCTCGCTCGATTCGAGATTCTTCAGAGAGTCGGAGACCTCGCGGCCAACCATCGCGTCGCTCATGATGCGGGCGGTGAGCAGGTCGATAAGGACCACGGTCGCGTGAAAAGCGGCGCCGGCGCGGTTCGAATACTCGTGCGGACCTGGCTTAGCCAGGCGCGCGCGGTCTCCCGTGAAACGAAAGAAGGCGATATCCCGGGGCTTCCCATCTTCGAAGAGCTGAAAATCCGCGCTGGTCAGTCCGGTCACCGGCTGGCCCTGCGCATCGAGCGCCACGACATTTATTTTTCTTAGTTTGGCCGGTTGTGGCCCTTTCGAGCCGGCGGTGGAGGCGAACGCGCAGACAAGAATTGCGGCAGCGGCAAGTGTGCCCTTCATATTTGAATGTTAGCGCACTGCCAGATCCTGCAAGAAGATGCCGCGGGCCTGCTTGAATTCGTCCGGCAACATGGGACCCAGTTGCGCGGCCTGGCTGGCGGCCTGGCGCTCCTCGGCGAACGTGGTGGCCAGCGATTGGAGCGCCAGAACGCTGGCCTCCACTACGTCACTCGAATACCGACCGGCCGCGTCGATCAATTGGTTGGCGCTTTCCAGAATAGTTTCGGCGGCGCGCACGCGCGCAGGCGCTTGTTCGACGATGGCTGGATAACGGCTGAGCGTCAGGTGCGGGCCGAAGGCGGCCACGAACGCGCCCCAGCGGTCCAGCACCGTCAGCGCGCCGTAGCGGTGGCGGTCGAGCGACATCTCGTAGGCGAAGGCCGCGCCTTTCGCCTGGCCATCCAGCTTGCGCAGATACATGGCGGCGGAGTTAAGCTCGCCGGTGAGGCTATCCACGAAAGCGCTCACACACCCTAGAAACTGCGGCTCGGACAGGCTGGCGTAGCGGGTAATCTGCACCGGAGTCTCAGGCGCTGTGTTCGCCCAGGGCGCGCTCGATCTCCAACGGTTCCACTTTTTCGCCGCCGTTCAGGCGCAGCAGGCAGTCCTCGATGATCTGCTTGGCCTCTTCCTTGCGGTAGTTCTTGATGAAGCCGTCGTAGTAGTGCTCGCCGCTGAGCGCGTGGTTGATCTCGCTTTCCTTGTTGTGATCCTGCAGTTCGGTAAAGTAGACCACCCGGTATTTGCCGGAATACTGGGTCTCCCGGTAGATCTCGAACATGACTTTATCGGACTCGAACGCCATAGATAAAAGTTACCACGACGGTCAGTGCCCGTTCAGTGCATCGCCGCGGCGATGATCAGGCCGATGCTTATGGCCGCTGCGCCGGCGAAGATGGCCACGGCCACGTTGCGCTCTTCGACTAGCTCCCGCCAAAGCTTCAGCGGCGTCACTTTCAGCAGGACCGCCGCGGCGACGGCGAACACGGCGATCCCCAGCAAAGCGAAGATGACGGCGTTCAACAGAGGGTGCCCGGTCAGCATGCACCCACTTTCGCGTCGATCCACCGCAGCCAGATATCCAGGCCGGCGCCAGTCGTACACGAGACTTCCACTATCTCCGCATCGGGCTGTACGCGGCGGATGTATTCGCGCGCCAGCTCCATGCGAAACGGCACGTAGGGCAATAGATCTACCTTATTCAGCACCACCAGGTCGGCGCGGTTGAATGTGGCCGGATACTTCAGGGGCTTGTCCTCGCCCTCGGTGACGCTCAGCAGCACGACACGCGCTTCTTCGCCCAGATCGTAGCTGCTCGGGCACACCAGGTTCCCGACGTTCTCGATGAGTAGCAGGTCGATCGAATCCGGCTGCCACTCGGCAAGCGCGTTGGTGACCATGCGCGCGTCCAGGTGGCAGGCGCCGCCGGTGGTGATCTGGCGCACCGGGAAGCCGTAGCGCGCCAGGCGCTGTGCGTCGTTGTCCGTTTGAATGTCGCCGGTGAGCACGGCCACCCGCCGTCCGGGCTCGAAGGATGCCAGGGTACGCTCCAGCAGCATGGTTTTGCCGGAGCCGGGCGAGCTGATCAGGTTCACGCACCGGGTTCCATACCGCTGGAAGCCTTGGCGCAGATCGGCGGCCAGACGGTCGTTTTCGTTCAGAACTTTGCGTTCGAGGGGCACGCGAGTCATGTTTCTGCGATCTCCATATAGGCGAATTCCAGTTCTTGACCGCTGGCCATTGCGGTATCCGCCGAGCCGCACTGGGGGCACTCGGTGCGATACTCCTGGACGGCGAAATCCTGCGCGCACTGGCGGCAGCGGTTGCGCCAGGGCAAATGCTCGATCTGCAGTGCGAGCGGCGCCAAGTCGGTATCCTGCACCAGGGCGTCGAAACAGAAGCGCAACGATTCGGAATCCACTCCGGAAAGGTCCCCGATCTTGACGCCCAGCGCCAGCACGTGGGCATTGTGCCGCGCGGATTCGGCCCGGACGGCCTCCAGCATCGAACCGGCTATGCTCATCTCGTGCATGATGGCGGGCGCTCCTCCGATCATAGCTCGGGTGAGCGCCTGCAAGTTGCCTCACGGTCCGGACTGCGCTATGAATTGTAAGTCCGGAGGGCAAATATGCAGACAAACCTGCTCACGCTACTGGCGCTGGCGCTTCCCGCGATCGCCCAGACCACCGTCAAAGACGCTCTGGTGAAACATTGGAAAACCTCCTCAGATTTTACGCTGGCTGTCGCGCGCGCCATGCCGGCCGAAAGCTACAATTTTCGTCCGGTTCCGGAAGAGATGAGCTTCGGCCAGTTGATGGCGCACATCGGGGGTATCAATCTGTACGCCTGCGCCAACGCCAGCGGTCTGGCGCGGCCGGCGCTCCCGCCTAAGATCGCCGCGTGGGCCAAGGATACGGAGAAGGTGGAGGTCGACAGGGACACGGCCATCCAGTTCCTCGGCGACTCGTTCGATTTCTGCATCAAGGCGGCCGCCTCCATGACGCCAGAGCGGCTGGACTCCTTAGTTGGTCCTGCCGACCGCCATCTGACGGGCTTCGAATGGTTGTGGGCTTACTTTACGCACACGGCGCATCATCGCGCGCAGGCTGAGGTGTACTTGCGCGTGAAGGGCATCAAGCCGCCGGATTACGTGTTTTAGCGAGTGCGTTGATGCCGCACACTTTCCCCAACCGAACACCTGCATTCATCGTGGGGGGCCTCCTGGACCGCGGCCGACGCCCTGTCGGCCTATCGCGACTGCGAAGCGCTTGATTCTTCGAGCGAAGAGCGTGCGTGGCGGACGCGCAGAATCCGGCTGAAACTGAATGAAAGCTGGACCGATTGGGTGGCCCGCGATCACCGGCTGTGCGTGATTGGGCCTTTTGGTGCACTGCGGGCGCGATTCGGGCCGATGCAGACCTGGACGATCAAAGCCTATCTCATTGGAATCAAATGGGTTGGAAAAGTCCAGCCATCCGGCGCAGCGGGCATCCCGCCTTCCGTACCGAGAAACGGCGCACCCGGTGGGGTCGGCAATTTGGCGCGCTGATCCGGGTTTTCCGCCGAGCAAAGCCAATGATGATAAGTTTCTTGTTTTCATGGTCCTCAAGTGCTGTTCCGGGCACGCTGGGTGGAAGGATGCGGGGAATTTTGAAAGAAGCCAGTTTCTTTGACGTTTAGAGACACTACGGCCTTGCAGGAGGCGTCTTTTTTGAAAATGGTAGACCGTCACCGCCCGGCTCCCCTTCGCAACGAAGGGAAGCCGTGCGGGGTAATCCGAAACAGATGGGAGGCCGCAGTCTCCGGGGCGAACCCCGAACTTGCCGATCGCCTCTTTTCCGAGACTCTGGCAGGAACCGGTTCCTACTGCTAC